>Ga0187771_10001721_pt1 | contig 14866 bp, 13 predicted proteins | sample 0116_SJ02_MP15_1_FD_133139 | JGI IMG/M metagenome (GOLD analysis project Ga0187771, IMG submission 133139) | Tropical peat soil microbial communities from peatlands in Department of Meta, Colombia - 0116_SJ02_MP15_10_MG | ecosystem: Environmental > Terrestrial > Soil > Wetlands > Peat | place...
CCGAGCATCATTGTCCTCTTGCGGAAGTCGTAGACGGACGGGGCATGGAGCAGGGTCAGGTCCGTGCGCACCACGTCCCCGAGTCCCAACGCTATCTCGCCCCTGGTTCTCCCACGAAAAAACCTCGGAAGACCTTCAATACACCTATTCCCTAATTGACACCCTGAGCCACCAAAACGATTATCCGAAGGGCAAGGCAGGAACCCCTGATTGCACGAACTTTCTCTCGTCCAGGGAATTATCAACGCGGTGGGCGAGACGGCCAGCGAGAAGGGGGGACGGGTCCTGAGCGTCAGGATAGGAGTGGGGGAGCTCGCCCAATTCGACATCCGACTCGTAAGGGGCCTCCTCAAAGACCTGAAGAAGGGAACCCCGCTAGAAGGGGCGAGGATTACCGTGGAGCCGGAGAAGTCGAAAGTAAAGTGTCTAAGCTGCGGCAGGATTTGGAACTTCCAAGAACTCGCCGGTCCCATATCCAGCGACGAGAGAGAGATGATGCACTTCCTCCCGGAGCTCCTTAACTCATGCTCTAGGTGCCCCAATTGTTTGAAGAGCTACTTCGAAATCGAGGAGGGGAGAAGCGTCAGGATAATCGAGATGGTGTTAGATGTCTGAGTTCGAGTCCGGCCTGGATTTCAGGCGCGGCATGATTGACCGGCGCCTTGCCCACACCAAGCGCATCCTCCTTGTCATGAGCGGAAAGGGGGGCGTGGGGAAGAGCGTGGTGTCGGCGGCTCTCGCGGGCATTGCAGCCGCATCGGGGTTGAAGGCGGGCCTGATGGACGCCGACATCTATGGGCCTTCGTCCGCCCTCCTTTTTGGTGCGAAGGGGCTCCCTGTCGAAGGGGAGCAGGGGCTGATCCCTCCCACCCATGGCGGAGTCAAAGTGATGTCGGTGGACCTCTTCGCCTCTGGGCGGCCCATCCCGCTTGCGGGGTCGGGTGCCAATGAGATCCTTCTTGAGCTCCTGGCTCTGACCGACTGGGGAACCCTGGACTGTCTTGTCGTTGATATGCCACCCGCGACCGGCGACATAATGCTGACCCTCACTTCCCTTCGGAAGGAGGACATAGGGGCGGTCGTGGTCACGATGCCTGACCGACTGTCAACTTCTGTTGCGCACCGTGTCCTCGAACTGCTCAGGGGTGGCGGAGTCATGACCATCGGGGTCCTCGGAAACATGATCCACGGCTCTGCGACGGCCCAACGGATTGGTCCAAGGAAGCTGGCCGAGGAGTTCGGGGTGCCACTCCTTGGTCTGCTGCCCTACGACCGGTCTGTCTCAAATGCTGTGGAAAAGGGGAACATAGAAGCGTTGCTCAGAACGAGATTCGCCCGCAGCCTCCGAAAGTCCATGACCGCTCATCTCCGGGGCACGAGGCGAAGTGCGCCCCGGGCCCTGGGATAGTCTGCGCGCATTTGTACGCATGGGCGTAAAAGGCTGCCGCATTCATTTTTTCACGTGGGAGACGAGCTCACCCGCCGTGACTTCCTGAAGCTCTGCGCCCTTCTGGGTGTAGGGGCCGTCGTCACCCTGTACTCTTCCGAGATTAAGCGAGTTGTCGCCCAGGTCGCCGAGCAGAGCGGGGGCAAGATTCACCTGGTCTGGCTGAACCTTGCCAGTGACACGGGGTGCACGATATCGATGCTCCAGGCTTCCAATCCTGACCTGATAGGGGCCGTTGAGAAGCTGGGAATCTCCGCCGACTTCTGGAAAGCGATTATGACCCCAGACTACGACCTTGGCTGGGTCACGGCAGGTTACACCCAGGAGGACCTCTCGCAGGTGCCACTCTTCAATGCGGCGTTTGGGAGCGCACCCGTCGATGTGCTTGTCGTGGAGGGAACCCCCCAGGTCGGTACCCCCCATGGGAGCAGCCAGGGATACTTCTGTACCACAGGAAAGTACAACGGGAGCCCCGTGACCGGTTACGATCTGCTGCAGAGGCTTGCCGCCAAGGCCTCCTACGTCGTCGCCGTGGGCCAGTGCTCCGCCTTCGGGGGCATCCCCGCAGCCAGCGGCAACCTAACAGGGGCAGTATCGGTGAGGGATGCGCTGAAGCAGGCTTCCGTTTCGACGAAGCACCCGGTCATCAACATCCCCGGATGCCCAGCGAACCCCGACTGGACACTCGTGACCCTTACCACTGTCCTTCAGGGGTTCGACCCGGATCTGGACGATCAGGGGCGTCCGAAGGCGTTCTTCACCTCGTACATCCACGACAACTGCCCGAGGAGGGACGCCTACAACAGGGGACAGATGGCGAAGGACTTCGACGATCCGGTAGGCTGCTTCTGGGACCTGGGATGCAAGGGCCCCATCACGCAGGGCTCATGCGCGATCAAGAAGTGGAACGGAGGGATTGGCTTCTGCACCCAGGCGGGCCCCATGTGCTGGGGGTGCATGCATCCGAGCTTCCCCGATTCCCCCACCAGCAGCTTCTACGCCCCGATTGCGGATACGCCCACCATTCTTGGCGTCAACGTCGACGAGGTCGGAGAGGTCGCGATCGCCGGCACGGCAGGAATCCTCGCGGTCCACGCAATCCGCAGGAGCATAGGCAAGAAGGAAGGAGAAACAGAGAAGGAAAAGGCCGTTCCGCCCCCTGAGCCGCCATCGGAGGCGAAGCAATGACAAGGACGGTCGTCATCGACCCGTTTACGAGAATCGAGGGGGAACTGTCCCTCGAACTGAGCGTAGATGAGACGAGCAACACCGTGGCCTCGGCCAGGGCGACGGGGACTCTCTACCGGGGGTTCGAGAACATAGTGCTGAACAGAGACCCAAGGGATGCAGCCCCTATCCTTTCCGCCATCTGCGGCGTCTGCTACTGCGACCACCATGTCGCCTCTGTCAGGGCTGTGGAGCATGCGGCAGGCATGACCAGCTACTCGTCAGACTACTCCACCGAACAGACTTCCATCCCAGCGAACGGCGTCTTGGCAAGGAACGTGGTGATGGGCGCCGACTGGGCCTACTCTCACATGGTCCACATACTCGCCCTTGCGGGCCCCGACTACCGTCTGTACGGCCTGATCGATGCTTTGAAGCCAGCGTACTCGCTTTCTGGCTATGCGGACCTCCTGCGCCAGTTCATCGTCCCTGCCCAGCAGTACATGAACCAGGCAATCACGCTTTGGGGAGGAAAGACACCTCACCCGAGGGCGACGGTCCCCGGAGGGAACCCCGTGCGCCCAACCGCGGACGTGATCGAGCAGACCAGGGTCAAGGTCGCCCAGGCCCGTGCGCTCACCGACATAATAGTGCCCGTCGTGTGGAACTACCTCACGGCGAACGTTCTCCAGCTGGGCGAACTCGGCCACGGCCCCGGCAACTTCTTGTCCATGGGGGCGTTCCCCGACCCGACTACCTCTGCAGGCACCGGCAATATGCCCCTCCTCATCCCGCGTGGCGTTATCACATATCCGGGGACCACCCCTGCCTCCTTCAATCCGAACAAGATTACCGAGAACACGTCACAGTCCTGGTACGACCAGCCTCCGTCCCAGGCAGTCCTTGGAGAACAGACTCCCGTCCCCGACATGTCGAGCTCTCCCGCATACACCTGGACGAAGGCGCCGATGTACGATGGAAAGGTCTGCGAGACCGGTCCCCTGGCCCGTGAATATGTCTCCGGAATCTACCCAAGGCTCGGCAGGATTATCCACGGAGTGGCATCGGGGGTTGCCGGGCTTCCATACAGCCCCAACGGGTCGGCATTCGACAGGATGACCGTCGAGGCCGTCGAGCTCCTCGCTCTTGTCGGCTCAGCAAACACAACACCCAACCTGCAGTTCCTCGGCCAGCCTCTCAACCTGTCCCCCGTGGACGTGCTCCAGGGTCTCGGCCTGCCGCAGAACGGACTGCTCGAAAGCTGGCTGGACGGGATGCAGGTGGGGCAGCCATCGTACACCTCCAGCTATCGGAACCCCGGGAACGCCGAAGGAATCGGCCTCTGGGAGGCACCGAGAGGATCGCTCCTCCACTGGATTCGCATCGGGAATTCCAAGGTCGCCAACTACCAGGTGCTTGCGCCCACCACCTGGAACGCTTCTCCAGGTGGACCCCTGGAGACTTCTCTGGTAGGGACCCCGGTCGGTCAGAGCGGAACAAACGACGACTTCAGGCCTGCCGCCTATGTCGTGAGATCGTTCAACCTGTGCATGGCCTGCGCAATCCATGCCGTCGACGCCCGAGGCAACAACCGGTTCATGAAGGTGGGATGAAGTGGCGTCCCTTGGACGAGAGAGCGTGCTAAGGCACGACCTCCTGTTTCGAATCGCACACTGGTGCATATTCATCGAAGGGGGACTGCTTGTGATTACTGGCTTCCAGCTGGGAGGGATACTAGGCGGGTCGCTCTTTCCGTTGAGCAATGTCACTGTCCACGTGCTCATCGGGATCGCGTTCATCGCCACCGCTTTGATCTACGCCATCGGCGTACTCACAGGCGGTGATTACCACTGGGTCGGGCTTCGGAGGATACCCTACTCCCTCAGGTTCATCATGAAGGAGACAAAGGGATGGTTCGGTCTCGCCCCGAAGCCGGCCAACCCAATAGCCTACGATACAGTGAAGAGTGAATACTCGGAGAAACTCGTTCCCAGCGTCATCGTCGTCTTTTGGTCATTCGCGATTCTCGGGGTTGTGCTTGCCCTGACAGGGCTCGCACTCGCCTTCCCCCAGCAGTTCGGCTTCGTCTTTACTCTAACGGACCTGATAGGCGGCCCGTTGACGGGTGTCACCGGGATGGCCTTCATGCTCACCTTCCACAGGCTGGTTACGTTCGCGCTCGTTGCCCTGGTGATGATGCACGTCTACGCCAGCTTCATCTTCGGTCTCGTCGGCTCGATGATTACTGGGAAACGATACGAGCGGGTCGCCCCGCACAAAGGATGAAAGTGAGTTGGATTGCCATCCCCAATGAGTCTCCAACACGGAGGAGTGCGCCCCCTCGAAGAAACGTCGGCTCCCGATCCCGACGAGCTCGCGACAGGAAAGACCGTCGTGCTCTGCCTAGGGAACCCCTACCTCAGAGACGATGGTGTTGGAACAGCAGTTGCAAGGGAGCTCCAGCGCCGCAACTTGGGCGAAGGTACCCTCGTGCGAGCGCATCATACGTTCGATCTTTGGCTCCTCTCCGAGTTCAGTGGTGCGTCGAGGCTGATCATAGTCGACGCCGTTAGGTCCGGCTCCGCGCCTGGGACGGTAACAGAGTATGGGGTTGCGCCCCGTCAGGGTCCGCTGTCTTCGCTCCCAGGGCTGCACTCGTTGGAGCTTCACGACTTGATTGATTTCGCGAGCCGAATGGGCCTTCTCAGCTGCCCGGTGACCGTGATTGGGGTCGAACCCAAGGACTGTGAGGTCGGCGAAGGTCTCTCCCCGGAAGTGGAGCGGGCCGTACCAGAGGTAGTCGCCCTGGTAGCCGCCAAGTCTCAGCAGTGCCCGGAGCCTGTGTCCAGCCCGTAAATCATGACCCCCGACCAAGGGGGATAAGTTTCGAACGGGCGAAGTCCCTCCCACCTCGACACGTTCAAAGAATGCCTCTCGCGAGCAGCCAGCGTGCTCTCGGTTGCTGACTGGCTTCTCCAGCCTTCCCAGCCCGCCGTTCGATACCTGGTATTGAGGGACCTTGTGGAGGGGACGAGCAGAGGGGACCTCGATAAGGCAAGGGCGGACGTCACCGATCGAGGCTGGGCCGCCGAAATACTCTCGAAGCAAAAGCCGGCGGGCAATTGGCTCGACAAGGAGGACGAGCTCTACTTGCCGAAGTATCTGTCGACCAATTGGATGCTCCTGACCCTGTCAGATCTCGGGGTCACGAGAGACGACCCGCGGATTTCGAAGGCGTGCTCCTTGTGGATGGACGCCTACTCTAGGGACGACGGGGGCTTCGACATGCCCGGACCCCAGAGCAGCGAGCACTGCCTCATCGGGAACACCGCCAGGGGCCTGATCAAGTTCGGTTACGCCGACGAGCCAAGAGTGCGAAGCGCACTCGACCTGCTGGTAAAGACCCAGAAGGAGGACGGAGGCTGGCACTGCATCCCCTCTTCACGGGGGACCATCGACGCTTGGGAAGGGCTCAGCGCCTTCGCCGTGTACCCGCGACCGAAGTGGACGCGCGGCATGAAGGCTGCCGTCGAACGTGGCTGCGAGTTCTACCTCGAACGAAGGATGATGAGGCAGGGCGACAGGTATGAACCATGGCTCCGTTTCCATTTCCCATACCACTACTACTACGACCTGCTCGTGGGCCTGGATTTCGTCACCGCCCTGGGTTACACGGACGACAGGAGGTTGCGCCCTGCTATCCGACACCTCAAGAAAAAGCGACGGGAGGATGGAAGGTGGGACCTGGACGCGGTGCACCCTGACCGCGACAACGGCGGGAAGTTCCCGCGCTGGTGGGAGGGGAGGAAGGGGAGATTCCACCCCTTCGCCTTAGAGGAGGCTGGCAGACCGAGCAAGATGATTACCCTTCGGGCGCTGACCGTCCTAAGGAGGCTGGGAGAGTTCGACGCCCGGACCGGGCGCTGAGGGCGAAGCAAACTTCGGGTGGACCGGCCCAATCCTAGACCCGGATTAGTAGCACCCTATTTCCGTTGCAACGAGGCCGGTCCGCAGGACCGGGCCGATCCCCTCGTTAGAATCAGGCCTATCCGGTCAAACAGAGTCATTCTGAGCCAACTCTCTACGGCTACGGTTGACGCCCCTTGGCGTATCGGGTCGGAAACCTTCTCGAATTCTAGACTGCCCGAGGGCGAAAGAAAATTGCGCCATTGGCCACTATGGCAGCCGGCATCTAATCGGATGTCAACCTGTCGGCTCGGTCTAGCTTGGCAGCCGTCGTACCAGCTCTGCATACCTAGAGTCGCTTCTGACCCTGTCAAGCCACCAGGCGTACCTGATCGATTCGCCATCTATCTCACCCGACTCGAGCACCTGGCCGATGAGTCTGAAGAAGGACTCCGTGTCCCCAACACACGCGGCGTAGGTGGCCTGCAGTGTGCGGAGGCTCTTCTCTGACGGAGCTCGCTTCTGTGCTTCATCGAGGTGCTTCGCAGCCTCCTCCTTGTGACCGAACCAAGCGTCGAAATACGCGGAGTACGCCTGCCTGTCGAATTCATCACCCGATTGGAACCACCGCTCCATGTCGGCCTTGGCTTCGGCTTCCATGCCCCAGTGCATGTACAGGCCGCCCCTGAAGGCCCATGCCGGTCTGAAGCCAGGGTCTAGCTCTTGGACCTCCGTGTAGATTTCCAACGCTCTGTTGAAGTCCCCCGCCGACTCGTACATTACTCCGAGGACATTCCGAGAGGGTGGAGAGAGCGGGTCTGATTGTGATGCGAGCCTGGCTTCTTCGATCGCCCGGTCTAACTTTCCGATATTGGCAAGGCAGATGGCGTACCAGTGGTGGGCGGAGGCGTAGTTCGGATTGAGAGATACAGCCCGCTTGAATTCCAACTGGGCTTCCGAGTAGCGGAATTTGTTGGTGAGCAGAAGCCCTCGGGATGCATGAGCTTCGGGGAGGTCGTCCAGTTCCAACGCCTTTCGGATTGACTCCTCGGCAAGGGCGTCCGGGTCTTGGTCTGGGAATAGATTGAGGCCTTTGCCAATTAGATAACAATCGGCGATGCCGGTGTACGCCTTCGCGAAGCTCGGGTCCCTTGCCACCGCCTGCCGGAAGAGCTTCAGAGCCTTCTGAATCCCCTCGGTGTCTCTTTTGTTCCAAGACTGCCTTCCCTTCAGATAGTACTCGTAGGCTTGGATGTCGACTTCTTTTCTGGGCGTAGCCATCTCGGGGACAAGCTTTCCCTTCAGAGCCTGAGCGACCTTGCTCGCTATGTCTGCCTGAATCGAGAAAATGTCGTGCATGTCGCCGTCATAGTTCGAGGCCCACCTGTGCTCCTCGGTCATCGCGTCTATCAGCTGGACCGTGACCCTGATTCGGTCTCCTATCTTCCGGAAGCTTCCCTCCAGTATTGTCCCAGCGTTAAGGGATCTACCTATTTCCGCTATGTTGGTCTGAGTCCCTTTGAAGCGCATGACCGACGTCCTGGCAATGACCTTCAGCCCCTGGATCCCCGAGATCGCCGTGATCAGCTCCTCCGTCATTCCGTCAGCCAGATACTCGTCTTGGGAGCTGGGGCTGAAATTCGCCAGAGGAAGTATGGCCACCCTCTCTTTTGGCATTCGTGGCTCCTCGTCGGGCTGCACGGATCTAGTTGATTCCATTACCCTGTAGATTTCTATTGTAGCGCTGACGTTCTTCAGTTGGCGCAGGGGGAGCTTCTCGAATGCGAAATCTGTCTTGTTGTGGACCTGGTCATAGACCTGCTGCGAGACGCAGATGCCTCCGGGGTCTGCAATTGGCTCCAGCCTTGATGCAATATTGACCGCGTCGCCGAAGACGTCTTTCTCTCGATGCACCACGTCTCCAATGTGGATGCCGACTCTGAGCTTGAAGGCCTGTTGTGGCGTAGTGGATGCGTTGCGTTCTCTCACTGCTCTCTGGATTTCAACGGCGCAGTTCACCGCGTCAAGCGCGCTCCCGAATTCGGCCAGATGGGCGTCTCCAATGGTCTTGACAGGTATTCCTCTGTGGGCGCGAATCAGAGGGAGGAGTATCCCGCTTTGGGTCTCCAGAAGGTTGAGTGCGAGTGCCTCGTTGCTCTGCGTGATAGCCGTGTAGCCGACCATGTCAGTGAACATGATGGCGACCAGCCTTCGCTCCTCGTCAGACAAAGCTCACTCCTGACGGGAGCTCCCCGCGAATTAAACAGTTCGGCGGCTTCGCGTTCGTTCTGAGCTAATCGCTGATGGCGACGGCAGCTATCGTCTGCTTTACCAGGCCAGAGCTTACCCCGAACTGCAGAGACACTTTCCGTTCGACAGTGTTCGTACAGTAGCAGACAATAGCCAGGCCGAAAATGAGAGTGAGCGGATCATCCAGAAGAAGATCGCGTGAAGATTATGGGCGCGAGCCGTCCAAGGCGAAGGAGATACCATAGAAATGGTCTTTAGCAGACGAAGACGGAGACCACCGTCCATGCCTCCAAGAATGATCTACACCGGAATCAGGGTCAAGGACATGGACGAGTCGATAGCATTCTACACCAAAATCTTGGGAATGAGGCTTGTCGAGGCGAGAGAAAAGACACCTCCTACCGAAGGGGAGGTGGCCACGCTCAAGAGTGCCGACTCGGAACAACTGCTGGAGCTCAACTGGTACAGGGAAGGTAGCAGGTTCGGGACGCCATACACGAACGGCTCTGAGGTCGACCATCTTGCTTTCGATGTCGAAAATCTCAACGAGTGGATAGGTTCACTCGAGAAGAAGGGGCTCAAGATCTTGGTCCGACCTAGAGAAATCGGGTTGGAATCTGGATGGAACGAGGCTTTCATCGAAGACCCGAACGGAATCTGGATTGAGTTCCTCCAGCGAAGGTGACGCCAGGCGTTCGAGCCGAGGCGCTCATTCGGTAGACAGTAGACGGAGGACCGGTTGCCTCAACATGCATTGATAAGTCGGGCAGCGCTGTTCATCTTACCAGTTGGAGTCGACGAATTCCCAGGCTGCACTTGCTGGACTGAGACTACAAGGCTACGCCATCCTGGTGTTCGTTGCCGCGATACTCGTCTCTTCGTTCTCTTCTTCAGATTACTCAACAACTCAAGTCGCTCTGATACGGCTCGTAGGCCCATTCACGACAACAGGCCAGGGAAGGCTCGTCTTATCTTACGTGGGCGAGTTGATTCAACTGGCATCACTCATTGTTTCGGTATGGGCCTTCTACGTAATCGGGAAGAGGGTGGACTTCAGGCATAGGTGCCAGAGTTTTGTCGCGATTGTCCTAGTCGGTACTTTCATCGGCAACGCCGCTGCCTATTTCGTGTATGCTCCGCTAGCAGGGCAAGGCTGGCAAACAGGTTTCGGAAGCGTTGAGACTTGGGGAACGGGCGACCTGACATCAGTACTCACCATCGCGACTGCGTCAGTAGCTAGCTTCATGATTCCCATCTCAGGGTTAGCCCTCTCGTCGCTAAGACGGGATTCTCGAGTGGGCTTCCAGACAAGTGTCCCACGAGAGGGGCCGTCCCATCGCAGCTTCTTTGTCTCGGCGTTCTTAATCGCCGCGCTCGCAGCGCCGGTCTCTGACGAGGTGTATCGGGTCCTTGGCAGCATAACCTCCCGATCGGGATTGATTGTCATTGAATCGTTTGATCCTTGGCAGGGCCTCGTCTCTGGTTACATCGGCTTTCTCGTTTACCCTGTCTTGCTGTTGACAACATTCTACTTTCTCGGGAGAGATCGAACCATGAGCTGGAGTGAAGCCCCCAGGTTCGGCCTGAGGACCTTCGGGGCAGGAGCGGCAGGTCTGCTGACGGGCCTAATTCTGAGCGTAGGGATTCAAAACGGCTGGGGGGTTGTCGGGTCATTCCTCGTGTCAGATCCGCTGGGCAACATCATCTTCCTCGCCGTTAACGGAGTCCTCATCCTCACGGTGGGTTTCGCGTCGGCATCTCTGGGCATGTTCAGGGGAAGTAGTGGTGGTGCAGCATCCACTCCTGCACGTCGGCGAAGTTTCATTCCGATTTTGGTGAGCCTGTTTCTAGTAGCAGTCGTCGCGACCGCGGCTGTGGCTTCGTATGCCTATGTCCTCGATCCAGCCCTGTCCGTCTCGGGCTATTCATGCGTCTACCAACCTGGCCAAGCTTTCTATCTCAAGATCGAGTCCGACCAATCGCAGATTCCGATTTCCGGCCAGCCGGTCACGGCGCAGCTGGTTAGTGCGTGCCCGATTTTTACAGTCTGCGTTGTCGGAACGGGCGGACCGCCCTGCTCCGTGGGGACGCGTGTAATCCGAACCCTGGGCTCATGGGACTTCGTCACAAATTCGACCGGGTACGTGTCGGTCCCGAGCGGATCGCTGGGCGGCAGTGACCTTTGGTTGAGCCTCGCATATCTGGGGCATGACTATCAAGCGAGGTATCAGATTTGCGGAGGCGGAGTCACATTCGCCAGTCTAAGTCTCCCCTCGGGCGCTCTATCGGGCCAAGAAGTTCCCTCTGGCAATGCGGGAGAGGGCACTGGGTCCATGACCAACGGCACTCAGTTTAGTACAGGGTGCAACCCAGCGAGTTTCACCGGCAACGCCACCATTTCCTAGCCGGTTGAACGTCAAGACCTGCTACTTGGATGATTCGGCGGACTCGTTGCGTCACGGAGCAGACACCCCCGAGACGTCGAGTCAAAAATCGGCTAGAATCAAGCCTATCTTGCCAGACGGAGCGTATTCTGAGCCTTGTAAGCGGCGCTGGTCGGACTCGAACCGACGACCAACAGGTTAACAGCCTGCTGCTCTACCACGTTTCTCGGTGGCAGACCACCTCTGAGCTACAGCGCCGCGTTTTGATGGGCAAAAAGTTGGGCTCAAAAACGTTGTTTAAGCCCTGCCGAGCGTCGCTCAGAACGGATGGCGCTCCGCCCCTCAGACAAAGACAGGGATGACGTTGAGAAAGCGATTCGGGCGTTCTTCGAGGCTGGCAAGAACAAGGACCTGACCGCCCTCGCGGACTTTCACGCTCCTCGCGACCTGTTCACCAAGTTCGACGAGAACCCTCCGTACACGCGTCAGAACTCGGACGAGGCCTTCATGTACGAACAGGCTGCCTTCGCGAACATCTCGGACTACAACTACTCCCTCGACGAGCTGCGAATCGACCTCCTCGGGGACGTCGCCGTGGCCAGCTTCTACCTGAGCTACTCCGGCATTTTCGTCAACGACTACTCCTTCGAAGGCTCGCCCGTCCGGGCAGAGAGCAGGGTGACCATGGTCCTGGCACGGACGTCAGTGGGGTGGAGGGCGGTCCATGAACACCTAAGCCGCATGCCGGACCTGCATGCCCAGGGACGACCGGAAGGTTCCGCCTGAGGGTTCGACGTAACGCAGCCGGAAGCCGCCTCGGGCATCACCGTCGATTCCTTGTTCGTCCCTCCTACCACTTATGGTACCACCAGTGGCGCAGGGACACGAAGACAACGGCTATTCTGGCGTAAATTGCCAGCCCCATGAGCCACGACGGCACATTGAACGAGAAGAACCCCGCGTTGAACACGAACAGAGTGGTGCTGCCGTAGAACCCGAACTGATGGGCATACCAATCGAGCAGGTTCACCTGGAAGCCGAAGAAGGCGTCACCGACGACGAAATAGAACAGATCATTGCCGAGAGAGGCGAGCAGGCCGAGGGACAGGGCCAGCTCCCAATCCTTCCGCCCCTGGATCACCAGGAGGACTCCGAATGGAATCATGTAGGCGATTATGACCCAAATATGGTAGCCAGGGACGACGAAGATGTACTTCCCGCCGTTGAAGAGGTCTATCCAGTTGACGAAAATGATGCCGTAGAACGCCGCGAAGACGACCAGCTTGAGGAGTGTCAGTTGCCTCTGATTCGGCCTCAGCCCGGTGACGACGGCTTCCGCGCCGCTTGCGAGGACCGTCAGGGCAAGGAGCTCGACCAGTGTCAGCAGGGCTACTCCACGGACGAACTCGACTACGGTTGCGAGAATCACCATGGCGACCCCCATCGCGAGGGCGGATCCCCTGAGCCACCTGGGCGGTCCGCGCCCGGCTGAATAGAGCATCCTTCCCAGCCCCTGGACGGTCAGACTAGTCGCCAGCAGTAACACCAGGGTCTGCAGACTCAGGCCGGGCACCAGCACGACGGCGATGACCAGTATGAGGGCGACTACGCCGGTACCTACTACTCCGAACCCTTCGAGGCTTTTCAGGCGCTCTCTGACGCCCCCGGTTGCGATCATCCTGACGGCGCTGAAGATCAGCGCCAGGGAGAGGAGTGGGACCAGGTTCTGCGCACCATAGTCAGGGCTTACTATGACGACGACAGAGATGACGACCGACGAGAGGCCGAAGATGACTTCGACGACCCTGAACCAGTAGGGGTAGGACCACATCGGCTTCTCGGACGTCGAACCCCCGCCGCTCAACGTCCCCTATGTCGAGCTCAATCCAAATTAAGCTTGGGGAAGAAACGAAGGGACGCCGATGGGAAGGCTCAGACAACCGGGCCGGTCGTCAAGGCGGGTCTGCTTCTCCGACCGGTCATCCAGACGTCGAACCGCCTCCCGGCGTTCAGCACAAAAATTGAGCACCACATGATGTACCGGAGCGGGACAGTCGGAGATGGTATGACAACTACGCTCCAGAATATCGGAAGGACAGAGATGATGAAAACTGCAGCTGCTGCTGCGGTTGTGTACATCGCAATCCTGTAGGTCCTCATGAGTTCCCGAGGGATAAGGTGCCTCTCCTCTATCGTGACCTCGTGTGTGAAGTAAGCAATGACAGTCATGAGCCCTCCGACGTCAAGTGCGTAGAGGGAGGAGGTGGTGGCCGATGCGAGTTGGGGGGGCGTTGGGGTGTATGCCGAGATGGTCATCAGGTTGTAGAGATAGGGTTCGACAGACACTAGGAATAGGAGGAGCATGTTCGCTGCAACTATCCGTGTGCTTTCTACGGGTAGAACAGACATGATTCTAGAATACCTCAACCAGACAAGCGCGAGAATGAGGAAAGCAAACCCAAAGCTGCCAAGAGCGTTCAAGATATCGCCGAGTCCCGTGGGGGTACGGCTCAGCTGGGCTACCGCCCCTATCGAAAGGGCCAGTCCGAATATCATGTCAGAAAGGGTCTGAATCCTTGGTCTAGGGACGCTGTCGCGCGCGCTCGTGACGGTCTTGCTCTCTCTTTCGGATGAAGACATACGGTGTCCTTGCCTACCTCCTCTTCTTACATAACTGCTCGGTCACGCAGGTAGCTTCGTGGAGACGAGGACATGATCCCTCTCCACTCGCGCCGGGAATTATCCCAGCGTGAAGCCATGGCCAGAGCCTGGCGACGCCGTCTCGGACTCGGCGCGTTGACTCAAGTCCAGACGCTCGGAAAATCGCGAGGAGTCAGTGCGGTTGCCCGGGGGTTCGTGATCGACCACGCATGGTCCATGCAAATGCAATCCAAACTCCTAGTACGATTAGGAGACCTCCCCAGAACACCTCCCACGGCAGGTTAGGGAAGTAGATACCCAGGCCCGCCACGATGAGGATAGTGGCGACGATGAGCCCGCCAAACCCTCTGTGCCCTCCCCGTCTCTCAGCCCTCTCAAGCCTCCTTTGCTCGCGCCAATCAATCTCGCCGCCGGTGGTTGGCCGAGAAGGAACAGAAGTACCTACAGCAGCACCGCATCGGGGACAGAAGGCGGAGTCGGCATTAAGTTGGGCTCCACACTTGTCACAGAACCGGCTGTATCCGGCAGATGACGTAGCATCTCACCGTGTAAATAATCCGTTGATGCGATACATAACCGTCGGCTACCTTTCTCAATAATGAGAATTCCTCCGTCGTTTCTCTGACAGGTTCAGTCAAAGCGCGCCGCAGTGAGGACTGTGAAATTGAGTGTGCACGCCACTGGCTGCTCGACACACTCGCTCGCGCTTCCGTTATTCCGTCAAGTCGCCATCCATCGCGGACGCTTGGGGAACAGAAGGAGCACCCCGCCTGCGACGAATACCAAGCCAATGCCCATGCTAAGAGATGCCCAGCCGATAAGCAGCAACCGCTCGCCGTCAATCGCCCTCATCCCCCTAGGGCCCCTTTCCCCATGCTAGGCACGGCTTTGCAGAGCTCTGCGGATGCTGTTTACGTAGAGAGAACTGTGAGGGGCGCAATACACACACAGGTCTTCGGTGGGCCCGGGGCGATTTGAACGCCCGACCGACCGGTGTCTCGGATTACTCGTATGAGCCGGTCGCTATGGCCGGTTGCTCTAACCGAACTGC
>Ga0187771_10001722_pt1 | contig 14865 bp, 15 predicted proteins | sample 0116_SJ02_MP15_1_FD_133139 | JGI IMG/M metagenome (GOLD analysis project Ga0187771, IMG submission 133139) | Tropical peat soil microbial communities from peatlands in Department of Meta, Colombia - 0116_SJ02_MP15_10_MG | ecosystem: Environmental > Terrestrial > Soil > Wetlands > Peat | place...
GCAAGGCGATGCGGAAGCCTTTGAGGCTCTCTACGAGAAGCACAAACGGCGGGTGTATTCGCTGTGTTTGCGCATGACCGCGAACGTTGCCGAAGCCGAGGATCTAACGCAGGAAGCTTTCCTGCAGCTTTATCGCAAGATCGCGACCTTCCGCGGCGAATCGGCGTTCTCGACCTGGCTGCACCGGCTGTCGGTGAATGTAGTGCTGATGCACCTGAGAAAGAAAGGCCTGCCCGTGGTTTCGTTGGAAGAGACCACGCAAGGCGTCGAAGAAGATTCACCGAAGAAGGACTTCGGTGCTGAAGACTTGGCATTGGCCGGATCCATTGACCGGCTGCAGTTACAGAAAGCAGTGGATGATCTGCCTCCAGGTTATCGCACGATCTTTGTGCTGCATGACGTGGAAGGCTACGAACACAACGAAATTGCCGAAATCGTCGGCTGTTCGATCGGCAATAGCAAGTCGCAGTTGCACAAGGCGCGCATGAGATTGCGCGACCTGCTCAAGATGAATCGCGCTGGAAGGAGCAGAAGATCTTGAGCGACGCAAAGGAATCAAAGTGGGAAGCAAGCCAGCAAAGACTGGCACAGCAGTAACCTTGCGCAGGGCTGCACGTTGAGTGAAAGAGCAGTACACTTGAAGTCGGGCAGAGGCTTGGGGAGAGCAGTATGAATTGCGTTGAGCTGCAAAAGAGCCTGGGGGAGATGGAGAATGGTGGCAGCGCCGAACAGCAGGCTCACCTAAAGTGCTGTCCAGAGTGCTCGGCTCTGGTGGGGGAATTGAATCTCATAGCTTCCTCGGCGATCGCCCTGCGCGCGGCCGATGAGCCCAGTCCGCGGGTGTGGAATTCCATCGCGATCGCGGCGCGGCAGGAGGGCCTGATCCGCGCCCCGCGAGCCAGTCATTCGCGGACTGGCCGATCGCTCATCCCGTCATTGGGCAGCCGCTGGGGATGGACGCGTTGGGCCGTCCCAGTCGCGGCAGCATTGCTGATCGTCTTGGGTATCCACCTGCGGCAGCGTTCCTTGCCCGTGCAACTGGCAAGAAACACGGCGCAACCGCCGGTTTCCGCGACTGTCTCCGAGCTGGAGATGGCGGGATTGAATGACGCTGACCTGCTGGAGGAAATCTCGCACCAGGCGCCAGCGCTGCGGGCGCAGTATGAAGAGAATCTCCGCCGCGCCAATCAGTACATTGCAGATGCGAAAAGTGATGTCGCCGCTAATCCGAACGACGAGGAGGCTCGCCGCTCGCTGTTGGCTGCTTATCAGCAAAAGGCCATGCTTTTTGAGTTGGCCCTGGACCGTTCTTTGCCGTAATCTTAGGAAGTTGGGGAATCGTATGCGTGGGCGCACAATCCGGCTGGCAGCAATCGGCGTGATGTTGGCAGGAACGCTGATCGCCCAGAGTCACAAGGAATATCGCTTCAATGTGGGAGCGCGGGCCGGGGTTTCCGTGAACAATCCGTTCGGCTCCATCTCAGTCAAACCGTCGACAGGTAGCGTAGTCGTCGTCAATGCCTTGATGCATTCTGACAAAGTGGAAGTGGACAACACTCAATCGGGAAACCGCGTGGAGGTTGAGTCGCACCTGTTCGCTGGAGCCGATGCCGATTCCGGCCGCGTGGACTACGAGATTCTCGTACCCGCTGATGCCAGCGTTACGCTGCATTCGAGTACGGGCCCCCTGCGTGCAGAGAAACTCCATGGCGACGTGAGCCTGGAGGGCGCAGCCGCCACCGTCGATGTGCGGGATATCAGCGACGCTCACGTGCACGTGCGAACGCTGAATGGTCCCGTCACTCTAACGAACGTGCAAGGCGGGCATGTGGAGATCGACTCCCTGAGCGGTGACGTTACGCTCGACCGGGTCAACGGGCCGCTGGTGCAGGTAATTTCGACCAGCGGCAAGATCAATTACTACGGCGATTTCGGCAGTGGCGGCGAGTATCGCCTGACCAGCCACAGCGGCGACATTGAAGCCACGGTGCCCGAATATACATCGGCGGACGTGACTGCGCGCTCGGTGAAAGGCGAAGTGCGCGATGACATTCCTCTCCAGCCCAAGCAGCACACCTCGTTCATCGTAAAAGCAGGCAGTGCCTTCGTGGGTACCATGGGAAGCGCGGCCGTGTCTTCGACCGTGGTGCTGCGCAGCTTCAGTGGTAAAATCCACCTCAGAAAACGCGCCGCAAAATAACACGAAAGAGAAATCCCGACCGTTCGAGGAGGCGTCCTGGCCGAGCGCAGGCTGTTTTGTGCGCCAGCGGTCCCAGGTCTGACAGGCGGCCGAAGGGCAGAGCTGGTGGGAGTGTTTTTCTCGTTGGATTCATGGGAGCCGGAAAGACCAGCGTGGGAGGTGCCTTGGCGCAGCGCCTGAATTGGGTATTTGAGGATCTCGATGATCGCATCGTGCACCGTGAAGGACGCACGATTGCCGAGATTTTTCGCGAGTCGGGGGAACCGGCTTTCCGGAGCGCCGAGCACGTGGCGTTACGGCAGGTGCTGGAAGAATCACGGGGCGGAACCGCGAAGATCATCGCCTTGGGTGGCGGGGCGTTTGTTGAACAGCGCAATGCCGAGCTGCTGAAGGCCGCGGGCGTGCCGGTTGTTTTTCTGGACGCTCCGGTGGAGGAGTTGTGGCGGCGCTGCAGCATCCAGGCTGCCGAAGCCGGCGCTGAACGCCCGTTGCTCGGCAGCAGAGAGCGATTTCGCGAGCTTTATGAAAACCGGCGCAGAAGTTACCTGCGGGCGTCGTTGAGGATCGAAACAAGCGGCCGCACCGTAGATGCCGTCGCCTCCGAAATTGCGGAGACGCTGAGCTTGAAAGAAATTCCAATGCGCCGCGAACCAGGAGAACCAGAGTGAAGCTGCATACAGGAACGCGCTGGGCGATTGTGGCGGTGGTGGGCTTCTGCTTTTCCCTCGCAGCGTGGGCCGGGGACAAGAAAGGCAAGCCCGCGCCCAACCCGGTCGTCGACTCGGGATCGTTCGGCTTGTTCGTCAAGGGCCAGCGGGTAATTACGGAGTCGTTCCGCATCGAGCAGCAAAACGGCATCAATACCATCAAAGCTCAGCTCAAAGAAGCTGCAGGCTCCAGCACAGTGCAGAAATGTGATTTGGAAATCACGTCTGCGGGAGAGCTGATTCACTACGATTGGAGCCAGGAATCGGGCGGATCCATCAACGTTGTTCCCAACAACGACTTTCTGCTTGAGAAGATCACCACCACGGAGGGTGGAAAGCCGTCAGAACAGCCCTTCCTGATGCCCACCACGACGCTGATTCTCGACAACAATTTTTTCGTCCTCCGTGAGGTGCTAGCCTGGCGCTATCTCGCCGCCGATTGCAAAGCGGAAGGCGGGAACGTCAAGTGTCAGCAGGGCCCGGAGGAGTTCGGCGTGCTCGTGCCCCAGGACCACGCTTCCATGCGCGTACGCCTGGAACTGGTGGGGAAGGAGAAAGTGTCGATCCACGGCGCCGAGCGCGAGTTGCTGCGGATCAATCTGACCGGGGAGAGTTTTGCGTGGGCTTTGTGGGTGGACCCTCAGGATCAGTTCAAACTCATGCGGGTGACGATTGCTGCCGATAACACGGAAGTAGTCCGGGACTAGCGCTTGCCGCCCGGCGGCAGAATCGAGAAGACTCTGGAAAACCTGTTGCTGCTGGCTGACTCACGTACGGCGCGGGTTCTGGTCACGGTGCTGCTGTTCGCGCTGGGGCTGGGGTTCCTTTATGTGACGCGGGCGACGCTGATGGCGTTTCTGTTCGCGATCTTCTTCGCCTACCTGATGAGTCCGGCGGTCAACCATCTGGAAAAGCTGCTGCGCGGGCGTGGCCGGGCGATTGCCGTGATCTACGCGCTGCTCGTGGCTGTGGTGGTCATTTTTTTCGCGGCGGTGGGGCCGCGCGTCACCCGCGAAGGAGCGCGGCTGTGGCATTCGATCCCAGATCTGCTCGCGCAGCTTAGCTCGGGAAAGATCACAGAACAGCTACAGCAACAGCACGGGTGGAACCGCGCCACCACCGATTTCGTGCAATCGTTTCTCATTAAGCATAAAGAAGACCTCGAGAAACTGGGGAAGAGCATCGGGCTGCGCGTAGCCGACGTGGCCAAGCAAGCATGGTTGTTGTTTGTAGTGCCTCTGTTATCCATTTTCTTCTTGAAGGATGGCCGCGCCTTCAGCGATTTCCTGCTTTCTACCATCCAGTCGCGGCCGCAGCGCGAGTTCCTGGAGAATGTGCTCAACGATCTCAATCGCATGCTGGCTCATTTCATTCGCGCTCAGCTGATTCTCGCCGCCTTAAGTCTTGTGGTCTATTCCGGCTTCCTCTGGATGATGGGGGTTCCGTACTTCCTGGTGCTGGGGACGATCGGCGGCTTGCTCGAATTCATCCCGGTAGTCGGCCCGTTGGCCGCAGGAGTCATCATTGTCAGCGTTGCACTGCTGACCAGCTACCCACATTGGCTGGTACTGGTCATTTTTCTGGTCGTTTGGCGGCTGATTCAAGACTATGTTTCCTCGCCGCGCATCATGGGCGAGAGCATGGAACTGCATCCCCTGGCTGCCATCTTCGGGGTGATGGCCGGAGCCGAAATCGCGGGAATTCTGGGCATCTATCTCTCCATTCCCGTGATGGCCAGCCTGCGCATCGTGTTCCGGCGCTGGCGGTTGTATGCCGAGAAGAAGAAGTTCGGCCCGCTCACCGAATACGCCTTGGGCAGTCCGGGAGCACACCGGAAGTAGGCCGTCAGCTTTCAGCAGCCAAGGGCAGGCTTCAGATGCGGATCGCACACCGAGTTTCGCTGGCCGCAAGGGCGCTAACCAATGGCTAGAGCGTGTTCGTGTTTCAAAAATGCCATTATGATGCCTGGAAAAGCACACCTCAGCGGTTAAAGCCGCGGATCAATGGCGACACGGATACGGACGGCTGAAGGCGTGCCCTTCCCAACCCCATTTTTGAAACAAGCTGCCGGGACTGATCGCTGACGGCTGCTACTGCCCTGCCCCGGTTCCCAGCGTCTTGTCCACCGCAACTTTGCGCAGGAATTCCGCTGCTGCTTCAGGCAAAACGGTGTTGATAAACATTCCCGATCCCAGCTCGAAGCCGGCGACACGCGTCAGGCGCGGGATTACGCTGACATACCAATGAAAATGGCGCGCGCCAGTATACTCGGTGGGCCCGCTGCGCACGGTGAAGTTCAGATCAGGATTATCGAGGCCGACGTAGATCTTGGCCAGCAGGGTGCGCAGTACTCGTGCCAGATCGGCGATCTCAAGGTCAGTGATCTCGCCGAAGCTGGCCATGTGGCGAAGGGGAAAGATGTGCGTTGAGAACGGTGTGGCCGAAGCAAACTCCTGCAGAGCCACGAAGTACTCACCCTTCAGAGCGACGCGCGTCTGGTCCTCGACCTCGCGTTCCACCATGTGGCAGAACATGCATTCGCCCACGTCATCGTAGTGGCGCAGCGCCTCGTGCAGCCGATGCCGCACCTGGCTGGGAATTACGGGAGTCGCAATCAGCTGCGAGTGCGGATGCTGCAGGCTCGCGCCCGCATCGGCTCCGTGGTTCTTGAAGATCGTGATGTGGTTCACACGCCGGTCCAGGCTCAGCGCTCGCAAGCGCTCGCGGTAAACGCTGAGAATGCTGGCCACGTGGGCATCGGGCAGAAGCGCCATGTAGCCAGAGTGGTCGGGCGCGTCAATGATGACTTCGTGAAATCCAAAGCCGTCAATGCGCCGCCGCAAATGCTGCAGGCTGCGGGAGGGCTGAACATCGCTCGACAGCGCGGCGAACTTGTTGGGAATCACTCGCACCGCCCAGGGCTCGCCCGTGTGCGCCGGACAGCGCATGATCTCTGGCGGAGTCTTGTTCTCGTTTCCCGGGCAGAACGGGCAGGTCTCCACGAACGCGGGCACCGGCTGCACCGCGCGATGCGTGGCCAATTCCTCCGGGCGCTTGGCCCGTTCGGTAGCGATGATGACCCATTCCTTGGTGAAAAAGTTCTGGCGCAGTTCAGGCATGTGAATCCCCCCAGGTTCTTCTATCGGCAATTACTGGGATGACTGCAGTGGCGCTGGCCTTTCGGTTTCACGCCTTGGGTCTTGGGCCTAGCAGCCGTGGCAAAAGTCAAGATTCGTATCGGGGCACGCCTTCAGGCGTGCCGAAAATGCCGCGAAATCAACGCGCCTTCAGGCACTGGGTTTTGCAGTTTACTTTCAACACGGGCTGCCAGGTCCAAGGTCTCAGGGGCAGAATTGGCCTTCCGTCGAGACACTGGCGGCGGAAGAGCGCGGGACTTTTCTTCGCTTGTTATAAAATTCCAACTATCGTAATGAACGGCAAAATTTCTTTCGCGATTAAGGGATACCTGCGATGATGCCACTCACCAGGTCCATTCCGGCCCCAAGGAAGCCACGCTCAGGGGTGCCCAAACAATGATCGTCATGAAATTCGGCGGCACGTCGGTGGAAGATGCCAAGGCCATCGACCGCGTGGCCTCCATTGTCGAGGGGCGCCTGGCGCAAAAGCCGGTGGTGGTGGTCAGCGCGATGGCCAAGGTCACCGACACCTTGCTCACCATGGCCAAGGCGGCAGGTGCTGGCGAACGCAAAACAGCACTCAAGCTGTGCCGCTCGCTCCAGGAACGCCACTACAACACTGCCAGCGAACTGCTGGGCACAGCGCTTTTCACGGAATTCCATTCTGAGATCGGCGCCGAATTCGAGACGCTGGATGATCTGCTGCGCGGCATCTCGGCCGTCGGCGAGATCACGCCGCGGACTACCGATCACGTCGCCGCCTTCGGCGAGATGCTGTCGAGCAAAATCGTCGCTGCCGCGTTCGCCGCTCGGGGCCTGAACGGAGTTCATGTGGACTCGCGCGACGTGCTCGTGACCGACAGCAACTACATGTCGGCGGTGCCGCAGTTCGAAGAAACCAACGCCCGGCTCCAGGAGCGGGTCCAGCCTCTACTGCGCGAAGGCAAAGTGCCGGTCATGGGCGGATTCATTGGCGCCAGCCGCGCCGGCATTACCACCACGATCGGGCGCGGAGGGTCGGACTTCTCGGCAGCTATCTTCGGTGCCGGCCTGAGCGCAGAGCGCATCGAAATCTGGACCGACGTGGATGGCATTCTCACCACCGATCCTCGAATCTGCCCCGAGGCCCGGCGGATCAAGGTCATCGGTTTTGACGAGGCGGCTGAGCTTGCCTATTTCGGCGCGAAGGTTCTGCATCCTGCGACGGTGCTGCCGGCCATCCAGAAGAACATTCCCGTCTATGTACTGAATTCGCGCAATCCGTCGTGCGAGGGCACGCGCATCACTGCTCGCGCGCCGCAAGGCAAGAACATTTTCAAAGCGATTGCGGCCAAGAAGCGCATCACCATTGTCGACGTGGCTGCGCCCCGAATGCTGCTGGCCCATGGATTCCTGCGAGCGATCTTCGAGGCCTTCGACCGGCATAAAGTCGCGGTTGATGTAGTGTCAACTTCTGAGGTGAGCGTGTCGCTGACGGTGGACTCAAATCAGGCAATTCCCGCTCTGGCTGCGGATTTAGCCAAGCTGGCCGACGTGAAATACGAAGGCCGGAAAGCGATCGTCTGCCTGGTGGGCGAGAACCTGCGCGACAAGCCGGGAGTGGCAGGGCAGGTGTTCAGCGAGCTTGCCGACAAGAAAATCCGCATGATCTCGCAGGGCGCGTCGGAAATCAACCTGACGTTTGTGATCGAAGAGGACGAAGTGCCCGACGTGATTCAGCGCCTGCACAAGAAGTTTTTCGCGGAACTGGACACGGAGATTTTCGCGTAACCGAGTGCTTCAACATTAAAACCGCAAAGAGCGCTAAGATAGCGCGAAGATTGCGAAGAAGAGAAGAAGAGACAGGCGAGTTTTTCTTCGCGCGCTTTGCGAGCCTCGTCTTTGCGGTCTTCGCGGTTAAGGCTTTTCCGATTCTATGAACCTTCTTCTTCTCGGCCGCGGCAAGACCGGATCGCTGGTGGCGGAAGTCGCCGCCGAGCGCAGGCACCACGTGCGAACGATTGAAATTGAAGAAAACCGCAGCGGCGCGGCGCTCACGCCCCACAATCTGCGCGACACAGATGTTGTCCTTGATTTCACTGCTCCCAGTTCCGTTATCGCCAACATTGAAGCCACCGTGCGGGCGGGCAAAAGCATGGTCGTGGGCACGACCGGCTGGTACGGGGAATTAGACCGCGTTCGAGGTCTAGTCGAGCAGCACGGCACTGGCTTCATCTACGCCGCGAATTTCTCCGTGGGTGTGAACCTCTTCCTCGATGTCGTCCGCGCATCCGCCGCCGCGCTGGACCAAGGTTATTCAGGCCAAATCTTCGAACGCCACCATATTCACAAAAAAGACGCGCCCTCTGGCACGGCCATTGCCATTCAGAATGTGATCCGCGAGGCCAGCGGCCAGAGCGAAGGCTTGGAGATCACTTCCTTTCGCGAAGGCGAGGTCGTCGGGTTGCACGAGGTCGTGTTTGAATCCGCCAACGACCGTATCTATCTCTGCCACGACGCCAAGTCGCGCCGTGGCTTTGCCGAAGGGGCTGTCCGCGCCGCCGAATGGATCGCCGGCAAGAAGGGCTTCTACGATTTCAAGGATGTTTGGCGGCAGTTGTAAGAGCATCTATTCGAAGATTGCTATTCCTAGTTGAGCCGAAATGAGGGAGGAGAATCTGTGGCCAGTCCATTACCGAAAGATGTGAAGAAGCAGGCCGAAGAAAAGTGTAGCAAGGAATACCCCTATCTAACAGTGCAGGACCCCGGCACGGTTTGGTCCGCTGACGGAAAGACCTTGTGTACGTTCTGGATCACAACAAGCACGGTCTTCGGTTAGAGGTGTGAGAACTGACGCCCTTGCTGGGTGCCCCAGGTCTCGCTGCCTTTGCGAGACCTGGGATGGACTCGAATCGTATTGATCCAATGATCGGCGAGAGGGGCTAGCCCTCCCATGTCTCGCAAAACCGGCGAGACATGGGGCACCCCCTATTCCAAACCATCGAAATCTCACCTTGCCTCCCTCCCCGATTTTCCCTCTGACCCCATTCGCGCTATCTTATACGCATGCAACTTCATGGATGTGGTACTGCACTCGTTACTCCGTTCCGTCAAGACGGTTCTGTTGACGACGCTGCCCTGCGCAATCTGGTCTCATGGCAAGTCGAGTCGGGTATTGACTTTCTTGTTCCCTGCGGAACGACCGGCGAGACTCCTACTCTCACTCACGACGAATGGTTGCACGTGATCGACACGACAATCGAAGTCGCAGCCGGACGTGTACCCATCGTTGCGGGCGCGACTTCCAATTCGACTCACGAAGCGGTTGAGAAAGCAAAGGAGGTTGCGGCGCGTGCGGGGGTCAACGCCATCCTCACGGCATCGCCTTATTACAACAAGCCCACGCAGGAGGGCCAGTACCGGCATTTCAAGGCGATCGCCGAGGCCGTTGGCGACAAGCCCGTCATCGTTTACAACGTGCCTGGCCGGACCGGCGCAAACATCGAACCCGGCACCATGGCACGGCTGGTTGAGATTCCCAACATCGTGGGCGTGAAGGAAGCTTGCGGCAACATCAATCAGATTGCCGAGGCCATGAACCTGGTGCCCGAGAGCTTTCTTGTCTTCTCCGGCGATGACTCGGTCACGCTGCCGATGATTGCTCTGGGTGGCGTCGGCATCGTTTCCGTGGCTGCGAACGAGATTCCGCACGAAATGGCGGCGATGACCCGCGCCGCGCTGGCGAACGATTGGGCTACCGCGCGCAGCCTGCATCGCAAATACCTGCCGCTGATGCTGGCTAACTTCATCGAATCGAGCCCGCTGCCGGTAAAGGCTGTGCTGGCCATGATGGGAAAGATCGAGGAAGTCTATCGCCTGCCGCTTCTGCCCATGCGCCGCGACACGCGCTCGCGGCTGCAGAAAGTAGTGGCGGAAGTCGGGCTGATCGCCAAGCCTGCCGGTCCCGCGCCCGAAATTGCCGAGTTCTACATTTACGAAAACTGGGCGGCCGGGCCGCACAAGATAGTTCTACATCGCGGCTCATGCGGGCAATGCAGCCACGGCAAAGGGCGCCCCTCCGGCCACGATGCGAATCATGCTCGCTGGCACGGGCCCTATGCGACGCTGGCCGAAGGCCGCGCTGCCGCGCACGCCATGACCGGGGTGCTGATCCGCAGCGAGTGCAAGTGCGTGTGAGGCAAGTGGTGAGTCAAATCCGAGTTCAACGGGCAGCGGGCATCTTATCCATCTATGTGCTCACGTTGGCCTACGGAGGAATAAGTCAAACGTCCACTGGCTATCGACTCAGGCCAGGGAAGACCAACTCCGACGGATTTCCCATTACTGCCGCACAATTGTGCTTTGGTTCGGAGAATAGTGAACATTGCTACTCTCCACCGGACCAGGACCCACCGTTCGGCGCGAATCCTCAATCTCAGCCAATCAAACTAAGTACTGGGACCGAATTGGTTCTGTTTACAGCCGAGTCTTCCGCAGGAGGAAGTGGGTCGCTCACCATTCTTGCCCTCGTTGAAGACCGTAACGGCCAAGCGCTCAATCTGCTACCCAAGGTTGTGGTGTCGAATCAGAGCGAGTACGCCCTCTGGAATCTGTCAGAAATTTCGGCAATGCCCGTTCTTGTCACGGCAGATTTCCTGTGGACCGACGGGGAAACTCACTTTTCGTCTCATCACTACCGCATTCGCGCGTACGTGTACAACAAACAGGTCGGCCGTTACCTCGAACAAGTCCAGTTTCCAACCGCGAAAAAGTATCCAGGCTTGGATGACGTCGACAACATTCACGTACTGGCGCCGGAGAGGTCAGGTATCGTAACGAAACTGAAGCAGCGTTGAAATATGTTTTTCCACGACATGCAAACCCTCAAATCCTTTATCGAGCGTTTGGCTGCGCTGAAGGACGTTGAGCACGACCCCGAGGCACGGCGAACGTTCCTCGAGTTTCGCGACCAGCTCACTCTGGGCAAGATTCGTGCCGCTGAAAAGTTAGGCGAGCGCTGGGTGGTCAACGCCTGGGTCAAACAGGGCATCCTGCTGGGGTTTCGACTCGGCGCACTCACCGAGATGAATGCCGGCCTCTCGTTCGTAGACAAAGACACCTTCCCTGCCCGCCAATTCACCATCGCCGACCGGGTGCGCGTGGTTCCCGGCGGATCGTCGGTGCGGGTGGGAGCTTATGTGGCGCCCTCGGTGATCTGCATGCCTCCGATGTTCATCAACGTCGGAGCGTATGTGGACGAAGGCACGATGATCGACTCCCACGCGCTCGTAGGATCGTGCGCCCAGATCGGCAAGCGCGTGCATTTGAGCGCCGCCGCCCAGATCGGCGGCGTACTCGAACCGGTGAACGCTGCTCCGGTCATCATTGAAGACGATGTGCTGGTGGGCGGCAACTGCGGCATCTTCGAAGGCACGCTGGTGCGAGCTCGTGCCGTGCTTGGCGCGGGAACGATACTGACCCGCTCCACGCCGCTCTACGATCTTGTCCGCGGGGAGGTCTACCGCGCGACCGCCGACGCGCCGCTGGAAGTCCCGGAGAATGCCGTGGTCGTGCCGGGATCACGAGCGGTAACGAAGGAGAAGGGGCCTTGGAACTGGAATCTGTCGCTCTATACGCCAGTCATCGTGAAGTACCGCGACGAAAAAACCGACCGAGGCATTGAACTGGAAGACTGGCTGAGATAGGGCAAGGTGCTGCTTTACTTTCTACTATAATGTAAAGCATGACTGAAGCTACTCTATCATCCAAGAACCAGATCGTCATTCCTCGCGAGGCCCGCGAGGCCCTCGACCTTAAGCCCGGCGACAAGCTGCTTATCGTTGTGCGAGGGAGAGATGTGCTGGTGCTCCAGAAGCCCAAATCCTACCGCACCGCGATCCGCGGACTAGGGCGTGGCGTTTACCCCAAAGATTATCTCCACAAGGAACGCGAGAGTTGGGACTAGACCGCCTCCGCGCCGTCCTCCAGCGCCACCAGCGGATTGCGCTGGATAGCAGCATCCTGATTTACCAACTTGAAGCGAATCCCAAATACATTGCCCTGACCGATGTTGTCTTCGCGTGGCTTGCGCTTCCCAGGTCGCACGCTGTCACATCCGCCATCACCATGACCGAAGTCCTCGTACCGCCTTACCGGAAATTCGATCAAAAACTGGCGGACAATTTCTACGGCTTGCTCTCCACGTACCCAAACTTGGAATGGATTCCGGTTGATCTTGAGATCGCCGACCTCGCAGCCCGAATCCGCGCTCAACATAGCCTGCGCACGCCCGACGCCGTGCACGCGGCCACGGCTGTGCAGGCTCGAGCCACAGCTTTCCTTACCAACGATCCAGTGTTTGAGAGGATCAGGAACTTTGACACGCTGATTCTTGACGGGTTCATCTGAGCGTCAACCGGGAGGTCACGACGGTAAGGCCGATGGAGGTGCACTCGGAAGTCGCCCTTCCATGGCCGCAGCCCGCTGCCGCAACATCAAATGCCGCATACGAAAATGTGCCCGCGCACGCTCGCCCCAGGCACGCACAAACCAGTAATTCAGTCCCGCGCCGATCGCGGCGCTGAGCAGGGGAATCACGCGCCCCGCCCACTTTTCCACCACTTCCGCGCTGGCCCTCGCGGCGATGCGCTCTATTACTCGTGGCACGAACTTATTCACTACCTCTTTTTCCAGCAGATCCCGGCTGATGTCCACTCCAGCCGCGCTGGCCGCGGCGATCCACAGTTCCGCGATTTCGTCGTCCGTGTTGAACTCAAATCCGTAGACCAAGCTCAACTTCTGAATCGTGCGCATCGTGATCGCCGACAAAATGCCAAGGTCCGGAACAATCGTGAGCAGCCCGCCCATGCCGAAGCCTGCGCCTTCCACCGCCGCCAGTTTCATTCCGCTGCGGATGATCGAGTTTGCGACGGCGTCGAGTTCTCCGATCTCCAACGAAAACACGCCGTGATATCCGCTGATCGGCATGCGGTACGCGGCTCGCAATTGCAGAAGAAATTTCGCGGGATCCACCCGAACGGTCGAGTAGGCGCGCGTCAGCCCTTTCACCAGGGCCGTCTCTACCCGCCGCCGAAGCCACGATTTGGGTTGCCCGGCCATTGCTTCCACCTTATCTCACGCGGCCGGAGAAAGCCATCGCGCTGCTAGGAGCCTTGAGCGATGAACCATGAGCGCCCAGTGTTTGCTCACCGCTCACCGCTCGAAGCTCTTAGCTCTGTGCTAGCATTCTCCTTACTCCATGCCCACCGGAAAACTGCAAGTGGTCCCGCTGGGCGGCCTGGGCGAGTTCGGCATGAACTGCATGGCCGTCCGCTGGGGCGACGACATTGTCGTCATCGACGCCGGCCTCATGTTCCCTGAGGCCGAACTGCTCGGAGTAGACATCGTCGTTCCCGACATTTCCTATCTCACCGAAAACCGCCAGCGCATCCGCGGCATTATTCTGACTCACGGCCACGAAGATCACATCGGCGCACTGCCCTGGATCCTTTCTGAACTCAACGTTCCCGTCTGGGGCACAGAGTTCACTCTGGCCTATGTCGAAGACAAGCTCGACGAGCACGGCCTGCTCGACGACGCCGACCTGCGCGAGATGCGCCCCAACGAGCGCTTTAAGGTTGGAGCCTTCACGATTCATCCCATTCAGGTCACCCATAGCCTGGTGGATTGCGTGGCGCTGGCCATCCACATGCCGCTCGGAATCGTGATTCACACCGGCGATTTCAAGGTCGATCCCACGCCCACCGACAGCCGCCTGTTCGATTTGCATTCTTTCGCCGAATATGGCAAGACCGGAGTGCTGGCGCTATTCCAAGACTCCACCAACATCGAACGCAAAGGGTACACGCCCAGCGAGTGCGCCGTCCGCCGGAAGTTCGACGAAGTCTTCGCCCGCACCCAGCGTCGCCTTTTTATCTCCTGTTTTGCTTCGTCTATTCACCGCATCAAGCTGGCAGTTGATCTCGCCTACGAACACGGACGCAAAGTCGCATTCATTGGCCGCTCCATGAACAACTCCGCCGAGATCGCCGAAGACCTCGGCTACATCGAGATCCCCGAGGGTCTGCTGATCAACCCTGGCGAGATGAAGAATTTCCCGCCAGAAAAAGTCTGCGTGTTAATCAGCGGCACGCAGGGCGAACCGATGTCGGCGCTGTCGCGCGCGGCCGTCGACAATCACAAGCACGCCAAAATCGAAAAAGGCGACACGGTCGTGCTTTCGTCGCGCATCATCCCTGGCAACGAGAAGACGATTTACCGCATGATTGACCACCTCTTCCGCCGCGAAGCTCACGTCATCTACGAAGACGGAACTTCGCCGCCGGTGCATGTCAGCGGGCACGCTAGCCAAGAAGAACTCAAGCTAATTATCAATCTGGTCAAGCCGCGGTACTTTGTTCCCATTCACGGCGAGTACCGGCAGTTGAAGCTCCACGCCGAAATGGCTGCGGCCATGCATGGTTCGGTCGGCAAGGCTATGCTGATGGAGAGCGGCGACATTCTCGAATTCGATGAACTGGGTGCGCGCAAAGTTGGACGCGTAAACGTGGGCCGCGTCTGCATTGACTCCGGCAATCGCACCGATGTGGTTGAGGATTTGATCATCAAGGACCGCCGCCACATCAGCGAAGATGGCATCGTGCTCCCCATCATCGCGATCAACAAGCTGTCAGGTGAGGTCGAGACCTCGCCCGAAATCGTGACCCGCGGCTTCAACGTGGGCGAAGACGGATTTCTGGAAGGCGCCCGCCAGATCGTCATGGACACGCTCGCGGAGTCGAGCGACGAAGAAAAAGCCGACTACGGTGTGATCAAAGAAAAA
>Ga0187771_10001723_pt1 | contig 14861 bp, 11 predicted proteins | sample 0116_SJ02_MP15_1_FD_133139 | JGI IMG/M metagenome (GOLD analysis project Ga0187771, IMG submission 133139) | Tropical peat soil microbial communities from peatlands in Department of Meta, Colombia - 0116_SJ02_MP15_10_MG | ecosystem: Environmental > Terrestrial > Soil > Wetlands > Peat | place...
GAATCTTTATCGGTGAATCCCAACGCTACCGGGGTCATCCGTTGTATGAGGCGATCGTGATGAAGGCGCGCGAAATGCACCTGGCGGGGGCGACCGTGTTGCGCGGTCCGATGGGCTATGGCAGGAGCAGCCGGCTCCATACCGCAAAAGTTCTGCGCCTTTCCGAGGACCTGCCGATCGTGGTCGAGCTGGTCGACAGTCAGGAAAAAATCGACGAATTTTTACAGGCGCTCGACGGCATGATCGGCTCGGGACTGATCACCCTCGAAAAGGTGCAGGTGCTCAAGTACGGCGACGGCCCGGTTGCGTAGTCACGCGGGTCTGACCGCGCCGATCAGTCGTAGACAATCTCGAGGTTGTCGAGAAATTCCGCAAGCTGTTGCGCGCATTGCCGCACCGCCGCCAGGTCGCATGCCTTGGCGGCTTGCTCGACGGCGGCGCCGATTTCCGAGACCGCGTCGAGTCCGTAACTGCCGCCCTCGCCTTTGATCTTATGCCCAATGCTGGCCAGTGCGCCGTAGTCGCTGATTTCCGCCGCCCTGATTATGGCCGCCGCGTCTTCGCGTTTGCGCGCAAGGAACCCCGGGACCAGATCGCTTAAATCCCGATCGATGTGCACGACGACGCGGCTCAATGCTTCGCCTCCGCCGGCGCTGGGTCATGGTCCAACGCCCGCGGCAATGCCGTGGCTCTGAGTATCGCCTCGATTAACGTGGCCTTGCGAACCGGCTTGGAGAGGTGAGCATCGCAGCCGGCGTCGAGGCTTTTGCGGACCGCCTCATCCAGTGCCGAGGCGGTGAGCGCGATTATTGGAACCGGAACCCGCCGCTGACCACGTTCCCATTCCCTGATCGTGCGGACCGCGGTGTAACCGTCGACCACCGGCATCTGGATATCCATCAACACCAGGTCAAAAGGGGCAGCGATCACCCGATCGATTGCCTCTTGCCCGCTCTCGGCAAATTCGACGGTATACGGATACTGCTTTAGAAAAGCCTTGATGAGCAGGCGGTTGTCGATCGAATCTTCCGCAAGAAGAATACGCAAGGGACGCAGCGGGCCTGCCACAGCCGCAGTCGCTGCAGGAGGGCTGAGTTCGGACCGCTCCTGCTCAACATTGCGGATTGGCGAGAGCACGCGTGTAAGCATGGTCAAAAGTTCCGAACGCTTGAGCGGCTTGACCACATAACCGCAACGAACATTCGAATCGAAGCCGATTTCCCGCAACCGCGCGAGTGCGAGAGTCAGGTCGTCAGACGTCAGCATCAGCACCAGCGCTTCCGAAGGGATGGAATTTTCGTCGCCGCCATTGGAAAGTAAATTCTGCGCCAGAGTGATTCCGTCCATCCCCGGCATCCGCGCGTCGATGAGCAGGGCATCGTAAGGATGGCCGGCGAGTCGAGCCCGCTCGACCTCGGCTAATGCGCGCGGCCCGTCAATCACGCCCATAACTTCGGCGCTACGCTCGGCCAGCCACTCCCCGGCGATCACCCGGTTGGCCAAAGTGTCATCGGCGATTAGCACGCGCTTCCCGCGCAGGAGCGGTTCATTCCCTGTCTGCACACTGTCCGCACCTGCCGCCCCTGTCTGAAGGTCGAACGGCACGACAATCGAAAACGTGCTGCCTTTGCCGACTTCGCTTTCGACCTCGATTCGGCCGTTCATCAGCTCAACCAACCGCTTGGCGATCGCAAGACCGAGCCCGCTTCCTCCGTACTCGCGCGCGGTCGAAGAGTTGGCCTGGGCAAATTCCGTGAAAATTGCACCGCGCCGTTCGACCGGAATCCCGACTCCTGTGTCCGCAACCGAGATGCGAAACCATCCTTGTCCCCCGTCGCGGCTGGGACCGTCGGCGGACGCGGGCTTTCGCAGCGCTTCGATCGTAACGATGATCTCGCCGCGCTCGGTGAACTTGATTGCGTTGCCAAGCAGGTTGATCAGGATTTGGCGCAGCCGCACGGGATCGCCGATCAGGGCCAGCGGCACTCCCGGCATAATCCGGGTGGCGAGCTCGAGCTTTTTCTCATGCGCCGACGTAGCCAGAGCTTCGAGGGTCTTTTCCGCCAGATCCCGCAGGTTGAACTCGACCTTTTCCAGGCTGAGCCGTCCGCTCTCGACCCGGGCCAGGTCAAGCACGCCGTTGACCAGCGCCAGCATCGCGCTCCCGTTGGCCTGTATAGTCTCGACGAAATGACGTTGCTCGAAACTGAGCGCGGTATCCGACAGCAGGTCGGCGGTTCCGAGCATCGCGTTCATCGGCGTGCGGATTTCGTGCGATATATTCGAAACAAACTCGGATTTGGCCTCGGACGCCGCCAGCGCAGCTTCGCGCGCCGCAATCAATTCCGCCTCGGCGCTCTTCGCTAGCGTGATATCTCGCGTAACCGAGACCACACAGGGCTCACCGTCAACTTCGGCCACTGCCGCCGAGATCTGGGCCGGCAGCAGACGCCCGTCCTTGGTGCGCACCTCCATTTCCATGTTGCGCACGAATCCCCGGCTCTCGAGTTGCTCCGCCAGGACCCGCTGCTGTTCGGGCCGAGCCCATAACCCCAGTTCCGCCGGCGAACGCCCGATAACTTCGTCAACCCCGTAGCCGAAGAGCGAGACGAATTCCCGATTGACCTCAATATAGTGCCCGCTTTGCAAATGATTGATCGCGATCGCATCAAGACTCGTCTCAAAGACTTTGCGCAGTTTGGCCTCGCTCTCAAGCAACTGCTGCTGCGCCCGCTCGCGTTCCGCCACCGCCGCCTCGCGCTGCGTGATCTCCCGGACCAATTCGCGATGGTTCTCGTCGAGCGTCTTAACGCGTGCGGTCATTTCGCGCCGATAGCGCTGCGCCAGAACCGTCATGCAGTGGCCGAGACCGGCCGCGCCAATCAGAGCAATCCATCGGTGAACTGCGTCAGCGGCACTTGCGGGCGCAACCGCATAGCGGACCGCCATAGCGGCAAGACCCGTCAAAGTAAGTGCGAATTGCCAGCGATTGTCCCATGGCACCAGCGCTCCCGCCCCCATCATCGTCAGGACAACGGTGACAAGCAGTAGACCGGTACGGCGCTCGGCTAGGCTGTATGCGAGCAAGCTGGCCATAATGGCCACGCACACGCCAAGCACCATGCCGCGCCAATGCCGCCTGAATAACGGCCTCGGCATGATGAACAGGAAGGCGGCAACCACGCCGATATTGAAGACCCGCGGCGCCAACATTCCCGCACTTGGTCGATAGATGAAGTAGTCCGCAAGCAGGTAGGCTATCTGGAGCAGCAGCGTGAGCTGCACGGCGACTCGCAAAGGCCCTAGCATCCACCATGTGGCGAGCCCGAATGGTTCCCGATCCGATTGGGTCTCAGACGGCTCGGACAAGCCGTCACCGGCAGTCGCGCCGATCGCGCTTGTGACGTTCTCGACCCGATTTTTTTCGGAATCCCCCAAACGTCACCCCGTCATCGGGTCAGCCCGAGGGAACTCTGTTTTACCGCCGGCGGCCGCCGCACGACCCGAGCAACTTGGAACGCCGCCAAATGCCCGCAAAGCTTATTGAAAGCCCAAATCGGTCCGTTTTTCAATTCCCCGGCGCGGATCGCGACGCCACTCCCCGCCCTCAAATGGCTCCGGCGATATTCGGCTGCTCGCACCCTATCGCAGCGCTCACGGCGCCGACCCCGCCGCGCCGCCTGTGAGCAGGGTATTACCCGGCAGCCTGCCACAGGTTAGATTCTACGTCGAGGGTGAAATCCTTCACTATTGGCCCATCCGCGCCGGCTCCGGCCCTTTTATCCCGCCAGCGCGCGCTCGAAGTCTTCGATCAAATCCTCCGCCGCTTCCAGACCGACCGAAAGGCGGATTAGCCCCTCGCTTATCCCCGCTCTCTGCCGCTGCTCGCGAGTCATCCCGGCGTGCGACGTCGTGGCGGGCCGGGTTATCAAGCTTTCGACCCCGCCGAGGCTCGGAGCGCTGATTGGCAGCGTGATTCGCTGGAAGAAAGCGTCCGCCGCCGCGACTCCACCTTCGAGTTCAAAACTCAGCATCCCGCCAAACCCGTCGAACAGCTCGCACGCCCTCAAATGATGCGGATGGCGCTCGAGGCCCGGATAGTGGACCGCGGCGACCTTTCGATGCTGCTCAAGGAAACGTGCCAGGCGAAGCGCGCTTTCGTTCTGATGGCGCACGCGCACGGCCAGCGTCTTCATTCCACGATGGAGCAGGAAGCAGGCGTGCGGGTCGAGCGATCCGCCAAGATGCCCGAGTGAGCGATTGATCGCCTCGATCAGTCCCGCTCGTCCGATTACCGCGCCCGCAACGATATCCGAATGGCCATTGAGGTACTTCGTGCAGCTATGCAGCGAAAGGTCAAAGCCGCTCTCCGCCGGACGGAAATTCACTGGACTCGCGAAGGTGTTGTCGATGATCGAGACCAGCCCGTGTTCGCGCGCGAATCTCACCACCGCCGGCAAGTCCGCCACCTGCACCAGCGGATTGCTGATCGTCTCGACGTAGATCGCGCGCGTGTTCGGGCGCAGCAGATGCCGCCACCCCTGCGGCTGCGCGCCGTCGATAAAATCGACCGTGATCCCAAGCCGTGGAAGTTCCGCCGTGAGCAAATCGTTGGTTCCGCCGTACAGACAGTCCTGCGCCAACAGATGGTCACCGGTGCTCAGCAGCGTCAGCAACGTGGTCGAGATCGCCGCCATTCCGCTAGCCGCCACCAGCGCCGCCTCAGCGCTCTCGATCGCCGCCAGTTTCTGATGCAGCGCAACGTGATTCGGAGTGTTGTTGAGCCGGATATACCGCAGGTCGTGATAACTGGTCTCGCCACGATAAGCGAAGGTTGCCGACTGGAAAATCGGCATGCTCACCGCGCCTTCGATCAGCGGCGACGGCTCACCCGAATGGATCAGCTTGGTCTCGATCGCCCGGATGGTCTTTACTGGCACGGCGCGCCTCCGTGGGGCGGCTTTGCGCCACCTCGTACGAGGCTAGCACTGTAGATACCGTCGCGTCTTGCCGCCGTGCCGGCTCCAGTTTTGGGCAAGGAAGCGCCCGCTCGCTTGACCGATAGGCGGTCGAGGGCGATGCGGGGGATCACCGTTAGCGGACGGGCGCTAGATTTGGCGGGATCTGACCGATCTGGCGCTCGCGGTCATACACCGTACGCCAGTACCCGGGTGACTTGGCCTGACACTTCGCGCAAAGCCCCATCGACGACGACATTGCGTTGGTCACGGGCAACGATGCGCCGCATCCCACGCAACGGCATTGCGCCCTGCGTATCGTCCGGCCTTTTCTGTCGCGCAAACTTTCCAAAAGATCGCTGCTTGAGCTGTCTTCGATTACCCGCACCGCGGCGAACACAGGCGCGGCGCGGATGGGCGACATTGTCACCTCGCCAGGTTACGCTCGTATGATGCACAGGTTGCCACGAGTTTAACTTCCGTCGTGCAACGAGCGCGCGAAGAGCGATCCGGATTATAGAAGCGAATCCAGGAATTCGACCGATCGAAGCTTCCGATCGAGTATCGACGCGAAGAATCGCGCGATCGCCAGCGCACCGTCGGCGCCCCCGTGAGGAAGCACCGTCGCCTCGCCGAATGACGCACTGCCCAGTCGCGCCAGCGCCGCCGCGCTGGCCGGCGCAAGCCGTACCGCCCCCTCCGGCGCATTCGCGCGGCAGCGCGCGCAGACGATTCCACCGCGCGAGAGCACAAAATAGACCGCGCCCTCTTCCGCTTCCGCAACCGTGCCGCACACGCGGCAGCTGCCGAATTCGAGGCCGAAGCCCGCCGCCGCAAGCATCTTTAATTCGTACGCCTGGCGCAGCGCGATCGTCGCCGCGCCGCGTCCCAACGCGTCGAGCGCGTCCGCTAGTACGCGATAGGCCTCGGCGGCCTCGCCTTCCTCGGTCGTGAGCGCGTCGGCGAGTTCCAGCATGTAGCTGCCGAGCGCGATTTTGCCGAGATCGTCTTCGAGCTCGGGCGGCGGATTCTCACCCCGCTCGGCTCGCGTGATAAACACCAGCTGGCCCTGTGGACGCCGCCGAAAGGAAAGTATTACGTGAGAAAAAGGCTCGAGCTTGCGCTCGAACCGGCGACGCGACGCTTTCGCCCCTTTCGCAATTCCGCTCAGTTTACCGAAGTCGCGTGTAAGCAGCGTGACGATGCGATCCGATTCCGAATAATCGCGCGCGCGGATCACGATTGCGGGCGTGGATTCCTCAGCCGACATTTCCCGATGGCAGGCGCACGTCCCCGCGGCTCACACCGCACTGCGCAGCATCACCTGCTGGATTTCCTTTACCTTGGCGCGCATCGCTTCGATACCGCCGGTATCGCGGCCGTTCTCGGATGCGTCATGGACGAGATTTTCGAATTTGACCAGGATATTCGCGAGCTTGGTATGGGCCTCGATCAGCGCGCGCTTGCGCAATTCCTCGCTCTCCCATCCGCGTTCCGCGTATTCGCGCAGTTCCTGCCCCTGAATTAGCAGTTCGCGCGCTTCGTCCTCGTACCCCTTGACCAGGCGGCGCAGGATATCACGCACCTTGGGCAATTCCTCGGGGTCCTTCCAGAGCACGTGCTCAAGGAACAGCAGGTCCTCCTCGCTCGCGCTCTCGCGGCCGAAAATCATCGCGTGCGCACGCAGGATCGCAAGCGAATTACGCCAGCGCCGATCAGAAACGATTATCTGCTGGCTGGCCAAGTTCCGGCGCAATTCCGCGAGCGATCGCAGGATTCCGCCTGGAACTCTCACCGCAGCCGCGCGGGCTTGCAGTTCGCCCAGTTCGGCCAGGCTGAGCGCGGTGCGCGCCGCCGGCGGCATCCCCTCCAGCATTTTCAGGAAGCGGAAGTCCTCACCGATATAATCGACCATGAAGCGCAGCATGAAGCGGTCGAACAGCGCGGTAAGCTCCTCCTCGTCGGGCAATTCGTTGGACGCCCCGAACATCGTGATTAACGGCACGGCGACGCGCTGGCGGCCGTTATGGAACACGCGCTCGTTAATCAGGGTGAGCAGCGCATTGAGAATCGAGGAGTTGGCCTTGAAGATCTCGTCGAGGAAGGCAATGTGCGCCTCGGGCAGCTTGTTGTCAGTAACGCGCCTGTAGTCGTCCTGTTCGAGCCCTTTAAGGCTCACCGCGCCGAATATTTCCTCGGGCGTGCTGAACTTCGTGAGCAGCCACTGGAAGTAGTTGGCGCCCTCGACACGCCGGCAGAGTTCGTCGGCGAGCATCGATTTGGCCGTGCCGGGCGGCCCGATCACGAGCACATGGCTGGCCGAGAGAAGCGCGCACAGCGCGCCGTCGATTAGTTCGGCGCGCTCGAGAAACACATGATTCAGTTCGTCGCGAATGGCGGCGAGTTTGGCGAACGATTGTGACATGGAACGCGGCGCGAAAGCCCCTCCTTGTAATTTATCAAAGGCTCGGTCTCGATTTAAGCTTGCGGCCCCGCTCGACCAGCCTTCGATTTCAGTCGTGGCACGCACCCTGCCATCGCCCGCCTTGCCGCGAACATGCATCGGCGCTAGTAAAGGAGCGGGGCGTCGCGACTCTCACCATCGGGAGGATTGCCATGGAAAAAGCGTTGGCGGGTGTAAAGGTCCTTGACCTTACTCAGTTCGAGGCTGGCACGTCATGCACCGAGATGCTCGCCTGGCTCGGCGCCGACGTTATCAAGGTCGAGCCGCCAAAGATGGGCGAACAAGGGCGCTGGATGCTCACCGAAAAACCCGGCGTCGACTCCCACTACTTCATGCTGCTCAACGCCAACAAACGCAGCATCACCCTCAACTTGAAGTCCGATCGCGGCAAGGAAATCTTTATCGAACTCGTGAAGCAGGTCGATATTCTGTCGGAAAACTATTCGCTCGGCACCCTCGAAAGCTGGGGACTCGGCTACGACCGCCTGCGCGAGATCAATCCCAAGCTGATTTACCTCACGATCAAGGGCTTCGGCACGTACGGCCCGTATAGCAAATTCAAGAGCTTCGACATGATCGCACAGGCCGCCGGCGGCGCTATGTCGCTGACGGGCTTCCCGGGCTCGCCTCCGCTCAAGCCCGGCCCCACCATCGGCGACACCGGCACCGGAATCCACGCCGCCTGTGGCGTTCTGGCCGCTTATATCCAGCGCCAGCGCACCGGCAAGGGGCAGAAGGTCGAAGTCGCGATGCAGGAGGCGGTGTTCAATTTCGTGCGTGTGCCGATGATGGAGACCCACATCACGCACAAGCCAGTCGAACGGCGCGGCAACCGGCTCGGCAACGGCGTCGTCGGCGACATCTTCAAGTGCGCGCCGGGCGGCCCCAACGACTACGTCTACATGCTCTGCACCTCTCCCGATATGTGGCAGGCGCTGTGCCGAACCATCGGACGCCCCGACGTTCCCGAAGATCCGCGCTTCAAGGAGCGCAAGGACCGCGCTGAATATATCGACCAACTGACAGCCATCATCGAGCAATGGACCAGCAAGCGCACCAAGCAGGAAGTGATGATAGCGATGGGCGAGGCCGGCGTGCCTTGCGGCGCCGTGCTCGACAGCGTCGAACTGCTCAACGACCCCCATATGCGCGAGCGCGGGATGGTGGTCACGGTCGACCATCCGGTGCGCGGCAAGTTCACGATGCCGGGATGCCCGGTCAAGCTCGAAGATTCGCCGGCCGACGTTAAGAGCGCGCCCCTGCTCGGCCAGCACAACGGCGAGGTCTACGGCGCGATGCTCGGGCTTTCCGCCACCGACCTCGACCGGCTCAAACAACAGGGTATAATCTGACCCCGATGATCGAGAGGACCGAACCGCAGTGACCTTCCGGTTGGGCGGAAACAAGGATGCGAGTGCGCGAAAGTCGCTAGGCGCTTTCGCAGCTGCCCTCATCCTTGCCGCCCAACTACTCGCAGTCAGCCACTATCATCAGACCGACCCGGTTCGGCGCTTCAACGCGCAGGCGCAAATCCTCGCGGACGATGGCCTTTGCGCGCTTTGTACACTCGCCTTTCATCTGCCGCTCAATCCCGCCGCCGGTTCCTCTCTTGAGCGGCCTCATATTGAGGTGCGCCCGGTCGAACAACCGGTAGCGCACGTCATCTGTTCGCGTCCGTACTCCCTGAGTCAGACCCGCGCTCCTCCCGCAGCCACCGTTTGATCCGTTAGCCACGACATTTCGGCGTTTTTCTCGGGGCCACGCGCCTTTTCGGCGCACTTGGCGGCCTTCGACGGACTTCGCGCACCAACATATGCGCAAGACCGAGGTTCGTCGGGCCCCCTGGCACGATCAGGACGATCCGCCCGTGCTTCATTGCAGGACGGCCGGCACCCGATCTGAGGGAGCATGGGTATGTGGGAACGGCTAGAATTGACAAAGGCAGTCCGTTTAACTACGCGACCGGGAAACTTTTCGCATGGAAAAAACGTCAAACAACTGGGCTTTGTTCTTCTGTTCACAGTGCTCTGCTTCGCAGCAATTCAGGCTTTAACCGGCCACGCCCAAGCTGCGGAGAGCCCGCCTAAGGAGGGCCAGCGTATAGCGGGCTCGGTCAAGGATGCATTGGGACGCCCTTTGCCCGCCGCTTCCGTGAGCTTGCAGAGTCCTGACGGCAAAACAATAGCGAAGACCAATAGCGACGCGCAGGGCCGGTTTTCCTTCACTGATATCGTGCCGGGAACCTACGCAGTGGTTGCACAAAAGACAAATTTCAAAACCGCCACTACAATCGTCAGCGCGACGGCCGCCGGTGCGAAGCCGGTGACGCTCTCCATGGCTTCAGAGGAGGCATTAAGCCTGCCCGTGATTGCCCAGCGGCTCGAGCGGGCACGTAACGGACTTAGTCCCGAAACCGGCAGCAGCGTCTATCGCTTCAGTCAACAGGCAATCGAGCAATTGCCGCAGGGCACGAACACACAGATGACGGGGGTGTTGTTGCAAGCCCCGAGTGTTGCTCAGGATTCGTTCGGCCAGATCCATATTCGCGGCGAGCACAGTGAGATCCAGTACCGCATCAACGGAATCGAGCTTCCAGAGGGAGTTACGTCGGGATTTTCACAGACCCTGAGTCCGAGGCTCGCCAGCAGCATCTCGCTGCTTGAAGGCGCGCTACCGGCACAGTACGGCTACCACACTGCGGGCGTCGTCCAAATCCAGACCAAGAATGGACTGGACCTTAATGGTGGTAACATCGATATGTACGGCGGCCAGCGCTACACACTGAACCCCAGTTTTGAACTGGGGGGCTCCGAAGGCAAGTTCAGCTATTACACGACTGGCTTCTATCTCCAGAATGACCGCGGCCTTGAACCCCCGACGCCGGGGCCACAGGCGCTGCACGACTTCACGACCATCGGCAATGGCTTCAGCTACCTCTCGTATTTTCTGAACGCGACTACCCGTATCAGCCTGATCGGCGGGTTTAACATTTCAAACTTTCAGATCCCCGCGAATCCCGATCAGCCTCCTGCCTTCACGCTGGCCGGCGTGCCTAGCTTGCCCTCAGCGGACGTCCGCGAGACGCAACTCGAGCAAAATTATTACGGAGTCCTAGCGCTCCAGGGACTGCTCGGCAAGGATATCGACTATCAGATAGCCGCCTTCACCCGTTATTCGACGCTTTCGTTTCATCCGGATCAGGCGGGTGACCTGATTTACAATGGCGTAGCCTCGCGAGCATTTCGCGGCGATTGGGCGAGTGGACTCCAGGGCGATTTCGCCTACACAGGCATCGAAACGCACACAATTCGCACCGGCTACTATTTCAGTGGAGAACGTGCCGAGATCGATAATCATGCGCTGGTTTTCCCCGCCCCCGTCGGCGACCCAACCACCCAGCTCAGCGACGACGCGTTCGCTATCGTAGACGATACCGCGCTAACGGCCTGGAACTACGGGGTCTATCTGCAGGACGAATGGCGTCCAATACAACATCTGACGATAAACTATGGCGTGCGCTTTGACCTATACGACGGGTTGACCCGTTCCGATCAATTTAGTCCGCGGGTCGGCGCTGTCTACGATTTTTCTGAAGGGACGACCGTGCACGCGGCGTATGCCCGCTATTTTACGCCTCCGCCGCTCGAGGCAGTTTCGGGCGAGGACATCAAAAAGTTCGCGGGTACCACCAATGAGCCTACGGTCTTGGTCGACAACACCACGTCGCCGGAGCGCTCGCACTATTTCGATGTGGGGGTTACACAGAATCTGCCGTATGGGGTCAAGCTCGATCTGGACAGCTACTACAAAAAGTCAAGGAACCTGATCGATGAGGGTCAGTTCGGCGCGACCCTCGTGTTTACACCGTTCAACTACGCGAAAGGCCGCCAGTACGGCGTGGAATTTACCACTTCGTGGAATCGCGATAACTTCACCTGGTATAGCAACTTTGCTTACTCCGTCGCCCAGGGCAATGATATTGTCTCGAATCAGTTCCTATTCGCCGCCGACGAGTTGGCGTATATCAGACATCACTTCGTATTTCTTGATCACGACCAGACCTTTACCGAGTCCGCCGGGGTCGTTTACAACTGGCGAGGCTTTCTCTTCAGCCTGAACCAGATATACGGGAGCGGACTGCGCTCCGGCTTCGCGAACACCGAAAATCTTCCATTTTATATCCAATTCGATGCTGGCATCGCCAGACAGCTCGCTGTAACCAGCGTCGGGAAGTTCGAGGGCCGGGTGGCGGTGATAAATCTGGGCGATTGGATCTATCCGATTCGCAGTGGTTCAGGGATAGGCGTGTTTGCACCGCAGTACGGGCCGCGCCGCACCTTTTACGGCGGGCTCAAGTGGGAGATCCCGTCCTTGGCCGCGATGAAGCCCAGTTCTAAATGAACAAATTTCATCTGAACCAATTGATATGAGGTTTCAGTAGAATGCAGGAGTTAACAACCGCCTGGGAAGCGTTGCGCTACGGCGGCGCAATGGTTTACCCACTACTGCTTCTCGGGGTGGTGTCGGTGCTCATCATCCTCGACCGCGCAGTAGTGTACTACCGGAGCCTGCGAGTACCGGCGTCTGTACTGGACCTGGTCGAGACCTACGATTTTTCCTGGGAAAAGCTCGACGAGGAACTGCTAAAGCTCGCGCCTGCCAACAGCTACCGGCGCTTCCTGGGCGTAATCGCACGTAACCGCGACCAGCCCCCGTGGTGGATCGAATCGCGCGCCGGGGACGAAGCCGGAAGTATCGAAAAGGTCCTGAGCCGCGGCCTGTGGGTACTCGAGACCGTGGTCACAGCCGCACCCCTGATGGGCTTACTCGGAACGATCACCGGGATGATGCAGGCCTTCAAAGTCATCGGAGGGGCCGGTCTGGTCGCTCCAACGCAGGTCACCTCAGGAGTCGCGCAGGCTCTTATCGCCACCGCGCTCGGTTTGCTGATTGCCCTCTTCGCGCTCTTCGGTTTCAACTTCTTCGCGCGGATGCAATCGCAGGCCCTTGATCGCATGGAACGGCTGGGATCGCGGCTGGTGGACCATATCCGCCTCGACCAGGAAGCCGGCGAAATCGAAGCGGGCGCCCAGATCACGCCACTGACCCCACGAGGGGGAAGAGCAAAGCGATGAAGCTGCACAGGTCCAGGAGCTATCGGCGTGGCCGCATCGAAATTATCCCGATGATCGACGTCATGTTCTTTCTGCTCGTGACCTTCATGCTCGCCTCGCTCTCGATGCAGAGCTTGAACTCCCTGACGGTCAATCTTCCGCAGGGCAACGCCCAGAACCTTCAGCACAAGGAGCCGGTGACCCTGACGATCACCAGGGACAGCCACGTTTTCCTCGACAAAACTCCGGTAACCCTCGAAAACATGGCTTTCGCGCTTAAGCCGATGTTGCACGGCGACCCGGGCGTGGTGGTCAACGCCGACTCAGCGGCTCCCGAGGGCACGGTCGTCCAGGCGATGCTCCAGGCGCGCCGCGCCGGCGTCGAGCATTTCCTGATCGCGGTGAAGCGGGAATGACCGAAGCGACCCAGTCTGCTTCACCGTATCTCGACGAACCGTGGCGGCGGCTTACCTGGATCGGGCCGCTTGCGGTTGTGGTCTGGGTGATCACGCTGACGGCCTTTGCTCTCTTGCTCGAACAGACCGCTCCACCGCCCGAGGAACTCAAACCGCTCGAGGCGCGAATCGTCGAGTTGCCGCCATCGGCCGGACTACAGGGTGGGCCGGTCGCGCGTCCTGCGACCCCCAGCCCGGCGAAGCCAAAACCACGTATCGAAGTCAGGCACAAAGCCGCGCCGATTCCTCATCCGGCGAAGCCGCTGCCTGAAGTACCGCCCTCCCCGTTCGGGACCGCAAAGAGCGAGGCAGCGGCGGAGCCAGCCGCCCCGGCAAAGTCCTCGAACAGTGAGGGCGCGGGAGTCCCGGGAGGAAGCGGCACGGGCAGCGGTTCCGGGCTCGGCAACGACAGCGGCGGCGCGCGGGCCCTGTTCGCACCCACACCCAGCATCCCGGACGATTTGCGCGGGGAAACCTTCGACACTGTCGCGCTGGCTCATTTCAAGGTTTCCTACAATGGCGATGTGCAGGTATCGCTGACGAGTCCCACCGCCAGCCCGAGGCTGAACGAGATCCTGCTTGACACGCTCAAACAGTGGCGCTTCTTTCCAGCGATGAGGAACGGTGTGGCGGTCGATTCGGAGTTCGACGTGCGGATTCCGATCACTGTACAGTAGCGCCAAGAGAATATGCTCTCGAGCGACATTTTCCGATCTGTCCACTTTCTCAAGGAGGCGGCGGAAGGATTGCTGCGACACTTTCTTCGCACCCATCGCGGTGCGAGCTATGCGGAGATTCGCTTCGAGGCGATGTTCAGCCGCTCAGCCGCCGCGGTGGATGGTGAGCCGCGTGACGGCTCCGAAAGCGACGGTGCCGCCTTCGGCCTGACTGTCCATTATGCGGCCCCTGGCGGCGTCATCGGACACGGCCAGACCGGCTCGGAAATCGGACGGCTGGCGCTCAGCCGGACCAAACTGGTAGCTGCGCTCGACGCGGGACTGAACCAGGCCTACGAGCGGGCGCGCGTCAGTGCTCGCGAGAAGGCTCGCTTGCTCAAACTGTGCGGCTCCAACGCAAAGAGCCTCACGCTCTCCGCTTCCGCCGAGCCTTCCACCGTGCGCGACGAGGTCGCCGCGACTTTCCGGCGCGATCCGCGCGATCTCGACTCCGACGAGCTTAAGCGCGCATGCCGCGAAGCGTCAGCCGCGGTATGCGGACTCGGCGGTGAGATCGCTTACAATGTCGTCGCCGCGCTGGCAGAACTACGCCAGGAATTGTTCGTCAACACGGCGGGCGCGCTGATCTCGCAAAACTTCGCATTCTCCCAGGGTGATTGCTACGTGGTCGCTCAGACCGACGGCGGCCATCAGGAAACCTATGACACCATCGGCCAGCAACGCGGCTACGAATGTCTCGCCGAGGGATGGCGCGGCGAGTTGATGCCGAATCCTGACCTGCACGCTTTTTCCGTGGAACTGGCGCGCGAGGCGCGCGAGCTTGCGGCAGCACCCGCGTTGAAACCGCCGGACGGCGAGATCACGGTCGTCACCGACCCCCACTTCAATGCTCTGGTGGCGCACGAAATCGTCGGCCATCCGAGCGAGGCCGACCGCGCGCTCAAGATGGAAGCGGCGTACGCCGGGCGGAGCTGGTTTCTGCGCTCGCTCGAACAGAGCGAGGTCGGGCGCCCGGTCGGTTCGCCCCTACTGTGGGCCTGCTCCGACCCGAGCCTCGACGGCTATGGCCATTACCGCTACGACCATGAAGGAACACCCGCGCGGCGGATGCTGCATATCGAGGGCGGAGTCTTCCGCGGCTTTCTCAACTCGCGCGCGACCGCGGAGGCCCTCGGAGTCGAACCCAACGGGTC
>Ga0187771_10001724_pt1 | contig 14854 bp, 14 predicted proteins | sample 0116_SJ02_MP15_1_FD_133139 | JGI IMG/M metagenome (GOLD analysis project Ga0187771, IMG submission 133139) | Tropical peat soil microbial communities from peatlands in Department of Meta, Colombia - 0116_SJ02_MP15_10_MG | ecosystem: Environmental > Terrestrial > Soil > Wetlands > Peat | place...
ACTCCTGGCATACTGAGCGAACCAAGAACCTTATCGTTACTGTTGTTCCACGCTATTCAGCTGAGCGGGTTATCGGTGCCTGAAACAATCATTGCTGGCACTGTGCTCCTCTCAACGCTCTTCGCTTTGTCGAATCTGTTTTGCGTCTACGAGTTGACTCAGAGAAGAGACCAAGCATTTCTTGCTGCGATTCTAGCGTGCGTATCCATTCAAACCCTTGTCGGTACGATCGCGGCCATATTCGATAATTGGTTGGCTTTGGCAGAGGTGATCCTGTTCTTTGGTTTTCTCTTTCGCACCATTAGAACTCCAAAGTCAACGTGGTTGCTTGCGGCCTTGGTCATGTCACTGTTAGTTATGTTGACGCACGCCTGGACATGGAGCCTTCTCATGCTCACTCTTGCGGTTCACATCCTGTTTTCCGCAGTGAAGGACAAGTCTATTGTCCTGCGTTCGGCGGAATTGAAAGTCTTCGCCGGTTCTGCTTTAATCGGATTCATTCTGTACACCCTCGGCAGTCTTTGGACCCCTGCATTTCGGGATGCGATTGACTCTGGTTTCTATTCAGTGCTGTTGGGAAGCTTTCAATGGCCAGCCGTATTCTTTACGAATTTGCAGTTGACGTTTACAAAATATGCGGGCGGCTTCTTTGAAAACTGGGTAGTGTTCAGCCTTGCGATTGCTGGGATCCTTGGGTTGGCTGGGACTCCTAAGAAGGCCCAGTCTCTCCTAGGATTATGGGTTCTCTGTCCCTCGTTAATGACAATCTTTCTCAGCGCGTTCATTCAATGGCGCCTTCTATTCCTCATTCCGTACAATGTTTTCGCAGCAATTGGCGCGTTCGTTCTCTTGGGTAAATTGAGACAATGGACCATCAAGCGATCTGGCGCCCCAGCAGATCTCATCATTCTGAATGTAGTTCAACTCATGTTTCTTGTATGCGTTCTAATGGCGTTTTGGAACAATGCGGTGCGATCCATGGTGTTCGTGGCCTCTAACTTCTAGCGCAACAGAACCTACGACAAACGGGGAAGTAAGTCTCCAAGTCAGTCAGTAGAAGGCCACAGTACGTGAGTTCGACATTGGTCGGCCGGAATCGTTCCAGTAGAGTTACCTAGCTTCGCAGGGAGTGGTTACACGTTATTCATGTCGGGAGGGGTTAATACAAGGCAACGGGCGAGTGGTATGATTATCAAAGGCGTCTCATTCTTGGCCCGACTTGCTGACACACGAAGGCCTCTACTTGCATGTGCAATTCTTGCCAGCCTAATCTTGACAATGCCATCCTCGTTGAAGGCGACAACTATCGCACCCGTGCAACTCTCTAACTGGCCCGCGTGGAACAGATTCATCTCTCACACTCCGACGCCGCGGGCGGGATGCTTTGAGGCCGCGTTTCCGAGTACCGTGTGGCAACCAGCCCAGTGCGCTACCGCGCCACTAATACCGTTACTACCGTCAACAGTGGGCAATGGCAATGATGAGGTTGCGGAATCACCATCCAGCACGTTAATCGGCAGCTCATCTGGATCGTTTCAATCCATTAGCGGTTTGACGAGCGAAGTAGATAGCAAGGCCGGAGCTGATTACTACACTCTTCAAGACAATACCAACTTCTTCACGACAAGTACTCCTTACACCGGGAACAACTCAACTAGAGGTTGGGAGCAGTTCGTTTTTGCAAACGATGGGTCGAGTCTAGGTTTCGTATTTATTCAATATTGGTTGATTAACTACCAAAAGAATTATGGAGGTTGCCCAAGCACTGGTCCCCCGAACGGAAGTTCTTGGATGGAATATTCGGGGAGCTGTTATGCTAATAGTCCTGGAATCCTTGCTCCTTCCGAGTCAGGCTCAAACCTCGCTAATCTGATCCTGACGGGTTATGCTAATTTTGGTTCAAACGATCAAGCCATCCTCTGCATCTCTGGGGGAAGTTGTTACACTATGGCGATAACGCCTCAGGTTGTGAATTTGTACCAATATTGGCAGGATGCTGAATTCAACGTCTTCGGATACGGTGATGGCTCAGAGGCGAATTTCAATTCCGGGACTTCGATAGCTGTTTCGAACAGTTTGGCTGATCAGCAAGGAAAAGTATTTGTTCCCTCATGCGTAAACACAGGCTACACGGCGGAGACTAACAACCTCAATTTAGGCTCTTGCTCTTCGAACAGCAATGGCCAAATAATATTCCCCGAGAATTCTGGTATTCCGATTACTCAGAATTTGATTACGCAAATCGATGCGGGGTCCGGTTCCGTTTCGCCGAATTGTGCAGGTAGTTGCCCTGAGACGGTCGGTTTACCGGTTACAGTTACCGCAACCCCCAGTTCCGGTTGGCAGTTCTCCAGCTGGTCAACGCAGGCTGGAATCGCATGTTTCTCGAATCCCTGCGTTTTCACTATGCCCAATAATGCTGTGACTCTGGGCGCTACTTTCAGTCAAGTTACGCAAGCTACGCAGACCTTGACGACGAATGGCGTTGGTTCCGGTTCTGTCAGTCCCAACTGTCCGAACGGATGCCAGGAACAAGTTGGGTCATCGGTCACTGTAACAGCTACACCAGCGGCCAATTGGCAGTTTTCCAGTTGGGGTGTCACCGGCGCGTCTTGTTCTGGAGGTTCGTCGAGTAACCTTTGCGCGTTTACGATGCCGAGTAACGCGGTTACAGTATCCGCAACTTTCACACCGACGACCTATTCTGTCACTCTTGCTGAGTCTGGTATTCCTGAGCCTGGAATTTCTTGGGGTGTGACGGTTGCTGGACAACATTATTCGACTAGTTCGAGTACGAGTATTCTTGTTTCAGGTCTGTCCGGAGTTGTTTCTTACTTGTATGATTCCCCTGTAGCTGGGACCGGGGGAAGCTATACTTGTTCGGGAGGAGGCTATTCGAGTTGTTCTGGTTCGGTTTCAGGCGCTGGAACGATTACGGCGGCTTACACGTTTAATCCGACTATGCAGACATTGACGACTGGGGTCAATTCTGGTTCAGGCTCTGTCAGTCCGAATTGTCCTAGTGGTTGTTCCGAAGCGGTTGGCTCGTCAATTTCTATTACAGCCAATCCTAATTCTGGTTGGCAGTTTTCTGGTTGGTCAACTCAGGTCGGCGTTTCATGTTCTAGCAATCCCTGCACTTTCACTATGCCCAATAACGGAGTTACCGTGTTGGCTACCTTTGTTCCGCAGCAGGCAACCATGTCTGTGAGTTATGCGATTGTTGGCGGAGGTAATCCCTCAGCGCCCAAGTTCAATTACATTGTAGGAGGCATGTTGAAGAGTCTCACCTTGAAGTCCACATCAATTGGTGTGACGGTCGATGTTGGAAGTAGCTGGTCTGTTACCCCCAGCGCATTGGGCGAGTCAAGTTCATCTCAACGCTGGTATTCAACCCAACCACTAACCGGCAGGTCTTCCGCGACGATCGTTGTGTTCGTTTTCTACCGCCAAACATGGCAGATATTATCGTACTCAGTGAAAGGCGGCGGCTCCGGATACTCTCCCTCTGTTTTTCAAGCGAATCAGTTTGGTTCACCCACCCCATTCGCCCTGACGACTAAGCCGACCGGCTACTGGTTTGATTATGGTTCTAGTTGGAGGCTTACTCCGAATCCTCTTCCCGGCTCGAGTGCGAGTGAGAGGTGGTTCACTACTCAGACGACTAGTGGGACGATAGGTGGCACCAGCTCACGGGCCTTCACGTATCAACATCAATTCTACCTGACCATGCAAATCAACCCGTCCGGACCGGGTTCAGCTTCACCTAGCAACAATTGGTACAATGCAGCCCAGAAGGTGACAATTAGCGCTACGGCGAAGACTGGCCACAAGTTCCTCTCATGGGCTGGAAGCGGAGCAGGCAACTATTCTGGACCTAGTGTCTCAGCAACAATCACTATGAATGCACCGATAACTGAAACAGCGAACTTCGGAGTCATCATCACGATAACCTCAAACCCAACGGGGACGGGCTACGTGACTGTTGATGGCCACAGCCCCGTAAAGACACCACTAACCTTTGTTTGGTTGACGGGGTCGGCGCATACGATCGCAGCCGTTTCACCTGTAAGCTGCGGAATCGGATGCCAGTACAACTTTACTAACTGGAGCGACGGCGGAAGCCAATCTCACCCCATAACCGTGCCAAGTTCGCCAACAACCTACAAAGCCATCTTCCACAAACAATACCTCCTAACTACGACGGTTACTCCTTCGGGAACCGGAGTAATTCTGCCTTCTCCAAGCAGCAGCGGATGGTATAATGCTGGAGTAACGGTAACTCTCACCGTCACGGCGGACTCGGGCCATACATTCAAGTCTTGGAAGGGCACGGGAAGCGGAAGCTACACTGGAACCAACACTTCACCCACAATCACCATGAACGCAGCGATCACGGAGACGGCAGACTTTACCTGATCGCATCTGTGGAGTTCGAGTATTCGCCAGGACACAAACGCATAGTATAGAATAGATGTCAGTAACGTGATGATGTCGTTTGATACGTCCTTCCGATGCGCCGACAGCAAATGAAGCGCGTACAGGTTCAGCACTGCTATGAAACAAAAATCTTACAGTGTACCCTGATCCACCTCTGAAATCGTGAAAAGGGTTAAATCTGAACTTGGGTTGGAGATTAGTTGAGCTAGAAGAACGTATGCAATGAAACCTGTTACGCTCGCTCTAACCGTTGCGCTACTCCTATCGAGCAGTGCAGCTGCTCCTATGTTGTTGCTTCCCGTCTCGCAGGCCCAACCGACCACACTCCTATCTGTTGACTTCACAGGAAGCTCGCTCCCTCAAGGCTGGTCCCTTCAAGGATCAGCCAAATTCATCGGTGGTTTGAATTCTTCATCAGGAATAGGCGGAATACAACTTGTCAACAACGCTAGCCAGGAGGGGGCTGTCATATACGACAGTGCGTTCACAACTCAAAATGTGATAATAGAATTCAGTGGTATGTACGAACCTGGCTCACCATCTCTGCCCGAAGCAGATGACATAGGTCTCGGATTTTACTCGAGTAGCCCATCAGCCCACGTTGGGCCAGAAAACCCAGCCTCGGTCAACGGCTATTACGCGTCGTATGAGTTTTCAAACCTACTTGGCTATATCGGTCATTACGACTTGCCAAGTCTAATGTACAATGCTCAGCCTTTGTACATTGCTCACGCTTTATTCTCCGAAGGGCGCTTGCCTTCAAGTGGGCGAAACTACTTGTTCGCGGAAACGATCGTGACTCCAACCTCAGTCTCTTTGAACGCGCTAACCAGAAGGGACAGCCCTTGGATTCAGGAACCTTCGATAAGCCTCGCGAACATGCTAACATACAACAATGCTACGGAAATTGATAACTCTCATTCCACGCTTTATGTGGGTGGGGCAACATTTACTGGTTTGCCCGGGAACCCCTGGTCCTATGAGTACGTGTACTGGTTGCGTATCCTGTCTTACTCAACTACGCCGACAAGCACCATTAGCGCCAGCCAACCATCGATTACTCAGTCCTTGACCCAGGCTGTAAACTCAGTTCAACCGCCTGCACTAAGCATGGGTGGCGCGGGTAACGTACTCTTGTACGCGGTTATCGGGGCAATAGTAGTAGTGACCGTCGTGTTGGTTGCGGTCTTCTTGGCGCTGAGGAGGAGAGACCACGGAGGGGCTGCGAAGTCTACATATGGCGCTTCCATGTTTTGCAAGTCGTGTGGTAGCCCGCTCTCAGGCCTTGAGCAGTTCTGCGACAAATGCGGTGCGCCCCAGGGCTAGTTATCCTGTAGTAAGCCGACTTCATTCGGGTATCCTGTCCGATACGATTTCGAACTGGATTTTGTCGCCCCGGGTATTGAAGACTGCAATATCGGAGTATGACTGGAATGGGTAGGCAGTTATCGCCATAATCTTCCCATAGAAATGATTCAGGTCATGAACCGACGGCCTGAGGGCGCCTGACGGGTGGGAGTGCACTATGCCAATAATGCTCAAGTCGAATGGAATCATGCCACGCGGGAAACCAGAGAACCCAAGACCGTGCGTAGCCAAAGGCGGGATCAAGAGATCATCCACTCGAACAACATCTCCTTTCACTTTGCCCCGCATAATCAGAATCCCTTCACGAGGGTACGCGTCCATAGCGTAACTGAGGATGCTGTCCGCGACAGACCTTTCGCATTGCACTTGCTGAATCATATGACTCAACTCGTTAAGCCATTACTCGAAAACGTAGCGAAAGGAAATGAAGCATGACTTATTCTGTAAAGTCTGCGTTTGGCGACTCACGTCGTCAGAAACTGCTTGGTGAAGTTCCAGGGTGAATTTGATAGAGTGTAATCTTCGCTAGGCCGAAAATCCTCCGAATCAATGACCGAAGTTTGCGAAATGCCCGCTTTGCGTAGAACAGAATAAGTGCCCAGATGCTTACGAACGCTGCGAGTATTTCCATATGGAGCATGGGATCCAAATCAAATACCCAGCGAACTTGACCACTACCTCTTCTTATCTCTTAGGTCAAGACACCAAATAACCCATAACTCTTGTTGTTACCATGTAACTCGAGGGGGCGAAAACAATCCGAAGATTCGTGCTTGGCTTGGCGAGAATGAAATCGATTCCAAGAAGCGGCTGGATTACGCATGGAGTATCAATGCAAGATGTTGAATCAGTTGCAGATCATTCATTCTCAACCTCTTCGCTCGCGCTGCTCATCTCAGATCTCGAAGCGCAAAGAGGAGAACATGTAAACATAGAGCGCGTATTGCGATTAGCCCTTCTGCACGATTTGTCCGAATCCTTAACCTTCGATATTAGCAAGGCGTACTTAGAATACCTAGGACCGAGGGGTGCGGCCATCAAAAGGGACCTGGAGCACTCAGCCTGGAAATACATAGTCAACGACTTGCATCCCAAGCTTCATCGAAGCTATTCGACTCTCCAGAAGGAATTCGACACAGAGAAAACATTTGAATCCAGAATTGTCCATGCCGCCGACAGGTTGGACATACTCCTACAGGTAATTGAATACCGCCGAAGAGGCTACCCAGAATACGTGTTAGCAGAACTTTGGAGCGAAACGATCAAGAAGCTCCGTTCCTGTAGGATCCGGTCAGCCCTGACGATTCAAAGGATCCTAATCGACGAAGGCAGAAAGAAACGGACTCCAAAAGATATTTCAAAGATATTTCAAAGATCTCAAATAATGTGAACATAGTTAATTGGAAGCTGCACCACGCCTACTCCGTTCTCATATATCCAAATGCCAAACTCCCCTGTGCTTGGTTCTGCAACGAGCGACAATGCGTAGGGAGAGAACTGGTAGAAGCCCATGTGAGTTTGGAGGTCAGTCTGTGAGAGAAAGAGGCCGTGGCCAGGATGGGAATGGTACCATCCCACGATGCGTCCCTCTATTTTTCCCTCAACGATATCGTTTGCGACTTCTGCAAGGCGCTGAGGCGGAAAAACGCAGGAAACCTCATTTGTTTCGTTTCCTCCGGATATGATGTCATTGACCCAAAGCGATTCGTCCTCCAAGGCTCCCATTAGCAGGCCTATTCGCTCAAAGGGCCGGTTCACGTCCCGTGCAATTCGCTCGATTACACGGTTCGTTATGAATACCTTGAACAACTTTGGTCACGGAACTAGGGGGCAACCTCGCCGGCGCCAAGATAAGATTTCAACCCTAAACTCCAAAGAATACAGCCCCCCACGAGGGCCTATTCACCATGAATCTGTCCATTAAAGACGGGACGGCGGGTGCAACTGAAATCTGTTCTAAACTGTGAACGGGTTGTTCAAAAGCGCGGGCATTAATGCGAGGGTGCTCATCATGCAGCTGAGTTAGAACAGCAGGAGGTGCAATGCATGAGTGAAATTGCGAGCAGAAGACTCTACTATTTGGCCGCTGTCGCTATGGTCGCGATTGTACTCATTAGTGCCATAGCCCTTGTTCGGCCTTCAACCATTCAAACCATCGGTCAAAACGCGACTCCGAAGACGATTCAAGTTACCGGTACAGCGACCCTAAGCGCACCGCCCGATCAGGCTGTATTGGTTTTGGCCGTCCAAACACAAGCGGCTTCGGCGGCGCAGGCTGCTGCCAACAACGCGGCAACCATGACAAATGTCTTCGCGTCCCTAAGCAACCTGGGGATTAACAAGAACTCGATTGAAACAGTGTCCTACACGTTATCATTAGTTTACGATCAAACGAACTCTTCTAAGGTTATCGGCTACACCGTGCGGAATGCGATTCAGGTTACCTTGAACGACTTCAGTTTGGTCGGCGAAGCGTTGGACTCCGCTGTCTCGGCCGGAGTAAACGAAGTGCAGGGTATCATGTTTACCCTCTCGAACACGGCACTAGCAACACTTCAGAAACAGGCGTTAGGACAAGCGCTTCAGAACGCCGATGGTCAAGCGCGAGCGACGGCTTCGAACCTAGGCGTCAGCATAGTCGGTCCAATATCTGTATCGCCCGGCTACAGCTTCCAACCAAACTCCTTAACCTTCAGTGCCGCCGCACAACCTACACCAATCCAACCAGGCACGCTGCAGGTGACAGTCACAGTGCAGGTAACATACCAATTCGCGTAAACACAGAGCTAAAGGCCCAAGAAACGTGGCGTCACGTACGATTCGAAGTAGGCGGCGATAGCAAACAGAACTACCGACAGCAATGAGAGCAATAGCGTGTCGCTAATTCCCTCTCTCAGAAGCGGCCGGTCGACGATACGGCCGCTTAACTTTTCGTATAACGCCCTAGTAGTCGTAATGTGCCAGCGTGCAAGTCCAGCAAACTCCAGTATGAACGCCGGGGTCTCGAAGACTCCGTGAGGCGTTAGACCAGCAATCGTGTACATTGCGCCCTTCGTGAGATTCGCAAAAGAGATAACTGCACCTATCACGACAGCATTTAGAACCAGTTCATAACCCAAACTAAAGGCGCCGATGAAAGGGGCCCATACCCATATTCTGAGAGGATTCCAGAAGTGTCCAATGTTGTTCAGGAAAATCAAAAGGTAAAGGCCCTTCGTATAGGGTGGGGGTATCCCAACATAAGTCCTAGTTGAGCCAACTAGATTTTCGAAGCTTTTCATGAGCTCTGGGGATGTCAAGAGAACGCCGTATGCAATTACTGCTGTCAGAACAATTACTGAGAAGAACGTTATCGCAACGACTGTGATCAGAAGCTTGTTTCGAACGAGGGCCGCTCGCATGGCTGCGCTAATTGGCATTGAAGGCACTAGCTCGGTTGCTGCGTCCCGCAGTGAAAGCAGAACTTCGCGCTTTCCGGTACAGCCCCGCCGCAGGTTACGCATTTTCTAGGTGGTGATTGGGGCTTCAGAATGGCAAGAACCTGGTCTTCATATTGTGCTTGGTCTTGGAAATGTTGATTGTAGTCTTTCAACAATGTGTAGAACCAATATATCCAGAAAAGCCCCCCCGTTATTGCGGTCAGTATAATGAAAAGTACCGGGTCTCTCTTGTGAGGCCTAGACGGAGGAAGGGTTGGAGGTACGATGCCTGCCTCGTCTAGGGCTCCGAGTAGGGTTCTTTGATAGGTGGCCTGAAGTTCCTCGTGTCCACGCAAGTCCTGCGTAAGGTTGAAGGCCACAATCAGGCCGACAATTGGTGTCACAAACAGGTACAGTACAGACCAAAGACCTGCTGGTCGATCGCGTTCTTCTAATCTTGATTCTTCTGACGATTGCCAGAGGCGGAAGGCATTTTCGTTCCCGGCTACCCCTGTTTTTGAAGTTAAGTATTTTTGAAGAGTCGAAAAGAGTCGTTGCTGTCTCCTGAAATGGCTGTTTCTTCTTTCAATCATGTAGTAGATAGCGAAAGCTCCAAACGCGAGTATGATGTAGAATAATATGATTGCGAAAACGTATAGCGCAAGAATCGCGCCTGCTGCGGGAATGGCACTTTGGTTTGGCTGTTGAAGGTTGCCAATTCTTGAGACCACCGAGACAAGGACTCCGATCAATGAAACAGCGAGGCTAATTCCGACTAGAATCGGGAGTACGGGCACAACCATCCATATGTAGCCCATCCTTCGGTCGGTCGAAGAACGCCGTTGTATCAATTCTTCTATCTGTTGAATCAGTAATTGGGGCTGGATTGACGTCTTGATACCCTACCTTAACCGTGATACCTCAGGGATGGTCTCATAATTATTCAGCATTTTCATTTGGCTAAATCGCCCAATGAAAGATGCCATATCCACGGGGTTGGTCGAGTTGATTAATCAAGAGTCGAATGGCAAGAATTCGTTCGCACCAAACCTTGTGAGCATTGATGTGAGTCCTACCATGCGAGAGGCTGTCTTCCATGTTGAGGGGGCTGCATGAAGACGCCGTCAACCGTCTCCTTTATATGGTAACTACACAACGTAGTTAATAGTGTCCGGGTGCGGTTGCAGCTATAGAGGACTTGGAAACGGCAGGAGGCCTTTTGATTTGATGAAGATTCGGGTTGCATTGACCGTCATGCTCCTACTAGTTTCAGTTGCGGCTGTACTCGATGGAACGATGGCGAGCGGTGCTACGGTCCTCCAGGGCCATATGACAGGAATTCTGTCTACGTACTCTGTGGGCTCTGTTACGCCCTTAACTACGTTTAACCTTCCTCCGGCTGGGACATCGGCTACACTTCAGCCCACGCAATCATTACCTCAACCTGAAACATCGTTTGCCCAAACGATCCCTACGATTCCTATTACAACATTTTTCACGGTGAAATCTAGAACATTGTTTACGGTACCAGTGCAATCTACGATCACAACCTCTGAGTCAACGCCGACTGAATTTTCAACAACGACTATTGTTCTCACAACTTCGACGACTGTGTCAACCCATACTTGGGGGTACACTTCCAATACTTGGGGATACGATACCGATACATGGGGGTACGGTTGCAATTATTGGAACGGCTGCTATGACTATACAACCGCCTGCTCATACTATGGCTGTTATTATTCGAACTGTTACTACAATTCCTTCAATTGCTACAATCAACCACCGACCAATTGCTATCCCGGCTACCCCAACTATCCGTACTGCTCCCCGAACTATGCTTATCCGGGAACACCAACCACAACCGCCACAGCCTATTCACTTCTGACGGAAACAAGTACGACGACCCAGACAACAGTCTCGACTCCTAACCCACTATACATAACGAACACGTTGACGACGGCAACAACTGACACCACAATGGAAACTCTGTATGGTTCGCTGATGGCTATTTTCTTGGTGCTCTTCCTGGCAACTCTATTTTTGCTAGCTAGACGGAGAAGTGAATCTAAAGGTAATCCTCTGCCAGCTCAAACTCAACAGGCTCAACCTCAAACACCGCAGCCTCAACGTCAAGCGGCCTACGTTAGAACCAGTTACAAGTGCGGTGCCTGTGGCAACGAAGTACTTCCTAAGATGAAATTCTGCGGGGATTGCGGTGCAGAGCTGAAACGCGAAGCCGACACTTAGTTCCACCTGCGAAGTATCGAGTTTCAGTTTATTCCGGAAGCGACGTATCTGAAGTTTGTTACGGAGGCTTCCGCGCAGATCTGAGAACGTGAGACTGCCTGCTCTTCGTGCGGACAATGTACTTCTCAGCGAAGAACGAAACCAGCATACCACTTGAGTTGAGAGAGGATCTCGCTGAAGGAATCACTCAACAATAATGTAGAACTAGGTTGCGAGAAAAAATCAAAAGAAAAGAAACTTGATCTTGGCGGGTTCTACTGTTGCGTTGCGGTTAACGTTACATTGGCGGTGATGGGTGCACAGAGTGTCGCAATCACGATGACCTGACCTGTAATGGGTGAAGCTTCATTTGCTACTGGTTGCATGCTCAACGCGGATGAGGTTCCCGCGGCAGCCGCGATGGCCAAGTTACCTACAGGGTCCGTTATTTCTTGACCCAATTTTGTACACGTCGGGAGGAAGTCACCGTATAATTGCCCTGCGGAAATGATGGTGCCACTGCAAGCTAGTTGCCCATTCAACCCTGCGATGGTAACCCCAACGGCAACGATGTCGTGGGTTTGTTGTGAATTAAGCTCAATCTGTAGCTGCTCGAGGTAAATGGGTCCAACCGTACTATTGAGCTTGATATTCAATGTGGCTCCACTGTTGAGTGCGGTAGTTTGGATTCGTATTACACCATATTGGCTGAGTGGCTGAATATTACTTGAATTAGCCATAATCGTCACTGTTGATACTGTCGTACTGTTGTAGTACACCGTCGCGGTCTCAGTCGTAGTGGACGGCACCTGCTGTGCATGGTTGGGCGCGGCAACGGACTGTAAGGTCGCAATTGCAACGAGAAATAGTAACACAGCTACAGCCAAAGTGGGCTTCTGCCAGAACTTATTCAAAGGACTCTCACCCCCTAAAACGCTGGAAAACAGTTGAATCCAACTGAACATATCATATTTACTCTGTGTAAAAAACCCAGGTCAGTGCATGTAACATGAATTGAACTACAGACCTTAATGAGCTAGGTAGCGTCGACCTTCCCAAAGGCGTGAAAATGGCTCTTTCTGAGGCAATTATTCAATAAAACCAATCGGTAATCTCATAATGCTCATCGGTAGTACTCTTGGTGGGGTTTAAGTCATTGCCGAAGGCATTTGTCTTTATGAATATTGACGCTGGCTCAGAGAATGAGATTCTAGAGGACCTACGTCAAGTTCCCGAGGTTAAGGAATCATATTTCGTATACGGCGTCTACGACATAGTGGCAAAGATCGAAACAGATACAATGGATCGCCTGAAAGAAGTCATCACATGGAAAGTACGCAGGCTGGACAAGATTCGGTCCACCCTGACTACCATTGTCAGCGAAGGCAAATAGTAATCCGAGCTCCGCCTTGAACCGATTCTAGGCGGAGGGCTTAGTCAACGGTAGGGGAGGAACTCTTTGCCAAGCAATTCGCGGGCGACAACGATTTTGTTGATGTCCATCGTTCCGTCCCCAATCATTGCTCCACGTATTTCTCTCAATCTGTATTCGTCAAAGCATTGAGTCGTGTAACCGATTGCGCCTCGATTTTGTAAGCAGTCGTTTACGGTTTCGAAGCATAACTCCGGCACGTACCATTTGATCATGGCTGCGTACTTCGTTATCTTCTCGCCCTTATCCTTAGACCAAAGCGTCTTGTAACAGAGCAGTTTGGCAGCTTCAAGCCTCGTGTAGCCTTCAACAATTCGGGATTGGACCGATTCATATTTCCCGATAGGTCGCCCGAAGGCTGTACGTTGCTTCACGTACTCGATATTTTCGTCTATGGCCGCTTCGGCCATGCCAACGCACCATATTGCTATAAGTGATCGCATGAGATCGAAAGTTTCCATCAAGTGATAGAATCCTTTGCCTTCCTCCCCAATCAAGTTGGCAACTGGAACCACTACGTCCTTCAACACGAAACCTCCAAAGGAGAACAACCTCCATCCCAGTGCTTCAAGGTCATATCGTTCGATTCCCGGCCTGTTCATCTCAACGAAGAACATGCTAACGCCCCTTGCTCCACTCTCTGGGTCCGTCTTAGCGAGAACACAATAAGCTCCGCATTCGTTTATGCCAGTGATGCACTGTTTCTCGCCATTCAGCACATAGTTGTCCCCTTTCCGGATTGCACGTGTGGTAATGGCGGCAGCATCTGACCCCGTAGAGGGTTCCGTGTTCGCGACTCCAAGCATTCTTTCACCCTTCGCCATCGCCGGCAGCCACTCCCGTTTCAAATTCTCCGGTCCATGCAACGACAGAATCTCCCCCATGATATCGCTTAGCGGAATCTGCCACCCCGCACGCGCGATTTCCTCCACGAGAATTCCCATAGTGACCGCGTCAGCCTCCTGCCCGCCATACTGCTTGGGAAACCTCAAGCCCAAGAGACCATTCTGGCCCATCTTACGGTAGAGTTCCCAAGGAAATTCGCCCTTTCGCTCCGCATCTCTAATTTTCGGTGCGACCTCCTTATTTGCAAACTCTCGAACAGTTCTACGGAAAAGTTCCTGCTCTTCGCTAAATCCAAAATCGAGAGGCATTTCACTCACGGTTTCAAGTCTGGTTTACCATCCGTTGGCCTCTTAAGGTTGACTAGCAATCGCGTAAGATCCAAGAGATGACCCTTCAGAAAGCGTGATGTCGTTCTTCTTGATGGGGAAGCCGTCCACTAATTTTTCAGACAGTGTTGTTCTTGAATCAAGAGGACTCGAAAGGTACCAACTGAATTGGTTACTCACAGGGTAGATTTATAACGGCAGAGAACTTGTTGGCCCTCGCTCCTGCGAGAGGTCCGAATTTTGGACGAGCTTGAGCAAATACGCGAAAAGAAACTACGTGAGCTGATTGGGCAAATGTCAACACCGAGCATAGACAAACCGATTGCTGTTAGTGACAGGAACTTTGACCAAACGGTCAAGAATTACCCCCTAATTGTAGTTGATTGCTGGGCGGCTTGGTGTGCTCCATGCCGCGCAATCGCACCCGTTGTGGAGGAACTTGCGAAGGAGTACAGCGGGAAGGTCGTGTTCGGGAAGCTGAATGTTGATGACAACCCAGAGACTGCTGAAAAGTTTGACATTAGGGCGATACCCACACTACTTGTGATGAAAAACGGCAGTGAAGTGGACCGCATAGTTGGCGTACTACCTAAGAGCCAACTTGAAGCGCGCATAGGGGCAGTCGCTTAGTTAACTGACCACAAAATCTCTTACCGTTCGTTCCGCGCCAGGCCAATTTCTCGGCAGAGTCGATCAAAGCGCATCTTAAGAGTGGCCTTCAAAATTATGCGGGAAGGTGGCTTAGGTGGGAATATACGAATTTGAAGGGCGTATTCCGAAAATAGCACCCAACG
>Ga0187771_10001725_pt1 | contig 14852 bp, 12 predicted proteins | sample 0116_SJ02_MP15_1_FD_133139 | JGI IMG/M metagenome (GOLD analysis project Ga0187771, IMG submission 133139) | Tropical peat soil microbial communities from peatlands in Department of Meta, Colombia - 0116_SJ02_MP15_10_MG | ecosystem: Environmental > Terrestrial > Soil > Wetlands > Peat | place...
CTGGGATGGTGATGCTCTGGCGAATCGCCGGGGATTTTCCTTTGCGGCGAGAACGCGAAGTTGAAGCTGGCATAGCTCCAGTGTACCTGCTTTGCACCACTGTGGTTCACACCGCCCTTAACTCCCCTACCGGAAACTCCACCACCCACTCCCGAGTCTCCTTCATCCCCTCGTAATCCCCGCGCGACACATTCACCCGCACGGCGCTCGAAAACGCTGGACTCGTAAACTCCAGCCGCAACCCGTGCGGACGCTCGACGACGCGCACCAGCTCCGCCGGAATCTGATTCGTCCCCGGCTTCCCATCCCGCGCCCGCGCCATGAGCTGTTCCGGACGCACGCACAGCGTCACCCGGTCGCCCTTCAAATGCCCCGGAAAATAGCGGCCATTCAATTCAAACTCGCCCATCCGTAGCCGGCTCGAATCACGCCCCGGATCCAGCGTCACGATCTCTGCTTCCAGCAGATTGAACGCGCCCACCAGCCGCGCAACCTCCAGGTTTGCCGGCGCGTCCAAAATCTCCTGCGGCGCGCCCTTTTGCACCACGCGCCCCTGATGCACGATCAGCATCTCTTCGCCCAGCTCGAAGCACTCCGCCAGGTCGTGCGTCACCAGCAGCATCGGCGTCCGGAAATCTTCCTTCACGCGGCGCAGCGCCTCGTACAGCTCCGCGCGCAGAGGAGCGTCCAGCCCCGTCGCCGGCTCGTCCAGTAGGAGCATCTTCGGCTCCCCGATCAGCGCCCGCGCAATCGAGCACCGCTGCCTCTGCCCTCCCGAAACTTCGTGCGGACGCCGTCCCGCCGCCTCCGTCAGCCGGAATTTATCGAGCATCTCCATTACGCGCCGGTGGCGTTCCAGCCGCGGCCTCCGCTCGGCCGCGAACTCCAGATTCTGGCGCAGCGTCATGTGCGGAAACAGCGCGTAGTTCTGGAACACGTACCCGCAATTGCGTTTTTGCGGAGGCAGGAACACGCCCGTCGCGCCGTCGTACAGGATATCGTCGTCCAGCATCACGCGCCCTTCGTCCGGCTTCACGAATCCCGCCACGGCATCGAGGACCAGCGTCTTGCCCGCGCCGCTCGGCCCGAACAGCACCGTCACACCCTGGGTGGCCGCGAGATCGATGTCCAACGTGAAGCCTGCGGAATCAGGCTTGGGCGCGAACGTCTTGCGGATGCGCGCGGAAAGCATGTCAGCCGCGCGCCGCGCCCTCCGGCGTCAGCCGGTTCGCCAAGGTCAGAATCGCCAGCGCCGCCGCCGACACCACCAGCACCAGCACGCGCGCCGCCGCGCCGTTGCCGGATTCCACCGCGTCGTAGATCGCTACCGCCACCGTCTGCGTCCGCCCCGGAATGTTGCCCGCCACCATCAGCGTCACGCCGAAATCGCCCAGCGCCCGTGCGAACGCCAGCGCCGTCGCCGCCAGAATCGATCTCCGCGCCAAAGGGAAGCTCACGCGCAAAAAGATTTTGAGCTCGGAGGCGCCCAGGTTCCGCGCCGCGCGCTCGTAGCTCCGGTCCACGCTCTCCAACGCCGCCCGTGCCGATTTCACCAGCAGCGGCAGCGCGTGCAGCAGCGCCGCCACTACCGCCGCCTTCCAGGTGAACACCAGCGGCGCGCCGAACACTTCCTCCCACAGCCTTCCCAGCGGGCTCGCCCTCCCGATCAACACCAGCAGGTAATAGCCCAGCACCGTCGGAGGCAGCACCAGCGGCAGCGTTACCGCCGCGTCCAGCGCGTCCTTGAACCGGAATTCGCGATTGGCCAGCACATACGCGATCCATAACCCCGCCGCCAGCGCCAGTGCCGTCGACAGGAACGCCACGCGCAGGCTCAGCCACAACGGGAACCAGTCGATGTTCATATGGGACACGAAAATCCGCGCGTTCACGCATCGGCGCAAATCCCGGCGGATGGACAATTATAGCGGGTTGGCCCGAAGCGCCGCCGCGCTCTCGGCCGCGCCGATCGGCAATACAGGCGTTTGCAGGATCATTTTCTGATACGATGCCTACGGTGGCAATTTAGGTTCGTTGGAGGAAAAAATGAACCGCGCTCCGATCCAGGTATTCATCTTTCTGGCGGCTGCGGTTTCCGTGCCCGCGCAGCCGCCTCCGCCAGGGGCGCCCGCCCCCGTCGATCTTTTTTCTGCCGAAGTGATTAAATCGTTCACTCCCGCGGACAATCCCATTACTGCCGCGAAGGCGAAACTGGGCGACATGATCTTCGACGAAAAACGCGTCTCGGCTGACAATACCATTGCCTGTAATACCTGCCACTCGCCCCGTAACGGGTTCACGACTCACACCGAAGTCTCGCGGGGCGTCGGCGATCAACTCGGCAAGCGCAACGCTCCTTCGATCCTGAACGCCATGTTTTATAAGTCGCTGTTCTGGGACGGGCGGGCAGCGACGCTCGAAGAGCAGGCCACGCTGCCGATTCTGAACCCCGTGGAAATGGGACAGAAGGACCCGAAAGACGTCGTGGCGAAGCTGGCCGCAATTCCGGAATTTGTCCAGGCGTTTCAGCAGGTGTTCGGCCACCCCGTGAACTGGGAGGATATGGGCAAGGCGCTTGCCGCCTTCGAGCGGACCAGGCTTTCCACCGAAGCGCCTTTCGACCGTTTTCTGCGCGGCGACGAAAAAGCCCTAAACGCGTCGCAGCGCCGGGGATGGGCCCTGTTTACGGGGAAGGCTCGCTGCGGAAGCTGCCATACCTACGATCCGGCGCTCCCGCTTTTTGGCGACAACCGCTTCCACAACACCGGAGCCGCCGCGCACAAACAGGATTACAATCAACTGGCGAAGCGCGCCGAAAGCGGCGCCGGGGTGGCCGGCAGCAAGGCCGAGATCGACATGCTGGCGCTGGAGACGGATTACTCGGAGCTCGGCCGCTTTTTGGTGACCAAGAAACGGGAAGATATCGGCGCTTTTAAGACGCCATTTCTACGGGACGTGCTTCTGACCGGGCCTTACATGCACGACGGAAGCCTGGAGACCCTGTGGGATGTTGTCGAGTTCTTCAACCGAGGAGGGGAGCGAAATTCGTTCCTGGATGCCGAGATGAAACCGTTGGGTCTCACCGAGAATGAGGTTGACGACCTGGTGAACTTCCTCGGCGCTCTCACCTCGGACCGCTTCGCGGAGCTACGCGCCGCCGAGCTGGATCGCCAGCACACGACTTATTTGTACCGCCGGGCGGTGCAGCACGCAACCCACAAGGACGCCCGATAGCCAACATACTGGAACTAGCTTGCGTTGCCTGCGGCGGGCGATAAGCCCGGTTGGGGGAAGCGGGACCTGTTTCCTACAACGCCGTTTCCCGCCAGTTCCCCCGCCAGCCTCTACCAGGATCGAGGGACCATATCTCTCCGTGTCGGCGGGTGGCCCTGCCCCTGAGCCAAGAATCACAATTTTCAAGGCGGCGTCTGATGGCGTCGGCAGTGATTTTTGTCCGACACCCGGAAAAGAAGCGACAAGCAGAACCAACAACGCGCCGAGGTCTTTCATACCTTTGGGAAAACCGCGAAAACCGACCGGGAAAACCGGGACGGCACAGTCAAACACCATTTCTCGCGATGTTAGATCAAAATAGTGTTTGAGTGTTCTGTCCCGAGTTTCCCTAAAAAACCCACGCGAGCCGCGACCGCAGGAAGCGGTTCAGCGCCCCATTTTTACCAGACTCGTCAGCTTGGGGCCAGCCCCTCCTCATTTCGACTCTTCTCCTACTCCGCAATCCATTGTTCCTTATCATCCCGAGCGGAGTCGAGGGATCTGCGATCGGCCCATCCCAACTCCTCAATCCCCTAAATTTCCCTTCCCTTCAACCACTTCCGTCTGCGCGCTCAGCCCTCATCCGGCCACCACGATGTACACCATAAGCAAGAGCTCCGGGTTCTGCGATCGGAAGCCGGGCCACGAAACGCGTACGAGTACTCGAGTCTCCGTCGCGTTCAGCGTCTCCGAGCCAGCGCCAATAAGTGCTCGAGTGCGATCTGCCGCGCCTCCTGCGTTATGTTGATGCCGCGCCGTGGCGGAATACAAACAGCGGCTGCGCCCGTCGCGCACACTCGGCGGCCCGCTCACTGATGCGGGTTATCAAAACACAGGAAGAGCTCTTCCGATCAAAGGAGCGCACGACCATACATCAGCACCGAACCCCGACCGTCAGGGAGGCGAATACCAGTGTTCAGCACGGAACCCCGACCGTCAGGGAGGGGACCATCAACGCGGAGCAAGCGCCACCGCTCCGGCTGCTTCGTGCTCTTCTACGGCCGTAGTGTGTCTCCGGTCAGGCGGCAAATCCCGGTTCTTCGGTGAGGTTCACCCCGCCTACCGCTGGCGATGATGATCCGAATTCAACAGCCTCTGGCTATCGTCTTCCTTGCACGCGGGCGACTCCGCCAGCGGCTCGTCCGACGGCGCGATTACGTGCGCGAAATTCGTCCACGGCCTGACCAGCATCTTCGGATCGTCCACCGTCACCTGATACACCAGGTTCGCGCCATCCAGCCAGAAGCGCTCGATGACGTGCAGCGCGTCGGAGTGAATGTGGCCGTCCTCGCCGAACCAGCTATCGTCGACGAAATTCGTCGAATCCACCACCAGCGTGTCGCCTTCCCAGTGCCCCACCGAATCGCCGTAGTACGAAGGATTCGCATTCGGACTGTGCGCCCGCCCATCGGTCGGAATCACGCGGTAGGGGTCGCCCGAAATGTCCTCATAGAGGAAAATCACTTCGCCCGGCAATTGCACGATGCGCCGCGGCGAGCCAATCCTCGGCGTACCCGGCCTCGCGCAGTAAAACACCGGATCGGTCTTGCTCTCATTCGCCGCCAGGTATTTCACCTTCTCGCGAAATTCCGGCTTATATTCCGGAGCCGGCGTCCACGCGAGCGCGCCCTTCACGTTGTCGTAGACCTTGTGCCTCGCCGATTGATCGAAGGTCGATGTAGTGACTTTGCCGTCCACCACGCGCTTCAACCCTCCGGCGGGAAGCGAAATGGCGAATGCCCAGATGCCGGAGAGGTCGGGATGCCCGTCCGCCGTGCGGCGGATCTTCGGCATGCCCGCATTGGGCGCGGCGGGAGCAGGCTTCGCGGCAGGAGATTGAGCCATGGCTAAGCCTGCGATCAACGAACCGGCGAGGAGGGTGAGGGATCTGGATTTCATGGGCTTGGGCTCCTTCTTATCGACGCTTCCAGTGGCTACGCTTCGATAGTTAAGCATAGAGGGACGCCGAGCACAACGGGAAGGCATCCCTCTAAGCGGAATGCGGCGGGTCGGCAGTCCGCCGCGATTGGCGATTGCTCGCGGGTTTCCGACATGCCCCACGCGGTTACCATGCTCGAGCAGGCGCTCGGCGATCGGGCAATGGTGGCGGTCCCATTTACGCGGATACCAAAATGTGGGGAACGTCTCGTCCGTCCCCGGTTTCCCCCGGTTTCCCCCGACCATCACGGCAGGGGACTGCGCAACCGGATGCCGCATTCCTTCAGGTCCTCAGCGTCCTTCACTGTCAGATCAGCGATCTTCTTTTCCCTGAGAGCGTTGCAATGTTTTCGGAACTCCTCAGCCTTCAATCGGGCCGCGTCCTCATCGGCCTCCTCCAAACGCCGAACCTGCTCCCGCAGATCGTGGATTCTACGCTCGCGCTCTGGGGCTTCGACTGGCCTTCCAAAAGCTCAAGGACGCCGATCTCGTGCCTGAGGTCGTCCGCAGTCGCACCCGCCCTCTTCTCGACCGGCACCCTTTCGAGGAGCTGCACGGCCGCGGTCAACGCAAAGGCGAAAAGAGCGACCGTCACGAGCCATCGAAGCCTACTGGACGCCGCGAGCTTCATCGAAACGCCTTCCGTCACGCACTCTTCGAAGGCTCCGCCAACTCCTCGGCGATTTGGCTACAGATTGCGCGAACCGACCGGCGGGCCTCTGCCTCCAAGTCCTCGAATGGCTTCTTGTGGTGTCTGTATTGCTTTCCCGCAACGTATGGATTGCGTTCGCGTCGCTTAGGTAGGTCGATTTGGAACTCCGCCGTGCTCTTGCCGACCCTAATGGTCGCGTGAACAGTGTAGCCGCCGTCACGATGGTAGTGCACGTGCGAGAGGTCGATGTCGTCGATTTTCATGCCAGATCGCTCTACTTCAACTTGTCCGCGACCTTTGCAATCCCGGCCTTCGCGCAGGCTTCATCCATATCCCATCCCGGAGCGCCGCTGACGGCGATGGCACCGATGGTTTCCGTTCCGACCTGGATCGGCAATCCGCCGCCCATGTCGATGGTGCCTTCAATGGGAGGGTTGGGCTCGGTGCCTTCGAGCAGCGGCGTAGGCTCGGCCGTCTTCTTCGACCAGCCTTCCACCACCTGCTTCGACGGACGACGATAAACGAGCGCCGTATAGGCCTTCTTGTGAGCGACGGTCATGCGATGGAGGTTCGCTCCGTCATCCTGCATTTCGATAATCGGGCGGCCGGTCGCGTCGAGCACCGAGATCGCGCACTTGTATTTCAGTTCGCGGCACTTGTCGAGCGATCCGTGCGCCATGGCCAGCGCCATATCGAGCGACAACGCTTTTTGCGCGATGAGTCCTTGCTCCGCGCGGGCGACGCCAGGTGCGACAAGCGCGGTCAGGGCGGCGAGAGTGGTGAGGTGAGTCTTGAGCATGAAGCAGCCTCCTTGGATTTTGCTTTGCCATCTTAACTCATTTGCGCAAATCAGTTCGGTGCGCACAGTCCGTAATCTCCGTAACGAGGGCCGCTCCCTTACGGTCGCGGTTCTGTGCCGGCGGTTGACCCGCCACCAACCAAGCACCGAACCGCGACCGTAAGGGAGCGGACGCCCACCCGTTACCGGATGAGCGACGGATTTGGGCAGTCCGTGCCGGAATGCGCCGCCGGACCAAAGAACGTCCCGCTAGAATGGACCTGTGAAACTCTTCTTCCTCGGCATGGGATTCGGCTGGATCATTCTTCCCGTCGCGATGTTTTTGTATTTGCGCTTCGGATACGTGCCGGTGGCCGTCAACGGACCCGTCATTCCCTTCGAACAGTTGCTGGCCGGCGCGGCAATTGAAGCCAAGATCGCGCGCGAGGCTCCCACCCAAGCCGCGCTCCCGCCGAGCGAAGAAAATCTGCTTGCCGGTGCGAAGGTCTACCGCGAGCACTGCGTCGAATGCCACGGTCTGCCCGGTGCGCCGCCGAGCATCGCATCCAAGGGCATGTTCCCCGACCCTCCCCAGTTTTTCGAACACAAAGGAATGGTAGGCGTGGACCCCCCGGGCCAGAATTACTGGGTGGTCGCCAATGGCATCCGCTTGACCGGTATGCCCGGCTACAAAGGATCGCTGACCGAGCAACAGATGTGGCAGGTGAGCCAGTTGTTGTCGAATCGCGGCAAGCTGCCGGAGAGCGTGGAGAAATTGCTGGAGCAGAAATAGACGGACGTGGCCCTTTCGTCGCCGCGCATCGTCCAGGCCCGCTCTCTCGCTTGGCGGATCGCGGCTCAGTAACTGACCCGATGGCCGACACGGGTGGGTCGGTCCGCCCCGGACAACCTTTTCCAGGCTTGGAATTCCCACTTCCAAAAATCATAGCGCCGCGCGATTACAATGAAAAAATGCCATACTTTTCAATAGGAAAAATGGAATTTCCATTGGTCATAAACGTGCTGCGAAACGCGTGAATTAGTGTCTCAGGGTGTCTGACTGCTCCGACGGGGCAACGATGAAGGAACTGAAGCAACAGTTCGGCAACGCTCTGCTGGTGATTGTGACGGTGGCGCTGGTAGTCGCCGCCGCGATCAATTTCCAGCAGCAGGGGCGTTTTCATCTGCCCGACGACGGCGTCACGTGGGTGGAGCGCCAGCACGGCGACGGGCAGAATTCCTCAATCACAGCGGTGCTCGTGGCGCCGGGAAGTCCGGGCGAGAAGGCGGGCATTCGCAAGGGCGACGAACTGCTTGCGATCGCCGACGTGCCGATCCAGCAATCCCAGGACGTGACGGCGATCCTGGCGCGGCTGGGCGCGTGGAAGAAAACCGAATACAAAGTGATGCGCAACGGCGTCGACGTTACGGTCAACGTCATCGTCGGCGAGGCCGAGCGCGACTCGACGCTGTTCTATCAATACACGGTCGGGCTGGTGTACCTGGCGATCGGGCTGTTTGTGTATTTCCGCCGCGGGGGCGCGGCGCGGTCACTGCACTTTTTCCTGCTGTGCCTGGCGAGCTTCGTCCTTTCCGCGTTCCATTATTCCGGAAAGCTGAACAATTTCGACAAAGTCATTTATTTGGGGAACCTGGTCGCGGGATTTCTGGCGCCGACGCTGTTCCTGCATTTCTGCTGCATTTTTCCGGAGCCGCAAAAATGGATCCGCCGTCGCGGGATGTTCGCCCTGCTCTACATTCCGGGCGCGGTGCTGCTCGCGCTGCACCTGGGCTTCGTCTACGGATGGCTGGCGAGCGCGGCGCCGCTGCTGGAAACGCGCTGGCTGCTGGACCGCGTATGGCTGGGCTTCCTCAGCGCGATGTACCTGGCCGGTGGCGCGGTGTTGAGCGTGCAATTGCGGCACGCCGAGGACGCCATCGTGCGGCGCCAGTTGGTGTGGCTGCGCAACGGTGCGGTGATCGGGATTCTGCCGTTCACGCTGTTCTACGTGGTCCCCTTCATTGCCGGCGTGGCTCCCACGCACGCGATGAATCTGGCGGTGCTCTCGCTGCCGTTCATTCCGCTCACCTGGGCGTATGCGATTCTGCGCTACCGGCTGATGGACGTCGACATCATTTTCCAGGAAGGCTACGTGTACACGCTCGCCACGCTTTGTGTGGTGGGTGTTTTCTACGGCCTGATTTTTTCCGTCACGCGCGCCGGCGAGCTGAGCGGCACGGCGATGGTGGCGCTGATTCTGATCGCGGCGTTCGTGTTTCAGCCGATTCGCAACTGGATTCAGGAACAGCTCGACCGCTATTACTTCTATAAAGACCGCTACGACTACCGGCGTACGCTAATCGAGTTCGCGCGCGAGCTTGGTTCGCCGACCGATCTCGGCGAGATGCTGGAAACCGTGGCCGACCGGCTCATGCGGACGCTCGGCATCCGGCACGTGGCCTTCTTCGTCTACGACGAGCAGGAGGGCGAGTTCCGCCTGGAGCTGGCGAGCAACCGCAGCGGCAAGCAGACCAGCCAAGTGCCCTACGGACTGGACCTGAGCTTCCTGGAATCGCGTCCGAACAAGCCGTATCTGTTCTTCGAGCGCACGCGTAACAGGCTGGACGTGGTCTCGCACGACTGGCCCGTGGCGGTGCGGCGCACGATCGCCGAGCTCGATCTGACCTATTATCTGCCGTGCGCGGCGCGCGGCCGCACGATCGCCTATCTGGGCGTGAGCCGAACGGACTCCGGCGATTTCCTGTCGAGCGACGACGTGGAATTGCTGGTGACGCTGTCGGGCTACCTGGGCATCGCGATCGATAACGCGATGTTGTACCGGTCCCTGGAGCGCAAGGTCGAGCAGTATGAGCGGCTGAAGGAGTTTTCGGAAAACATCGTGGAATCGATCCGCGTGGGAATCGTAGCCGCGGATCTTGAAGGGCGCGTGGAAAGCTGGAATCCGCAGATGGAAAAGCTCACGGGCATCGACAGAGCCGGCGCGGTGGGGCGCAATTTGCAGGAGCTGCTCGACGAAGACCTGTGCGAAGAGCTGGGACGCGCGGGCGCGGGCGACGGCATTCACAACATTTACAAATTCCCGATGCGCGGGCAGGGACGTCCGTGGGAAAAGGCGCGGCGAGAGGAGCGCGCGGCCGCAGCAAACATCGCGGTGAACGTCGCGGTGGCGCCGCTGGTTTCAAAAGAAGGCTCGCACATCGGGCGGCTGATTATTTTCGACGACGTTACAGACCGCGCCGAGATGGAGCGCCGGTTGATCCAGACCGAGAAGCTGAGCTCGATCGGATTGCTGGCGGCAGGCGTGGCGCACGAAGTGAATACGCCGCTCGCGGTGATTTCGACCTATGCGCAAATGCTGGCCAAGCAGATCGCGGGCGATGCGGAAAAAGCGCCGCTGCTGGAAAAAATCGCCAAGCAGACCTTCCGCGCGAGCGAGATCGTCAATTCGCTGCTGAATTTTTCCCGCACGTCGACGACGGACTACGTCGGCGTGGATCTCAACAAAGTGCTCAGCGAGACGCTGACGCTGGTGGAGCATCAGTTCGCCAAGGCGGGCGTGGAGGTGAAGCTCGCGCTCGACGACGCGCTGCCGCGCATCAAGGGCAACGCCGGGAAGCTTCAGCAGGTGTTTTTGAATTTATTCCTGAATGCGCGCGACGCGATGGAGGCGGGAGGCGTGCTCTCGGTGAAGTCGCACGCCGGCGACGGGCTGGTGCGCATCACGGTGGCCGATACCGGCTCCGGCATCGCGCCCGAGTATCTCCCGCGCGTGTTCGATCCGTTTTTCACCACCAAGGCCGCACGTCGGGGGACCGGGCTCGGGCTGTCGGTGAGCTACGGCATCGTCAAGGAGCACAACGGGGAGATCGAAGTGGATAGCGTGGTGGGCTCCGGCACGCGCTTCCACGTGACGTTCCCGGAAATGGCACCGGCAGCGGGCATGGCCGAAAGACCCTCGGCGCGCCGCGCTCCGACGCCGGCTGCACCCCGGTTCGAGCCGCAGACCGTGACGCCAGGCTCCGCGCCGGCGCGTGCGCCCGAGACTGCGCCGCTCTATTCGGCGAAGGCGATTTCCTCGAGTTCTGCGCAGGCTTCGGCGCAAGGCAGCGCCCTCGGCCGGGTGGATCCGTTTTTTGAGTCATGACCGGCGCGCTTCCCGACCTGCCGCCTGACGTCGCCACGGAAGAGGTATCGCGCGGTTCGATTCTGGTGGTGGACGACGAACCCGACATCCGCGAGAGCCTGGAAGCGCTGCTCTCCTCGGAAGGCTATCGCGTCACGCTGGCGTCGAATGCGACGGAGGGCCTGAAGCGGCTGGAGGCGGCGAACTATGACCTGATGCTGCTCGACCTGATGATGCCGGACAAGAGCGGCCTGGAAGTGCTCGACGAAGTGCGCGCGCGCGACCGCGAAACGCCGATATTTCTCATCACGGCCTATGGCTCGGTGGAGACGGCTGTCGCGGCGCTGAAGCGCGGGGCCAACGATTATTTTTCGAAACCCTGGGACAACGAAAAGCTGCTGATCGAAATCGGCCGCATGATCGCCAAGCGGCGGCTGGAGTCGGAGAACGAGCAGCTCAAGCGCGCGCTGCGCCAGCGGTCGAGCTTCCCGAATATCGTCGGCAAGAGCGACCGCATGCTCAAGATCCTCGATCTGGTCGGGCAAGTGGCGGCGAGCCGCGCGACGATTTTGATCACGGGCGAAACGGGCACAGGCAAGGAACTGATCGCCAACGCGATTCACGCGCATTCGGCCAGAGCGGATCATCCGTTTGTTCCCGTGCACTCGGGCTCGGTGCCGCCGGATCTTCTGGAAAGCGCGCTGTTCGGCCACGTCAAGGGCGCGTTCACCGGCGCGGTGGCCGCGCGCAAAGGGTATTTCGAGACGGCCAACCGCGGCACGATTTTCTTCGATGAAATCGGCACGATTTCGCTCGAAACGCAGACCAAGCTACTGCGCGTGATTCAGGAGCGCGAGTTCATGCCGCTCGGATCCACCGAAACGGTGAAGGTGGATGTGCGCATCGTTGCGGCGACCAACGCGGATTTGAAGAAGCTGGTGGAGGAAGGGAAGTTCCGCGAGGATCTGTACTACCGGCTGAACGTGATTAACATCGCCCTGCCGCCCCTCAGGGATCGCAAGGAAGACATTCCGCCGCTGGTGGAGCACTTCTTCACGAAATACTGCCGCGAGAATGAAAAACTGCTGGACGAGCACGGGCGCTCGCGGCTGCAGTTCGATTCCGAGGCGATGCAGATCCTGATGGACCACGTGTGGCCGGGCAACGTGCGCGAGCTCGAAAACGTGGTGGAGCGCGCGGTGGTGCTGGCGACGCAGCCTCCGGTGCCGGCGTCGGTGCTGCCGGAGCATCTGCTCGAAGCGCGCGGCCTGCGCATCCGGCGCGACGACAGCGGGCACCTGCCGGCCGACGCATCGCTGTTCGAGATCGTCGCCGATTTCGAGCGCCGCAAGATCATCGAGCAGTTGGAAGCCTCCGACTGGAGCCAGACGGCCGCAGCCGAGGCGCTCCGCATCCCTCTTTCCACGCTCAATCAGAAAATCAAGCGCCTGAATATCGAAGTGCGCAAGCGCCCGGCGAGTTGACCCGGCCTTGCGCGTACGGCGCGTCAGCGCGAGGATCGGCGCCGCTACAATGAAAGTGTGCCGAAAGTGACGTTCGTGAACCTCGACCGCACGGTTGAATTCGAATCCGGGAAGCTCCCCTATGAGCATCATGGGAAACCGGAATCGATTCTGGACGTCGCGCTCAATTTCGGCATTCCACTGGAGCACGCCTGCGGAGGAAGCTGCGCGTGCACCACCTGCCACGTGATCATCAAGAACGGGACCGACGACGCGCTTGCGCCCGCTGAGGATGACGAATTGGACCGCGTGGATCAGGCTCCGGGCGTGACGATCCATTCGCGGCTCGGCTGCCAGGCTGTGGTGCGCGGCGACGTGGTGGTGGAAATTCCCACCTGGAACGTCAACTACGTGAGCGAAGGCGGAGGGTCGATCAATCTGGGCGACGCGATTCCGGCGCCGAAAAAGTGACACGCAACTCGCGGGCGCCACTGGGGATGAAGAGCCAGCGCTTGTGAGGTATGAAAGGTTATGATCAAGCGCCGGCTCGGTTGGTGTTAAGAAGCCGTCCGTTCGGAACCCGACCCGCTGCGCCACTTGGCACACCACCCACGCCGCAGTGGGTGAAATCGCCAACCGCTCGTTCGCGGCGCATTTTGATCCTCCGCCGTTTCTGTCACTTACGAGGCGGCCGCGGATTGCGTTCCCAACGTTTGCACAGAAGAGTGCAATCCGTGCGCCGCAGCAGCGCGAAAAACGGGTCGTGGATTGCACAGGGAAAAGCGAGAATATGGGCCATTTCGGACACATCCTTTTTCCGATCGATTTTTCGCCGCAGACCAGCGCCGTGATTCCTTACGTGGCGGCGTTCGCGCGGCGGCTCGATAGCAAGGTCACGCTGCTCAGCGTGGTTCCGCCGATTTGGGTGGGGCGCGCCGCGCAGCCTGAGCGCGCCTCGGATCTGGAGATCAGCACGAAGCACCGGCTGGAGCGGACGGTAACGGCGGAGGTGCACAGCCTGGCGGTGGAGCGTGTGGTGCGCTCCGGAGAGGCGGCCGAACAGATCGCGGCCTACGCGCGGGATAACGCCGTGGATCTGGTCATGATGCCGACGCACGGCTACGGCGTGTTCCGCAGCGCGCTGATCGGTTCGGTGACGGCGAAGGTGCTGCACGATGCGGCTTGTCCCGTCTGGACCGCGGCGCACGCGGCCGAACAGCACGCCCGCTTGGTTCCCGAAGCCATGCTGTGCTGCGTGGACGGCACGCCCAAAAGCGTCGAGCTGATGCGCTGGGCGGCGGATTTCAGCGCGCGTTGGGGCGCCCGGCTGCAACTGGTGCATGTGATTCCGCCCGTTTCCGATTGGGGCGCGATCGTGGGCGACGGCCGGATGCAGGAAGCCGAATGCAAGGCCGCGCAGGCCTGCATCGACGTGTTGCGCGCCGAGGCTGGTGTGGACGCTCCCTTGAGCGTCGCCGTCGGGGCGATCGCAACCATGGTCGCCGAGCACGCCAAGCAAGCCGGCGCCGATCTGATCATCATCGGGCGCGGGCAGATCGGCGCAACGTTGGGGCGTCTGCGTACCCACGCCTACCGGATCATCCAGCATTCGCCGTGTCCGGTCGTGAGCGTGTGACGCGCGAACGAGGTTCCCTCTACGTTTGGGTTTTTTGACGCAGCGGCTCTGCTGTTTCCGCGGAGCGTCCGCCGCATGGACGTGCCCCGGCGGCGCATGATACGATGCGGGGGCTCATGGCAGCCGAATTGCACCATTCAGGGCAGCTAGAGAAAAGGAGGCCTGATTATGCCGAGTTTCTCGCACATACTTTTTCCGGTGGATTTTTCGGAGCGCTGCGAGGGCGCGGCGCCATTCGTCGAGGACATGGCCCGGCGCAACGGCGCGAAGGTGACGTTGTTGAGCACGGCCAATCCGTATTATCCGGCCGTGATGGAAGCTCCGTTGATTGATCCACAGGAGTTGTTGCAGGAGCTGAAGGCGACGCTCGATGCGGCGTTTCCGAACGCATTTTCGGGAATGGAGGTGAACCGCGTGGCGCTGCTCGGCGACCCGGCGCAGGAGATCACCAACTGGGCGAGGGCGCACCGGGTGGATTTGATCATGATGCCGAGCCACGGCTACGGTCCGTTCCGGCAGCTTCTGCTGGGCTCGGTGACGGCCAAGGTTCTGCACGACGCGCTGTGCCCGGTTTGGACCACGGCGCATACGGGAACGGCTCCGGACCGGCAGCATCTGGCGCTGAAGAAAATTTTGTGTGCGGTGGATAACAGCGCCGATAGCGTCAACGTGATGCGCTTCGCGGCGGCGGTGGCCAAGGACGTGGGGGCGACCCTGCGGCTGGTGAACGTCGTGCCGGGAATCGAGGCGTGGCCGGAGCGGCAAATGGACGTGGAGTTCGAAGAACAGCTTCGCGAGAACGCAAAACAGCGGGTGGAGGAGTTGCAGAAGACGGCCAAGATCGACGTGCCGTATTGCGTGGCCGTCGGGCCCGTGGCCGATTCGGTGGCGGAAGAAGCCGAACGGCACGGCGTGGATCTGCTGGTGATCGGCCGCGGCGCGATCCATGAGACACTGGGCCGCCTGC
>Ga0187771_10001726_pt1 | contig 14847 bp, 15 predicted proteins | sample 0116_SJ02_MP15_1_FD_133139 | JGI IMG/M metagenome (GOLD analysis project Ga0187771, IMG submission 133139) | Tropical peat soil microbial communities from peatlands in Department of Meta, Colombia - 0116_SJ02_MP15_10_MG | ecosystem: Environmental > Terrestrial > Soil > Wetlands > Peat | place...
AAAACCTCGAAGAAGACACGCGCCTGGCAAAAGCCGGCTGGGAGGAGGCCGTCTCCGAAATTAAGCGCGGTTATTACGATATGATCGTGCTCGATGAGCTCAACATAGCGTTGTCCCTTGGGCTTCTGGCCCAGGAGGCGGTGGTTGAGACCCTCAAACACAGAACCACCCGCTCTCACATCGTAATAACAGGCAGAGGCGCCCCCGACGAACTCGTTGCAATAGCAGACCTGGTGACTGAGATGAAGGAGATAAAGCATCCTTTTAGCAGCCGGGGATTGAAGGCTCAGAAGGGAATCGAGTTCTAAAGATCAAATAAGCCTGCCGCCCTGCCCTATCCCGGAGACTCATCACCGAAAAAAGGGGCAAACAGAAAACCCTGTTTACCCCTGAGAATGGTCACTGATTTAGATAAGACACCCTGTGCGTCTTACCTCAATATTAATCTAAACCGGCTGAACCCTGTAGTCAAGCAGTCCGCTCATGAACCGACTTTCAGGAGGGACGATGGCGCCGCCTGCGAAACCAGCCTGACAGGATCCTGAAGAAAAGCCCGACGCCGACGCCCCAGGCCCCGTTTATCATAAACGCCGTCATCAGAAGCGCTGGATGCCAGCCTCCTCCCACCGGGCGGCCTTTGAGCGGCAGCACCACGAACAGAGCGACCAGGGAAGGCAGGACAGCGCCAAACAGGAAGGCCGCCGCCCAATAGCCTCCATGAGCCGGGAATCCGGGCTCGACCAAAGCGAACAGCACCCCCCAGACTCCGCCCCAGAGAGCCAGTGAAATTACGGCCGGCACTCCAAAGGGTTTTGTAACAGCCGTCGAGTAAGGCGCGAAAGGCGCCCACCCTATGCCCCAGAGCAGCCAAAGGGTTAGTTGATGGAAAATCAAAACGGCGAGAAACCCCGCTGTGAATCCAAACACAACTCGCGCCGGATAATCGGCGGACGCAATCCTATAAGCCATAAAGGACCTCCTGGAGAAAAGTCTGTGATGCCCTTTTGTCGTCCTAAAGGGTTTCTTCACTCCAAAGAACTAAAAATAAGGAGCGGGTAAGTTCACTTCAACGTCAGCTGGAGCATTGAAAAAGCGGGATCAAACATGCGGGATCGTCTGTGATTCATGAAGGATCATCGAGAAGCGGCGGATGAGGCCCTCACAGGCGATCAGCAAATGATTTGATCGCCGACATGTATTCGGTGAGGCCCTTAAAGAAAATGTCGTTATGATTTGCGCCGGTGACCTTCAACAGCGTTTTGTCCGCCGACTGAGACGCATCGTAGAACAGCAAAGCGTCGGAATAGGGAATTATCTGGTCCAACTCGGCGTGTATGATCAATACGGGCTTGCGGTATTGCTTTATCTTGTCGAGGTTCCTGAAGCCTTTGCTTTCAGCGAAGTTTAAACTGCTCACATCGATACCCAACAGCATCAGGAGTGGTTCGGCGAGGGCGAACCCGCTCTCGACTACAAGCCCGTCAATTTCTTCTTCATGCGCTGATGCCAGTTCCAGGGCCGACGCGCTGCCCAGCGACCTGCCCATTACTATGAACGCTCCCGTGCAGCCGTTATCGCTCAGCCACTTGCGGGTAAAACTATGGATCTCGTGGCAATCCCGCATCATCGCGCTCACCGTCGGCTCACCCCCCGAACGGCCATACCCGCGATAGTCCACGACAAGAAAATTTATACCTATCCGGTTGTAGAGGGGGCCGAGATCGTCATAATCAGCAGCAATTTCGCCGTTTCCGTGGAAAAAAAGTATGTTTGGCGCCCTCTTGCCGGCAATGTGGAAAAGGCCGCCTATGGCGATTTGGTCTTCCACGGGAATGGCTATAACATTTGCGTCGGTCTTTGCAGATAAACGGTATTCAGGTCTTGGATAGAAAATACGGTGTGAGACTTCCGGCCTGTCCAGCGCAGAGTAATCGGGAAGAAGTAGATCCGCCATTTTGTTTTCCGTCAATGGATATAGCCGTTCATCCTATGCACCTCGCCCGTAGATTATAGCTTCTATTATCCGCAGCAGCAAGCGCAGAAAGACTCGACAGCGCAGAAAGACTCGACGCGGAAAGGGATAGACGCGTTGACACGGAGAAAACCATTCGTTCCGCATCGGCGGCGATTTCAATCCGACCGTATGAAGTGAGATTTATAGGACTCTCTATCTATTCAAAAGGAAAAGTTAAAATTCTTTAGCGCGCTGGAAAGTTCGTCTACATGCGTCGGCAGGCGCGCTGACAAAAAATTGGCCTCGGTTGCCTCAACCCGTCCGTCTGCCGCCACGACTTCGGCAAACGCCAGCCTCTCGTCTGGCGAGAAGTCCAGGAACAGCGAGAAAATTTCGACGGCCTTCGGCAACTTTTCATTTCCCCGCCGGGTTCCCAACCCTTCCACAAACCCGCGGATAACCCCGGGCAGACACTGCGGCACCGCCCAGGCAAGCTCTCCGGTCCCATCCAGCCTGTCGATCCTCATCCTTATGGTAAGATTCACAAAGAAGTGCAGCGACCCCAGCATCTTGTCTGCGCAATCGGATTCTTTCGCCAGCAACGGCCGGTAGCCCCGAACGGTTATCAACCGCAGGCTCGGAGGACTTTGGCTCTCGTCTATTATGAAATCACCCGCCGCGTGATGCCAGGGGTAGATCTGCGAAAAGGACCTGTGATCGAGGTATAAGGTTAGGATTCTCGAAGCCTGTGCGTAGAGTTCCAGGCTCTTCGTGGCATCGAGGAATTGTGGTTTCCCACCCCGTTTCCATATATTTATGGCGGGGATACCCGAAGGATTCAGTGACAGATGAAACTCGTGATGGTTTTCGAACCACTCTGCGATCAACACCGTAAGACCGGGGGCGCTTGCGGAAATAAACGGCGCAGGCAGGTAGGGAAGGCCGAACGAGGCGTGAAGGTCGCTTAGCAGCTTTGCTTCGACCTGAAGGAAGGCCTGTTGTTCCTCAGAAAAAGCGGAATTTACGGCAAACGAGCGGACATCGTTGGCAAAGTGTACCCGAAGGCGTGAAACGTTGTAAAGGGCCCCGTGTTTTTCGCTTATCAGCTCGATGCGCGATACTGTCTTGACTTCGGGGGTCGGTTTGTGTTGTCTTGCAAGAAGGTCTTTCAACAGCGCGAAGGAGTTTTGCGAGAGTAAACAGGAAACCATGCCCAAATATTGCCCGTATGTTGCCGACACAACACCCGGCAGAAATGTGCCGCCAGCCTGTTCGCCGTAAATGGAGAACCCCGCGGACCCGGGGTCCAGCGGGATCAAATCGAAGCCGGTGTCTATAAAGCATTCTATGGATGGAATCGTGCGGCCGGGTCGTTTTTCTTCAGATTTTTTCTTCAACAGGTTGCATTTCCTCTGGGAGCGGTCCCACGCTTCGCGTGATTGCGCGCGATGAACAAACCGAATAATAGCAAAGCTTTGCTTGTCTTGGAAGATGTCCGGGTATATAAACGGCAAGGGAAACAAGGCAAAAGGTAAAATCAGAAGGGCAAAAGGCAAGAATAAGAAACAGTGCTGTTCACTGACGCGGAGTATTGGTTTGGATCCCATTAGCCGGATGCTCCTTGACCGGGTGCAACGTTTATTTCCTATTGTTTCGGACCCGTATCGAGTCCTGTCCGAGGGGCTTGAGATCTCGGAAGAACAGGTGCGGCAACGCATCGGATTGCTTAAACAAAACAGGGTTATCCGCCAGATCAGCGCAATCTTCAATACAGGGGCGCTCGGATACCGGAGCAGCCTTGTCGCTATGGCCGTACCGCAGGCTCTTCTTGAGAGCGCCGCCCAAGTCATTAATGCCTACCCGGGAGTGAGCCACAATTACCTGCGTCCGGGCAGCTTCAACATGTGGTTTACTATTGCGGTGCCTCCCGGCCGGGAGTTGGACGCTGCGGTCTGCGAACTTTCGTCCAGGGCTGGCGGTCTGCCTACCCTGCTTTTGCCTGCCGTCAAGAAATATAAGCTGGCCGTGGTGCTCGACGTTTTGAAAGAGGGAGACTGGAACCAAACGGGAGAAGCGCTGGAATTTCCTCCCACTGAATCCGATACGAAGTTCAGACCCACACCGGCGAATATAGCAGTTGTAAAATGCGTCCAGGAGGACTTGCCTCTTGAGCCCAGGCCATTCGGAGTATGGGCCGAGTCATTGAAAATGGGGGAACCCGAACTTATCGCCATCCTCTCCGACTGGGTGCGCCGGGGCATCATGCGTCGATTCGCTGCCATACTCAACCATCGCGAGGTCGGGTTTCGCGCGAATGGAATGGTAGTATGGAATTGTCCCCTGGACCGGATCGACGTAATCGGCGCCATTGTGGCGTCATACCCCGAGGTCAGCCATTGCTACAGCAGACCCGCCTATAAGGACTGGCCGTATAATCTCTATGCCATGGTCCATGGACGCACCCGCAAGGAATGCGAATCTACTGCACAAAGGCTGGCGGAAGCCACCGGGCTTTGCAGTTTCAGGATCCTTTTCAGTACCCGGGAATACAAGAAAATAAGGCTCAAGCTTTTTTGGGATGAGTAGATGAACGACATGGAAGAACGCAAAATTCGAAAGAAAGCCATTTTTGATGGGATGTCCAAGCGTGGCCAGCAGCGGATCCTCAAGATCGGATACGATAACTGGGACCCTTTCGAGGAACCCAAGGACCCCAGGGAAAGGATCTTCAGCTCGGCAAGTCTTAAGGCAGGCGCACTTGTCCGTGAATACTACACGACTGCCGGGGAAAAGGAGCAATCGGTCGTTGTCGGTAAAGAGCTTTTTGAGTTGTGCCGAGGTTTTCTTCAAAGGGACGGCCGTGCAAGGACGATTGTGGATTTTTGCGCCTGGCTGCGACAAAGGACTGAACAGGACTGAGCTTTTCTTGGCAGGCATTTGACAAATTAAGGGCTGCTATATTTTTTTCTTGACGTGTATCATAACGATATATATTATACCGATACTTAGGAGGCAATATGGATGTCCAATCCGTTCTGCTCGGCTTTCTCATCAAATCACCCATGACTGGCTACGACCTCAGGAAGGCTTTCTCAATGTCGTTTTCTTTCTTCTCGGAACTCAGCTATGGGTCCATTTACCCCAGCCTCAGGAAGATGGAGGCCGGAGGGCTGATCTCTAAACAGGTGGAGATCCAGAACGGGACGCCAAACCGCAAAATCTACACCATAACTGAAGCCGGAAAGAGAGCTTTCCTCGAAGCCTTGCGCTCCCCATTCGTACCCGAGCAACCAAGAAACGCCTTCTGCACAAGGCTTTTCTTTTTCGGGCACCTTAGCCCCGAAGAGCGCGAGGAGATTGCGACCACGCAACTCGAGGCTGTCAAGCGTCTGCGCAGAGAGTTAGAGTTATTTCATCCCGAAATAAAAGCCCTCGCGGACCGGTTCCAGTACCTGTGCTTTCAGTTTGGCCTGCGCTATTTCGAGCACTTGGCCGACGACCTCACCATGGTGGTCGAGGCATTGAAAAACGAGAGTGCGAAGCGAACATAAACCTGTTTCAACAAAGGAACGATATGGAACACGAGGTCTACAAGAGACTGGCCAACCATTTGGATAATCTTCCGGGCGGTTTTCCACCCACTGAGAGCGGAGTGGAACTGCGTATTCTGAAGCGGTTTTTTGCACCGGAGGAAGCCGAACTCGCCGTTCATCTCACGCTGCTTCCCGAAGAACCCCGGGTCGTTGCGCGCAGGGCCGGCTTACCTCCCGACGAGACCGCCCGGCGTTTGGAGCAGATGGCGAAAAAGGGGCTCATTTTGAGGGCCGATCGGCAAGGATCTCATTTCAAGTACATGGCTGCTCATTATGTTATCGGGATCTGGGAATATCACGTAAACGACCTGGATAAAGATCTGATTCAGGACATGCATGAATATATCCCCGCCCTTCAGGAGCAGGCATGGAAGGTTCCCCAGTTGCGCACCGTTCCGGTGGGACGTAGCGTGACTCCGCAACTCAAGGTGCTGCCGTATGAAATAGCCGAAGAACTGGTCAGGGCCCAGAAAAAATTCTCCGTTGGGCCATGCATCTGCCGCCGTGAGCGCACCATGATGGGAGAGGGGTGTGACAGGCGGGAGGAGAGCTGTCTCGGATTCGGCAGGGCTGTGGACTATCGGGTACGCAATGGCATAAGCCGGGAGATAGACCTGCATGAGACACTCGATATCCTCAAATATGCCGACGAAGCCGGTCTTGTGGTACAGCCAGCAAATGCCAAAGATGCCATGTTCATGTGTCTGTGCTGCGGATGTTGTTGCGGAATCCTGAAAATGTTCAAGCGTCAGGCTAGGCCGGCTGCCATGGCGGCAAGCCCTTTTTTTGCAGCCCATAATCCTGAAAGCTGTCTAAACTGCGGGAGATGCGTTGACCGCTGCCAGATGGAGGCGCTGAGGCTCGAGGGCGAAACGGTGCGGTTGGATGTCGATCGCTGCATCGGCTGCGGACTCTGCGTCTCCACCTGCCCTGCCGGTTCCCTCAGTTTGGTTCGAAAACCTGAATCCCGACAACCGGAGGTCCCCAGGGATTTTGTCGATTCAGCCATAAGGCTGGGAAAGGCCAGAGGAAAAATCACCACCCCGGGATTGATAAAGATGGTGGTCAAGTCCAAGGTGGAAAGCCTTGTTGCGATGAAATAGCTGAAGCGGATGGAGGCAATCATCAAGGCCCCTACACAATATCAGCAGATTTTCCTCTACATCGCACCGTTCGTGCCCCTTGTTTTCTTTAAGGTCTGGGCATCAATTAATGTCGATTAGGGCAGCCTGTTTGCTGTCGCATGCTCCGTGCTCGCCTATTGCCTCATTATTCTTGCGCTCGCGTGGAAGTGGGACAGACCGAGCTACTTCGACTGGACTGTCAGCGCCTATTTTCTTATCGTGACAGTCCTGCTTTTCATCTGGCCAGCGTCCACAGGGACCGTAATCAAGCGCTACGCGGCCACGGGTATTTACCTCTGCCTTTTTGCCGCATCGTTCCTGCCGCCGGTCCTGGGCTTTGCCCCGTTCACGCTGCAATATGCGAGGAAATATGCGCCCCAGAGCGTATGGGAAACTCCCATCTTTGTGACGATCAATCGCATTATGACCTTCACGTGGGCGGGCATCTTCGGCGTATGCATCCTTGTAAGTCTTTATCCGTCGATCGTCACCCAGGCTGTCGTCCCTATAACCATTATTATTGGAGTTGGTGTTCCATTTAACATCCGTTTTCCGAACCATTACCTCAAACGTCTCGGCCTGCCTCCGCTGTCCGTAACAATGGCGGGGACGGGAAGCGAGACTGTCCGAACCGAGGCGGCCCTCTCTCCGGGCAATCGAGGATCTCAACCGGTGCGGCACGAGGAGCCGGTCCGCAACATCGTTTACAAGGAGACTGCGATGAAAGTGTTAGCTCTTAATTCCAGCCCGAGAGGTGAGGGCATCAGCAAGACCGGCATGTTGCTGGACGCGCTGGTTGCGGGATTTAGTCAGGCGGGAGCCGTGGTCGAGACGGTCCATCTCCGCAAAAAGAAGGTCAACAATTGTATCGGCTGCTACACGTGCTGGACTAAGACCCCCGGTATTTGCATCCACAAGGACGACATGACTGCCGAATTGTTCCCGAAGTGGGTGGAAGCCGACGTTGTGGTATATGCAACGCCTTTGTACCACTTCACGATGAACGCATCGATGAAGGCGTTCATTGAGCGCACGCTGCCGGCTTTGGAGCCTTCTCTAATCAATCGCGACCTGAAGACTACCACTCATCCATGGCGACACAAGCCTCCGGCCAGTGTTGTCCTGTCGGTAGCCGGGTTCCCGGAGCTGTCGGTCTTCGATGGACTCTCACGATACGTCAAATTCTTGCTCCGAGACGGCCTCCTCGCCGAGATCTACAGGCCGGCAGCCGAAACCCTCAACTCGCCCCAGTTTGCCGACATGACCAAAGAGATTCTCGAAGCAACGGTCCAGGCAGGCCGGGAGATCGCCGAGTCCGGTAAGGTCTCTCCGGCCACAATGCAAAAGATAACCCAACCCCTCGGGGGTGATTTTGAATCGTTTGCTCAAATGGCGAACCTGTTTTGGAAGACCTGCATCAGGGAGGGCATAACGCCAAAGGAGTTCCACGACCGCAACATGATTCCCCGTCCCGATTCAATCGATACTTTCATGAAAATTATGTCTCTGGGCTTTAATCCAGCCGGCGCGGCAAATACGAAAGCCGTCATCCAGTTCAACTTCTCAGGCCAAATCGAGGGAATCTGCCATTTCGAGATCGACAATGGGAAGATCAACGCCAAAGAGGGGACCGCGCCAAAAGCGGACCTGATCGTTGAATCGCCCTTCGAGACGTGGATGGACGTCACAACGGGAAAATCGGACGGCCGGCAGTTGTTTATGGAACAGAAGTGCAAGGCTTCCGGTGACTTTTCGCTGCTGTTGCGCTTGAAGGATCTCTTTGGCGGCAGCAACAGGGCGGACTGAAGCGTGCCCTTGGGATTGAAGTGAAATCATATTGATCGAATGTTCGATTACTTCCAAAACTCATAGGGGCCTGTAGCCCAGTTGTTGGGCTTTCAGAGCGTGTTCGTCGGCCTCGATGTCCCTGCCTAGCGCGCGGAGGGCCACGGCGAGGTTGAAATGGGCCACGGCGGATGAGCTGTCTGATTCGATCATTCTCATGGAAAGTTCTGCCGAGGCTTCCGCCCGGCCTGACTCAAGATATGCGGCGGCAAGCAGTTGGTAAGCCTTTGGAGATCCCGGCATGAGCTCCAGCGCTCTTTTTGCGTGAGCTACGGCTTTTTCCGGCTCGCTGTTTCGAAGGTAGTTAAAGGCGAGATTGCTGTGGGCCGGTCCCAGGTCCGGATTTATTTCAAGGGCTTTCATGTTCGCTTCGATGCTTTTGGCAGGTTCGGCATCAGCGTAGAGGCCGCCTAGGTTCACGTAGGCCTCGGCCAGATTCGGGTCGCACTCGACGGCCTGCTTGAATTCTGAGACGGCCTCGGCAACGAGACCCCTGTGAGTGAAGGCCAGTCCGAGGTTGTAGTGCAGGGTTGCAGAGAGGGGTTCGAAGGCAAGTCGTTCCTTCAAAAACTTGATGTAGAGATTGAGTTTGTCGTCTGCATTATTAGTGGTATTTGCCATTGAGTTTTGTCTTTCTATGGATTATATAGGCCCGGTTCGAGCAAAAAGAGGCATTAAACCTTTGAGTTCCGTGGCTTTCCCGCTTATGGGTGCAGTCCGGATGCTTCTTTTCCACTCTGTGAAGGGTCGGAAAAAAATTATTCTAACTCATAGGCTCCCCGGTGGAAAGCTTTTAGCCGCTCCCCGTATCGTGACCGTGCTAGCCCCTTTTCGCCCAATACATCGTTAGTGCCGAAATAATCGGTATCTGCTTATTGACAAAGAATTATCGCGGAGTTAACTGCGGGAGACAGTCATATTTCTCAACCTGAAGGTTCTGTCAAGGCTTGATTCTAAGCTGGGTGTCGAGGACGCCGCCCCCTTTCAATCAAAAACCGTAGAGGAGAGCAACGAATGAATGAAGATGCTAAGCAGAGGATTCTGGACTGGGTAAAGCAACAGAAAAAGAGCAAGCATTATTTCAACGATCTGTGCAAGGCCGTTCCCGAAATCAAGATGATGCAGGCCAAGAAGGTCGTGAACGAGCTGGTCAACGAAGGGAAGCTCAAATATTGGTCGAGCGGTAGCACGACCATGTATATGCTTCCCAGCGAAGGCGATGTCGCAAAAGAAGAAAAGGGAATGAACTGATCCTGCCTTCCCCCAACCTGCCGGTGAGTTATTCCCATTGGGTAATTGAAAGAAGTCCGGAATCTTGAGGTAATCCAGAGAGGTACGATTACGCATAGTGAAGGAGAGGTGAAAATAGGCAGCAGGCGATTCTGTGGCAAACCGTGTACGAGTGCAAGCTAAAGTGAACCACTAAAGGAGGTAAACGAATGGCACTGAAACATGCAACCCCTAAGCTCGACGAACTTGAAAAAGGCCCCTGGCCGAGCTTCGTAAGCGATGTTAAGAAAATGGCGGCCAAGGGCAACAAGATGTGTGAGGATTGGCTAGGTCTGATGGAACTGTCTTACACGGAGAAGGAAGGACATTGGAAGCACGGCGGCATCGTCGGGGTCTTCGGATACGGCGGTGGTGTTATCGGCCGCTATTGCGACCGGCCGGACATGTTTCCCAATGTTGCACATTTCCACACGATTCGCGTCAACCAGCCTGCGAGCAAGTACTACAACACGGAAGTTCTGCGCAAGCTGTGCGATATGTGGGACGCGCGCGGCAGCGGACTAACCAACATGCACGGCTCGACCGGAGACATCGTTTTACTGGGCACGACCACCGACCAGCTCGAGCCTGTTTTTTATGAGCTGACCCATGATTTGGACATGGATTTGGGTGGATCGGGTTCCAATATGAGGACCCCCGAGGGCTGCCTGGGAATGTCGCGTTGCGAATGGTCCTGCATCAACACACAGGACATCATTTACGATATTACGCAGGAATACCAGGATGCGCTCCACAGACCGATGTTCCCTTACAAATTCAAGTTCAAGGCATCCGGTTGCCCGATGGACTGCGTTGCCGCCATTGCGCGTTCGGACTGTTCGATTATTGGGACCTGGCGCGATGAAATCCGAGTAGACCAGGAAGCGGTCAAAGCCTACACAGGCGGCGAACTTGTCCCCCATGCCGGGGCCGACGGGCAGCGCAGGGATTTCGACATAAAGGCAGAGGTAATCGATCTTTGTCCAACCCACTGTATGGAATATGACGGCAAATCACTCAAGATTTACGACGAAGATTGCGTTCGCTGCATGCACTGCATACGTGTTATGCCGCGCGCTCTTCGACCCGGCCTGGATCGGGGGGCAACGATCCTGGTGGGCGCCAAAGCCCCTATTCTCGAGGGCGCGCAGCTTTCGAGCGTTGTTATTCCGTTTATGAAGATGGAATCCCCTTATACCGAGTTCAAGGAATTCGTGGAAAAGCTGTGGGATTGGTGGATGGAAAATGGCAAGAACCGGGAACGGCTTGGCGAGCTCATTCAGCGCTTGACTTTGCGCGAATTCCTCAAGGCCGTCGAAATCGAACCCGATCCACGCATGGTAAATACTCCGAGGTTCAATCCTTACATTTTCTACGATCCGGCGGCAGTTCCCGGTGGCTGGGAGCATGATGCCGCGGCGTTCCGTAAACGGCATCAAGCTTAGGAGGTTTATGAGATGGCCTTTGATCCAAACAATGTCATGCAAGACCGCATTACCGATATTGGCCCCCCCAAATATGACAAGTTCTTCCCGCCGGTCATCAGAGAAAATTTCGGCAAGTGGAAATACCACGAAATCCTGGAGCCGGGCGTTCTGATGCATGTGTCAGAATCCGGCGCGGAAATCTACTCGGTGCGCGTTGGTTCAGCTCGTTTAATCAGCACCGATTACATCCGTGAAGTATGCAATATCGCCGATAAGTACTGCGGCGGACACTTGCGCTGGACGACCAGAAACAACATTGAGTTTCTGGTAAGCGACAAGAGCAAGCTTCAGCCTTTACTGGCCGACCTTCGCGGCCGCGGCTCCTGGTTTCCTATCGGCGGGACCGGAAACTCCATCACCAATATCGTCCATACCCAGGGTTGGGCCCACTGTCACACCCCTGCCATTGACGCCTCCGGTGTCGTAAAAGCCGTAATGGACGATCTATATGAATATTTTGGAAACCACAAGCTGCCCGCACAGATCCGTATTGCCCTGGCGTGCTGTCTCAACATGTGCGGCGCCGTTCACTGCTCAGATATCGCCATTCTGGGCGTTCACAGAAAACCGCCTTTCGTCGAGAATGAGCGCGTCCAGAAGGTATGCGAGATTCCCCTGGTCATTGCCGCATGTCCGACCGCTGCTATCAAGCCCAAAAAGGTCGGTGAGACCAAGAGCGTCGAGATCAACAACAACCGGTGCATGTTCTGCGGAAACTGCTATACGATGTGCCCGGCACTGCCTCTGGCTGACGGCGAGGGTGACGGGATCGCCCTTTGGGTGGGCGGCAAGGTTTCCAACGTTAAATCGGCCCCGATGTTTTCGAAGCTGGCCGTTCCTTTTATCCCCAACGAACCGCCGAGATGGCCGACAGCGGTCAAGAAGATCAGGCAGATCATCGAGGCTTACGCAGCGGGCGCCCGCCGTTACGAGCGGGTCGGCGAGTGGATAAACCGGATCGGCTGGGAGCGTTTCTTCGAGAAGACCGGCCTGGAGTTCAATCATGAGCATATTGACGATTATCGTCTTGCCATGACGACCTGGAGAACGACGACCCAGTTCAAATTTTAGGAATACGGAAGCCAGTAGCAGGTAGTGGGAGGCAAGAATGACATTTTGCTCCCTGCTCCCTGCTTCCTGCTTGTTGCTCCCGGCTTCGAGGTTTTTGATGGAATTCAGCAGATCGCGTCTCATAATTGCGGCTATGCGCGGAGGGGCCGGCAAAACAGTCATTTCCATTGGACTTGCCTCTGCATGGAAGCGCCGCCTTGGGCTGCGTATTCTTGCCTTTAAAAAGGGGCCCGATTATATAGACTCGGGATGGCTGGGCGCGGCTTCGGGCCGGTCCTGTTATAACCTGGACCCTTTTCTGATGAGCCCTGAGCAGATCGTGCATTCGTTCGTCGCGCGCTCGGCAAGCGCAGATGTGAGCCTGATCGAGGGAAACCGGGGTCTGTACGACGGAGTTGACGCAAAGGGCAGCTACTCTACGGCCGGGCTTGCCAAACTTCTCAAATGTCCGGTTGTTCTGGTTGTCGATGCCACCAAGATGACGCACACAGCAGCCGCGATGGTGCTGGGATGCCAAAGGCTCGATCCTGAGGTCAACATCGCCGGAGTCATTTTGAACCAGGTGGCCGGAAAGCGCCATGAACTTGTGCTGAGGGAGTCAATCGAAACGGTTTGCAGGGTTCCTGTCCTTGGGATAGTTCCGAAACAAACCCGCAACTTTTTCCCCGAAAGGCATCTGGGACTGGTTCCCCCTGAGGAAGCCGAAGGTTTCTCGGAGGCCATTTCGGTAGGCGCAGGTAAAATAGGTGAGTGTCTCGATTTTGAGGCGCTTTGGAAATTAGCGGCCTCCGCGGCTCCCTTGGCTTGCCCGGGACCCATGGCAAATCCTCCAGGGAACACGGGGCTGGGGGCGGCGCACAGGGTCAAGATCGGTATAATCCGGGACTCTGCATTCCAGTTTTACTACCCGGAGAACCTCGAAGCGCTTGAAGAAAGAGGGGCGTCTCTTGTTTTGATTTCCAGCCTTGAGAACGCGCCTCTGCCTGAAATCGATGCACTTTACATCGGCGGTGGATTTCCGGAAACCCACGTGGAGAAGCTTGCCGCCAACGATGTGTTTCGCGACTCCGTCAAATCCGCTGTCGAGGCAGGCCTGCCTGTCTACGCCGAATGCGGCGGCCTGATGTTTTTGTGTCGCGCGATTCGACATCGGGATAAACTTTACCCCATGGTGGGCGTGTTTCCCTTCGAGATAATTCTTGGGACAAAACCTCAGGGGCATGGCTACACGGTTATGGAATGCGTCGGCCCCAACCCGTTTTTCCCCAAAGGGACCTCTCTCCGTGGGCATGAATTCCATTATTCGGCAATTGCCGACCGGCTCGACCCGGGCTCATACCCCTTCGTCTTCAGATTGAGGAAGGGACACGGGGTTGTGGCCGGGTGGGACGGCTTGTGCTGCAAGAACGTCCTTGCATTATATTCACACCTGCATGCTACGGGCAGCGAGACCTGGGCCGATGCCGTCACAAGGACTGCAGGATCGCATAGGTGGCTTAAACCAACAATTTTTGCTGATTCTGAGCCGGGACGAGTCCGGCCGGGATCTCAGAGCTTTCCAATGGTCTATTGAAGGAGGATAATTGATGGGCCAGATTGAATTCAAAGGCAAAACTTTTGAGGTAGATGAGGACGGCTTCATAGCCAGCTTCGATTCCTGGTGTCCGGAATGGGTCGATTACGTCAAGGCCTCCGAAGGCATCTCCGAGCTAACCGATGAGCACTGGCAGGTAATTAAGGTGCTTCAGGACTACTACAAGAAGCACGGGATCGCTCCAATGGTCCGTATCCTAACCAAGGTCACCGGCTTTAAGCTGAAATACATCTATGAGCTGTTCCCGTCCGGACCGGGGAAGGGCGCATGCAAGATGGCAGGGCTGCCCAAGCCAACGGGTTGTGTCTAGTGAAAGCCCTCCGCCTTTTCTTCTAAAGGGGGGCGGAGACCGTTGCCGCCCACGGTAGGTTGAAATTCCCATGAGTCCTTCGGCGGAAATCGTATTGACCCCGTCGAAGGACCACGGACCTCTGATTGACTCGTTTTTATTCCTCGTGATACGCCATTCACCAGTTTTTTTTCTTAGCGATTTCCAGCTTGACTTTAAGTTTGGATGGGGGTACGAAAAGGTCTTGTCGGCTGTTGGAAGCAACGGGATTTACATAGTTTCTGAAGCGATTGTGCAACAATTCTCTAAAACCAAGTGGAGGAAGAAATGAGCTTTAAAGTAACGATTGACAAGGACAAGTGCACTGGCGACGCTGAATGTGTTGATGTATGCCCCGTTGACGTATACGAGCTCGTCGATGGCAAAGCAGAACCGGTTAATGAGGATGAATGCCTGGGCTGCGAAAGTTGTGTGGAGGTCTGCGAGCAGAGCGCAATCACAGTGGAAGAAGTTTAGTTGGCACTTGTCGTTGGGCCGGATTTCTACCTGCAAACGAGCCGCTTGTCTCTTAGAGAGCAAGCGGCTTTTTGCTGGAGTGGTTCACATTGGGTATGTGAACTA
>Ga0187771_10001727_pt1 | contig 14846 bp, 8 predicted proteins | sample 0116_SJ02_MP15_1_FD_133139 | JGI IMG/M metagenome (GOLD analysis project Ga0187771, IMG submission 133139) | Tropical peat soil microbial communities from peatlands in Department of Meta, Colombia - 0116_SJ02_MP15_10_MG | ecosystem: Environmental > Terrestrial > Soil > Wetlands > Peat | place...
ACTCCTTATGATCTACGAGGTTGCTGAAAAACCCATTTGGCCTGTCATTCCGAGGAGTCCCGCAGGTGCGGGACGACGAGGAATCTCGCATTGTGTCTGTTTTCAGAGCGAGATGCCTCGCGGAGTTTACCCTGAGCACTCAGGGCGAGATCCTTCGTCCCGAAGCGTTCGGGACTCAGGATGACAAGCGATGGGCTCAGGGTGACATGCGCAGGGCCCAAGATGACAGCGAAGGGCTCGGAATGACACCGTCGAAGATTGTTTCTCAGCATCCTGCTATGTGCCTCTGGCGCCAGCATCGAGAGAAATGGCGCAGGCACACCTCAACGATCAAGATTTTAGCAGTTCTCAGGCCAAATTGAGCTAACTCAATTTCCTCTTAACTATTTGAGGGCGCAACCGTTGCCTGATAAAGGGCAGGCTGGCGCAGACCCCGTTCTATGGGGTCTGCGATTTCCCAAAGGGACTCGCCCTTCCCGCGCGAGCCTGCGCATGGACCGACTGAGCAGGTAGTGTCTTCCGGATGGGCCGTCTTCGAGCGGATATCCCAGGCTACCGCTCCAGGAACATCAGGAGGACTTTCCAGCTTCGCTGATCGCAGACATTCAAAATCAAATGTCTGCGCCATCCGCCGGATCCGCGTCTCCTCCGTATGGGGCGTCTTCGAGCGGATTTCACAGGCTACCGCTTCAGCAACATCAGAAAGAACCGCGATCCCGCAGACCCCGAACGTGCGACACCCCTGCACCTTAGCACCGCATCCGCGCAGAAGACCCCACGACAGACAGGGCCTGTCGTGGCTACCGCTACCCGCTATGCGTCGCTTTGTTCAATTAGGGCGCTTCGTAGAGTTCGGCGGCGGAACGATGTGCAAAATACCTCCGTTATCCACCCCTGTATCTCTATCCAGTCTTGGGAACAGTGCCCAGTGCAGTGCCCCATAGAGAAATGCGATGCCGAACCCGCATGGTGCCAGTAAAAGTACCGTAGCCAGTAGTAGGCTGTTTCCTTTGAATCCGAGGAAATGCGCCAGAAGAAGAGATGCTGCCAGGCCGCCGCCAAGAAAGACCAGACCGCCCAGAGGCCTGCCGATCTGGGGAAGGCGTAAAGCAGTGCCGCAGCTTGGGCACTGAAAGGTGCCCTTGCGGATATATGCCTTGCGGACCTCGCTGCCACAAACAGGGCACTTGGGCTTTCGCACTTCTCAAGCCTCCGGTGCGTCGCACCAACAGGGCATGGGCTTAGGCAGGTAGCGTGTCCGTCGGCAGACGGATCTCGTCTCTTCTCTGGCAATCGTCCTCACCGTGCCGTATTGTATCGCCGTGTCGAAGCTCCGCCGCCCTTTTCTTTCCAACCGATTCTTTTTTAGTCACCGTGCGCCTGCTCGGGTAGGGGAGCCCCGAAGCTTCGGGGGGCTCCCGCCCTGCGGCCTGCCTGCGCGAACGCTTCGGGAGGCAGGCGCACGGCCCCCGGCGTGCGGGAGGGCAGAGCGCTCCCCTATTTAACCGGCCTCAAACTTGGAAATGAGAGACGTAGCGCAAGGCTCGCTTTGCAGCCTTGCGGCTTTTCCAGCGCGAGGCGGACCTTGGCCTCGCGCCTGCAAGGATTCTTCCCCTTGGCCGCGTGAGAGTGCCGCGCGGCCTCGAAAAGCCGCAGGGCCAAAGAGCGGGCCCTGCGCTACCTGCCTTCCCTGAAAAAATTCGGGCAACCTGTCGGTTTTGTTGCCTTTTAGGACAAAATATCTCTTGATTAATTAATTACTTCATGGTATAATATAGAAGTTATAACTTATGGTTCTTGTGTGTGGAATGCACTCGACCACAGCAGGCGCAAACGTCTCGACGGATAAGCGAGGAAGCGTGCTCTACCCAGCCGTGGGCAGGGCATCACAAAAAACTCCGGGGGGTCAAAAAATACAAAAGAAGCCACTAGGTGGTCGCGAATCAATAATATAGTGGCTTCGGGGTGCGAATTTCGGGCGGAAAAAAGCCATTTTAAGCCACGTTTTGGGCAGATTTTGTGGGTTTTCCTGGCCCTATCGCGCGCCGCACGAACCTGGACCTGACTGGCGCCAAATGCGCCTGCTCGGAAAGGCCGTGATCCCGCATGCGCGGGGCGGTCTGCGCGATTGCTACAATCGGCCATCGCCCGTGAGGACGGGCAACCGGGCCTTGGGTTATACTGAAATTGGAGGCTTCATCAAGAACGTTGAATTCCCGGGCCCTGTTTCGTCGAACCTGCTTTCTCGCTGCCGCTTTGGCGGTTATCTCCTCTCGGCTGATTGCCCAAAGTCCCTCGACGCCCGATGAGGTCACGCCCAACGACGTGAAGTTCGCGGCGGTCTATTCCGCATTGCAGCAGAGCTTCATGGATTCCGTGGACCCTGACCAGGCCATTTTCGATGGCGGCATTCGAGGCATGCTTTCCAGCCTGGACCCCTTCTCGGCATTTTTCGACCGCGACCAATTCCAGCTCCTGGAACAGCAGACGCGCGGTCAAGCGCTGGGTTTTGGTTCCATTCTGTACGTGACCGTTGGAAAGGTGCTGGTGCTTCAGACCGCTCAGGGCTCACCCGCCGGGCGCGCGGGCCTGGGACCCGGTGATGAGATCGTGGAGATCAACGGCACGCGCATCGACCGCCTGGATTTCCAATCGCTGGTGGAACTGCTGCAACGCTCTCGAGCAAGAGCGGTGCGCTTGGGCGTCATCCAGCCCGGGAAGCTGATTCCCCAGGACTTCGATTTGAAGCCCGCCGAGGTGGCCCTGCCCACGGTTGACAAGATCTTTCTCCTCTCGCCTGACATCGGGTACATCCACCTCACGGGATTTGAAATGAAGACCGCGCAGGAGGTGGTCGAGGCGCTGGGCCGGCTTGACAGCCCTCACTTGAAAGGGTTGCTGGTCGATTTGCGGGACAACCGCGGCGGCTTGGTGGATGCCGCGCTGGACGTTGCCAGCCTGTTCCTCCCGCCCGATACGCTGGTGGCCACCACGCGCGGCCGCAGCGTTCCGGAGAAAGCCTATCGGACCAATCGTACCCCCGCACACTTCGACTTGCCGCTGGTGGTTCTCGTCAACGGCAACACCGCCAGCGCCGCGGAACTCCTGGCGGCAGCTTTGCAAGAGCATGACCGGGCCGCCATCGCGGGCGACCAGACCTTTGGCAAAGGGGTGGTGCAATCCGTCGCCGAACTCAGCGAGAAGACGGGCCTCGCCTTGACGACCGCCCAGTACTTCACGCCCTCTGGCCGCTCCATCCAACGCCCTCTCCCCGGAACTGCATTGACTTTCACCGATGCGGGCCTGGAGCCGGCGGGGAGCAAGACCCGGTTCCACACCGATGACGGCCGCCCGGTTGCTGCCGCGGGCGGAGTTATGCCGGACGTTGCCATCCCGCCGCGCCCGACTGATCCCTGGCTCGACTTTCTCGATCACGGCGGCGCCTTCACGAACTTCGCGTCCGAGTACTTGACCCTGCATGGGAAAATCAGCGACTCCTTCGATGCCACACCCGCCGTGCTCGACAGCTTTCGAGACTACCTGACCAGAGGAGGGGTGCGGGCGCCGGACCAGTATTGGGCCCAGGACCAGGGTGCAGTGAAGTTGAGGATAAAAACTGAGTTGTTCAATCTGGTCTTCGGCCTCGCTCGCGGCGACGAGGTTGAGACCCGAGGCGATTCGCAAGTCCAGCAAGCCGCGCAACTTTTCCCACGCCTCGCCCAGATCCTCAAAGGGCACTAAGGTGGTCGGTGGCGGAGCCTTTCCGGTCAGGTGCCCAAGGGGGTGATGATGCGAAGATTCCTTTGGTGTGCGATCTTCATTAGCCTTTGCGCAGCCGCCTCGAATGCGCGGGCGGGGAGCGCAACCTCGGTTTCTTCCGACGGGTGGACGCTCACGGCCGACGCGAAGCAGGCGACGGTTAGCGTCGCGCACGACAAGCTGGGACCCGTCCTTATCAATCTCCGTCTGAACCTGCAAACGGAGGGCCGCCTGCGTCCTCTCACGAACTGCGCGTTGGAAACGCCGGGCGCAAACCGGCTTCTCATCAAGACGAACCAGCCGCACACCGCGTGGCTGTTCACCTTGGGCCCAAACTCTCTGGAGGTCTCAAGCACTTCAGCGGAGGCCGTGATCACCGCCCAGGCGCCCGCGCCGCCGGAGCGCATCCCGTCCCGCCTGATGGACGCCGAGGGAGTCCCGGTCACCTGGGTCGGTACCTCTGAGGTGGTAAACACCTACGGCGGCAGCGAGACTCGCAACCCTTCCCATCTTCCTCGCCGGAACCCGGAGGTCATGTACTTCTCGCTGGGGCAGGTGTCCAGCTTGAATCTGCGCGCCCTCTTCGACCGCCGGCAGGACATTGCCATTCAGTTTCCGGCGGGAACGGAGTTGAGGCGAAACCTCAAAGAAGCCGACCTGCTTGAAGTCTCGATGCCGGTGCCCGGGAATGCCCTGTTGGGCCTGGTTCCCGACTACTTTACGAAAACCTTGGGTGTCCCTTACTACGTCCCCTTCGATGACCGCTATTTCAGCCGGCCGCCGATGGTCTGGAGCAGTTGGACCAGCTATTACGACGCGGTGACGGAGCAGGACATCGTACGGAACACCGATTGGATCGCCGCGCACTTGAAGCCTTACGGTTTCGAGTACGTCGAGCTTGACGACGGCTACGATCGCGGGCCGGAGGGCGAGCACTACTGGATCGAAAGATGGGACGAGAAGAAATTTCCGCACGGGCCCAAGTGGCTGGCGGGCTACATCAAGTCGAAGGGCCTGCGCGCGGGCATCTGGATTGTCCCCAACTCTTATGCGGGCGCCGTGCAGCAGCACCCCGATTGGTACTTGCGGTTCCGTGCCGGTGAAGTGGTCCGCGACTACAACACCCCCGCCCTCGATTCCACGAACCCCGAGGTTCTGGAATTCCTCAAGAAGGAGTTCACCACTTTGGATGATTGGGGGTTTGAGTATTACAAGTTTGATGGAGAGCACGCCATTCCGCGATACGCGCCCGGGGTCGATCTCGACAAACTTCACGACAAGAGCTTGGAGCCGCTGGCCGCGTATCGTAACCGCCTGAAGCTGATTCGGGAGACGATTGGCCCCCAGCGATTCATCGAAGGGTGCCCCGCCGGAACGCCCCTCAACGGCATCGGCTACTTCAACTCCTACTTCAACGGAGACGACCTCTATAGCAGTTGGCAGGGAATGTATGCCCTGTATAGCTCAATTAACGCGAACGCGTTCTTGAATCACCTTCTGGTCTACGTCATGCCCGGCGAAGGCATGGAACTGAACCCACCCATGACCGTCGCCGAAGCGGAAAAGAAGCGAGACCCGCAGGTGGTCGAGACGGCGCGCACTCGCGAAGACCCTTTGCGGGGCTTTGGCACGACCCTCGCGGAGGCTCGCACGGTGGTAAGTTTTGTGGCGCTCACGGGCGTAGCGTATCCGCTGGCGAGCGTGATGTCCGAACTGCCGGAAGAAAGAGAGCGACTGCTCAAGCAGACGTTGCCGACCTTACCGATCCTGCCTATCGACCTGTTCAGCCGCGGCACAGACATGACTTGGGACAAGTTCAAGCACACGACGGCCGATGATTACATCCACAACTACCCGGAGATTCTGGACCTGAAGGTGAACGCCGCGTCGAGGGTGTACGACGTAGTCGGCATGACCAATTGGCGAGGCTGGAAGACCACGCGCGAACTGGACTTGGCTGATAAGCTGGGGCTGGATCCTCGCCCTTCCTACGTTGCCTTCGATTTCTGGGATCAGAAGATACTCGGCGTTTTCAAAAACCGCCTAAGCGTCGAAATCGAGCCCCACGATACGCGCGTGCTCTTGGTCCATCCGGTATTAGGCCGACCGCAGCTCGTCGGGACGTCCCGCCACCTCAGCGGAGTGGTCTCGATCCTGAATCTCGAATGGGATCCCACGAAGAGCATATTACGCGGGTCTTCCCAAACCGTCCCTGGCGATCCGTACACACTCTGGATTTACCTCCCACGAGCAATGGAGGTTGTCCGAGCGCGAGCAACGACCACTGGGAATCGCGAGGTTCCCACACAACACAAGCAGGCCGAGAATTCACTCAGTGTGAGTTTCGCAGGACAGCCGGAAGCTGTTAATTGGGAAATCGAGTTTAAGCGAGCAAGGTAGGGGCGAACGGCTTTCTCTACGCCACCGCCTCGGCTTCAATTTCAACGAGCATTTCGGGATCAACGAGGCGCGCCACGCCGATGATGCTGGTCGCCGGATGGACTTCGCCAAAGAACTCGCAGTGGGCCTTCGCGACTTCTTCCCAGCGGTCGATCTGGGTCACATAGATGCGCGTGCGGACGACGTATTCGAGGCCCAGGCCCAGCCGCTTCAGCGCGTTCTCGATATTGCGAAGGGTCTGCACCGTCTGCGCGTACATGTCGCCCGGAGCCAGAACCTTCCCTGAGGGGTCAGTCCCCGTCGTCCCGGAAACATGGACCATGTCCCCCACCTGCACGGCGCGCGCGTAGCCGACTTTGGGTTCCCAGGGGGTACCAGAAAAGATTTTATTCCGTTTTATTTTCATGAGCGCCTCCTCCTCTCAGGACGTTCCGGCCGTCCCCTACTGCCCACTCCCGTGGGGGGGAACAGCACGCTTCGACGGGAGCCAAACTCCAGCGCGGTCGGCGTCGTCCAGCGCGCCGGGGCAGCCCCCGCGCGGGGAACCCCGACGGAATCTCTCAACTTTTTTCGAAGTAGTGCCGGTGAGCGCGGGCCGCCACGGCCAAGCGATGCCGGCGCCTCACAAGAGCCTCGCGGTAGCGGCGTTTTTCTTCCCTCGTTTGCGGGATCACGGGAGGAACTGCTTTCCGGTTCCCCTCCGCATCCACGGCCACGAAAGTCACAAAAGCCGAGCTCGTCTGGCGCCGCTCGCCCGTGAGGTAATCCTCGAGAAAAACCTTCACTTCCACCTCGATCGAGGTATGGAAAGCGCGCGTCACGCGCGAGCGGAGGACCACAAGCTGGCCGATCCGAATGGGATGAAGGAAATCCAGGTTATCCACCGATACCGTTACGACTTGCGATTGCGCGTGGCGGTGCGCGGCGATCGCCCCCGCAATGTCGATCAAGTGCATGACCTTGCCGCCCAGGATGTGCCCTTGCGGGTTGGCATCGTTGGGCAACACCACTTCAACCATTTCCACCGCGCTTTCCGCCACGGTTTTTCCTTTGGCCTTCGCCATCTTTTGAAAAGTAGTGCTTTAGTCCAACGCGGTCGCCTATACTATGCGACCGTTTGAGCCGATGCAACCTGATTTGAAGCCATCAATGTAGCGCCGGCCTTCAGGCCGGCACTCAGGCGTGCCGGTCCCGCGCCTGCGGGAGCGGCGGTAAAGAGGCCGGGGCCATGTGGAACTGGGCAGGCGTCATCATCGCGGGCATGCTCAACGGGAGTTTCGCTTTCCCGCTCAAGACCGCGCGCACCTGGAGGTTCCACCACGTCTGGATGGTCCATTCGCTCCTGGCCATGGCGGTGCTTCCCTGGGCGATCGTCTTCGTAACGGTTGAGCGCTGGCGAGAGATTCTGGGCGGTGTATCAGCCCGTGGCTGGCTGGGATTAATGGGTTGGGGAGTGCTCTTTGGCGTAGGCTCGTTGCTTTACGGCGTGGCGGTGGACCTGCTGGGCATCGCCCTGGGGTTCGCGATTCAGCTCGGGCTCTCGATCGTGCTCGGAGCCTTGTTGCCGATGTTCTGGGCAGGGGCATTCTCCCTACGCAGCCGTGAGGACTGGCTCTTCCTCCTGGGCTTGGCCGTGATGGTGGCGGGTGTGGTGCTCTGCGCCCAGGCAGGAGGGAGTCGAGACGTCTCGCCAGAGCGGGCGAACGTGTCGAGCGCCAAGGGTGAAGTGGGCGCGCAGCCTGCGCAGACGGCGCGGGACAGGTTCCGTGCCGGGCTCATCGTCGCCATCATTGGAGGTATTCTTGCCCCCACGCTGAACTTCGGGATTCAGTATGGTACGGCCCTGTTGGCCAAGGCCGGGGAAATGCCCGGCAGCGGGCGCTTCCCTGCGGCCATCTACCTGGCGTGGGCGATTTTTCTCTCCGCCGCGGCGTTCATCCAGGCGAGCTACTGCTTGGTGAGCGCGGCAAGAGCCGGGCAGGCGAGCGCATTTCTAGCCCCCGGGGCAGGCCGCGACGCTCCCCAAGTGGCTGCGATGAGCTCCCTCTGGATTGCCAGCGTTTTTATCTATGGCCGCAGCGCCTTCGGCCTGGGGCGGCTGGGGAACAGCTTTGGATGGCCGATCTTTATCGCCCTCATTATCCTGACATCCAATGCGTGGGGTATCATCTTGGGCGAGTGGCGCGGCGCCGCAAGGAAGGCCTTCCACCGCATGCTGGCCGGCAGCGCGGTGCTCATCGTGGCCACCTTCCTAATCGGGCAGAGCAAACTATAGGCTATAATCGCTGCTGCGCAATGGCCACAGCTCAGCCCGTCGCCGCTTCCGCGCTTCCCGCCGCCGAAAAGCAAGCCGTTGCCCTGTCGTCAGTGACGGCCGCGGCGTTCCTCACCGCCATGACCGCGGCGGTTGGCCTCCTGACCGGCAGCTTGGGTATCCTGTCTGAGGCGGCGCACTCCGTGCTCGACTTTGTTGCGGCCGCCATGACGTACGTCTCGGTGCGCCTGGCTGACAAACCTGCCGATTCCAGCCATCCCTTCGGCCACGAGAAAATCGAACACCTCTCCGCGCTCGGCCAAGCCGTGCTGTTGGTGGTGACTTACGCCTGGGTCATTTTCGAGGGGATTCGGCGGCTCTTCTTCCGCGAGGTCCATGTGGACCCCTCGGTGTGGGCTTTTGGGGTGATGGTGGTTTCGATGATTGTGGACGCTTTCCGCTCGCGGGCGCTGTTTCGCGTGGCAAGGAAATACCACAGCCAGGCGCTGGAGGCCGATGCGCTGCACTTCTCGACGCATCTCTACAGCGCCAGCGTCGTCATCCTGGGGCTGCTGCTGGTGTATGTGTCCAGGGAGAAGAGCATTCCCTGGCTGCGCCACGGCGATGCATTGGCGGGATTGGCCGTGGCGGGCATCTCCGTCTATGTCAGCCTGGGATTGGGAAGGCGAACCATCGATGCCCTGGTCGATGCGGCCCCCGAAGGCATCTCACGGCGCCTGTCGGAACTGATCACGGCCATTCCCGGCGTGCTTCACCTGGAACGCGTCCGCGTGCGTCAGAGCGGCAGCCGCCTCTTCGTGGATTTGAAGCTCACCCTGGAAAGCAACATTGCCCTGGAACGCGCCAAGGCCGTGGCTGACCTGGTCGAGGCGGAAGTCCACCAGCTTTACCCAACGGCCGATGTGGTGATCCACACGACGCCGCGCGAGCCGCCCGCCGAAGACGTGGTGGAAAAGATCCGCTCGATTGCCCACCGGCATAATTTCCCCATCCACGACGTGACCGCTTACGTAGTTGACCGGCGACTCATGGTCAGCCTGGATATGGAAGTGGACCCCAGCCTGAGCCTGGCGGCGGCCCATGACCAGGCCACCAGCCTCGAGCAAGCGATTACGCAGCAACTCCCGGCCGTCCAGGAGGTGAACATCCACCTCGAGCCGTTAGGGAAGGGCGTCGAACTGGGCAATAAGGCCGGCCTCGACCCCGCTCAAATCGAAAAGCGGCTGGCGGAGATTGCCCGCAAAACGCCCGGGGTTCTGGATTGTCACTCCGTTGAGGCGCACCAGGTGGGGGACAAGGTCGCGGTTCGAATGCACTGCACCCTGGAACCGCAATTACCCGTGGCGCGAGTCCACGAGCTTACGGAAATTCTGAAGTTCAAATTTCGACAGAAGTTCCCGCAGATTCTCCTGGTGAGTATCCACGCCGAGCCGCGACTTCCCAGTGACAAGTGATCCGTAAAGGTTCAGGAATGAAGGGTGAAGGATGAAAGCAGAAGGCGGGGCGACTCTTCATCCTTCCGACTTCACACATCAGGTCTTACGGCTTGGGCTTGTCCGCCGGTTTCGCGCCCGCGGCTGGCTTGGCAGGAGCAGCCGAGCGCGTGCCGGCCGCGGCCGGCGCGGCGGGAGCGGCTCCCTCAACGTCCGCCACCGGGTTGGCCTGGTCGTAACGGCGCACGATTTCCGCGGTCAGCTCAATATCCTTCGCCGCATAATAGACGGGGATCTGGGCGCTATCGACGACTAAAGTAAACCCATTTTGTTGGGCATAATCGCCAATGATGCGGACCATCTTCTCCCCGATGCGGCGGATGGCCTCATCCCGGTCCACTTGCGCGTCAGCATTGAAGTCCTCGCTCGACCGCTTCAGGAGCGTCTGCTTGACTTCCAGCTCGCGGCTCAGCCGCCGTTGTTCGTCGTCGCTGAGCGTGGTGCCGCCCTGTTTCTGCAACTGATCGTTGATGCCTTGGATCTCCTGTTGCAGCCGCTGGATGTCCGCCTGCCGGGGCTGATACTTCTTCTGCAGCTCCGCCATGGCTTTCTTGCCCTCGCCGGAGGTCAGGATCGCGGCCTGGATATTGATAACGCCAACCTTTCCCGAAGACGCCGCCGGGGCCTGGGCGAGCGCCAGCACAGGCGAGATCAGCAATCCCAGCAACGTGGTCAACAACATAACTCGATTCTTCATTCAAGCTCCTTCCGTCATGTAGTGGAGTCTATTGTAACCTAATTTTGCAGCATTAGAACGTACGGGCCACCGTGAAGCCCACCCGCCCCTTCCGGTCCTGCAGGCGGAGGGGGAGGAAAAGCCGCAAGGCGCTATTATACGTCGCCTGATTCGGAAACAAAGCGGGCGAGGGAAGGGCGTTGCCCTGGGGGGGCATCAAGATGCTGTCCAAGCGCAGCCAGTTGTAGCCATAGAAAACGTGGAACGGAGCGTTCACGATGGGCAGGATCACCTGCAGGTCGATTCCCGTCGAACTGCGCGGGCGGAAGTTGGTGGAGCTGACCGGCTGGAGCGCTTTGGGCACAGGGAAGTTGGGATACTGGAGTTCGATCTGGCTCAAAGCCGTAGGCACGATCTGAAGCTGGCTAGTGCGCCACACGAAGGCGCTGCCGGCATCCACAAAATAGGCCGCGGTGACGGGGCCGACGATGGGGACGCGGTACTCGAAGTTGCTTACGATTTCGGTGTCTCCGCCCGGGAAAATGGGGGTAAAGGAGGGAAACGACGTGAAGGAGCCGCAGGTGGTGGTGGGGTGCCCGCTCCCGTCCAAGGCGTAGATGGGGTTGCCCTGGTTGTTGAGATTACACACCTGTTGAATAGTCGGATAAAAGGCGATGGGGCTGATGGTCCGGATGTCAAAGCCGCGGATGTCATACTCGCCCCCGATATAGAAACGCGAGAAGGGGGGCGGCACCCGGCCCCCGTATCCGGAGACCGTCGAAGCCAGCAAATGCAGGCCAATGGCCTGCGGCTTCTCGGTCCGCTTGTGCGCCACCGGCCGGAAATACTTGGCTTCGATGGTGGGCGTGACGGTGTTCACGTTGCCGCCCATGAAACTTCCGGAGAAACCCAGTGCCGCGAATAGATACTTGCCACTGGTGGGGTTCCAGGCGTCGTTGATGGTGTTGTACGTGAAGGTGGGCTGAACCTGGCTGGACACGATGCCGCTCAAAGCATTGGGGCCCGCCAGGCCACGGAAGTTGATAGCTTCAAAGTAGGCTTGCGACGCCGTATTGAACGCTTGCAGGCTGCTTCGGGAAAAGCTGTAGGTCAGGCCCAGACGGGCAAAGCGCAATTTCCGCGGCGGGTAGCTGCCGAAAAGCGTGAAGCCGGCAGAGTTCTGCTCGAAGTTCTGAGCGAACTGCCCGTAAAACGACTGAGCCAGGAGGGCGGGGTTGATACCGGTGTAAAAGGCTGTTTGGCGGAGCTGGTCGTAACGGAAGTCGCTCTTGAATATCGTGAATCCGGTCGTCAGAGGGCGGTCCCACAAATAGGGTTCGGTAAATCCAAAAGAATAGAGCTTCTGGTAGGTCCCCCATTCCGACTGCACGCTGAGCGTCTCCCCCAGGCCCAGGAAGTTGTTGGTGGCGTAATTGAGGCCCACGAAGTTCCCCGCCAAGCCGCTCACGCCGCCCGAAAAGCCGATGGAGTTTTTCCCTTTCTCCTTGACCTTTACGGTGATGTCCACGTTGCGGTCTTTGTTGTTCTGCTTGATGTCGTAGTCCTCTTTCTTGATGGTATCAAAGAAGCCGAGCTGATTGATGCGCAGAATGCTTAGATCCCACATGTTGGAGCTGAAGATGTAGCCTTCGTCAACCAGCAGCTCCCGGCGGATCACCTTGTCGCGCGTTTTGGTGTTGCCGGAAAACTCGATGCGGTGGACGAAGTACTGCTTGTCCTCATTAAAGTCGAGCGCCAGGTTAATGAGGTGCCGCTTGTTGTCCGCTTCGATATCGGGTTCGGCCGTGAAGTTGATGTACCCCAGTTGCCCGTAAACCTTCGTGTAAGTTTCCATCACCTTGCGGACCCTGCCCATCGCGAAAATGTCGCCGGGCTTGAGCTGCAGGAAATGCTCCAAGAATTCCTTCTTGAAGACCGTGTTGCCTCGAATCACGAATCTCCCTAGCCGGTACTGGTCGCCTTCCTCAATGGGGATGGTGAGGTCCACGCGCTTGCCCCGGCCCCAGCTCCAGAAGAAAAAGGGCCAGGAGTGCTTGGTATCCACCATTTTGGTTTCCGGTTCCTTGGGCAAGGCGTAGAAGTAACCGTGATCGCGGTAGAGGTCGCGGATGTTTTCGAGGTCTGCCTCGATCCGCTCCTTGTCATAAGTCTTGTGGAACCAGAAGAACCAGGGCGGCGCCCCGGCAGGGCGCGAGTACTTCATGGCCCGTTCCAGCGTGTAGCGGTTAAAGACGGTGTTCCCTCGGAAGCTGACATTCCCCACTTTCACTTTCGGCCCCTCGGCGACGATGAAAACCAAGGCCACCGAATTGGGCGGGATGTTGCGCGTGCGGTGGCGAACCGTGGCGAACATCTTGCCATGCGCGGACAGGAGATCCTGGAGAACAACCTCAGCCCGCTTGACGACCACGGGGTCGTATTGCCCCTGAATGCTGAGACCCACCTTGCGCTTCTTGAACTCATCCAGCACGTCGGAGGTCTGGACAGTGCTCAGGCCCTTGTAATCAATGGTGCGGATAATCTTCTTCTCGCGCACATAGAAAGTGACGATCTTCCCCTTGTCCCCGTCGGCAACTTCCAGGCGGATGTCGTCGAGGAAGCCGGTGTTCCACAAGGCCATGAAATCGCGTTCTAGCGCGCTCTCATCGTAAGGATCGCCGACGTGGGAGAAAATGCGAGCGCGCAGGGTCGTGACCGGGGTGCGCCGCGCGCCGGAAAATCTGATCTCCTGAATGATCGGCTTCTCGGTCTCCGCTCCGGGCGCCGGGGCCGCAGGCTTGGCCACCTCCGGAGCAGCGGGCGCGGTAGGCGCAGGCTGGGGCGCTTCGAGCTGAGGTTTCTGCGCAGCACCAGCGGGAGGCTTCTCCTGGGGCTTGGCGGCGGGCTGGGGAGCAGGCTCCTGCGCCGGCGGGGGAGTCTCCAAGCGCAAGGACGGCGTGGGCGCCGGTTGCTCCTTCCCCTTCTCGGCGGGCTGGGGAGCCGGCTTCTCTTGTTTCTCTTTCTTTTCCTGCTCCTGCTGAGGGGGAGAGGTGTCCGACGGCTTCGGCTCGGGGGCAGGGTTCTGCGCGCGCAACACCAGGTTGCCGCTCAGCGTCAGAGCCAGGGCAGCTAGCCCCAGCCCATAAAGTCCAATGCTGCTTCTACGCGCGGGACACTTCCTCAAGGAGTAGGACTCCCCCTCATCTCGACCTATGCATCAGACAATCCGATGCCGGGAATGCACGCGAAGTTGGCCGCAATTCCGGAAGGAGTTGGACCGGCACTAGTGAGAAAGCGGCGAGGCGCCAACCAGCTTGTCGTTCATGGGCCGATAGTAAAGCGCTTCGTTCTCGACAATGACTTCCAAGACCGCCGGGGGCTGTATCTCGCCCTGGATGAGCGCCTCCGAGAGCGGATCCTCAACGTGTTTTTGCAGGGCCCGGCGCAAGGGGCGTGCCCCATACGAGCGGTCACCGCAGGTCTTCTCCAAGATCCACTTCCCGGCCTCCGGAGCCAGGGTCAGAGAGATGTTCTTTTGCGTCAAGTTTTCGTTCATCTGGGCCACCAGGAGGTCCAGAATCTGCAGCAGGTCGTTGTCGGTCAAGGCGTTGAACACAATCACTTCGTCGAGGCGGTTCAAGAACTCCGGATTGAACAGCCGCTTCACCTCGCCCATCACCAGTTCTTCCGCCTTCTTCTCCACGGCTCCTTCGGCGGCGGATTGGAAACCCAAGTGGGCGCGGCGCTCCAGGTAACGCGCGCCGATGTTCGAGGTCATAATGAGGATGGCGTTTTTGAAATCGACGGTATTGCCCAGGCCGTCGGTCAACTGGCCGTCCTCAAAGACTTGCAACAGAATGTTGAAGACATCCGGGTGCGCCTTCTCGATTTCGTCGAGGAGGATGACCGAGTACGGAGCGCGGCGCACCCGCTCCGTAAGCTGCCCGCCTTCCTCATATCCCACGTAGCCTGGGGGCGATCCAATCAACTTGGAGACGGAGTGTTTCTCCATGAACTCCGACATGTCGAAGCGGATGAGGGCCCGCTCGCTGCCGAAGAGGAAGGCCGCCAGCGAGCGCGCCATTTCCGTCTTGCCCACGCCCGTGGGACCCAGGAACAGGAAGGAGCCGACGGGCCGCCCGGGCAGCTTCAGTCCGGCGCGGGAGCGGCGGATCGCCCTCGACAGCGCGGAGATGGCCTGGTCCTGGCTGATAATCCGCTTGTGCAGCTCCACCTCCATGCG
>Ga0187771_10001728_pt1 | contig 14846 bp, 12 predicted proteins | sample 0116_SJ02_MP15_1_FD_133139 | JGI IMG/M metagenome (GOLD analysis project Ga0187771, IMG submission 133139) | Tropical peat soil microbial communities from peatlands in Department of Meta, Colombia - 0116_SJ02_MP15_10_MG | ecosystem: Environmental > Terrestrial > Soil > Wetlands > Peat | place...
TACGAAGAGGCCCTAAAGAGTCGGTAATTTCCTTCATGTTAATCAGGTCAGCTCTTTTAACAGTTCCAGTAAACAACGCGGCAGCAATGAAAATGACGCAGAAAGCAATTATCCCTATGACTAGTCTGATAGGGTCTGAGAAGGATATCCCAAACGTGAGGATGTAAGTCAGGATTCCTGCTATTGCTGATGAGAACAGGATTTTGAAGGAAGATACCCAGTCTAAGGATACGCCGAAGCGATTTTTAATGAAGCGCAAGCCTATGAATAAGCTTGGAAGAGAGACGGTTATGGAAGTAACTATTAAGCCTATCACGCCGAAGTTTGAAATTAACAGTAAGCTCAATGGGAAGCCGATAACGACTATCAGGATGGATAACCGCATGTTGTATGCGGTGTATCCTTGCCCGTTTATCAAGCTGCTTATGCTTAAGCTCCCGAAGGCGGAATAAAGGTAAGTTATCGACGTCAAAGCTAAAAACAACGGAGCTTCAGCATAAGCGTTACCGAAGATGGTGCCGATGCCTGGTTGGGAAAGTGCAATCACTATGCATGTAACTGGGACGACTATGAGAGCAGCGTATTTCACAGAGTATTGAAAGACATTTTTTAGTGTCTCGTTGTCCCTTTTTGGGTCAAGTTTGGAGAATGCGGGAAAAAGCATGGTTGTTGCAGGCGTAGCAAAAAATGTGATTAAAACTGAAAAAAGCACCGCTAGGCTGTAGTTGCCGATGATGACATTGTTAGTTATGTAAATTGCCAGTATAATGGTGTAGAATTGGCTTAGAAATGTCGTAAGAATTGAGCCGATTGAGAATGGTAAACCATAGACGAACATGGTTTTTATTGTTCCAAACATCTCCAGTTTGCTGCTGGCCGGTTTGGGCAACGATTTGTACATTGTCCACATAAGAAGTATACCGGTTAACCCAGCGATCAGCACCCCCAGTGAGTAGCCTGTGACTGCCCCGACAGTGCCTAAACCTAAGGCTACAAGCCCGACTATCAAGCCCGTTTTAACCAATGACTGGACTATCAGCGTTATGCTGTATAGATGCATTGTCTCCAAACCGGTGAAGGCTGCAGTGGCCGTGTTAACAAGCCCTCCTGTTAAGATGAACAACGCGAGAATCTGTATTAATGGAGCTATAGCTGGACGGTGAAGCGTGACCGCGAGAAAGGGTGAAAGAACAAAGCATAGTATAGAAAGCGATGCGCCTAAAATGACCTCAAATGCTAAGCCAGAAAGAAAAACACTTCTTATTTTAGCCACGTCTTTTTCACTGTTGTACTGCGCGGAGTATCTTACCATGGCTGTGTTGATGCCCCAGTCTCGAAAGTTGGAAATGAGGGTAGGGGCGGTTAGAGCGACTGAGTACAAACCGTAGTTGCTTGGGCCTAGGAGCTTGGCTATGACTACTGTCCCAACGGCTGAGATGACTGTAGAGACGACAAGTCCCCATAGAAGGTGGAAGCCGCCCTTAACCGAAACCTTCGCCATCTCTGTAGCCTTGCTCATGTATTTTCCCACTCTGGAATTGTAAGGTTAAAGTGTTGATGTGGTTGCGCTGGTGTTTATCAGTTTTGGTTCAACGGCTAATTTCGCAGGTTTGGAAAGGCGGTTGCTTTGATTTTTCAAGTGAAATTTTGAAGCTATCCTTCAAAAAGTTCTTAATTCTTGATAGGGCGGCGCTTGAAGTGGGCTGAATTGCTAAAGCTTGAAGATAACAGCTTGGAGTGTTCGAGGTTTGTGAAGTAATTGAGCGTGAAACACGCGCTTACTTGTTACTGTTTGCCCAATTTTGACGCGCTTGTGCACCGCAAGTGGCGTTTTATAAGGGCTGATCTGGATTCTAATTCGAGTTTAATGCTTTCAGCAGACTTAAGCCGAAAGTCAAGCTTGATAAGCAGTGGCGAAAGGTTATGTTGGAAATTATTTCTTTTGCAGATGTTCGTCATAGTTGTAGACGGAGTTGTTGGGAGTATGCGTGAACCAGCCGTATGCTTCGCTTTCAGAGTTAAGCCTGATTTTTCCTTTGGCAGAATTTACTCTGTAAGCAACTATTATCTTTGTCCTGTCGGATGTTTTCTCGATTCTTGCGTCTATTATCTCGCCGATTTCTACGTCTAAATTAGTTTCTTCTTTGAATTCTCTTACAAGAGCCTGCTTTGAAGTTTCGTTTTCTTCTACATGCCCGCCGATGACATGCCAGCAGCCCTTAAAAGGCTCTACATTACGTTTCAAAAGCAGTATCTTGCCGTTTTTTATGTAGATGCCGTCGACGCACAGGAAGTATTTTTCAATCAAGGTTGGGAATCAGTCCGTTATTATTTGCGGTTCCGACTAATAAATGGATTTAATTTTTAGAAAAATAGCGTCGGGTGAATAGGGAGGAAAAATGCTTTCGTCGTTAGGTTACAGCTGTTTTTCAATCCATCGGTAGGTTTTAGCTAGGCCATCTTCGAGCGTAACTTGTGGCTGCCACTTTAGAACTTTCTTTACAAGAGCCAGATCAGCGTTTCTGCCGCGTACACCTTGAGCCGCAGCCAGATTGTAGGTTTTTGTGATTTTTTTACCGGAGATTTTGATTACCATATCGGCTAGCGCGTTTATGCTTATGAGTCGGTCGGATCCTATGTTTATGGGTTTGTCGTAGTCTGACTCCATCAGCAGCATTGTTCCCTTTATCGCGTCGGTGATGTAACAGTATGAACGGGTTTGCTTTCCATCGCCCCAGATTTCGATTGTTCCGGGGTTGGTGGCTTCTGCGACTTTTCGGCAGATTGCTGCTGGAGATTTTTCTCTACCGCCCTTGTAGGTTCCTTCCGGCCCGTAGATGTTGTGGTAGCGTAGTATTCGTATGTCCATTTTGTAGTCTCGTTGGTAGGCTTCGCACATTTTTTCAGTGTAGAGTTTTTCCCAGCCGTAAAAGTTGTCTGGGTCAGCCGGGTATGCATCTTCTTCTCTTAGACCTTTCACGTTTGGGTCAGTTTGGCGGTATGTCGGGTAGACACAGGCTGAACTGGTGTATAGATAACGTTTGACTTTGTTTTGCCTTGCTGCTTCAAGCATGAATGTGTTTATCAGAATGTTGTCATGCATGACTTCGGCGCCTACTTCAGTGATAAAGCCGATGCCGCCCATGTTCGCTGCTAAGTTGTAGACTAGATCTATGCCTTCGGTTGCTTTTAAGCAGTTGTCCCAAACGCGCAAGTCTAATGTGAACTTTTCGGAATAATACTTTTCTTTAATGTAATCATCAAATTTCACGTCGACAATTCTGACGAAATTCCCTTGATTAAGAAGTTCACGTGCGAGATGACTACCAATAAAACCGCCACCACCGGTTACAAGTATTCGGTTCACTTTAGCATTCATCCTTATAAATATTTAAGATTGTTTTAGTTCTTTACAGCCATTTTAAACTTTTCGGTGAATTCGAAAAACGATTCTCTTATTCGCCTAACGCTTGAGTGCGAGCTATCATAATCTTTGGATTTTGCCCGCCTATTCTACGAAAAAAACATATCTGAAACATGTGACGGATTCAAGTATAGGAGGATTATCATCCATATCCCGTAAATCACTGAAAGAGCTATTAAAAAATAGCCTGAATATCGCATATATTTATTTTTTGAGTTAAAATAGAAATAACTTTTAGCCATGAGAATACACATCAATGGGATTATGGGAAGCAAATACCTGAAAACTTGAAGCCCAGTGGTTAACAGACCCATGTAAGTTAAGACAATAGCTATAGGGAGAAACGATTGCCAATTCTTTTTGATGCCGAAAAATACTAACCATAAGCAAGGACCAAAAATAAGAGGCAACACAGTAAAAAGATAGTAAGGCGGTGCTGAAAGCCTAAAGAATGTAAACCACGCGGCACCACCCGTACCTCCATTGAAAACACCGATAATGTCTAATTCAAACCAGGCGATAGGGGATTCAAGAAAGTGACCCCACGTTAAATAGTCTAAAACACCTTGGAAAAATAAAATAATGGCGAATCCTGCAACGTAGTTAAGGAGCAGCTTCCTATATTTTATGACGTAATAAATAGCTACTGGAAGAACCAATATCACAGATTGAAAGCGTATCATAAATGCGAATCCTAAGCTGATTCCAGCAATAAGAGCATAAAACCCTTTACGATTGCTCCTGTTTAGACTCATAGTGACAAATAGGAGACTGAGAAGAAAGAAAGGTATCATCGCTGGGTCCGCTATTGATGTTGATCCCCAAAACAGGAATAGCCAATTTGAACCCAGCAGTAGCGCGGATATGTAAGCGATTTTTTTGTTTTCATATAATTCCGATGATAGCTTGTAGACCAAAAAAATTGAACATGCGCTGAATATTATGTTAAATAGGCGCGTATAGAATACTCCTGTCCCAATCTGGGATAATCCCCCAACAAGCTGTGGCGCTGAATTAGACCAAGAAAAAGGGGCAACGTAGCCTTTCTGAGAAACCCACAATACAAGCTTCAACCATCCGGCTAATATCGTCGGATAAAAAAAGGATCTAATATGGTTATAAGAGTCAAGAGCCCATCCCCCTGCCTGTTTACCAAAAATGAGACTGTATGCCTGCAGTACGTACACTTGTTCGTCACCTGCCCCTGGTACCGATCCAAACCATATAAGCGGAAGCCTAAAGGCAAGTAGAAGTTGTAATATTACCGACATTGCGATTGTACAAAGTAAGAGTGCACCCAATTTATGGCTCGAGATCATAGAGAGAAAAGATCTAAAGCTATTTTTTATGGAGACCATCATGTAATACCTCGACTTTGGAAACTTAGTTTTCTTTTTTTGGCTTTAACAACTAAGGTTACTCCGAATTTGCTCAGAGTTTGATATTCTTCATCAAGTTTCCTAAGCAGCCACCTCGGCGTTTCAGGGATGTCAGATGGCTCTTTAATTATTTTAAAAAAGCGAAAAAGAGAAAGTTGGCGAGCGAACAAAAGCATATCTAGAACATGCCAGAACCCGCCTGCTTGGTATATTTCACGTAAATCAAAACCTGCAGCCTGAAGAAGTTGAGTTAGCTTAGTTGAAGAAATGCTATCATGAAGCCCAATCCAAACCCCTGCATCAAGACAACCGAATAGAGATTTGGTAGGAACGCTAATCACTAATTCTCCTTTTGGTTTAAGGGCCCGATAAATCTCGCGGAGCACTTGTAGTCTTTTCTGTTCAGGAGTATGTTCTAGAACTTCTAGCATTGTGACTTTGGTGAAGACGCTGTCTTTAAATGGGATAGATAGACCGCTTCCAACTGCAACGGACAGGTATTTAGGAGAACGATGAACCCGTTCCTTATCAATATCGATACCAAAAGGATTTTGGAGACCTCTTCGGTAAAGCCTCTGTAATAAGTCTCCAGAAGAACAACCTACGTCAAGCAAAAAATCCTCCTGTTTCAAGTTTAACATTTCAAATGCTGGCAAAAACCGTCCATGAAATTCCGTTGAATTTTGCTTATTGCGTTTCACATTGATCTCGCTTTTAACAAAGGTCAACCATAAAACAAAAAGAAGAATCGCTGACCCGATAACGTTAATCAAGGCGTAAACAAAAACACTGTCATTTAGATTTTCACCTCTGATGTAAGGCAGATAGCTATTGGTGCTAAGAAGTGTTCCGGATCCAATATAGTTCTGTGTTAAACCTTGAATCCCGACCATGTCAATTGACGATAGATTTGCGCTCCCGGCAGCGCCTGTGTACGTGGGGTTTTGAAGCGGAAGATCTATCCTTTTCCAACCGACCCAAAAGTCGCTCCATTCGTAATAGCTTCTTTTGTCCCAATTATTATCTGAACGAAGCCAAAGGGTCATGGTGTTTCCTGTATTGTTGCCATAGAACCATATTTGCAAATAATCATAGTTGCTCCAATTTACGGAAGAACTGAAATCTCGGTAAATATAAATTGTCGAGTACGGACCGGGTATTTGCTTAACGTATAAAGAATCAGTTCCTCCCTGTGCTATTCCTGCTGAGATTGTCAGTTGATATTGACCTGAACCAGAATTTTGAACCCCCCAAAAACCAAGAGAATCGCTGTTCCACGCAACTGTTGATTTAACAAAGCCTAGAAAGGGTAAGCTCGCGTATATATTGAGCGAAATAACAATCGAAAGCAACATGAACAGAGCAAATTTTTTCTTGGAAGATATTCTGTTCATTTATTTTCCTCTATCTGACGAGGTTTCGCGAACTCATGACCATTTTTGAATAAATACAGCTGGTCAGCATATTATTTTTTTCCTTGAGAGTAGAAATAATAGATTTGTATTTCTTAATTGAAGAGCCTCCATGTTTTACCATTCCTGTTTGACAGACTCGCATTTAATTCTGCGTCACTTAGCTGTTTACACGTACGAGCTAACTTAATATTTTTTTCCTATTTGGCTTCCTCAAAAGAATGGATAGAAAAAATAGCAATTAACTACAGTGCAGAATTGGGCTTATTTTATTGGCAGAGTAGCACACGCAAAGGCTATTAACAAACTGGCGATAATAAGCCAAAAGGTAAGACCGGTTTTAGATGAATTAACGCGCATTAAAGCTTGAACGCACGCTTCGCCCGAACCAAGCTGTCACAGCTTGAACCAACACCGTACCCAAGAGAAAAATGCTAGTACTCTCAGCTTGGCCGGGTTGGTTTCATTGTTCATTCTTTGCTTTGTCTTTTTCTTAGATTGGACATAGTTTAGATTTTGACTTATTCTGGCTTTTGAAATCTGACTTATAGCCTCGCAATAAACACGATAGTAGCAGGAGAACGACATGACGTCAGCTTTTGGGAACGGCACGAATGAAAATTACACCGGGGATGTTATAGTTGCCGCTTTAAATGAAGAGGAAGGCATGGGCTTGACTTTGGTTGATATGCTACGATACGTAAAAGCTAAAAATGTTTTGGTAATCGATGGGCACAGCAGTGATCGAACTGTTGAAGTTGCTAAAGACATGGGCGCCCAAGTTCTTGTCCAAGATAGAATCGGGAAAGGGGACGCGCTCAAATCGGGTTCTGGTGGTTGTCCTGTGAGAAGGCAACAGCCTGAGAAACATAATACACAGCCACTACGACGGCAAGCTGGTACGGCATTGCAGAAGGAAACGCCCCTGATTATTTTACTCAGGGGAACCCAAAGTGTCTGCAACCTGTGGAAACCTACCATTTCGTTGGAACGCACAGCGTAGTGGGAGATGCGATTTTAGGATTGTGAAAATAATGATTAAATCAAAAACGTTTCTTGCAGTAAGCGTAAGCGTATGTATCCTTTTCCTGTCCATGAGCTTGTTCTATGCTGCAGCACAAGACCTTTTAGCAAATAAAACTCCTTCAGCATCAACTTATACCGTCTTCACCGATAATTTAGGCGACTACATAGCAGAAACCAACGATAAAACCCAAGTTTACACGGTATCCGACGCATATACGATTATAAATGACGCGCTCCAACATAACCTCTATACACCGATAACCATAGACATTAGCGACGGCACATACCCATTGAAAGCACCGCTTATTCCAGCGGACGGCGACACTATAACGGGCGATTCACTTGCCACTATCCTTGAACCAATGGGCAACTTTTCGGCCATCGACTGCGACAACATGGGCTACATAACCATTAGCAACCTAGGCATCCGAGGCACAGGACAAGCAGGCGGCAGTATAGGCATACAAATCACGATGAGCAACTACGTAACTATCTCATATGTCACCATCACAAGCTGCAACGTCGGAATTCTAATCAACGGCGCCTATCAAACAAAAATTGACCACGTTATGTTACCCTATTCCATCCCGTCTGATCAATGCTACAACGGCATTCAAGCAATCTACAACCCGCTTCGCGTAAACGAAGTAGCCATAACAAACACGCAAATACAATCACCAGTCAATGACGGCATAATAATTCAAGGCGGCGATGGCGTTTACTGCGCAGGCACAGGCGTCGAAATGGCAGGAAACATAGGCTTTCTAATCGGCGGTGAATCAGGCGGTGGCGTCACCCACTACGTACACTTTGACCAAACATGGGCGGACGCAGGTTACTATAGCAGCGGCATCGGCTACGTCTTTCAAGGAAACACGAACGCCTCCTACATCTACCAGTTAACAAACATGTGGGCCATGGGCTACGCTTACGGCGCAATCTTCAACAACATCAAACAAACCACAATCGACAACTTCTACGGAAACGACATTCAATACAACGGCATAGTCATAGGCGACTGCCAAGACGTATCCATAACAGGTGGCACAATGGTAGGTTGGGACCGGGGAGACACCGGCACCTGCACAGGCATCTACATCTACAACGATGAAGGCGTCGCATCAGACATAAACATAAACGGCATGTCCTTCGTTAACACGCATACGGCAGCGTCCTCCATCTATGTGGGTCCTTACACTATGAGAACCACCCTTGTTGACTGCAACACGGCGCAGGCGCAACCAATCATAGATCAAGGCGGCTTACACACAGAAGTATCTGACTGTTGGAACAGCACAACATGGATAAATAATTGGGGAAATTGATTAAAACTATTAGAAAGTCTTAGTGAACTCCTTCGTATGACTACCCCTAAATTCCATCGATTTTCTTTCTAATAACTTTATTAATGTTGACTCGCGCAAAAATGGCAGAAAAATATCCACCATGTATAAAAGGTGAGTGTTAAAACTCAAGAAACCCATTTTTCTCATACGTCTACCAGTATTCGGTTCATTTGATGCTCAATTCCTTATAGGATATTTAGGCGTGTTTTAGTTACACGTAATACCTTTAAGTTTTTCGGTGAAACGCAGAGAAAGTCTTTCCGTCAGATGAAGAGCGCAGCAAGGTGCCAAACAGTATCCCAAACATTTTCCGCAAAAACATGTACGAGCAACAAACCACAATGTTTTTTTATAAAAGTTGCTATTTTTCTTGATGAACGGCATGGTAAACATTTCTTGCATCCTCTGCGGAAGCTCGAAGCTTCAGCTTCTCAATAAGATCGTTGCCCACTATCAAGAAAAAACCTATTCGCTGATGAAATGTTCTATCTGCGGCATGATTCAGATATTTCCAAGACCTGAAAAAATTTATCTAGATTCATTCTACGACGAATATTTCGACGCTGACCCCAGCTTTTCAGCAGCCAATCAGTTTAAGAAGATGAACACTTTTGATGACGTGTTGAGTTTTATTAAAGCGCTTTACCCTAAATCTTGCACATTATTAGATCTTGGTTGCGGAAATGGCGCGTCTCTAGAAATCGCTCAGAAAAAATACGGTTTGGACGTTTTTGGAGTGGATAAGGGAGCTTCAGCTTGCGAAGTCTGCGCCAAAAAAGGAATCAAAACCTATTGCGGCGAGCTCGATGACGCCCGATTCCCAGATAATAATTTTGATGTTGTAGTAACCTTTCACGTTATTGAGCATGTTCTTAAACCTCGTCAATTGTTGGTTGAAGTTAATCGCATTTTGAAAAAGGGAGGGCTTTTTGTGGTTAAAACCCCAAATGTAGATTCAAAATTAGCGAGATTAACTGGTCCTTTTTGGGGCTTTATGAATCCTCCTTTCCACATAAATTATTTCACGCCTAGGACGCTTAGAATCTTTTTAGAGGACACAGGTTTCTCAGTAGAGAACATAACAACTCGATTTAATCCCGAATATAGCTTTAATTTCTTTATAGAATTTCTGTTTTCATTATATCGAAGAATAATTCAAAGCGAAGGAGCAAAGGGATATGGTCGAAACAGCCTTGGAAGAGGTTTTTTGGACCAACTCGTAAAGTTTCCTCAAAGACAAATACTAAGTATTCCTACATTCATTGATAATGATTACGAGATTGTTGGATTTGCGAGGAAATAGACGGTGAAAGGACTTCGTAAACGCTTCGATTCGAAGCTAAAAGATATGTTCTTTTCAGCTTAAGACAGCGTTTTGGTTTTTATAAGCTAGTTTCAAGAGTTTGTGGTATCTTTTCTCAGTGCCGAAAATCTTGGTATGCCGCACGAGCATGTGGCCAAAGTAAATGAACTATCGGAGAAAAGCACCTGCTTCATTAAAAGGCACCACTAGAAAGTTTTGGTGAACTCCTTCGGATGACTACCCCTATATTCAACCGATTTTCTTTCAAGTATCTTTAATATTCTCCAATTTTCGATAAACGGAAGAATCGAATCCAACACGTAAAAAAAATGAAAATTAAAGTTAACAAAACCCATCTTTTTCATTCTTCGACCAGAAACCATAACAGACTTGCTACCATTCAAAAACTTGACCTTCCTGTTCTTAGCAAACGAATTGAGAAAGAACCCATCTGCATCTATTCTATCTGGAAACCCTTGCGACTTTACAAACTCGTCCTTTCTTACAGCCATAAAATTTGTACTTCCGTGAAAGTCTTTCGTAAAGTTGGTTTTCAATCGTAACAGTATGTAATAAAAATAGTATTCTAATTTTCCCCACAAAGGAGCATCGTAGACTCCCCCAAATGCGCACAGGCCATCCAAATCGTTCTCGTCAATTTCGTTAACGACTTTTTCCAACGTGTTAGGAAGCATTATCACATCGGCTCCCGTAAACAGAAGTATTCGCCCCCGCGCAATCTTTGCTCCTTCATTCCTTGATGGAAATTCCTTCATTTTGGGTCTAACAAGGGCCATCGCATCAAATTCCTTAACCTCTTCAATGGTCTTATCAGAGCTACCTCCATCAACAACTATTACTTCAAAATCCCTGAAAGACTGATTCTTCAGTGAAAACAGCAAGTTGCGTATGTGTTCTTCTTCATTCAGCGTTGGAACAATGACTGAGATCTGGGGAGTTACAAGCTTATAAGTTTCCCCTTGCATTCTTGTACCATCCAACGGTGTCTTTAAGACCTGCCTCCAAGCTAACCCTGCTTGAAAACCCAAGCTCTCGGCGAATTTTAGAATTATCAAATACATATGTTCCTGACAAATACCTTATCTTCTGTCTAGACAAAGGTGGATCCTTACCCATTCTAGAATACGCAAACTCAATGGGAACCGCCAACGTAGTTGCAAGGGAATTAGGCAGATGCCTTTTAGGAACATCTTTTTCAAGATATTTACACACTAAAGTTACTATTTCCTTTATTTGGTATGGCTCATCGTCGCTCAAAATGTACGCCTGCCCATTAGACTTGCTGCTATTGCCGACAAGCATAGCCGCATCAACCACGTTTTGCACGTAAGTCCAACTTACTAAATTCTTTCCAGAACCGACAAAGAGGAAATGACCTTCATCAAGGGCTCTGATCAGCTTAAGAGGGCCAAAATGCCCACGCATATTTGGACCGTAAACAACCGCCGGCCTCACAATCGAGACGGGAAAATCTCGATCTTTGTATAAATCCAAAAGCTGTTGCTCAGCTCTTAACTTGCTTTCACCATACAAAGTTGTAGTTCCCAGATAATCTCCTTCGCTGAGCGTTTTTTTCTGCTTAACCGCTGCCGCAATACCACCCATAGCTTCAACGCTGCTAAAAAACACGAATTTACGCACGTTAGCTTCGTTGCACTTTTTTGCAAAGTCAACGGTGAAATTGGTATTTATTTTGAAATACTCATCTTCCGAAAACTTTTCGCTTATCTCCGGAATAGCTGCTAAGTGATAAACTGTATCCATGCCCTTAACGATAGAGGACATGTAATCCGCATTTCCGATGTCACCAATCACCGTCTCAACTTTTGTCGTCCACGCTTCTGGAATCTTAGTTGAATCCCTAGCAAGTATTCTGACTTCTGCATTTTCCTGTTTCAACAGAGAATCAACCAACTGCGCACCAATAACGCCAGTTGCTCCTGTTACCAAAATTCTCAAGACTAACCAGCACTCCTCTTTTTCGCCAAGATATAAATATGATGGGCCTGATACTTTTTGAAAAACACCGGTAATCTTTTCTCCATGCCATAAAAGAAATAAATAGTTCTGGAACCCTTCTTTTGAGCGCTGTTGTCGACTTCTTGATGTTTATACTCCCACTTCTTGCCAAACACTTTCAGAAAAGATTGAAGCACCCCTCGTATTGGGGTATTCCAAGTATCAATAATTGGAGGTATATCTATCCCCCCCTCTTCCACAATCTCTAAGTCAGCAGATTTTACAGCTTTCCTAATCCCATCGAAAAGCATATACGGCTTGTATCCATGATCCCAAAGTTCTTTTTTGTAAGAGTGATAAGCCTTGTGCAGGTTGGTTCCCCAATTATTCCAATTTTGAGTCATAAGTAAAACATATCCTCGACTTACACGCCCCATTTCTCGAACCAACTCGTTTGGGTCTTTGTAACGTTCCATCATGCAAAAATTCCAAACTAAATCAAACGTGTTGTCGGGAAAAGGCAGGTTGCCATCACCGTCAAGAGGAACAATATCAACTTCGTTAAACCCAAGTTTACTCCAAATCCTCCTTGTTGCTTCAAGCATCTCTGGAAATGGATTACATAAAGTAACTTTCTTTCCATCCCTAACAAAAATTAAGCTATTGACTCCAAGAAGACCAGTTATTCCATCGCAAGGATACTCCAAAACCGACTCTATATGGCGTTCTTTCGACAGCTCCTCAAACCAATCTTCCATCACAAGTCGTTCATATTTAGTCCCAATGCCCTCATCCATGGTTTTTTCAGGAGCTAAAGAAATCATTTTCTTAAAATACTGATGCAACATCTCGTCTGTTTCTGTCATGAAAGCTTCTCCTGAACTTTACCGACAAGTAGCAAGACAAGAATACCAATAGCTATTGCCACGTCCAAAAGCAACCACAAAAGTAGTGTGCCAAATTTCGATAAAGGATTCGCTCTTTTCCTCAATTTTTCCATTCCCAAATTTTTTCTCTTAAACCATGTTTCTTGCCACTCTTATAAGCTGTTTGGAATTAAGCAGAATGTTGGTGTAATGAGCATTAGCGAGAGGGCACGCGCAATTGCCTGCTTTGATGTACTTTCTAACATTCATTGCCTGTTTAGAAAACCAAATTTTCCTGAAATCATATCCGTTCTCCCTTAGATTCCCCATGGGTTTAGAATATCCTAACACGCAACATGGCCAAACGTCACCAAACGCGTTTATCTGAGCTGATGCATAGCCAGCATAACAAGGGATAACCTGCTTATGCTCAGCAAGTTCCCTCGCAACCAGTTCGTAGTAGACTAGCCTGAAGGCTTGCGTGGTTTTCGAAACGGATTTGCTGCTTTTCGATTCAGCCTTTATGCTTTCGGATAGTTTTCTTATGAACTGCTTGTATTCAGCAGCCGTGGGAGTTATGTCTTTGTCAACGTTGAACAGCTCGGTTCTATGTTCAGCGACTTCGGTGATGTATGAATCAGCATTCATTTTCTCTGCAAGCTCGTACACGTCCATTAACCCGTCGATGCTGAACTTGGAGACAACGCTGTGAATGCCTATCTGAAAATTCGGAAACTCGGATTTCAGTCGACTTAACCTTTCATACGTGTCCAGAAACAGTTTAAAATTTCCAGGAACATTCCTGATTCTATCATGCTCCTCGCCAACGCCGTCGAGCGACAGGTTAATAACTAAGTCGGCTCCAGGACACTTTTCCAAGATTTCTTTCGTTTTGCTTTCAATCGTTGACGGCAACAAGGAGTTTGTAGGGATGTTTATTATTTTAGGCGAACAATATCGGTTAAACGACTCACATATCTGCGGTAAGTCTGCTCTTAAGAAGGGTTCACCGCCGCTCATGGTAACCCAAAAAATCTTGCTGTTCAGGTTCTGGAAAGTTTCTTCAAACTCCCACGTCTTGAAATCTTTTTCTTTCAATTCAGGCTTGTCCTGATGCAACTGCCAAAGGTAACAAGTTCGGCATCGACTATTGCACAAGTTTGTAACGCTGACTGTCAGACTTACAGGCAGTATTTCGGGCCAGCCGAAAGTTCTGAACAGCCTGTAATTAATCAACTTAGGGGCGAAGTACAAGCCTTGGTGAATCATGTTGTTAGGCGGCATGAGAATCCAAATTTTTAGTTGTTTTCGATATTTCCCAAATTGAATGCTGATCCTTCTTTTTAAAGTAATCGTAATACCCCAAAAATCGGCTCATTCCCTCCAGCGCGAAAGCGCTAACGAAGTAAAACCATTTTTTAGGTTCCTTCCGCGGAATAACTTCTAGAATCGCTGGTAAAATGGCCGAAAATTTAGACGTTGGAACCTCAAAATTTGTTCTCTTGCTCAAATCTAAATGTCCACAAGCAATCCGTCTCCTCTGCTTCAAGAAGTCGCTAACGGTTTCAGGTCCCCGATTATAAACTATCGCGTCAGGAACATAGACTATTTCATAATTCTTTTTCTCTATTTCAAATTCGATCCAAGCCTCATCGACTGCAGTGTTGTCGGGAATAGCTTGGAAGACTTTGCGAAAAGCGGCTAATTCACCGCATTTGGGTTTCCTCATTGAAATATGGTCATGAAGAGACCATTCCAGATGCGACGTAAACCCCATAAAGCTGTTAGCGTCGTTTATTGGGACAGGATGCGCCCCAGTCATCCCTATTTGACTTTTTTCAAAAGGCAGACACAACCGCTCTATCGTGCGTTCGCCTGGGATAGTATCTGCACTCTCCAAGACCATAATCTTATTGTTAGCAACTTTTAAAAACTCATTAATCGCCGAAACCTTCCCTTTCCTCTTACTCTGCTTCAGCAGTTTTATTCGAGGATCTTTTCGAGAGAAATCCTCAACGATTGAGTCAGTCTTATCTGTTGAACCAGATGAAACAACTATGATCTCGTTTATTTTAACAGCGTCGGTTTTCTGATGCATAATAGCAATCAA
>Ga0187771_10001729_pt1 | contig 14845 bp, 11 predicted proteins | sample 0116_SJ02_MP15_1_FD_133139 | JGI IMG/M metagenome (GOLD analysis project Ga0187771, IMG submission 133139) | Tropical peat soil microbial communities from peatlands in Department of Meta, Colombia - 0116_SJ02_MP15_10_MG | ecosystem: Environmental > Terrestrial > Soil > Wetlands > Peat | place...
GGAGTGACCCCGCTCACGACCACGTCGCAGCGACCGTCCAGCGGGCGTTTGGCGTCGTCGGTGATCGCGCTGAAGGCGATGCCGTCTCCGGTGCCGATCGGCAACTCGCCGCTGCGCGCCACCGACGCCCTGGCATAGGGATCGATGTCGCTGGTCCCCGTGCGCGGGCGGGCCACCCAGGCCCCGATCTTCAGCGTGCCGACATCGACGCCGCGGGTCGCGGTGACCCAGGTCGCGCCGAGTCCGATCGCAGTCGCCAGCACAAGCGCTATCAGGGTGAGAAGGATCAGCCGCACGGAATGCTCGTCATCTCGCGCCGATTCAGTTCTTGCGTGCGGCGAGCACCGCCGCCGCGTTGTCGCCGGACCCGGTCGTCGTCGCCGATGTCGCGGCGCCGGGCGTTTCCAGCGAGGTCGATGGCGACGGCTTCGCCGGCGCCTTGGGTTGCGCCGGCGCGGTCAGCGAGGTCTTCGAGACGGCCCGCGCGGCGTCGTCCATCAGCTTTTCGACCTGCACCAGAATATCGGCGCCGCGCCGGGTCAGGACCGGGGGCGGGGCGGCGCTGACCTCCTGCGACTTCGCCGACGCCGCCGAAGCCGCTTCGGGCCCGAGCTTCTTGCCGGCGCCGACGCCCGCGAGATCATGGATTTCGACGCCCTGGTGCGCGACCACCATGATGTCGTGCCAGGTCTGGGCCGGCAGCGAGCCGCCGGTCATGCGATTGGTCGGCGAGTAGTCGTCATTGCCGAACCATACCGCGCCGGTGAAGTTGCCGGTATACCCGACGAACCAGGCGTCGCGGAATGCGTTGGTGGTGCCGGTCTTTCCTGCCGCGGGAATGCCGTCGAGCTGGGCGCGCCGCGCGGTGCCTTCCTCGACCACGTGACTCATCATGCCGGCCATGTCCGCCGCCACCGAGGCGGGGATCGCCTGGGTCGGCTTCTTGCCGTCGCGGTCCCAGCGCCACACCAGGTCGCCGGCGCCGGTGCGGACCTCGAGCACGGCATGCGGCGTGACGGCCTTTCCCTTGTTGGGGAAGGTCGCATAGGCCACGGCATGCTCCACCACGCTGACCTCGTCGGAGCCGATCGGCAGCGACGGCGTGTCCGGAAGCGGCGCCTTGATGCCGAACTTGCGCGCGGTCTCCACGATCTTGGCGCGACCGGCTCTCGGCCCGTCCTTGCCGCCGAGCGCGATCGACAGCTTGACCGGAATGACGTTGATCGACCGGGTAATGGCCTGCGTCAGGGTCACCGCCCCGGAATAGGAATGTCCGAAATTCTGCGGGCACCAGTTGCCGATGCAGACCGGGCCGTCGACGATCACCGAGGTCGGCTTGAAGCCGTTGAGCAGCGCCGTGGTGTACACATAGGGCTTGAACGACGACCCGGGCTGGCGCATCGCGTCGACCGCGCGGTTGAACTGGCTGGCGCCGTAGTCGCGCCCGCCCACCATGGCGCGTATGCCGCCGTCGAGATCGGCGATCACGCCTGCGGCCTGGGTGGCGTGATAGTCGCGTCCGAACTGGCGCAGCTGGTTCTCGATGGCGTTTTCCGCCGCCCGCTGCACGTTCATGTCGATCGCGGTGCGCACCACGAACACGCGTTCCACGTAGGATTTCGGAAACGTGCTGACGAGCTTGCGCATCTCGTCGAACGCATAGTCGAGATAGTAGTTGGGCGAGTTCTCGTCGCGACGGTCGACGGCGGTGGCGGGATTGCGCCGCGCGCCGAACACTTGCCCCTCGCTCATGAAGCCGGCCTCGACCAGGTTGTCGAGCACCACGTTGGCGCGCGCGCGGGCCGCGGGCAGGTTGATGTGGGGGGCGTACTTCGTCGGCGCCTTGAACAGCCCGGCCAGCATCGCGGCTTCCGCCAGATTGACGTCGCGCGCCGACTTGTTGAAGTAGAAATGCGCCGCGCCGTCGACGCCGAAGGTGCCGCCGCCCATGTAGGCGCGATCGAGATAGAGCTTGAGAATCTCGTTCTTGGTCAGCCTCGTCTCGAGCCAGATCGCGAGAAACGCCTCGTTGATCTTGCGCTCGATGGTCCGCTCGTTGGACAGGAACAGGTTCTTGGCCAGCTGCTGGGTGATCGATGAACCGCCCTGGCGCACGCCGCCTGCCTGCGCGTTGGTCACCAGCGCGCGCAGCGTGCCCGCGACGTCGATGCCGAAATGGTCGTAGAAGCGGCGGTCTTCGGTCGCCAGCGTCGCCTTGATCAGATGGTCGGGAAACTCCTCGAGCGGGATCGAGTCGTTGTGCTTGATGCCGCGGCTGCCGATGACGTTGCCGTAACGGTCGAGGAAGCTGATGGCGAGGTCGGACTTTTTCAGCCAGTCCTCGTCCGCGGTCTCGCGGAACGCGGGGCCCGCAAGCGCGAGCATCAGGATCAGTCCGCCGAGGCCGAGGGTCGCGGCTTCGGACAGCGGCTCGATCAGAACCCAGCGTTTCCAGCGGCCGACATAGAAGCGGTCCATGAAGGTCGAGAACCGCTCATAGAGCTCGCGCAGGCCGGCGCCCGACGAAAACAGCGTCGAGTCGATGCGCGCGTCGAAATCCAGCAGGGCATGCCGGAGTCGTGTCTTCCAGTCTTTCGGCTGACGAGCGCTCAACGGAACCTTCGACCAACTTCGCGTCGTTCGGGCCCGCCGATGGCGCCCCCGTGAGACGATGCGGATGTGTTAAGGCAACCCTATGGCGGATCCTTGCGCCGCTGGGTGATGCCACGTTCTACCCGAGCGGAGGTCACAAACCAATGGTCTCCTTGGGATTTTCGCCGGAAAAGGCTAACTTGCCCGAGCAGGGCCGGAGTGTTGGCTTTTCCCGCGGCGTCCGCGCGCCCATATCCGCAGCCTGCGCCACCATCAGCGAACACAGGTCATGACAGAAACATCCGCTCCAGCGTCGGGCTCAAAGAATTTATTTTGGAAAACCAAGGCGTTGGAAGAAATGACCAATGTCGAATGGGAAAGCCTTTGCGACGGCTGCGCGCGCTGCTGCCTGGAGAAGCTGGAGGACGAGGACACCGGCAGGATCTACTTCACCCACGTGGGGTGCACGCTGCTCGATTCGAACAGCTGCACATGCCGGGACTATCCGAATCGCTCCGAGAAGGTACCCGGTTGCGTGCGGCTGACGCCCGCCAACGTGCGCACGCTGAATTGGCTGCCACCGAGCTGTGCCTATCGTCTGGTCGCCGAGGGGCGCGATCTCTACTGGTGGCATCCGCTGGTATCGGGCAGTCCGGACACGGTTCACGAGGCCGGCGTCTCCGTCCGTGGCCGCGTCGAGGCCAGCGAGGACGAAGTGGACGACGCCGATCTCGAAGATCACATCGTGCGTTGGCCGGCGCTGCTGCCGAGGCTGGCGCGAGGCAGGACGCGCCCTAAATCCTGAGGCCGCGCGTGCTTAGTCGATCGTTGGGCTGCGCTCGGTCTCGGCACCACTTTTCCGGTCGCTTCGCCAATTGATGGCTGCCATCACGGTTGCGCCGCTCGCGGCCATCCTGCTCGCCAATCTCCGCGGTCCAACCTCGTCGCTCGACCAACTCGACGTCACATCGACCGCGAGCGCCGACATGGTGGCGCTTTCCGCTACGTCTTCTCCGCCGCGGCCGCCTTCTCGCTCGCGGTCGTCGCGCTCGCGATTGTCGTGATGCACGAACGCCCGCTGGGGGGTGCGCCCAAGCCGAATGTTGAACTCGGCGAACAGGGCGCCCACATAGCCGATGCGGCCCCGAGCGTGACAAAAATGTAATATTTGCGGCCGGCGCCGTTCATCAGGCATTCACGGCGCCGGAGGCCATCCTTATGCCACTTACGCCAACCCATTGCTGCGGAGCGGACCGTGCGCCTTCTCGTCGTTGAAGATGATCCTGATCTCAATCGCCAGCTCACCACCGCGCTGACGGATGCGGGGTACGTCGTCGATCGTGCCTTCGACGGCGAGGAGGGCCACTTCCTGGGGGATACGGAGCCCTATGATGCCGTCGTGCTCGATATCGGCCTGCCGAAGATGGACGGGATTTCCGTCCTGGAGGCGTGGCGCCGCAACAGGCGCACCATGCCCGTGCTCATTCTGACCGCCCGGGATCGCTGGAGCGACAAGGTTCAGGGCTTCGATGCCGGCGCCGACGACTATGTCGCCAAGCCCTTCCATCTCGAGGAGATCCTCGCCCGGGTGCGGGCCCTGCTACGCCGCGCCACCGGGCACGCTCAGAGCGAGCTGAGCTGTGGATCGGTGAGGCTCGATACCCGCACCAACCGCGTCAGCGTCGACGGCAACCCGATCAAGATGACGTCGCATGAATATCGGCTGCTTGCCTATCTGATGCACCATGCCGGCCGCGTGGTGTCGCGTAGCGAATTGGTCGAGCATCTGTACGATCAGGACTTCGATCGCGATTCGAACACGATCGAAGTCTTCGTCGGGCGCATTCGCAAGAAGCTGGATGTCGATATCATCCAGACCGTGCGTGGGCTGGGTTATATGCTCGCGCCGCCCGTCGACGCCGGCTGAAGGCGCGACTGACGACCGGCACGGCAATTGCGGCGTTTAGGCTTGCAGAACGCCGAGCCGAAAGCGACACTTGCGTCGCAGCGCCGCGATTGCCAGCCTGCGCCGGAAGGCCGGAAGATCGTCCAAGAGAATACCCGATGTATCGCGAACTTCGGAGAATGAGCAGAAGTTCGCTCGCGACGCGGCTTTTCCTTTCGGCGACCGCCTGGGTCGTGGTCATTCTCGTCATCACCGGCTTTGTGCTGTCGTCGGTCTATCGGCAGGCGGTCGAGCGCTCGTTTGACCGCCGCCTGAACCTCTACTTGCGCACGCTGGTGGCCGAAACCGCGACGCCGGAGGAGAACGGCGTCGAGCATCAGATCCAGTCGCTCGGCGAGCCGCTGTTCGAGATCCCGCTGTCCGGCTGGTACTGGCAGATCAGCCGGCTCGACGGCGACAAGCCGGATGTGCGATCGTCGCGCTCGCTGTGGGACAAGCAGCTTCCGAAGCTCGATGACGACAACGGCCCTCTCACCGCGGCCGGGGTCCGGATCGGCTATGTCGCGGGCCCCGAGGATCAGCGGCTGCGACTGATCGAGCGGCAGGTCGACTTCGGCAACGAGGGCAAATTCCTGGTCACCGTCGCCGGCGACGCCAGCGAGATCTTCGATGAGACCCGCACCTTCGACTACTATCTCGGCGGTACGTTCCTGGCGCTGACCCTGGTGCTGGTCTTCACCACCATCTTCCAGGTCCGGTTCGGGTTGGCCCCGCTCAAGCGCATCTCGGAGTCGCTGGCCGCGATCCGGTCGGGCCGCGCCGAGCGCCTGGAAGGCGAATTCCCGGTGGAGATCGAGCCGCTGGCGCGCGAGACCAACGCCTTGATCGACGCCAATCGCGAGATCGTCGAGCGGGCGCGCACCCACGTCGGCAATCTCGCCCATGCGATCAAGACGCCGCTGTCGGTGATCGTCAATGAGGCCAACGTGCACGGCGCCGATCCGTTCGCGGCCAAGGTCCTCGAGCAGGCCGACGTCATGCGCAACCAGGTCGCGCACCATCTCGAGCGGGCGAGGATTGCCGCGCGGGTCACCGTGATCGGAACGGTCACCGACGTCGCGCCCGTCCTGGAGGGCCTTACCCGCACGATGGAGAAGATCCATCGCGACCGCGGCATTGCGATCGGGTGCGCGATTTCGGGTCATCCCCGGTTTCGGGGCGAGCGCCAGGACTTCGAGGAGATGGTCGGCAACCTGGTCGACAACGCCTGCAAATGGGCTCGCACGCGGGTGGACGTCGAGGTGATGCCGGCTGCGCCTGGCGCCGCCGGCGCGCCGATGCTGCGGGTCCTGGTCGATGACGACGGACCGGGCCTGTCGCCGGTCGAACGCGCCCAGGTGGCGCGCCGTGGCCAGCGGCTGGACGAATCCAAGCCGGGGTCGGGGCTCGGGCTCGCGATCGTGGTCGATCTGGCCGCGTTGTACCAGGGAAGCCTGTCCCTCGGCGGCTCGCCGACCGGCGGCCTGCGGGCTGAACTGGCTCTTCCGGCGGCCTGAACCGCGGCGTGGCCCGCCCTCGGGTTACTACCCGGTTATTACCATCGGCTAATCCGGACACTATCGAGCGTCGCGGCGCGCCACCAATGCTCGTCAAGGCCATGGGCCGCGCGCGTTTTTCGGATTTCATTGAAGGAAGTCGCGATTACGCGCCGGCAAAATGTCAAATTGTTGTTTCTAAACGCGTTCTTAACAAGGTTGCGTTGATATGGCCCCGGGCGGCCTTGGGACGCCTGCCCCATGCGATACTGGACTTACGGACGATGGAACTGCCGGTACGGTCGATTGAGCGGCTGAAGGCCTATCTTGCTCAGCTCCCGCCCCAGTCGCAGGCGCTGCTGATGCGGGAGTTCGAGAAGGCCGTCGAGCGGGGGGACGACGTGCAGATCGCCTCCCTGGTGCTCGAGCAGCTTCGCTCGATCGTGCGCGCCACGGACACCAACGAGCGGCAGCGCGGGGTCGAATCGTCGCGGGTGTTTTTCGGGATCGTGGAGCCGTTCCTGGTCGACGACCGCGAGACCCTGAACCCGGGGCAGATCCGGCGCGGATCGCTTGCCCAGATCTGGAACTGGCTCTCGCGTGAAGCCATTCCCGAGGCGGTTGGCGCATTCGACGAAATGGTGTCCGACACCGGCACCGCCTCGGAAGCTGCGCTCGACAAGGTTCACGGCGCGGCGGTCACGGCCATCGAGCAGGTCACCTCGTCAGCGGGCCGCGATGCCGATCAGCGCAGCCTCAGCCGGATCGGCGGGTCGCGGGTGATCGAGGACTTGCGGTCCGTCGGGATCGTGCTCAAGAATCGCGAACCGCTCGAGACCTTCTCCGCGCGCCTTGCCGGCAACGTCCGCAACCTCGCCGATTCCCAGTTGGCCTCGGTGCAGGCCGCGTTGAACGTTCCGGCGTTGCAGACGCCGCAATGCCTGCCGTTCACCCTGTCGCTGCTTCGGCAAAAGATGGCGGCGCCCTGGCAGATCATCCGCCTCGCCGTCGCGGTGGCCGGATCCGATGACGAGCTTCGGGTGGCGGCAACGCCGTATGGCGTCGCCGTGACCATGGCCATCAACGAGACGTCCGATCATATCGCGGCACTGCGCGAGGATATCGCGCGCGGACGCCTGGACAGCCTTTCGCACCGGCTCAAGGTCGTTCACGACAGCCTGCGCGGCCTGCGCACCGAACTCGACGTCCGCAACGAATCTGCGTGGGGCAAGCGGCTTTCGGCCATTCGGGCCGAGACGTCCAACGTCCTGAAGTCGGAAATCGAAGTCGTTCCCGGGCGCGTTCGACGGTTGCTGCGCCAGCGCTCGGACAAGGACATTCTCGGAGGTTTCAAGATCGATCCGGACGAGGTCGCCGAGACCGCGGGTTTGATCGATTTCGTGGCGGTCTGCCGCACCTTTGCCAGCGAGCTGGCGATCAACGAGGTAACGCTGCGCACCTTCTCCGATCTACAGCACTATACGGAAACGGCGACCGAGGCGCTGCTGGAATCCCTTCGCGCCAGCGACGCGAAGACGCGGCCATTGCGGCGGATGCAGGTCGAGGCGGCGGTGCGGTTCTGCGAAATCCTGTTCGGCGGCGACTATGCGTCGCTGATGCGCAAGGCCGCCGACATGGCGCTGGCGGTCGAGCGCAAGAGCGCCAGCAAGGGTTGATCCGGTATCGACCGGAGGTCCATTGCGCAATTGCCGATTGCGCGGCGGTTCGGCGTTGGTGTAAGCGGGCGAAAATGCTCGAGGCCGGCCGCCGGCCCTGGAACCCCGATCAATGTCGCTCTGGTTTGTTTTCGCGTTGATGACGGCGGCGGCTGTTTTCGCCGTGATCTGGCCGCTCGGCCGGCGAACGGCACCCGAGCGGGGCGGCGCGGAGACTTTCGTCTACAAGGATCAGCTCGCGGAAATCGAGCGCGACCGCGAGGCGGGGTTGATCAAGGCGCCCGAGGCGGCTGCGGCCCGCGTCGAAATCGGCCGCCGCCTGATCGCCGCCGCGGAAGCCGAAACGGCGGCGCCCCATGTGGCGCGGCGCGGGGCGCGACGGGCGGTCTCGGTGGTGGCGCTGCTCGGGCTGCCGCTGCTCGCGGTTGCGATCTACTGGAACCTCGGCTCGCCGCAACTGCCAGATTTTCCGCTTGCCTCGCGCGCCCGCCAGCCGGCGGCCTCCGCCTCGCTGGAATCGCTGGTCGCCCAGGTCGAAGCTCATCTCGAGAAGAATCCGGCGGATGTTCGTGGCTGGCAGGTGTTGACGCCGGTATTGATGAAGCTCGGCCGCTACGACGACGCGATGCGAGCGATCCGCAATACGATTACCTACGCCGGCGAGACCGCCGACCGCCGCGCCGACCTCGGCGAGGCGATCGCGGCGGCCGCCAACGGTATCGTGACCAAGGCGGCCAAGGACGAATTCGAACGGGCGGTAGCGCTCGATGCCGGCGAGGTGAAGGCTCGCTATTTCCTCGGTCTTGCGGCGGAGCAGGACGGGCGCAAGGCGGATGCGGCCGCGGCGTGGCGTGCGCTGCTCTCGGGCGCCCCGGCCGACGCGCCGTGGCGGCCGCTCGTCGAAGCGTCGCTGGCGCGGGTCGGGGGCCCGCCGGTCGCCGGGTCCCAGGACGCGGAGATCGCCGCCTCCGAGGCGATGTCCGACGGCGACCGGTCTGCCATGATCCAGCGCATGGTCGAGCGGCTGGCGGGCCGACTAAAGGAGAACGGCCACGATGTGGCCGGTTGGCTGCGCCTCGTGCGCGCCTATATGGTGTTGGGCAATGCCGACAAGTCCCGTGCCGCGGTCGCTGACGCACGGCGCGCGCTGGGGGACGACCAGGGACTCCTCAAGGAACTCAACGACGGACTGAAGGATCTTGGAATTGTCGATTAACGCCGGTGGGTTGGCATGACGCGCAAGCAGCGACGATTGACGATGATCGGAGGCGCGATCGCGGTGCTGGCGCTGGCTGCCGCCCTGGTGCTCAACGCCCTGCGGGATTCCATCGTATTCTTCTCCACCCCGACAATGGCGGCGGAGAAGCACATTCCGCCGGGGCGGCGCTTTCGGCTCGGCGGCATGGTGCGTCCAGGTTCGGTGGTTCGCGGTGATCGCCTCGCCGTGACGTTCGACGTGACCGATGGCAACGCCACGCTTGCGGTCGCCTACCAAGGCATCCTGCCCGATCTGTTCCGCGAAGGGCAGGGCGTCGTCACCGAAGGCGCAATCGATCAGTCCGGTGTCTTCAGGGCCGATACCGTGCTCGCCAAGCACGACGAAACCTACATGCCGAAAGATGTCGCCGACGCGCTCAAGAGGCAGGGGCACTGGAAGGACGATTACGGCGCCAAGGTCGGCGGCGCCAAGGTCGGCGGCGAAAAGGCCGCTTCGGCGCAGGGGGCCGAGCGATGATCGCCGAGGCCGGTCACTACGCGCTGGTGCTGGCGCTGGGGCTCGCGGTGATCCAGGCCACCGTGCCGATCATCGGCGCACGCCTGCGCGACCTGGCGCTGATGAATGTCGCCCGCTCGACGGCCGCGGCGCAGATGGTGTTCGCCGTGATTTCGTTCGGAGCCCTCGTGGCGCTGCACGTCACCTCGGACTTCTCGGTCGCCAACGTCTACGAGAATTCGCATTCGCTGAAGCCCCTGATCTACAAGATCACCGGCGTATGGGGAAACCATGAGGGCTCGATGCTGCTCTGGGTCCTCATCCTGGCGGTTTTCGGCGGTCTCGTCGCGACCTTCGGCGGCAACCTGCCGACGTCGCTGCGCGCCCATGTCCTCGCGGCGCAGGCCTGGATCGCGGCGTCGTTCTATCTCTTCATTCTGACCACGTCGAATCCGTTCATCCGGATCGCCAATCCGCCGATCGAGGGCCGCGACCTCAATCCCGTGCTGCAGGACATCGGCCTCGCGGTGCACCCGCCGCTGCTCTACCTCGGCTATGTCGGATTCTCTATCTCGTTCTCCTTCGCCATCGCTGCGCTGGTCGAGGGGCGCATCGACGCGGCCTGGGCGCGCTGGGTGCGGCCCTGGACGCTGATGGCCTGGATCTTCCTGACGCTCGGCATCGCGATGGGGTCGTATTGGGCCTACTACGAGCTCGGATGGGGCGGCTGGTGGTTCTGGGACCCGGTCGAGAACGCGTCGCTGATGCCGTGGCTCGCCGGCACGGCGCTGCTGCATTCGGCCCTGGTGATGGAAAAGCGCGACGCGCTGAAGGTGTGGACCCTGCTGCTGGCAATCCTGACGTTCTCGCTGTCGCTGCTCGGTACGTTCCTGGTCCGCTCGGGCGTGTTGACGTCCGTCCATGCGTTCGCGACCGACCCCCGCCGCGGCGTCTTCATCCTGCTGATCCTGTGCTTCTTCATCGGCGGCAGCCTGTCGCTGTTCGCCTGGCGCGCGTCGGCGCTGAAGCAGGGCGGCCTGTTCGCGCCGATCTCGCGCGAGGGCGCGCTCGTGCTGAACAACCTCCTCTTGACCACGGCCTGTGCCACCGTGCTGGTCGGGACGCTCTACCCGCTGGTCCTGGAAGTCCTGACCGGAGACAAGATCTCGGTCGGCGCGCCCTTTTTCAATATTACCTTTGCGCCGCTGTTCCTGCCGCTGTTGTTCGCGGTGCCGTTCGGCCCGCTGCTGGCATGGAAGCGGGGCGATCTGCTGGGCGCCGCGCAGCGGCTGATCGCGGCCGACGCCGCGGGGCTCGTCGTCGCCGCCGTGGTGCTGGCCTTTACCCGCGGTGGCGCGGTGTTCGCGCCGCTCGCCATCGGTCTCGGCGTTTTCGTGATTGCCGGATCGTTGACCGATCTCGCCGAGCGCACAGCCCTGTTTCGGGTTCCGCTGCCGACCGCCGTGCGGCGCGCCCGCGGCATGCCGCGCTCGGCGTGGGGCACGATCGTCGCCCATGCCGGGCTCGGGCTCACGCTGATCGGCATCGTCTGCGAGACCACGTGGAGCAGCGAGCACATCGGCGTCATGAAGCCGGGCGATGTCGCCGCGATCAGCGGATATACCGCGACCCTCAACGACATCGGCCAGCGCGAGGGGCCGAATTATCGCGAGTTGTTCTCTCGCTTCACCATCATGGAAGGACGCGACCTGGTCGGCATCATGACGCCGTCCAAGCGGAATTTCACCACCCGGGGGTCGTCGACCACGGAGGCGGCCCTGCTCGCCCGCGGCGCGAGCCAGCTCTATATTTCGCTGGGCGAGATCAACAATGACGGCGCGATCGTGGTCAGGATTTATCACAAGCCGCTGGTCCTGCTGATCTGGTTCGGCGCGCTGGTGATGGCGTTCGGCGGGCTGTTGTCGCTGTCCGACCGGCGTCTGCGGGTCGGGGCGCCGAAGCCGGCACGGGCGTCGCGCGCGCTGCAGCCGGCGGAGTAGGCCCTTGCCTTCGCGCATCTCGATCGCCCGCAGTTGTCGCCTTGCCGTCGCGATTGGCTTCATCGCGTGGGCGGGCGCGGCGAGAGCCGTTCAGCCGGACGAAGTGATGGCCGATCCGGCACAGGAAGCACGGGCGCGCAATCTGTCGCGCGAATTGCGCTGCATGGTCTGCCAGAACCAGTCGATCGACGATTCCGAGGCGTCGCTCGCGCGCGATCTGCGCCTTCTGGTGCGCGAACGCATCAAGGCCGGAGACAGCGACGCGCAGGTGATCGACTATCTCGTCGCCCGCTACGGTGATTTCGTGCTGCTGAAGCCGCCGATCAAGCCCGAGACGCTGCTGCTCTGGCTGTTGCCGCCGCTTGCCTTGCTGGGCGGCGGGTTCGCGGTGTGGCTGCAAGCCCGCAGACGCAAGGTCGCCGCCGGCGCGGGCTCGGATGCTTCAGCCGGGCTCACCGCCGAAGAGGAACGCCGGTTGGCGCAGCTTGTCTCCGCAGATCAGGAGGCCGGTCCTTCGGCCTAGAGGCTGGATCTGGACCGGCACCGCCGCGTCAGCGCAGTAGGAAGGCAGCCGGTCGGTTTTTTCGCGGCGCGGCCGCCGCCGTCGCGCCCCGTCATCTCTTTGTTACAAAAGATTAATCCGGCCGACAGCGTGCCGTAAGGGCCCGCCCCCCATGTTCAGCCGATGCGGAATTGACCGTAGGCCCATCGCCGAGGCCCTGGAGATCCCTATGCACGACCCCCACACCGACCTGTCATCCTTCCCGTCCTTCAAGGCCGCTCGCCGTCCGCTGCTCGCCGCGCGCCGCCTGGCGCTGATGGCCTCGGTCGTGGCCGGCGTCGGCGTCGCGGCCTACGGGCTTGGGCCGTCGTTCTCGACCGGCGATTTCCTGACCAGCGCCGCGCACGCGCAGGTCAACAACAGCGTTCGCGACGTGCAGCAGCCGGTGGGCTTTGCCGACATCGTCGAGCGCGTCAAACCGTCCGTGATTTCGGTCAGCGTCAAGATCACGGAAAAGGCGACTTCGAGCGACGGCGACGATTCGCCGTTCCCGCCGGGCTCGCCGATGGAGCGCTTCTTCCGCCGCTTCGGCGGTCCGGATGGCTTCCCCGGATTGCGCCCGCCGCGCGGTGGTCGCGGAATCGTCACCGGCCAGGGCTCCGGATTCTTCATCTCGGCCGACGGCTACGCGGTGACCAACAACCACGTGGTCGAGAGTGCCGACAAGGTCGATGTCACCACCGACGATGGCAAGGTCTACAGCGCGAAGGTGATCGGCAAGGATGCGCGCACCGATCTGGCCTTGATCAAGGTCGATGGCCGCACCGATTTCCCGTTCGCCAAGCTGTCCGACGCGCAGCCTCGGATCGGCGATTGGGTGCTGGCGGTCGGCAATCCGTTCGGCCTCGGCGGCACGGTGACCGCGGGCATCGTGTCGGCGCGCGGTCGCGACATCGGCAACGGTCCTTATGACGACTTCATCCAGATCGACGCGCCCGTGAACAAGGGCAATTCGGGCGGTCCCGCCTTCAACACCGCGGGCGAGGTGGTCGGCGTCAATACCGCGATCTACTCGCCTTCGGGCGGAAGCGTCGGCATCGCCTTCTCGATCCCGGCGGCGACCGTGAAGTCGGTGATCAAGCAGCTTCAGGAGAAGGGCTCGGTCAGCCGCGGCTGGATCGGCGTTCAGATCCAGCCGGTGACGCCGGAGATTGCCGACAGCCTCGGGCTCAAGAAGTCCGAGGGCGCCCTGGTGGCGGAGCCGCAGGCCAACAGTCCGGCGGCGAAGGCCGGGATCGAGTCGGGCGACGTGATCACTGCGGTGAACGACAAGCCGGTGCATGACGCGCGTGAACTGGCGCGGACGATCGGTGGGCTGCCTCCCGGCAACACCGTCAAGCTCGAGGTGCTGCACAAGGGCCAGGACAAGACCGTCAGCCTCACGCTCGGCGAGCTGCCGAACACCAAGGAAGCCAAGGCCAACGCCGACAACGACGAGGATCATGCCAGCGCGAACCGCGGCACCGAGCTGCCGAAGCTCGGCCTCAACGTCGCGCCGGCCGGCAGCGTCGCCGGCGCGGGCAAGGAGGGCGTGGTGGTGACCAGCGTCGATCCGAGCGGCGTCGCGGCCGACCGCGGCTTCAAGGAGGGGGATGTCATCCTCGAGGTCGCGGGCAGGACGGTCGCGACCCCGGCCGACGTCCGCGAGGCACTCGGCGAGGCCCGCAAAGACAACAAGAACAGCGTTCTGATCCGGCTTCGTTCCGGCGACAGCTCGCGCTTCGTCGCGCTGCCGCTGGGGCGCGGTTGACGCCAGAACCGCACGAGACGGAGGGACCGTCGGCACCGTCGCCCCGGCCGGCGGCTCCCTCCCCGGGGGCGGGTCGTAGCCGCTCCCTCAAGGCTTTTCCGATGACCCAAGCCCCCACCGGAAGGAGAAATGCGGGCGGCGAGGTCTTCCCCAGCCCCGCCGCCCGCAGCCATTGAAGAACGGAGAGGACCATGGTCTTGCATGACGGCAATCACCGCGCCATGGTGAACAAAGGCGAAGCACCGTTGACCACGTCCAGCAAACAGATGCGCCTGCTGATTATCGAAGACGACCGCGAATCCGCCGATTACCTGGTGAAGGCGTTTCGAGAGGCTGGGCACGTCGCCGACCGCGCCAGCGACGGCGAGGAAGGTCTGCAACTGGCGGAAACGGGCGACTATGACGTTCTCATCGTCGACCGCATGCTGCCCAAGCGCGACGGCCTGTCGGTGATCGGCGCGCTGCGCAGCGCCGGCAACAAGACGCCGGCGCTGATCCTGTCGGCGCTCGGGCAGGTCGACGACCGCGTCAAGGGACTGCGCGCCGGCGGCGACGACTATCTGCCGAAGCCCTATTCCTTCTCGGAGCTGCTCGCTCGGGTCGAGGTGCTGTCACGCCGCAACAGCGGCCCCGCCGAGGAGACCGTCTATCGGGTCGGCGACCTGGAGTTGGACCGCCTGTCGCACCGGGTGGTGCGCGGCCAGGACGAACTGACCCTGCAGCCGCGCGAATTCCGGCTGCTCGAATATCTCATGAAGCACGCGGGCCAGGTCGTGACCCGTACCATGCTGCTCGAGAACGTCTGGGACTATCACTTCGATCCCCAGACCAACGTCATCGACGTGCATATTTCGCGATTGCGCTCGAAGATCGACAAGGGGTTCGACAAGCCCTTGCTGCATACCATTCGCGGCGCGGGATACATGATCCGTGACGGCCTTCGGTAAGCTGATCCGGACTACGGCGTTCCGGTTGACGCTGGTCTATTTGTTCCTGTTCGCTCTGTTCGCGGCGTTTCTGCTCGGTTACTTCGCCTGGAATACGCGAAGACTGGTGACCGAGCAGATCACCGGCATGCTCAATGCCGAAGTGGTCGAGATGAACGACGAA
>Ga0187771_10001730_pt1 | contig 14845 bp, 15 predicted proteins | sample 0116_SJ02_MP15_1_FD_133139 | JGI IMG/M metagenome (GOLD analysis project Ga0187771, IMG submission 133139) | Tropical peat soil microbial communities from peatlands in Department of Meta, Colombia - 0116_SJ02_MP15_10_MG | ecosystem: Environmental > Terrestrial > Soil > Wetlands > Peat | place...
AAGACCCCGATCGGGATCCCGTTCGACGCGAGTCGGACGGTGAACGGGAGCAGCTTTCCCGCGGCCTGTAGGGCGAGGAGCTGCTCGACCACCGGGGTCATCTCCTCGACCGTACGGCCCGGCCCGATGCGGAGGACGCGCCAGACCTCCGGGTCCTTGCACGCGGAGGCGAGCCCGGCGATGTCGGCCCGGTCGAGCGGGTCCAGCGTCACGTACCGTCCTCGGAGCGACACCGGGGGCCGGAACGCCATCGGGCTCACGGCGTCCCCCGGGCCGGCGCGGTCCACGGCTGCCGGATCTTCGCCTCGAGCCGCGCCCGCACCTCTGGCCATTCGCCCGCGAGCACGCTGAAGTAGATCGACGACCGGTAGAATCCGTCGCGCCGTTTGAGGTGCTCCCGCATCTCCGCCTCGCGGATCGCCCCCAAGGCGGCGATCGCCCGTTGCGAGCGGACGTTCCGGGCATCGGTGCGCAGCCACACGCGATGCGCTCCCTCGACCTCGAAGGCGTGCCGGAACATGAGCCACTTCGCCTCGGTGTTGACCGGCGAGCCCCAGTAGACCGGATCGAGCCAGCTCCCGCCAATCTCGACTGCGCCGTTGTCGCGGTCGATCTCCATGAACCGCGTCATTCCGATTGGGGTTCGGTCGGGCAGACGGGTCGTGGTGAAGGCCAGGTCGACGCCCGACGCTTGCCGGCCGAGGACCGTCGTGATCATCTCGTCGAACTCGGGGCGCGTTTCCCCGGGTCCAAGCAGCATGTAGCGGCCCACCTCCGGGTCACGCGACGCCCGCCAGAGCGCCTCCGAGTGTGCTCGGTCGAGCGGGAGCAGCGCGACCCGCCCCCCCATGAGTGAGACGGGCGGACGGAACTCCATTCGGCCCATCGCGGCGGGGACCCGAGGCAACTCCTTAAGCTTCGAGGGCCGCCGGACGGATTTGTCCCGAATGAGGTTAAATAACGCCGGCGGGTCTCATCGACACTAATCCCCGCCTCGAGGTGGAAACGATGGAAGCAGGGGTCACTACGTTCCTCGTCTTCGTGGTGGTCGCCGCCATCTTTGGCGGGGGTTCGCTCGCCGCGAACCACTGGATCGGGGCGCGGCGACGGCAGTCGTACCTCCAGCTCACGACCTACGAGTGCGGCGAAGAGGCCGAAGGGGAGGCTCAGATCGATTTCCCAACCCAGCACTACACGTTCGCGATCGTCTTCGTCGCGGTCGACATCTTGGGCTTCCTCCTCGCGCTCTGGGCCCTCACGTTCCGCGCGGCGAACTCCGCCTGGTACCCCGTGTTCATCGCGGCCGGCTTCACCGCGCTCGCCATCACGGGCATCTACTACGCGCTGAGCGGCGAGAAGAGGTGGGTGGTGTGACGACACCGGCCTCCGCCACGTCGCCGCCCAAGTCCTCCGCCGGGGAGCTCGCGCTGGGGAAAGAGCTCCCGATGGCCGGGCAACCCGCGGTCCCGTTCCTCGAGATCGAGGCGCTCCGGTCGAAGGAGTTCATCCCGGCGGCCAAGGAGGCGCTCTCGTCGCTCCTCGCCGAGCAGGGCAACGCGAAGGTGGTCGACCCCTTGTTCAACTGGGCCGGGAGGAACTCCCTCTTCCCGCTCCACTGGGGGCTCGCCTGCTGCGCGATCGAGTTCGCCGCCGCGTTCGGCGCCCGCTGGGATGCGGAGCGGTTCGGAGTCGTCCCGCGCTCTTCGCCCCGCCAATGCGACCTCATGATCGTCAACGGGACGGTGACGTGGAAGGTCGCGCACAAGCTGATCACGCTCTACGAGCAGATCCCCGAGCCGAAGTGGGTCATCGCGATGGGCAACTGCGCGACCGGCGGGGGGCCGTTCCGAACCGCCTACTCGGTCGTGCCGGGGGTCGACAAGCTCGTCCCCGTCGACGTCTACATCGCCGGGTGCCCACCCCGGCCGGAGGCGATGCTGGACGGCATCCTCCGACTCGAGAACCTCATCCGGGAGCGCAAGGAGTGACCCCTTCCCGGAGGAATGGCACCGCACGGAGGCAAGCGTGGAACCGAGCGACCTCGAGCGGGCCCTCGCCCCCCGCGTCGGTGAACGCCTGATCGGAGTCGAACCGTTCGAGGGCACCGCCGGGCGCGTGCGCTTCCGACGGGAGGGAGCGGTCGACGCCTTCCGCACGATGCGGGACGAGCTCGGGTTCTCCCACCTCTCCATGGTCGGTGCAATCGACTGGGTCGACCATCGCGAGGTCTTCTACGTCGTCTGGTCGGACGAAGCGAAGCAGTACGCCTTCCTTTCCACGGACGTCCCGGCCGACGACCCGCGCGTCGAGACGGCCTCCGAGGTCTGGCCGAGCGCGAACTGGCACGAGCGGGAGGCGTGGGAGCTGGTCGGCATCACCTTCGACCACCACCCGGACCTACGGCATCTTCTGACGCCGGACGGGTACGCTTTCCACCCGCTCCTGCGGTCGTTCAAGATCCACGAGCCCGAGGAGCTGGAGGTGAAGTCGCGCCGTGTCTGAGATGTGGATCAACATGGGGCCCCAGCACCCCATGACGCACGGCCTCTGGAACCTCCGGGTCCACATCGACGGCGAAGTGGTGCTGGACGTCGACCCCGAGATGGGCTACCTCCACCGCGGGATCGAGAAGATCAGCGAGGACCGCCACTACAACGAGGTCGTGACACTGATGGACCGGACGTGCTACGTCGCGGGTCTCGCCTGGGAGCATCTCTACGTCCTCGCCTCGGAACGGGCGCTCCACATCGACCCGCCGGAGCGGGCCGAGTACATCCGCACGATGTGCGACGAGTTCCAGCGGATCGGCTCGCACATCATGTGGTACGCCGCGTTCGTCCAGGACATCGGCCTGATGAGCCCGTTCCTCTACGGGATGCGCGACCGCGACCTGATCCTCGACCTGTTCCAGAGCTACACCGGCGCGCGCATGACCTACGAGTACATGCGGGTGGGCGGCGTGCGGAATGACCTCCCGCCCGGGTTCACGGACCGGGCCCGGAAGGTCCTTGACTGGCTCGTCGACCGCTTCGTCGAGTACGACCAGCTGTGCCTCGGGTCGGCGATCTTCCACAAGCGGTGCGACGGGCTAGGGATCTTGAAGGCCGACGACTGCGTCACGCACGGAGTTACCGGCCCGATGCTCAGGTCCGCCGGGCTGAAGCGCGACCTGCGCAAGGACCGGCCGTACTCCGTCTACGACCAGTTGGAGTTCGATGTCGCGCTCGCGGACACCGCGGACGTCACCGGGCGCTACCTCGTGCGCATGGAGGAGATGCGCCAGTCGGTCCGCATCCTCCGGCAGGTGCTCGACTGGCTCGACCGCCATCCCGGCCCGGTCATGGCGGACAGCCTTCCGCGATGGCTCGGCGCCCCGTACGCGCCGGTCGGCAAGGAGGGCTACCTCCTCAAGAGGAACTACCCGAAGGGCGTCGGGTTCTCGTCGGTCGAGGAGCCCCACGGGGAAGCTCAGGCCTACGTCGTGAACGAGGGCACCGAGCATCCCTACCGAGTGAAGTTCCGGTCCCCGGTGTTCGCCAACGTCAGCGCGGCGCGCCAGTACCTGGTCGGCTACCGCGTCGCGGACATCCCCCCGATCATGGGAAGCGTCGACGTCTGCATCGGCGAGGTCGACCGCTGAGGGGGATATCGAATGTCGAGCTACACGCTCTACTCGGTCTCCGACCTCCTCTCCGTCACGATCCTCGGGGCCATCGGCTCGATCTTCCCGCAGCCGGTGCGTGGATGGATCACCTACCCGGCCTTCGAGACGACCATTGCGGTACTGATCTTCGCAGCGATCCTCCTCGCGGCGAGCATGCTCAACACGATCTTCCTGATCTGGGTCGAGCGGAAGCTCCTCGGCCGGATCATGGACCGGCGTGGCGCGATGCACGTCGGCTACGCCGGGCTCCTCCAGAACTTCGCCGACGGGTTCAAGCTGTTCCGCAAGGACACGGTCCGTCCGCGCGAGGCCGACCCCCTCGGATTCTGGTCCGGCCCGACCGTCTACATGGTCACGTCCATCATCCTCTTCGGAATCCTGCCGTTCTCGTCGGGCTGGAACTCGGGGGCCCTCCCGCTCACCCTCCTCCTCGCCCTCGCGATCTTCTCGTTCGCCCCCCTCTTCATTTTCATCAGCGCCTGGTCGAGCAACAACAAGTACTCGCTGATGGGCGGGATGCGCTCCGCCGCCCAGATGATCGCCTACGAGGTGCCGATCCTCCTCGCGGTCGTGGCGGTCGTCATCGTCGCGGGGAGCTTCGACCTCACGACCATCGTCACGGAGCAGCAGAACTACTGGTTCTGGATTCCGCTCTTCCTCGCGCTCATCGTGTTCGTCACCGGGATGCTCGCGGAGATGGAGCGGATCCCGTTCGACCTGCCCGAGGCGGAAGCCGAGCTGGTCGAGGGGTGGAACACGGAGTACGGTGGGATGCTGTTCGCCTTCTTCATGTTCACCGACTACCTCCGCGCCCTGGTCGGGAGCGTGCTGGTGGTGCTCCTGTTCCTCGGGGGATGGACGATGCCGTCGTGGATCCCGAGCGCACTGACCACCTTCCCGCTCGCCGGGATCTTCTGGTTCGTCCTCAAGACCTACATCGTCTTCGCGGTGTTCGTCTGGATCCGGGCCTCGCTCCCCCGGGTACGGACCGACCAGCTGCTCCGCGTCGGCTGGAACCGGATGATTCCGCTCTCGTTGCTCGCGGTCTTCCTCGCGGCGGTGCTGGTGACCGTGAAGTGCCTCCCGGGAATCGGCTGCGTGCCGTCCGTCGGGGTGTAGGAGGGTAAATCGTTCGATGGCGAGCGAAGTGAACGCCAAGGAAAAGCCGAACGAGAACCCGATCCTCTGGGTCGCCCGCCCGATGGCCACCGCCGCCCGACAGTTCGCCCGGAGCCTCGTGCGACCCTCCACCATCGTCTTCCCCTACGAGCGGCTCGAGGACCCGAAGTTCCGCGAGCGGGTCGGGGTCGCCTCCGGCCGACCGATCGGCGTCGGTCCGGTCTGGGACAACTATCGGGGCGTCCACGCGCTCAACATCGCCACCTGCATCAGCTGCAACCTCTGCCAGTTCTCCTGCCCGGACCTGTGCATCGACATGGTCACGGTGCCCGGCGGCGACCCGAAGCACCCGAAGAAGTGCCCCCAGATCGACTACGGGAAATGCAGCTACTGCGGCTTCTGCTCGGACGCCTGCCCCGAGGGGTGCCTCACCATGACGACCCGCTACGAGCTTTCGGTGACGAAGCGGTCCGACATGGTCTACTCGCCCGAACGCCTCTACCAGAACTTCCACTCGAAGCTCCCGATGAACCCGATCCGGCTCGCGCGGCCGGCGAACGAGGACGCGATCCTCCTCGACCCGCCGCTGTGCATCGGATGCAACGCCTGCGCGCGTGACTGCCCCACGCAATGCATCACGATGCTCGACATCCCGAAGCCTGAGGCGAAACCCGGCGAGAAGGTCCCGAAGCGGATCTGGAAGGAGCCGGTCGTCAACGACTCGGACTGCGTGCGCTGCGGTACCTGCATCAGCGTCTGTCCCAAAGAGTGCCTCTTCTGGGGGACTCGCAAGTGAGCGTCGAGGAACTCGCATTCCTGGCCCTCGCCGGGGTCGCCCTCGTCACCGGCGTTGCCGCCCTGCTCGTGCGGGAGCTCGTCCACACCATCCTGTGGATCGCCCTCTTCTTCATCGACCTCGCGGCGATCTACTTCCTGCTCTCGGCCCCGTTCCTGGGGGTCCTCCAGCTCGGCGTCTACGCGGGAGCGGTCACCGTCCTCCTCCTCTTCGGCGTCATGGTCACGCGGAAGCGGATCTTCTCGCGCGAGGCGGCGACGGGCCTGGGGGCGGTCCCGCTCGCGCTCGCGGTGGTGACGTTCATCTTCGTGGTCGCGACCGTCGGGGAATTCCCGCAGGGACAGCTCCCCGTCCGCTCGGTCGACCCCTCCGCCCTCTCGGAGGCGCTGTTCGGTACGTACGGGCCGTGGCTGCTGCTGCTCGGCCTCGTGATGCTGAGCGCGGTCTCGGGGGCGATCTACCTCGTCCGGGAGGGCCGAGAATGACGGCCCTGCCCATCGTCGGGTTCCTCGCGCTCTCCGCCGCCTTGGTCGCGGTCGGCCTTTTCGGGATTCTGACCCGCCGGAACTTCATCCTGCTGCTGATCGCGATCGAGATCGCCATGAGCGCGGCGATCCTGAACTTCGTCTACTTCGCCGCGTTCGAAGGCGGGCCGGTCGCAGTGATGGGCCAGTCGATCGCGATCGTCGTGATCGGCTTCGCCGCCACCGAGGTGGCGGTCGGTCTGGGGATCGTCCTCGCGCTCAACCGCGTCCGCCGATCGATCAACGTCGCCGAGGCGAACGAGCTCAAGCTCTGAGGGAGGACGATGAGCGTTCTCAACGGGCTGTTCGGCTACGCCTTCCTCGTCCCCCTCCTGATGGTCCTGTCGTTCGTCATCGTCGGCCTCGGCGGAACGCGGATGAAGCGCCTCGAGTGGGGCGGCTGGGTTGCGGTCGCCTTCTCAGGCGCGGCGATGGTCGTGGGGGTGCTGATCGGCGCCGGCGAGATGATGTCGCCGGGCTCGTGGACCAACGTCCAGTACACTTGGTTCACCCTCCCCGGGGCAGGCCCGTTCCCGAACGGCTTCACGCTCGTGGTCGGGACCCTGGTCGACCCGATCTCCGCGTTGATGCTGATCGTCGTGACGGTGGTCGGCTTCCTCGTGATGCTCTACTCGATCGAGTACATGCACCACGACCGCGGCCTGCCGCGGTACTACTCGGAGCTCTCGCTGTTCCTCGCCGCGATGAACGGCCTCGTCATCTCGAACAACCTGCTCGAGTTCTTCCTCTTCTGGGAGCTGGTCGGCCTCTGCTCCTACTTCTTGATCGGCTTCTACTACGAGAAGCCGAGCGCCTCGAGCGCCGCGAAGGAGGCGTTCCTGGTCACACGCGTCGGCGACGTGATGTTCCTCCTCGGGATCTTCATCCTCTTCTCCACCTACGCGACCGCCGGTCCGCTGGGCTCCGGCGGCTGGGCCGCGAACGGGTTCGTCTTCGCGAACGGCTCCCAGCCGTTCCTCGCCGGCGCGACCGCGAACTCGACCACCCTCACCGTCGCCGGGATCATGATCCTCGGCGGGGCCGCGGGAAAGAGCGCGCAGTTCCCGCTCCACGTCTGGCTGCCGGACGCGATGGAGGGCCCGACCACCGTCTCCGCGCTCATCCACGCCGCGACCATGGTCGCCGCGGGCGTCTACCTCCTCGCGGTCACCTCCGTCTTCATCGGGTTCACGTCGTTCGTGAGTCTCGTCATCGTCGGCATCGGCGGGTTCACGGCCTTCTTCGCGGCGACCATGGCGGTCGTCCACCCGGACATCAAGCGCGTGATCGCCTACTCGACCGTGAGCCAGCTCGGCTACATGGTGCTCGCCGTCGGCGCCGGGTTCACGATGGTCGGGCTCTACCACCTCTTCACCCACGCGTTCTTCAAGGCGCTCCTCTTCCTCGCCGCCGGCTCGGTCATCCACGCCATCGGCACCCAGGACCTGTTCAAGATGGGCGGGCTCCGACGCGCGATGCCGCTCACGGCGACCGCCTTCGCGGTCGGGGGGCTCGCGCTGTCCGGGATTCCCCCGTTCGCCGGCTTCTGGTCGAAGGACGATATCCTCGCCTCCGTCTACTCCCAGCTTGGCGCCCATCCGGCGTACTGGCCGTTCTTCCTGCTCGCCTTTGCGGCGGTCTTCCTCACGGCCTACTACATCTTCCGCGCCTGGTTCCTCGCCTTTTCCGGGGAGAAGACCCGCGACCCGACCCTCCCGCACCCCCACGAGGGCCCGTGGGTGATGCAGGTGCCGCTCATCGTCCTCTCAGCGTTCGCGGTCGGCGCCGGCCTCTTCGTCTTCTGGCCCAACTTCCAGGGCCTCCTCTTCCACGGCTACGGAGTGGGCGGCATCCCGCCGACGTACGGGACCACCGACCTCCTCCTCTCGGCCGTCAGCGTCGGCCTCGCGGGCAGCGGCATCGGCGTCGCCTGGCTCCTCTGGGGGAACGGCCGGGTGGTCGACCTCCCCTCCACAAGCGCCGCCCAGCCCGTGCGACGGCTCCTCCTCAACCGGTACTACTTCAAGGTCACCTACGACTGGATCGGGGCGAAGGGCGTCTACACGGTCGCCCGCGCCGCGGACTTCTTCGACCAGTACGTGATCGACGGCACGGTCCACGGCTTCGAGCGAGGATTCGCCTGGACGAGCGACCGCCTGCGTCGGATCCAGTCGGGAGTCGTCTCCGATTACGCGGCCTACGTGGTCGCGGGCCTCTTGGCGCTGTTCGTGCTGCTGCTCGTCGTCGCGCCCTACGTCGTCGCCCACTTTGGAGGTACGTAGGATGCTCCCGTGGATCTCGATCGTCCTCGGGACCCTGCTCGCCGGGACCGTCCTCACGTTCGCCTCGGGCCGGTACGCCCGCTGGGTCGCCCTCGCGACGTCGGCCGTGTTCCTCCTCGAGGTGTCGGCGCTCCTCCTGGTCTACCCCGGCTGGCCGGGCTACGCGAACGGCATCCCGGGCTTCGCGCTCTCGGAGTCGCACCCGTGGATCCACTTGGGCTGGCTCCAGGTGAACTACACGGTCGGGGTGGACGGCATCTCCCTCGTCCTGATCCTCCTCACGGCGATCCTGCAGATCGCGACGGTCGTCTACTCGTGGGGCGAGGAGAAGCGGCCGGCCGCCTACTTCGGCCTCGTCCTGTTGACGTGCCTGGGCTGCGCCGGCGTCTTCGTCGCGCTCGACATCCTCCTCTTCTTCCTGTTCTGGGAGGCCGTCCTCGTCCCGATGTTCTTCCTGATCGGTTTCTGGGGAGGACCGCGGCGCCGCTACGCCGCGCTCAAGTTCTTCGTCTACACCCACGTCGCCTCGATCTCGATGCTGGTGGGGCTGCTCGCGCTCGCCTTCTACTCCGGCGCGACCTCCTTCGACTTCTCGGCCGTCTACGCGGCGGCCCCCTCCCTCTCCCCGGTCGTCCAGTCGTTCCTGTTCCTCGCGCTGTTCTTCGGCTTCGGGGTCAAGTTCCCGATCGTCCCGTTCCACACCTGGCTCCCGGACGCCCACGTCGAAGCGCCGACGGGAGGGTCGGTGCTGCTCGCCGGGCTCCTCTTGAAGCTCGGCGGCTACGGGCTCATCCGCTGGGCGGTCGAGATCCTGGGGAGTCCCGGGCGGGTGGGGCTCCACAACGTCCAGCCGATCCTGTTCTTCGTCGCCTTCCTCTCGATCGCCTGGGGGTCGATCGTCTCCCTCTCGCAGCGGGACCTCAAACGGCTGGTCGCCTACTCGTCCATCAACCACATGGGCATCGTACTGCTCGCGATCGCCCTCGACTCCTCCCTCGGGCTCCTGGCCGCGGTCCTCCTCATGTTCGCCCACGGGGTCGTGAGCGGTCTCATGTTCATGACCGCCGGGACCGTTCACCACACGTTCGGCTCCCGCGACATCCCCTCGATCGGCGGAATCACCCCGACCACCCCCGCGCTTTCCACCATGATCATGGTGGGGTCGCTCGCCTCGCTCGGGCTCCCGGCGCTCATCAGCTTCCCCGCCGAATTCGCCGCCCTGCTCGCGACTTGGGACGGCCTCACCTACTGGGTGTTCATTCCGCTCATCATCCTGGTCGTCACCGCGGCGTTCTACCTCTGGATGATGCAGCGGATGCTCTTCGGACCGCCGAAGGGCGTGCCGCTCGAGACCCAGGACGTGAACTGGTACGAAGGGGCCGGGATGGGCCTCCTGGTCGCGATGACCGTCCTGTTCGGGATCCTGCCCGGGTTGCTCGTGAACGTCATCACGAGCTCCCCGGTGAAGGGCTTCCCCGGAGGGCCGTAGCCCGATGGCGCTCGCGTCGTTCGTCGGGCCATGGGTCCCCGAGCTCATCCTCCTCGGGGCCGCCCTCCTCATCTTCCTCTTCGATGTGGTCGGGGTGCGTCGGCTCGAGGCGGTGGGCGCGGTCGCCGTCGGCGGGACGGCGCTCGCGCTGCTGTTCGTGGTCGCCGACCTGGGGTTCGCGCCGATCGCTGGCCTCGCGACCGTCCCCGCGGGACAGGTCGACCCGGCCCCTGCGCTCCGCACGGCCTCTCTCTACACCTTCACCTCGCTCGGCCTCGTCTTCCAGGCGATCTTCCTCCTCGCCGCGTTGCTGGTCTCGGTCGCCTCGTTGAGCCGACCGAGCCGAGAGAAGGGCGCTCCGATCTTCTTCGGGCTCCTCTCGCTCGCGACCCTCGGCATGCTCTTGGTCGCGGTCGCCTCCGACCTCATCTTCCTCCTCCTGTCGATCGAGGTCACCAGCATCTCGACCTACCTCCTGGTCGCCTATTCGCGCCGGGACGCCCGCTCGCTCGAGGCGGCGATGAAGTTCTACATCATCGGCGCCCTCTCGACCACCCTCTCGTTCTTCGGGGCTTCCCTGCTCTTCGGCGCCTACGGGACGACCAACCTCTACCTCATCCACTCGCAGGCGGCCGCCGGGACGACGATCGCCGGCGGACCGGTCCTCGTCCTCCTCGGCTACGCCTTCTTGATCGCCGGGCTCGCGTTCAAGGCGACCCTCGTGCCGTTCCACGCCTGGGCGGTGGACGTCTACGACGGCGCGCCGACCGACGTCACCGCCTTCCTCGCGGGCGCTTCGAAGAAGGTCGGCATCTTCGCCTTCTTCCTCGTCCTCATCGGCCCGGTCCTCGTCGTCACGTCGACCGGGTGGTCGCCGTTCGCCGGCGGCTCGGCCGCCCTGGGGCCGGTGGTGCAGATCGTCCTCGCCGTGGTCGCGGTCCTCACGATGACGGTGGGCAACGTGCTCGCGCTCCTCCAGAAGGAGATGAAGCGGATGCTCGCCTACTCCTCGATCAGCCAGGCCGGCTACATGCTGATCGGGATCACGGTCGGCACGGCGCCGGCGATCGCGGGTGCGACGCTCCAGGTCTTCGCCCACGTGTTCATGAAGGGCGGCGCGTTCCTCGTGGTCGCGGGGGTCGCCGGCCTCGGCGTCGGCCCCCTCATCGACGACTGGCGGGGGCTCGGCGCGCGGCGGCCGCTCCTTGGTACGGCCTTCGGCCTCATGCTGCTCTCGCTCGCCGGCGTGCCGTTCACGATCGGGTTCTGGTCGAAGTTCATCCTGTTCAGCTCGGCCGTCCAAGCCCAGGGCTACTTCGTCTGGCTCGCGGTGGCGGGGCTGCTCAACAGCGCGCTGTCGGTGTTCTACTACGCCCGCGTCCTCAAGGTGATGTTCTTCGACACCCCGCCCGCCCCGGCCCCTCTACCGGCGGGCGCGGTGGTCGGCGGTTCGGAGCCGCCGGTCCTGGGGGCCGGCGGGTTCGGCTGGGGCCGGGCCGTCGCGGTCGGGATCGCCGCGGTGGCGATCGTGGCGCTCGGGGTCTACCCCCAGCCGATCTTCGGCGCCGTCCAGACGGCGGCCCAGCACTTCGTGGCGACCGGGGCGTAAGGCCCATGGAACGGTTCGACGTCGTCGTCGTCGGGGCGGGACCCGCCGGGTCGCTCGCGGCCCGCGCCGCCGCTGAGGGCGGGGCCCGTACCCTGCTCCTCGACCATCGCGAGGAGCTCGGTCACCCGGTCCAGTGCGGGGAGTTCGTCCCCGCCCCGCGCGAGCTCATCGACCTCTTCGGTTGCCCGGAGCTGGTCGCGGCCGCCTACGAGATCCCGCCGGAAACCGTCCTCCGCGAGACCCGGTACATGACGTGCATCTCCCCCTACGGACACCGGTTCCGGTTCCCCCTCGCCGGTGCGACCGTCTCCCGCCGGGCGTTCGACAAGGCCCTTGCCATCGAGGCCGAGGGGGCCGGTGCCCAGCTCCGGTACCCCGTGGGGGTCACCGGCGTCTTCGACGACGAGGTCCGGCTCGCCGACCGGACGAGCATCCGGGCCGAAGTCGTGGTCGGGGCGGACGGCCCGATCTCGACGGTCGGCCGATCGGTCGGCTTCCGACCGGCGCGCGTCCTGTTCCGCATGATCACGGCGACCGTGGATGGTCCGCTGGACGAGGACATCGACGTCTATTTCGGTCGGACGGCCCACCACGGCTACGCGTGGCGGTTCCCGAGGGCCCACGACGCGAACGTCGGGCTGGGCGTCCAGCGGCTCCGGCCGGGGGAGACGCTGGGGGGACTGCTCCACCGGTTCCTCGAGCGGACGGGGCTCGGACCGTCCCGCGCCCCGACCACGTGGTGGGTCCCGATCGGTCCCCCGCCGGAGAGCCTCGTCTTCGGCCGCGCGCTCCTCGCCGGGGACGCCGCGAACCTGGTGATGGCGACCAACGGCGGCGGGATCCCGACGGCGATGCTGAGCGGCTGGCTCGCCGGAGGGGCCGCCGCCCGCCACGTCCGCGAGGGGCGACCGCTCTCGGACTACGACCCGGCCTGGCGGGCTGCGCTCCACCATCCGCTCGACCGGGCCGCCCGGCTGCAACGGTTCGCCGACCGGATCAGCGGGAACGACCCCCTCCTGGCGCTGGGTATGCGATATATCGGGGTGTCGGGTCTCGACGCGATGATGCGGCTGCGTTGGCCCGCCCGGCTGGGGAGGAACTCGTGACGGTCGGCCCCGGCCCGGACGCCGCCGAAGCGTCCCTCGAGGCGCTGGTCACGCAGACGCTCGGCGCCGCGACCGCCTCCAAGGTGGGAGAGCTCCTTCCGGTCCTTGTCCGCGACTTGGCCGACATCGACTGGCGACTGAACCAGGTCCTCGGCTCGACCTACGCGCAGCTCACCGAGGCGGCGCGCTACGCGGTCGCGACCGGTGGGAAGCGGGTTCGCCCCCTGCTTATGGCGGCCGCGCACCGGGCGCTCGGCGCGCCCTCCACGCAGCCAATCGTCTCGCTGGCGGCCGCCTTCCAGCTGATCCACACGGCGACCCTCGTCCACGACGATGTCATCGACCACGCCGACACCCGCCGCGGGCGCCTCTCCATGCCGAGGGCGTTCGGACTGCCGCTCGCGATCGTGTCGGGCGACTACCTCTTCGTCCGCGCGTTCGAGCTCGCGGCCGAGTACCCGAAATCGATCATCCTGCGCTGCGGCGAGGCGTGCGCCGACCTGGTCGAGGGGGAGGTCCTCCAGGAGGCGTCCCGGTTCGACCTGTCGACGGGTCGAGAGCACTACTTTAGGGTGGTCGAGCGGAAGACGGCCGCGATCATCGCGGCGGCGCTCTCCTCGGTCGCCGAGATTGCGGGCTCGCCGCCCGAGACGGTGAACGCCCTCCAGACCTACGGGAAGGCCCTCGGTATCGCCTTCCAGGTGCGGGACGACCTCCTGGACGTCTACGGGGACCCGGACCTGCTCGGAAAGCCGCTCTACAACGACCTCAGGGAGGGGAACCCCACCCTGGTCGGCCTCGAGACCTACGCCCGCTTGGACGGCCGCCGCCAGGCGGAATACGAGGAGCTCTTCCAGCTACGACGGAAGCGGGCGAAGCACCTCTTCCGTCTCAAGGAGCTCACCGACCTTGCCGGCGCCGCGGCCGCGGTACATGCGGAGGGCGAGCGGTGGGCCGACCGCGCCGTCCGCTCCTTGGAACCGGTCCCGCCGGGACCCTACCGGCAGCTCCTCGAGTGGCTCGCGCACGGCGTCGCGGAGCGCCGGTTCTGAAGCCGGGCCGCCCCTCGAACGAAAGCTACATCTTCCCCCCGGCCGCCTCTTGGGCGACCGGGCGTGCGATGAGCGGTTCCTCCAACGCCTCCGCCACCTCGAACTCAGGGGTCGAGTTCGACCACCTGCCGCCGCGCTGGGAGCCGACCGAGGCGCGGCCCCGGCTTCCGGTCGGCGTCGCCGTCGTCTCGGTCCTCATTGCGCTCCTGGGCCTGGTGATGCTGCTCGCCGGCCTCCTCTTCCTCCTGAGTGCCTTTCTCGGGAGCGCCGTCCCGTCCTCGCTCGAGATCTTCCAGTCGATCGACGTCTTGGGCGCCGGCATCCTCGCCATCCTCGGGGCGCTCCTCCTCGCGATCGCGACCAGCCTGTGGCGCCAGGAGACCTGGGCGCTCTGGACGACCATCGTCCTCGTCTTCGCGACCGACGCCTACCTGTTCTTCACCGGCTCGATCACGATCCTGTTCCTGCTCCTCATCATGCTGTTCGTGTACCTTTTGGCCGTGCGTCGTTACTTCTACTGATGCGCGTCCTGCTCGCCCAGCTCGCCCCCGCGCGGGGCGACCGATCGGCGAACCTCGCCCGCCTCGAGGCAGTCGTCCGCGCCGCTCCCTGCGACCTCGCGGTGTTCCCTGAGCTCTACCTCTCGGGCTACCGTATCGGCGACCAGCTGCACCGCCTCGCCTTGAAGGAAGGGGACGAATCGACCGGGCGACTGAAGGCGGTCGCGCGGGAGACCGGGTCGGCGATCCTCGTGGGGACCCCGCTCGCCTCAAGCGAGCGCCGCGGCGAGGTCTTCAACGCGGCGCTGCTCGTTCATCCGTCGGGCGACCTTTCCGCCCAACAGAAACGATACCTCCCGACCTTCGGCCCGTTCGAGGAGGGCATTCAGTTCACGCCGACCGACACGAGCCGCCCGCTCACGGTCGGAGGACACGCGGTCGGTCTCGAGGTCTGTTACGACACCTTCTTTCCGGAGGTCTCGCGCGACCTCGCCCTGGCCGGGGCGGAGCTGTTGGTCATACTGAGCGCCTCGCCGGTGACGAGCGCCCGCCTCTTCGAGCGACTCCTCCCGGCCCGGGCGATTGAGAACGGCCTCCCGGTCGTGTTCGTGAACCGGGTCGGAGTGGAGGACGGCCTCGTCTTCGGGGGCGGCTCGGGCGCCTGGGACGTACGAGGAGAGCCGCTGGAGGGAGCGGCGGCACCG
>Ga0187771_10001731_pt1 | contig 14838 bp, 15 predicted proteins | sample 0116_SJ02_MP15_1_FD_133139 | JGI IMG/M metagenome (GOLD analysis project Ga0187771, IMG submission 133139) | Tropical peat soil microbial communities from peatlands in Department of Meta, Colombia - 0116_SJ02_MP15_10_MG | ecosystem: Environmental > Terrestrial > Soil > Wetlands > Peat | place...
AAGCCGATGCCGCGCGGCTCCGGCTTTTCCTTCGAGGATCGGATCGCCGGCGGCGTGGTCCCGCGCAACTACATTCCGTCCGTCGAAGAGGGTGTCATCGACGCGCTCAAGCACGGTCCGCTCGGTTTCCAGGTGGTCGATCTGCACGTCGCCCTGATCGACGGCTCCTACCACACCGTCGACTCCTCCGACATGGCGTTCCACATCGCCGGGCGGGTCGGCATGCAGGAAGGCCTGCCGCAGTGCCAGCCGGTGCTGCTCGAGCCGATCCACATGGTCGAGATCGTCTGCCCGAGCGAAGCCACCGCCAAGATGAACGCCATCTTGTCTGGCCGGCGCGGGCAGATCCTCGGCTTCGACACGCGCGAGGGCTGGCCGGGCTGGGACACGGTGCGCGCGCAGATGGCGGAAGCGGAGATCGGCGACCTCATCATCGAGGTGCGCTCGGCCACCGCCGGCGTCGGATCGTTCTCCTTCAAGTTCGACCACATGGCCGAACTCACCGGCCGCACGGCGGATCAAATTGTCGCAGCACGAAGGGCGGCGGAGTAAGGCGGCTGTCGTCCCCGCCTTCGCGGGGACGACACTCCCACGCATCCGTGATTTGCCAGTGAGGGCGTAGCGCCGTACCCCTTGAGCTTCGATTCCGAGGGGACCCGCCTCATGAACGTCATCCGCCGCCGCGGCTGGGAAATTCCCGAGCGCCTCGCCGCGTCCGCGCATCTATTCTTCAACCGCCGTAGCTTTCTCGCCGGTGGCGCCAGCGCGCTGGCGCTGCTGCCGAGCGCCGCGCCGGCCCAGCGCGTGCAAGACCTCGCCACGCTGCCGGACCCTACCGCCGATCTTTATCCGGCCAAGCGCAATGACAAATACAAGCTCGACCGGCCGATCACCGACGAGCAGATCAACGCGCACTACAACAATTTCTACGAATTCAATTCTTCCAAGGACGTCGCCGACCAAGCGCAGCTTCTGCCGATCCGGCCGTGGACGGTGAAGATCGACGGCCTAGTGGAGAAGCCGTTCGAGATCGGCATCGACGACTTGATCCGCAAGATGGCGCTCGAGGAGCGCACCTATCGCCACCGCTGCGTGGAAGCCTGGAGCATGGCGATCGCCTGGACCGGCTTCCCCTTCGCCAAGCTGGTCGACTTTGCCAAGCCGCTTGGCTCCGCCAAATATGTGCGCATGGAGACCTTCATGAATCCGAAGGTCGCGCCGGGCGAGCGCATGACCTGGTTCCCCTGGCCCTATGTCGAGGGGCTGACCATGGCGGAGGCGACCAACGAACTCGCCTTCCTCGCCACCGGCGCCTATGGCCATCCGATGCTCAAGCAGCACGGCGCGCCGTTGCGCCTGGCGGTGCCGTGGAAATATGGCTTCAAGTCGATCAAGTCGATCGTGCGCTTCAGCTTTGTCGAGGAGCGGCCGAAGGGTTATTGGGAGGCGCTGCAATCGTCGGAATACGGCTTCTGGGCCAACGTCAATCCGGCGGTGCCGCATCCGCGCTGGAGCCAGGCGACGGAAGAAGTGATCGGCACCGGCGAGCGGCGGCCGACGCTGATATTCAACGGCTACGGCGAATATGTCGCCGGAATTTACAAGGGTCTGGAAGGCGAGCGGCTGTGGGCGTGAGTACGATTTCCGTACAGCGCACGCGATTTTGAGGAACTGGAATAGCCGGTTTGAGTTAGGCTACCTGCTTGTGGCTCGTGGGGAAGACCGGGAGTCGTCGCAAGGTTTCTTCGTCATCTCGAGCGCGCCACCACCACCTGAACACCGGGTTTCAGGAGGCCATTATGGCGCATTCGCACATCCTGCTCGGCGCTGGAGTCAGTCCGGCGCAACCTGCCATCCGCCGCATCGGTCTTGCCGATCTCAAGGATGCCCTCGCCAAGGGTCTCGACGATTTCAACGCCATGCCGACGCACGCCATGTTCCTGTGCGTGATCTATCCGCTCATCGGCCTGGTGCTGGCGCGGCTCGCTTTCGGCTATTCGATCCTGCCGCTGCTTTATCCGTTGGCGAGTGGCTTTGCCCTGGTCGGGCCGCTGGCGGCGCTCGGCCTCTATGAATTGAGCCGGCGCCGCGAAGCCGGATTGGAGGGAGGCGCGACGCAGGCCTTCGACGTGCTGCGCTCCTCGTCGATCGGGGCGATCGCGGCGCTCGGCATTTTGCTGCTGCTGATCGTCGGCGTCTGGCTCGCTGTCGCCAATGCGATCTATGTGGCGGATTTCGGCTATGCGCCGCCGCCCTCGTTCGGCCCCTTCATGCGCGAGGTGCTGACGATGCCGGCCGGCTGGAATCTGATCATCGTCGGCAATGCCGTCGGCTTCTGCTTCGCAGTCGTCGTGCTTACGATCAGCGTGGTGTCGTTTCCGCTGCTGATCGACCGCGACGTCGGCGCCGCCGTGGCGCTGCTCACCTCGATCCGCGCGGTCATGAAAAATCCGTGACCATGGCGGCCTGGGGGCTGATCGTCGCCGTCTTGCTGGCGCTCGGTTCGCTGCCCTTGTTCATGGGGCTCACGGTTGTGCTGCCGGTACTCGGCCACGCGACTTGGCATCTCTACCGCAAGGTGGTCGAACCGGATGCGAGCCCGCGCCCGGATTTCCGCGCGCCGCCGCCGGGCCGGCGTTACGCGGCCGATTTTCCGGCCAATCTGTTCCCCTGGGCGCGATAAAGGCGGCAAGGGCGCGCCCCTTCCGCCCGCGCAGCGTCCTTCCTATCTCGCAGGAAACGCCATGGAGGGTTTCTTGCGCGCATTGTTCGTCTGCCTCATCGCCGCCTTCACTGCTTTCAGCGCCTTGTCCGCCCGCGCGGCCGAAGAGCCGGATCTCATCTTCAAGCGCTCGACCGTATTCAAATGGCTGACGCCGAACGACAAGCTCGCCACCTACGGGCTGGACGATCCCGAGGTCGAAGGCGTGGCCTGTCATTTCACCGTGCCCGAGCGCGGCGGCCTCAAGGGCTGGATCGGCGTGGCGGAGGAAGTCTCTGACATCTCGCTTGCCTGCCGGCAGATCGGACCGATCCGCTTCAAGGCCAAGTTCGAGCAGGGCGAGGACATGTTCCGCAAGCGCCGCTCGCTGTTCTTCAAGAAGATGCAGATCGTGCGCGGCTGCGACATCAAGCGCAACGTGCTGGTCTATATGGTCTACAGCGACAAATTGATCGAAGGCTCGCCGAAGAATTCCACCTCCACCGTGCCGATCCAGCCGTGGGGCGCCGAGAGCGCGGTGCAGAAATGCGCGGATTGGGTGGAGAAGTAGGCGGCGACCTCCGCAGCGGTACTCTTTGCCGCTATTTCCGTGTCACAGGAATAGTCCTAAGATTGCCGCTGGGCGGGAAGCGCGGAGGCTGCCATGTCCAATACTGACGAAACCGATTTCGTCGGCCTCGGCCGCGCGGCCGGTGTCGCGCTACATCAGCACTGGGTATATTTCCTGGTCGAGGGCGTGGTGCTCGTCGTGCTCGGCGCGACCGCGATCGTCATCCCGGCGCTCGCCACCATCGCGATGACCATCATCGTCGGCTGGCTGCTGCTGGTCAGCGGCGTGGTCGGCCTGTTCACCACCTTCTCGATGCGCGCGGCGCCGGGCTTCTGGTGGTCGCTGCTCTCCGCCGTGCTCGGTATCGTCGTCGGCGTGCTGCTCTTGGCTGCGCCGCTGAGCGGGGCACTTTCGCTCACTTTGCTGCTGGTCGCCTTCTTCATCATCGAGGGCGCGGTGTCGATCATGTTCGCGTTCGACCACAAGCGCGAGCTATCCGGGCAGTGGGGCTGGATGCTGGTGAGCGGCATCGTCGACCTAGCGCTAGCCGCGCTGGTGTTCGCCGGCTTGCCGAGTTCGGCGGCCTGGGCGATCGGGCTTCTGGTCGGCATCAATATGGTGTTCGGCGGCAGCGCGCTGATCGCCATGGCGCTGCACGCGCGCAAGGCCGCGGCCTGACCGCACGCTTGCCGCGCGATTTCAATGCGTGAAAGCGAGACGCACGACGCGGCGATGTATTAATTTCGCAACGCGGGCATGCCCGCATTGCTTCGGCCATCCACCTCTTTAGTGTGCGCGCGTATAATGCCGCCATGTATGTCCAGCATGCGGACGGACACGGGTTCAGGGAGGAGACTGACATGCCCGCTTATTGGGTCGCGCGTTCGAAGATCAACGATCCGGTCGAGTACAAGAAGTACACCGACCTAGTGCCCGGCATCATCGCCAAGTTCGGCGGCAAGGTGCTGGCGCGCGGCGGCAAATTCCAGATCATGGAAGGCCCGCACAAATTCCACCGCTTCATCGTGATCGAGTTTCCCACCTTCGAGCAGGGCGTCGCCTGCTTCACCTCGCCGGAATACGACGCGGCCGCCGCCTTCCGCCGCTGCGGCGCGGGCGAGGTGGAAACCATCATGGTCGAAGGGGTGTGACGTCCCACCCGCGTTGGGCGCTGCAGCAAGACGCCGCGAAGTGGGCAAAATAGGCCCGGATTTCCGAGCACTTGACGGCGCGGCCGAGCGGCCGCGCCGTTTTTATGTGCTGTCCGGCGGCCCTGACCGGTTGTGCCGGTAGACCGGTGCCCGCGACGCTGTCATTATTGGCGTACCGAAAAAAATAAAACCAGTCAGGGAGAACGACTATGCTGCCAAGGGTGAAATACGCCTGCGCGGGCGCGGTAGCCGCGCTCGCAATGTGTGCGCTGTTTGCTGGGCCGGCCGCGGCTCAGAACAAAGAGCCGATCAAGATCGGCTTCAGCATGGCGCAGACCGGCCCGCTCGGCCCCAACGGCCAGCAGGCGCTGCTCGGCATGAAGATCTGGGAAGAGGAGACGAACGCCAAGGGCGGCCTGCTCGGGCGGCCGGTGCAGCTCGTCTACTACGACGACCAATCGAACCCGTCGACGGTGCCGGGCATCTACACCAAGCTGCTCGACGTCGACAAAGTCGATCTCGTGCTGAGCGGCTACGCCACCAATATGGTGGCGCCAGCGATGCCGGTCATCATCCAGAAGAAGAAGACATTCATCAGCCTGTTCGCGCTCGACGCCAATGCCGAGTTCCACTACCCGAAATATTTCTCGGTGCTGCCGACCGGGCCGAAGACCACGGAGTCGTTCACCGAGGGCGTGTTCCAGATCGCCGCGCAGCAGAAGCCGAAGCCGACCACGGTGGCGCTGGCAGCGGAAGACGCCGAGTTCTCGCGCAACGCCTGCGAGGGCGCGCGCAAGAACGCCAAGGAATTCGGCGTCAAGATCGTCTACGACAAGAGCTTCCCGCCCGGCACCACCGACTTCTCGCCGATCGTGCGCGCGCTGCAGGCTTCGAACGCTGAGATCGTGATCTTGTGTTCGTATCCGCTCTCGTCGGTCGGCCTGACGCTGGCGATCAACGAGGCGAACTACACGCCGAAGATCATCGGCGGCGCCATGGTCGGACTGCAGGCCACCGTGTTCAAGAACAAGCTCGGGCCGAAGCTCAACGGCATCGTCAACTACGAGACCTGGGTGCCGTCGGAGAAGATGATGGCGCCGGCCGCGGAGTTCTTCAAAAAGTACCAGGAGAAGGCGCCGGCGGCGAAGGTCGATCCGCTCGGCTACTATCTCGGCGGCTGGGGCTACGCCTACATCAAGATGCTGGGCGACGCCGTCACCGCGACCAAGAGCCTCGACGACGACAAGATCGCCGAGTGGCTGCGCAAGACCCATCACCACACCATCATGGGTGACTGGAGCTACGGCCCGAACGGCGAGTGGACCAAGTCCGGCATGATGCAGGTGCAGTACCACGACATCAAACCGGGCGCCGGGCTCGAGACCTGGAGGGGCATGAGCTATCAGACGGTGCTCACGCCGGCGAGCCTGGCCACCGGCAAGGTGATCTACCCCTACGAGAAGGCCAAGCAATAGGCCGTCCCAACAAACTGCCCACAGTTGCGATTGGGAAAGAGATACGGCGCGGGAGGAGCAGGCCCGCGCCGTATCCCGTTAGGGTTGCCGCAGGCGGGAGCGTGGCCGTCGCGGTGGACCATTGCGCGGCGCGCTGTCATTATTGGCATCATTCAAGAAACGATGCTCCACGGGAGGTAACCGATGCTGCACAAGCTCAAATCGCGCGCCTTGGCGCTGATCGCCGGGACCGCCGTCGCGGCCACCATGGCCGTGACCGGCGCCAGCGCGCAAGACAAGGAGCCGATCAAGATCGGCTTTGCCATGTCGCTCACCGGTCCGCTCGCCGCCAACGGCAAGATGTCGCTGGTGGCCATGCAAGTATGGGAAGACGATATCAACGCCAAAGGCGGGCTGCTCGGCCGGCCGGTCAAGCTCGTCTATTACGATGACCAGAGCAGTCCGGCGCAGGTGCCCAGCATCTACACTAAGCTCTTGGACATCGACAAAGTCGACCTGATCGTCAGCGGCTATGCCTCGACGCAAATTGCCGCGGCCATGCCCATCGCGATCCAGCGGAAGAAGCTGTTCGTCAGCCTGTTCGGCACCGGCGTCAACGACACCTTCCACTATCCGAAATACTTCTCGATGATCCCGAACGGCCCGACGCCGAAGCCGGCCTTCACGCGCGGCTTCTTCAAGGTGGCCGAGCAGCAGAAACCGAAGCCGCAAACCATCGCCATAGCCATGGCGGACGCCGAGTTCGGCCGGAATGCCTGCGAGGGGGCCGCGGAGAACGCCAAGGATTCCGGCTTCAAGATCGTCTACAACAAGGCCTATCCGCCATCGACGGCCGACTTCTCCCCGATCGTGCGTGCGGTGCAGGCGCTCAATCCGGATCTGTTCGTGGTCTGCTCCTATCCGCTCGACACCGTCGGCATGGTCAACGCCATGCACGAGGTCGGCTTCACCCCGAAGATGTGGGGCGGCGCGATGGTCGGTCTGCAGGCGACGGTGTTCAAGACCAAGCTAGGGCCGCTGCTGAACGGCGTGGTCAACTTCGAGACTTGGCTGCCGGTCAAGTCGATGGAGTTTCCGGGCTCGATGGATCTCCTGAAGAAATACCAGGCACGCGCCCAGGCCGCCGGCGCCGATCCGCTCGGCTACTACATGCCGGTGTGGGCTTACGCCTATCTGCAGGTGCTCGGCGACTCGATCGCCGCCACCAAGAGCCTCAACGACGACACGCTCGCCGACTATCTGCACAAGACCACGTTCAAGACCGTGGTCGGCGACGTGAAGTTTGGCAAGGACGGCGAGTGGACGGAAGAGCGCACGCTGGCGGCGCAGTTCCAGAACATCAAGGGCAACACGGTCGACGACTTCCGCGATCCGACCAAGACCGAGGTGATCATTTATCCGCCGCAGTTCAAGAGCGGCGACGTGCTCTATCCGTACGAGAAGGCGAAGTAAGCTTTCCGGACAAAACGAAGCGGCGCGGGAGAAATCCCGCGCCGTTTTTGTTTTCACCTCTCACCGTAGGAACGGCGAGAGGGAAGCCTCACATCCCCAGATAGAACTGCCGGATCAGGTCGTTGTTGTTGAGCTCGTCGGCGGAGCCGCCTTCGAAGGCGATTTTGCCGTGCACGATGACGTAGCCGCGGTCGGCGATGCGGATGGCTTGGGTGAAATTTTGCTCGGCCATCAGCACGGTGAGCTGATAGTGCTCCTTGAGCTGCTTGATGGCGTCGATGGTGCGCGCGACCAAAAGCGGCGCCAGGCCGACCGACGGCTCGTCGACCAAGAGGATGCGCGGCGCCAGCATCAGCGCGCGGGCAAGCGCCAGCATCTGCTGCTCGCCGCCGCTCATCGAGCCGGCGAGCTGGTTGCGCCGCTCGGCCAGGCGCGGAAAGGCCTCCAGGCAGAAATCGAGGTTGGTCTTGATCTGCGCGCGCGCCTTCGAGCGGAAGGCGCCGAGCAGCAGGTTCTCCTCCACCGTCAGCTTGGGGAACAGGCGGCGGCCTTCCGGCACCAGCGCGATGCCGAGGTCGACGATCTGCTCGGTGCGCATGCCGACCAGGTCGTGCTTGACGCCGTCGATCTCGGCGATGATGCGTCCGGCGGCGGGCTTAACGAGGCCCATCACGCATTTCATCAGCGTGCTCTTGCCGTTGCCATTGGTGCCGAGCAGCGCCACCGTCTCGCCGGCCTTCACCGTCATCGAGACGTCCTCGATCACCCGCACCGCGCCGTAGGCGGCGTGCACGTTTTCGATGGTGAGACTACTGGCCAAGATACGCCCTCACCACGTCGGGGTTTCGCACCACGTCTTCCGGCTTGCCGTCGGCGACCTTCTTGCCCGAGACCAGCACGGCGAGCCGCTGCGAGAAGCGCATCACCGCGCTCATGATGTGCTCGATGAGGATGACGGTGATGCCGCGCTCATTGAGCCGCAGCAACAGCGCCAGGATGTCGTCGACTTCCGAATGCGACAGCCCGGCCATCGACTCGTCGGCGATCAAGAGCTTCGGCTCCGCCGCCATGGCGCGGGCAAGCTCCAGCTTGCGCATCTCGACTTGCGTCAAGTCGCGCGGCAGCCGCTTCGCCTTGTCCGCCAAGCCGACCATCTGCAACAGCTCGTGGCAGCGCGCCGCGAGATCGCCGTGCGCGTGCAGCATGCCTTCGCGCGCGCGCACGGTGTAGAGCAGGGGGATGCGCAGGTTGTCGGCGAGCGTCATGCTGTGGAACGGCCGCGGTAGCTGGAAGCTGCGGGCGAGCCCGCGGTGCGTGCGCTCGTGCGCGGCGAGGCCGTCCAGCACCTTGCCGTCGAAGTGAACGCTGCCGGTCTCGTTCTGCAGCGTGCCGCAGATGCAGTTGACCAGCGTGCTCTTGCCCGAGCCGTTCGGCCCGATCAGCCCCAGCCGCTCGGCCGGCTGCACTTCAAGATTGATGCCGTCGAGCGCGACGAAGCCGTAGAAGCGCTTGCCGATATTGTCGACGTGCAGCAGCGCGCTCATGAGCGCCTCCGCGCGCGCAGCCGCTCCTGCACCAGCCCGATCAGGCCGTTGGGCGCGATGATCACGAAGGCGACCAGCATCAGGCCGACGATCAGCAAGTTGACCGCCGAGGAAATGGTGACGGTGGCGTATTGCTGCGCCGAACCGAGCAGAAGCGTGCCGATCAGCGGGCCGAGCCAGCTGGTGGTGCCGCCGATCATCGGCATGGCGATCGAGTTGACCGCGTATTCCAGCCCGAACGCCGACTGCGGCTGCAGATAGCCGATGTAGTAGGGGAACGGCGCGCCGGCCATGCCCATGAAGGCGCCGGACAGCGTGGTGGCGATCAGCTTGAGCCGCAGCGTCGGCACGCCGCAGGCCTCCGCCGCCAATTCGTCGTCGCGGATGGTGGCGAGGCCGTAGCCGAGCTGCGAGCGCTCGATGGCGCGCGCGGTCACCAGCGCGATCACCGCCAGCACCAGCATCAGCGCGAACAGATATTCGATGTAGTTGATGGTCAGTCCGGCGACCTCGAGGCTCTCCGGCCGGATGATGTAGGCGCCGCGCGAGCCGCCAACATAGTCCCAGTTGACGACCAACGTCTGGAACACAACCGCCATCGCCAGCGTGGCGATGGAGAAGAAGGCGCCGCGCAGCCGCAGCGTCAGATAGCCGGTGCCGAGCCCGACGATGCCGGAGACGACGGCGCCGAACACGATGAGGACCGGAACCGGCAGCGGATGGAACTTGTACCAGAATACGGAGCTGTAGGCGCCGATGGCGAAGAAGGCGGCGCTGCCGAAATTGACGTAGCCGCAGTAGCCGCCAAGGATGTTCCAGGCGGTGGCGAGAACGATGAACTGCAGGATCGTGTAGCCGGCGAAATACAGGTAATCGACGCCGAGCCAATGGGCGACGACGAGCAGAGCGAGGCCGATTGCCGCGGCGCTGAGGGAAAATGCCGTCGTGTTCACGCTAGCGTCCCATGAGTCCGGCCGGCCGGAACGCCAGCGTGAGAAGAAGGAAGCCGAACGACACCGCCGGCGCCCAGGACGGGCCGTAGAAGGTCGAGGTCAGGCTCTCGACCACGCCGAGCAGGAAGGCGGCGATCAGCGCGCCCGGCATACTGCCGAGGCCACCGAGCACGCAAATGGCGAACACGCGGCCGATATAGTCGCGGCCGACCGAGGGCTCGACCGGCTGGATGATGATCAGCAGCGCGCCGGCGACCGAGGCGGTGGCGATGGAGAGGCCGAAGGCGATGCGCTTGATGGCAATCGGATCTGCCGCCATCAGTTGCAGCGCCAACTGATCCTGCGACACCGCCTTGATGGCGCGGCCGATGAAGGTGCGGCCGACGAACAGTTCGAGCGCGGCAAACAGCGCCAACGCCATGATGCAGGGCACCAGCATGCGCAGCGGCAATTCGATCATGCCGAGATGCAGGCTCGGCCCGATATAGGCGGCCTCCACGTAGCGATAGTCGACGCCGAACACCAGGATCAGCGTCACCTCCGTGACGAACAAGAGGCCGAAGAAAAAGGCGAGCCCGCGCAGCGATTCCTGTCCGCGCCGCTCGAACGCCACGTAATAGACCTGATAGACCAGGGCGCCGAGCGCATAGAACGCCGGCAGCACGATGATGCTGACCAGGATCGGATCGATGCCGAGACTGACGTTGAGGTAGTAGGCGATGTAGGAGCCGAGGATGACGAAGGCGGGATGCGCGATATTGACGATGTCGAGCATGCCGAACGAAATCGAAATGCCGGCGGTGACGGCGGCGTAAAAGCCGCCCAGCAGGATTCCGGCGACGAGGGCGTTGATCAGGAGATCCCAGGAAATGTCCATCCCAATGTCGACCGGTCCGGGCAGCGGCAAATCGGGCACCAGCGCTGCATCGTCGGCGCAATGCGGGTGGCGATCTGCGTATCGAACGGACCGGCGTGCTTTCCCCTCTAGACTTCAGTTTCTTCTATGCCCGAATTGGCGACCGGGCTTCGCGCGCCAGTTTGCAGGAAGCCCGGCGGCTTGGCTAGCCCATTGATCGGTCAATCGAAGCCGGCCGCCTGTGGACAACAAAACGCCCGCCGGGGTGGGCTGCGGCCCAGGACGGCGGGCGTTAACGCAACGCCGTGGGCTCAGGCTGCGGCTTGTGGGCGCACCCCGGCCGGCAGCGGCATCGGCTTGTTGGCGCTGTCTTTGAACTCGACGGTCATGAACACCATTTCCTTGTCGCCGAGATTCTCCAGGTCGTGGACCTTGAACTCGCCCTTGCCGTAGCGCTCATGCCGCGTCTCGCCCGGCGCATAGGTGTATTCGACCGTGGTGCCGTCATGCACGTGCTGGCGGCCGCGCCCGCCCGACACCGAGGTCCAGAAATAATCCAGCACGTGGCGGTGAAATCCGACTCTCTCGCCGGGCGCGAGGCGGATGATCCACACTCGCGTGCGTTCGTCCTCGGACAGCAGGGTGGAACCAACGCAGGGGTTCGGGTTCTTGGCTTCGCGCTCGAATTCGGCGACGAGTTCCGCCGGCCATTGCGATTTCTCTTTCTTCTCGGCGGCCTTGTCGAGCATGGTCAACGCCATGGCAATTCCTCCAGTGCTATTTGTCTTCGTATATAGCATATTCCGGGTAACGAAAAGATTGTGAGGAAGCTGCTTTGCCGGGGTTGAGGGCGATTGTCATCGGCGGCTCGATGAGCGGCCTGCTGAGCGGGCTGATGCTGCGCCGCGCCGGCTGGGACGTGGACATCTACGAGCGCGTGGAGAGCGAACTGTCCGGCCGCGGCGCCGGCATCGTTGCGCAATACGAGTTGATCGACCGCCTGCGGGCGCTCGGGCTCGCCACCGAGGCGCTCGGCGTCAAGATCGCCACGCGCAAGATCCTCGACCGCCAGGGCCAGCTGACCGCGACGATCGAGTGCCCGCAGGTGCTCACCGCGTGGGAGCGGGTCTACCGGCTGCTGCGCGACGCCTTTCCGCCCGAGCGCTATTACCGCGGGCGCGGCCTCGTCGGCTTCGAGTCGCGCGCCGATTCGGTGCTGGCGCGCTTTTCCGATGGCGAAAGCATTGCGGCCGATCTCCTGGTGGGCGCCGACGGCATCCGCTCGACCGTGCGCCAACAGGCGTCGCCCACCGCAACGCCGCTCTATACCGGCTACTGCGCCTGGCGCGCGCTGATCGCCGAAGACGCCATCCCGCCTGACACCCACCGCGATATTTTTGAATACATGACCTTCACGCTGCCGCCGGGCGAGCAGTTCCTCGGCTATCCGGTAGCCGGGCCGGACAACGATCTGCGCCCCGGCCATCGCCGCTACAACGTGGTGTGGTACCGGCCAGCCGACGAGAAAAGCAAATTGCCATGGCTGCTCACCGACGAGAGCGGCACTCGGCATGCGATCTCCATCCCGCCGCCGCTCATCCGCCGCGAGGCGATCGCCGAAATGCGCGCCGACGCCGAGCGGCTGCTTGGGCCGCAGTTCCGCCAGATCGTCAAGCTGATCGAGGAGCCGATCCTGCAGCCGATCTACGACCTCGAATCGCCGCACATGGCGTTCGGCCGCGTGGCAATCCTCGGCGATGCCGCGTTCGTGGCGCGGCCGCATGTCGCGGCCGGCGTCTCCAAGGCGGCGGACGACGCGGCCGCATTGGTCGCGGCGCTCACGGCGGAGGCGGACGTGCCTGCCGCGCTCAGGCGCTTCGAGGCGGCGCGGCTCTCCGAGAATGTCCGCATCATCGAGCGCGCGCGCCATCTCGGCGCCTATCTGCAGGCGACGCAAACGCAGGAGGAACGCGCGCGCGCTGGCCAGCACTCAACCGACGGCGCGGTGATCGCCGAGACGGCGGTGCTGGATTTTCTGTATGCGTAGCTACGATCCGGTCGTCCCCGCGAAAGCGGGGACCCAGGGCCAAAGAACTGGATTCCCGCTTTCGTGGGAATGAACGGAATTGGGGCGGTGCTTTCGGGTCACAGCCCCAACAATCTTTTCGCGTTGCCGCCGCACACCGCGGCGCGTGTCGCATCGTCGAAACTTTCGACCGAGGCGACGTGGCCGACCGGATCGTACTCCAGCATGTCGTAAGGATAGTCGGTGCCGAGCACGATGCGGTCGGCGCCATAGGTCTTCACCAGCGCCTCCAGCTGATGCGGCGTGAAAACGACCGTGTCGAGATAGACGTTGCGCCGCAGATAGGTCGTCGGCGGCTGCGGCAAATCGCCGTGCGCATCCGAGCGCGCGCCCCAGGCATGATCGATGCGGCCGGAATAAGCGCCGAGGAAGCCGCCGCCGTGCACGGCGACAACGCGCAGCTTCGGATGCCGTTCGAAGACTCCGTCGAAGATCAGGTAGTGCAGCGCCATCGTGGTGTCGAGCGGATTGCCGATCACGTTGTTGAAGTAAAAGCGCGCGAAACGCTGCGGCTGGGTGAAGCCGGTCGGGTGGATCAACACCAGCGCGTCGAGCTCCTCGGCTTTCTTCCAGAACGGCGCGAAAGCGGGGTCGGATAGCTCCTTGCCGTTGACGTTGGTGAGGATCTCGGCGCCCTTGAAGCCGAGCTGCTTCATGCCACGTTCGAGCTCCTTGGCCGCCTCGTTGCCGTCCTGCATGGGCACGCCGCCGAGCGCGACCAGCCGGTCCTTATGCTTGCCGACATAGTCGGCGATGCCGTCATTGAGGGCGCGAGCGGCCTGGACGCCGACCTCGAGGGGCAGGTTGTAGTAGATTTGTGGCGGCGCCGGGCAAATGAGCTGCATGTCGACGCCCATCTCGTCCATCACGGCAAACCGCTCGTCCGTGGTGGCGATGCGCGTGCGGATGTCGGCGGCCTGCTTGGCCATCAGGGCCTGCGTCTCGGGGGTGGACGCCTGAACCAGCGGATCGGTCGATTGCTTGAGGTGCGGCGTCACGATGTCGGCGACGCGTGGCACCGCGACATGCGCATGCATATCGAGCGTGAGACTCTTCGGCCGCACCTCGCGCCCGGGCTTGCCATGTTTGCGCGCCGCGGTGAGCGCGTATTTGTTCCAGACTTGAGTCATTACCGTTCCTTCCTAACTTCCCTCATTGATTTGTCTCCTCGTCTTGAGGAGGCGGCGAAGCCGCCGTCTCGACGGACGAGGCTCGTGGCCATCCTCATCCTTCGAGACGAGCGCTGCGCGCTCTCCTCAGGATGAGGATGGATATTAGAACACCCCCATATGCTGGCGCAGGTCGACGCCATCTTTTTCCAGTTGCGCCGGCGTCGACACCACCGCGACGTGACCGGTGTTGAGGATGACGATGTCGTCGGCGACGTCGAACACGAGCTTCGGGTTCTGCTCGACCAGCACGATCGACAGCCCGCTCTGCTTGAGCTTGCGGATGGTGGCCATCACCTCGGCGACGATCTGCGGCGCCAAGCCTTCCGACGGCTCGTCCATCAGCAGCACGCGCGGATTGCCCATCAGCGCGCGGCCGATCGCCAGCATCTGCTGCTCGCCGCCGGACAGATGCGCGGCGATCTGCTGGCGCCGCTCGGCGAGGCGGGGGAACACGGCGAAGACGGTGTCGATGGTCCACGGCGCGTGCTTGCTGCCGGGGTCGGGCTTGCGCGCGGCCACAACCAGGTTCTCGCGCACGGTCAGGCTCTTGAAGATGCGGCGGCCCTGCGGCACCAGCGCGACGCCGTGCGCCGCGATCATCTCGGGCGAGAAACCGGTGACTTTGTCGCCGAACACGGTGACTTCGCCGCGGCGCGGCGGCAATAGGCCCATGGCGACGTTCATGCAGGTCGACTTGCCGGCGCCGTTGCGGCCGAGCAGGCCGAGCATGCGCGCCTCGCCGAGCTCGAAGGAGACATTGGCGAGCACGTGGCTGTCGCCGTAATAGGCGTCGATGCCGTTGAGGCTGAGCGCGCTAGTGGCCAAGATAGACCTCCCGGGTGCGCGGGTCGGCCACCACTTCGGCGCGGTTGCCCTC
>Ga0187771_10001732_pt1 | contig 14832 bp, 11 predicted proteins | sample 0116_SJ02_MP15_1_FD_133139 | JGI IMG/M metagenome (GOLD analysis project Ga0187771, IMG submission 133139) | Tropical peat soil microbial communities from peatlands in Department of Meta, Colombia - 0116_SJ02_MP15_10_MG | ecosystem: Environmental > Terrestrial > Soil > Wetlands > Peat | place...
CGGGAATGCGGTGCTGCAATCGCCGGCCGCTCAGCCCGCCGAAATATAGTCGCGCATCGCCGCCTGCTCGCGTTCCATCTCGCCCAGGCGATGCTTGACGATGTCGCCGATTGAGACGAGGCCGATGACCCGGCTCTGCTCGACCACCGGCATATGGCGAAACTTGCCGACGGTCATGCGCTCCATGATCGTCGCCACCGTCTCGCCCGCCGTGCAGGTCTCGACTTCGCGCGTCATCGTCCGGCTTACCGGCTCGTCGAGCGCGGCGGCGCCGCGTTCGGCAAGGACGCGCACGATATCGCGTTCGGAGATGATGCCGACAATGCGCCGGTCGGCGCCAAGGATAAGCGCCGCGCCGATGCGTTTTGCGGCAAGCAACCGCGCAGCGTCGGCAAGTGTGGCGCCGGGTTCGATGCTGATGACGTCGCGGCCCTTAGCCGCGAGGATGGTGCTGACGGTCATCGTAGCCTCCCTAGGCTTCGCAATCCGCGCCGGCCCGGGCGAGCGGGCGGACGCGCTGTTGAAGCTGACGCTTAGGTCGGCGCCGAGTTCCATCGGCGACTATCGTAATCGGCGGGCCATGTCCTGAGCGTCATGGTCCGTCCCCGGCTGCCCGCGCCTTGCTGCGGAGCAGCATCGAGTCTCGCTCGGGTCGCCCATAAAACCAGCGCCGACTCTGGAGCCAGCATGACGAACGAATGCGGCGACGACAAGGCTTGTCAAGTCAGCCGCTCGGCTCGGTATCGAGTTGTGCACTCGCCACCGGATCGAAAGCGTTGAACAGCAGCAAGCCGGCGATAAAGCCGCCAATATGAGCCTGCCAAGCAATTTCCTGTCCGTCTCCGGCGATCTGAACGCTGCCGAGCCCGAACAACGCATTCAAGCCGATCCAAACGCCGAGGAAAATCAAGAAGCGCGGGTCGCGCAGCGTCGCCTTGAGCGAGGCGGCCGGCACGCGATAAGCGTTGCCGTCCCCCTCCCCTCGCCAAAGGCCGAGCGGACCGCGCGATTGGAAGACGAAGCGAAGCGCCGCCGCCATCGTTCCGGAAATCGCCGCCGAGGCGCCGATCATCGGCACCATTGCACCCGGATGGCTCACAAGATGCGCGAAGGCCCCGGCGGCGGCCACGGCGAGCATAAAGCCGACATATCGCCAGCCTCCAAAGCGGCGCGCCAGCGCGGTTCCGAACGGCAGCAGCCAAGCGAGATTGATGCCGATATGCAAAAAATCCGCGTGGATAAAGGCGTAGGTGAAAAAGGTCCAGAGATCCGCGGCAAACCCACCTGGGAACGAACCGCCGACCAAGAGATCGGTGTCGTAGCGCGCCGGAATGAAAGCGAAGGTGAGCAGGAATTGCAGGTCCTGGGCTTCACTCAAGAACAGTATGCGCAGGATATGGACGAGCAAGAGAGCGCCCACCGTCGCGATTACGACCGGGGGCACGTTGAACATCGGCTCCGAACGCTGAATCACCGCCATCGGCACCTGCGTCCCGCCCACATAGGCCGCGCGAGCCATGACGGCAAGCGGCGCACGCCGAGCAAAAAGACAAAAGGGAGAGCCGAAGCTCTCCCTTTTGCAGCCTGCGCGGGGTTCCGCACACGATGCCGAGTTGCCCGTTGGACGGGGCAGATACGGCATCGGGTCACATCCCCTCGCCTCCCTTTAGCGAATAAGGGCGCGCGGATTATCGCGGCCCGTGAAACTTGCCGGGCATCACCGTAGGCGGCCGCGCCGGCGCCGCCAACGTCAACGCTTCGTTAACATTAATCGCACGTTGCCGTCGGCGAGAACCGCGCCCGGCATGCCACCTGCTCAACCTCGCCGACACGCGCAAAACTGCGATCGATGTCCCGATCGTGGACAGGTCAGCAGCAGCCGCGCCCAGGCAGGGGGTGCTTTTGGTCATGAAACATGCTGCGAGCCGAGAACTTTACGCCTATTGGGAGACGCAACGCGGAACGCGCCCGGCGCCCGAGCGCGCCGAGATCGAGCCCGGCGCCATTCGCGGCGCGCTCGGCGACGCCTTCATACTCGCCATCGATGCTGCCGCCGGACATCCGGTCCGTCTCGCCGGTACGCGCCTTTGCGCCCTGTTCGGCCGCGAAATCAAAGGCGAAGGCTTTCTCGACTTGTGGAGCCCGTCGAGCCGGAGCGTTATCGGCGGCCTGCTGGCCATCCTCGCCGACGAATATGTCGGCACAGTCGCCGGGGTGACGGCGCAGAGCGGCACCGGCGAAACTATCGACCTCGAGCTTTTGGCCCTGCCGCTGGGGACGCGGCGGCCAAGTTTCGCGCGCGTGATCGGCGTGCTGGCGCCGCTTGAAGTCCCGCCATGGCTGGGAACGAGCCCGATCGGCGCGCTGACGATCGGCGGCAGGCGCCACCTCGGCGCTGCGATCGAGCAGCGCTTACTGCCGCGTTTTACCGCCGTGCGCGGCCGGCGCGGACTGCGTGTCTATCAAGGCGGACGCGCGTAACTTCCCGCCGATCGATATATCCGTCTTAAGCGCTCTCTGCGCGGTGAGTTTGCTACTCGTTTACCGCGCCCGGTTGCAGATACCGGATTGCATAGAGACGCCGGATAACGGGGCATTAATACCGCGCGCCTAGGCTCGTTCGTGCGGGCAGAGGCGAAACGGTCGTCATGGCGTTGGCTGAACAAAGGGCGAGAGTGCGGGCGTTGGCGGAGGACCGCCGCCGTTTTCAGCGCGTGCGTGTCAACCTGCTCGGACGCTATATGCTGGCGGACCGGCGCGAGTTTCCCTGCCAGGTGGTGAACATGTCGCCCGGCGGCATGGCGCTTATCGCGCCGGTCTGCGGCCAACCCGGCGAACGCGTCATCGCCTATGTCGATCATTTGGGCCGCCTCGAAGGCCACATCGCGCGCGTGTTTCAGAATGGCTTCGCGATGACCATCGCGGCGACCGCGCGCAAGCGCGACAAGCTGGCCGCGCAGCTCACCTGGCTCGCCAACCGCCACATTCTCGGCTTGCCGGAAGACCGCCGCCACGGCCGTATCGTGCCGCGCAACCCCGTCGCCCGCCTGATCATGCCGAACGGCGTGAACCTGACCTGCCGCATCATCGACATGTCGCAATCGGGCGCCGGCATCGCCACCGATCAGCGTCCGCCGATCGGCGCCCTGGTCACGCTCGGCAAAGTGCAAGGGCGGGTGGTGCGCCACCTCGAGGACGGCTTCGCCATCGAGTTCACCCGCCTGCAGCATCCGGACTTTTTGGAAGAGAACGTCACCGGCGGCTGACGCGGTTGAGACGCGTTGCCTTGTAAGGCCGGCTTACGTCGCGTCACGCCTCGAGGAATTTCGCCACCAATGGCTTGAGGACATCGAGCCGCTCTACTTGCGGCACGTGCCCGCAATCTTTGATGATCTCGACGCGCGAATTGGCGATGCGCGCCGCGAACTCCTTGGCATAGATCGACGAGACCAGCGCATCGTCTTCGCCCCAGACGATCAGCGTCTGGGCCTTGACGCGGTGCAGCCGCTTCTTGAGTCCCTTGTCGGGGATCGGCCAGACGAACTTGCCGGTGGCGCCGAGCGCCCAAACGAGATCGGCGGTGACGACCGCCGCCTCCTTGGGATCGTCCGGCATCTTCAGCGCATTCTTCACCGGCTCGGAATCGAGATGCTTGTATAGCGTCGCGACCAGCTTTTCCGGCGGCATCAGCATGTATTGCGCGACCGGCGCGTCCTCGCGCCACAAGCCGATGGGATCGAGCACGACCATCTTGCTGACGCGCTCGGGTCGATGGGCGGCAAGCTCGCACGCCATCATGCCGCCGTACGAAGTGCCGATCACCGGCACCGACGGCAAATTCAGCGCATCGAGGATTTCGTCATAGATCAGCACGAGATCCCACAGGCTTTCCACCGCATAGATCGCGTCGCGCGCGGTCTCGCCAGTGCCGGGATGATGGGGAGCGAACACGGTGTAACGCTCGGTCAGCCACTCCACAAAGGGATCCCAGATCGGGCCGCCGGCGGCATGCAGGTAAACGAGCGGCGGACCGCTGCCGGCGGTCTTCACTTTGGCCTCGAAGTTGCAGTGTTTGATCGGGATCGTCTTGATGGTGGAGATCGCCATATCCATGGTTCGCATCCAATCGTTTGTCGTCGCTCCGAATGGCCGGGATCGTGCAGGTGCGCCGATCGCGCAGCCACGCTCTAGGCCGTCGCCATCTCGCGCCGCGCAAGCGGCCGCTTTTGCAGCCGTTTCGGCCACCACGGATTCTCCCAGTTCTTGTCTTCCCAAATGCTTTGCAGGTGCGGGAGAACCTCGCGTCCGAACAGCTCGATGTTCTTGTTGGCGAGCGCGTGCGGCATCGAGCCGAACTGCAGCGCCACCATCAGATGGCCGACATTGAGGCGCCGGGCGATGTTCTCGAGCCTTTCGCGCACCGTGGCCGGGCTGCCGACGACGACGAATTCCTTCTCGATCATGTCCTTGGCGTTGAGCGGCTTGAGCTCGACGGACAGGTCGCCGAATTGCAGAAAATCCTTGCCCGACACCAAAATGTTCAACAGGCTCTTGTAATCGGCGTAGCCGGGCGGAGCGATTTGCCAGGTCGGCTGGTGCAGGAGCTTGTGGTAGAAATACTCGACGTGCTTGCCATAGTCCTGCTCCGCCTTGCGGTCGGTTTCGGCGACGCCGACGATCTGTAGGAATGAGGCGCGATACGGGTTGGCGTCCTTGCCCTTGGCCGCCGCGCGATTCCAGAACCGGTCCATGACGTTGTCGGCCGACTTGCCGCCGAAATAGCTCAGATAGGCGTAGGGCAGATTGCGGTCGTGGCAATAGTCCCAGGTCGACGAGCTCGCCGCCCCCGGCACCAGCAGCGGCGGATGCGGCTCCTGCACCGGGCGTGGCCACAGGTTCACCTTCGGCAGCTGATAATACTTGCCGTTCCAGGCGAAAAACTCTTTCGCCGTCCAGGCCTTGAGCATCAGATCGATAGCTTCGCGCCAGCGCTCGCGCTGCTCGATCGGGGTAACGCCGTAACTGATATTGGCGTCGCAACCGAGACCGAGCGGCACGCCGGCGATGAGGCGGCCGCCGCTGATGCAATCGAGCACCGCATATTCCTCGGCGATGCGGATCGGCGGCGAGGTGGCCGCTACCGTCGCGCCCAACTGCACCAGCGCGACGTGATCCAATCCCTGATCGCGGGTCATCTTGGCGAGAATGGCGCCGAACAAGTTGGGATTGCACATGAACCCGTACGGATTCTGGTGATGCTCGTTGGTGCCCACGCCGTCGAAGCCGAGCTTGGCCGCCAGCATCAGTTCGTCGATCGCCCAGTTGTAACAGTCGGTGACTTTGCCGGCGTCGCCGTACTGCCACCACGGCGCCTCGACCCAAGCCGATGCCATGCCCTTGGGCGGAAAATCCGCCGGCAGATCGCGGTATGGCATGAAATGGAACATGGTGACCTTCATGGTCGTTGCTCCCTGTCTTGCTCCGGCTTTGAGCCGGATCGCCGCACTTGAGGTTTTGCTTCGTATCGGCCGGGCGCGGCGCTTTTTCTGCCGCGATCATAACGGTGAGCCGATCCGCCAGCAACGGCGGCAATCGCCGGCTTTTCCTCGACTGAATGCGCCTCGACCGTCGCGCCAATCGCTGGCCTATCGCAGCTCGCTTTGGAGAAATCCGAGCTGGGCCGGTGCATCGCCGCGCGCAACAGAACAGGAACAGCACCGATCCATTGAAAATGTGCGTCGGGCGTCTCGCAGCACGTACGACTTCAACGCAAGGTAAATGCCGCAGTAAAGGCTTCCGGTTCCATCGCATCGCGCCTGACGCGCAACGGCTCGCTCGCGTGCGCGGCTGCGGCGCGACGGTGGGCCGCAATCGGCACAAAAGCGCCGCCGCCGCGGTGCGCGGCACCATCGGGCAATTTGAATCAAATTCGAGCAATTACAATTTTAGCTCAGCTTGGCGACAAGATCGGCGCGATTTGTCCGTCTGTTTAGCGGTTTTTACTTCAAATTGCAGCGCTCAACTTAGCGGCGGCGCAAAAGCTTTGTGGGAAAGGTGACCCCAACAAGACGGGAGAGGGGTCACATGAGTGCGAGCGTCAGATTAATCCTCGGCCGCGGCGCGGCTGTCAGCCTCTTGGCGCTCGCCTTGTTCGCGGCGGCGACCGCAAGCAATGCCGACGAGCGCCCGCTGTTCATCTCGCTCGGCGACACCGCGCGTGCGCCGATCGGCTGGATCGAGTTCTGCGCGGAGAATCCGCGCGAGTGCGCAACCCGGCCGAGCGCGCCGCGCGACGTGGTGCTCTCGCCGCAGGCCTGGAAGGACCTCGTGCACGTCAACCTGTGGGTCAACGGCCACATCAAGCCGATGACCGATCTCGAACACTACGGCGTGGTCGAAAAATGGGCCTACCCGGACGACGGCTACGGCGACTGCGAGGACTACGTGCTGCTCAAGCGCCGCATGCTGATGCAGGCGGGCTGGCCGCGCGAGGCGCTGCTGATCACCGTGGTGCGCGACAAACACGGTGACGGCCACGCGGTTCTGACGGTCAAGACCGACAAGGGCGAGTTCATCCTCGACAATCAAATCGACGAGATCCTGCTCTGGTCGGACACCGGCTACCGCTTCGTCAAGCGCCAGTCTCAAAGCGATCCGAACGTTTGGGTCGCGCTTGGCGAGCCGCGCGCGGCGCCGGCTACCGCGACCTCGCGGTGAACCTCACGAGAGCTGCAGGCGACGAAAACAAGGAGTTCGCGACCCCGGTCACGTCCCCACCCCTCCCCGTCCCCCGACCGGGTTCGCGCGCGGCCGGCTCTCCCCCAAGAGCCGGCCGCACCTTTTTGCGTCGGCGCCAAGGCTTGCGGACACTTGCATAGCTGTTTACATGCTGGCGCATAGCTTGGCTGGGAAATAGGTTTAGGCGAGCAGCCAGCAAACGCGTTTGTGAGCTGTCCGCCGCGGCAGCGCCGCTATTTTTCCGTAGCACGGGGAAACTTCCACGCGGGGCGGCATATGCTATGCATGGCGGCGGTCACGTCCGCGGCCATAGAGGCGGTCACGACGCCGAGGGGAGCCGGTGCTGAATGAGTGAAATTGTCCGCATCGCACTGCGGCGCCCCTATACTTTCGTCGTTCTCGCGTTGCTCCTCCTCATTCTCGGCCCGCTCGCTGCCGCGCGCACGCCTGTCGACATCTTCCCCGAAATCCGCATTCCGGTGATCGCGGCGATCTGGAACTACACCGGCTTGCCGCCGGAACTGATGGCCGGACGCATGGTCACCCAGTTCGAGCGGGCGTTGACCACGACGGTCAACGACATCGAGCACATCGAGGCCAATTCCTACGTCGGCACCGGCATCGTCAAAGTGTTCTTCCAGCCGGGCGCCGACATTCGCACCGCGAACTCGCAGGTTACTGCCATTTCGCAGACGCTCCTGCGCAACATGCCGCCCGGCGCGGTGCCGCCGCTCATCCTCAACTATGACGCCTCGACGGTGCCGATCATTCAGCTCGGCTTGTCGGGCGGCGGACTCACCGAACAGCAGCTCAACGACATCGCCATCAACTTCCTGCGCGTCGGCCTGGTGACCGTGCCGGGCGCCGCCATCCCCTACCCTTATGGCGGCAAATTCCGCCAAGTTCAGATCGATCTCGATCCGACCGCGATGCAGTCGTACGGCCTCTCGGCGCAGGACGTCGCCAACGCCCTTGCCGCACAGAACCTGATTACGCCGGTCGGAACCGAAAAAATCGGCAGCTTCGAATACACCATAAACCTCAACAATTCGCCCTCGATCATCAGCCAGCTCGGCGACCTGCCGATCAAGAGCGTCAACGGCGCAATGGTCTATATCCGCGACGTCGCCCACGTGCGCGACGGCAATCCGCCGCAACAAAACATCGTGCATGTCAACGGCAACCGCTCGGTGCTGATGATGGTGCTCAAGAACGGCGGCGTCTCGACGCTCGCGGTCATCGACGGCATCAAGAAAGAGCTGCCGCAGTTGCAGCGGACGTTGCCCAGCACGCTCAAGATCGCGCAGATCGCCGATCAATCCTTCTTCGTCAAGGCTGCAATCAGCGGGGTCGTGCGCGAAGGCGTGATCGCTGCGGCGCTCACTAGCCTGATGATTCTGCTCTTCCTCGGCAGCCTCCGTTCGACGCTGATCATCGCCACATCCATTCCCCTGTCGGTGCTCGGCTCGCTCGCCGTCCTGTGGGCGCTCGGCCAGACGCTCAATATTATGACCCTGGGCGGGTTGGCCTTGGCCGTCGGCATGCTGGTCGATGAGGCGACGGTGACCATCGAGAACATCAACTGGCACCTCGAGCAGGGCAAGGAGGTGGAAACCGCGATCCTCGACGGCGCCGACCAGATCGTCACGCCGGCGTTTGTCTCGCTGCTGTGCATCTGCATCGTGTTCGTGCCGATGTTCTTCCTCAACGGCGTGCCGCGCTTCCTGTTCGTGCCGCTGGCGGAAGCGGTGATGGCGGCGATGGTCTGGTCGTTCATCCTGTCGCGCACGCTGGTCCCGACCATGGCGAAATACATGTTGCGCCGCCACGCGCCGCACACCGACCTGCACGGCCTCGATGGGCCGCTGCCGCCCTCGCGCAACCCGCTGGTGCGGCTGCAGCGCGGTTTCGAGCGGGGCTTCGAGCGCGCCCGCCTGATCTATCGCGAATTGTTGACGATGGCGCTGCGTCACCGTCCTGCTTTCGTCGCCTGCTTCCTCGCTTTCGTGATCGGCACTTTCGCACTGGCGCCGTATCTCGGTCGCGACTTCTTCCCCGACGTCGACGGCGGCCAAATCCTGCTGCATGTGCGCGCGCACGTCGGCACCAGGGTCGAGGAAAATGCGCGGCTGTTCGCCGAGGTCGAGAAAGCGATTCGTCAGGTCATCCCTCCGCGCGAGATCACCGAACTGGTCGACAATGTCGGCTTCCCGATCAGCAGCATCAACAAGACCTACAACAACACCGGAACCATCGGTGCCGAGGACGGCGAAATCCAGATCAAGCTCGCCGAGGATCACCGGCCGACGCGCGAATACATCCGCGCGCTGCGCGAGGAGCTGCCGGCGCGCTTTCCGGGCACGACGTTCTCTTTCCTGCCGGCCGACATCATCAGTCAGATCCTCAACTTCGGCGCGCCGGCGCCGATCGAGGTGCAGATCCGCGGTCCCCACCTCGATCAGGACTTTGCCTATGCCGAGAAACTGCTGCACCGGCTGCGCCATGTGCCCGGCCTGGTCGATGCCCGCATCCAGCAATCGCTCAGCGCGCCCGCTTTCGACGTGGATGTCGACCGCACGCGGGCGCAGTATGTCGGCGTCACCGAGCGCGACGTGACCAACAGCATGGTGGTCGACCTGGCGGGCTCAAGCCAGGTGCAACCGACCTTCTGGCTCAACCCGGACAACGGCGTGAACTACTCCGTCGTCATGCAGACGCCAGAATACCAGATCGACTCGCTCGACGCGCTGCGCAATCTGCCGATTACCGCCCCGGGCGTGCCGCCGCAGACGCTCGGCGCCATCGCCGACATCAAGCGCGCGGCCACGCCTGCGGTCTATTCGCAATACAACATCCAGCCGCTGATCCAGCTCTATGCGACCACCCAGGACCGCGACCTCGGCGCAGTCGCCGCCGACGTGCAGAAGATTCTGGACGAGACCGCCAAAGACGCGCCGAAAAGCGCGCAGGTCGCGATGCTCGGGCAGGTCAAGACCATGACCGATTCCTTTTCCGGCCTGATGTTCGGACTGATCGGCGCGGTCGTGCTCATCTATCTCTTGATCGTGGTCAACTTCCAGTCCTGGGCCGATCCGTTCGTGATCATCACCGCGCTGCCGGCGGCGCTGGCCGGCATCGTCTGGATGCTGTTCGCCACCAACACTACGCTCTCGGTTCCGGCCCTCACCGGCGCCATCATGTGCATGGGCGTGGCGACCGCCAACAGCGTGCTCGTTGTCAGCTTCGCCAAGGAACGTCTGGAACAGCACGGCGACGCGGTTGCCGCCGCAATCGAAGCCGGCTTCGTGCGTTTGCGCCCGGTGATCATGACCGCGCTCGCGATGATCATCGGCATGCTGCCGATGGCGCTCGGGCTCGGCGAAGGCGGCGAAGAGAACGCGCCGCTCGGCCGCGCCGTGGTCGGCGGACTGTGTTTCGCGACCGTGGCAACTCTGATATTCGTTCCGGTGGTCTTCAGCCTCATCCATCAACGCCGCGGCCCGGTGGGCGCCCGCGCGACCGGAGAGCCGCATGCCGCCTGAAGTAGCTCGCCCCGCCCCCGAAGCTCCGCCGCCCGCACCGGCGGCAAAGCCGGTGCTGTCGCGGCGCGCCCTCTCCATCGGAGCGGTCTCGCTCGTTACTGTCGCCGCCTTCATCGTGATCATGGGCGTAACCACCCGGCGGATGGCCGATGCACGGCTGCGCGAATGGACGGAGAAAGAGGCGGTGCCGGTGGTCGCGGTTTCCCTTCCCGACAGCCGCAGCAAATCGATGACGCTGGAGCTGCCCGGCCGGCTCGAGGCCTATACCCAGGCGCAAATGTACGCCCGCGTCAGCGGCTACGTGAAAGATTGGAAGGCCGACATCGGCACGCCGGTCAAGGCCGGCGACCTGCTCGCCGTTATCGACGCGCCCGATCTCGACCAGCAGATCATGCAGGCCGAAGCCGACCTCGCCGCCGCCAAGGCCAATTCCGTACTGGCGGATCTGACGCTGACCCGCGGGCAGTCGCTGATCAAGACCTATGCCATATCGCAGCAGGACCTCGATCAGCGCGCAGCCGACGCCTCCAACAAGCAGGGGATCGTGCGCGCGCAGCAGGCTAACCTCGACCGCTTGCGCGTGCTCGAACAATACAAGCGCATCGTCGCGCCGTTCGACGGCCTCGTTACCGCGCGCGCGACCGACATCGGCGCGTTGATCAACGCCGGCGCCGGCGGCGGACCGCCGCTGTTTGTGGTGTCGCAGATCAACAAATTGCGCCTCTACGTCAATGTGCCGCAAGCCTACGTGCCGAGCATTCCGGTCGGCACCAAGGCGCGGCTGTCCGTGCCGGAATATCCGGGCCGGACTTTTCCGGCGACCGTCGAAGCCTCGGCACAAGCCGTCGACATCGCCTCCGGCACCACGCGCATGCAGCTCGCGGTCGACAATAGAGCCGCCGAATTGATGACCGGCGCCTTCTCGACCGTGGTGTTCCAATTGCCGCATCCGGAGATCGCCATCGGCGTGCCGGCGAGCGCGCTCATCTTCAATCAGAGCGGGCTGCATATCGCCACCGTCGGCCGCGACAACCGCATCGTGCTCAAGGACGTCACGATTTCCCGCGACCTCGGCAAGGAAGTCGAGGTCGGCTCCGGCCTCAGCGCCGATGACCGCGTCGTCGTCAACCCGCCCGACGGCATCGCGACCGGCGACGAGGTGCGCGTCGCCGGCGCCCCGGGCAAGCCCGGCGAGCCGGAAACGGCGGAGGCGAAATAGGATCGGACGGCGGACGACAGAGGACGGATAACAGAAGACGAAATTGGATTCTTGCTTTAGTCTGTGATCCGTCGCCTGTCTCAGTCTACCGCTTCAAGCGCTCGTAGCTCAGCTGGATAGAGCATCAGACTTCGAATCTGAGGGTCGGGAGTTCGAATCTCTCCGAGCGCGCCACTATTGTTCGATTGACCTGGATGGCGTTCCAAAGTTTTAGGCTCGTGCAGATTAAGGGCCCGGTCGAAATGCTTGGCAAGGAGTGTGCCGTGAATGTCGAGGAGCTGGTGGCAATCGACATCCATACTCATGCGGAGGAGCCGTGCGGCACGCATCCCGACGACGGTTATGACGAGCTGCAATCCGCCATGGCGGTCTACTTCAAACAGCCCGACAATCGCCCGACCATCGAAGAGACCGCGGCCTATTATCGCGCCCGCAAGATCGGAGCGGTGATCTTCCCGGTCGACGCGGAACGGGAGACCGGCTATCGCCGCTACGCCAACGAGGAGGTCGCGGAGAAGGCCGCCGCCAACAGCGACGTTCTCATCCCCTTCGCGAGCATCGACCCGGCCAAGGGCAAGACCGGCGCGCGCGAGGCGCGGCGGCTGATCGCCGATTTCGGCATTCGCGGCTTCAAGTTTCACCCCTCGATGCAAGGGTTCTATCCGAACGACCGCAGCGCCTACGTCCTCTATGAAGCGATCGCCGAGGCGAGGCTGCCGGCGCTGTTCCATACCGGCCAGACCGGCGTCGGTTCCGGCATGCCGGGCGGCGCCGGCATCCGTTTGAAATATTCCAATCCGATGTTTCTCGATGACGTCGCGGTCGATTTTCCCGACATGCCGATCATCCTGGCCCACCCTTCGTTCCCGTGGCAGGAGGAGGCGCTGTCGGTCGCGCAGCACAAGCCGAACGTTTACATCGACCTTTCCGGCTGGTCGCCCAAATATTTTCCGCCCATCCTCGTCAGGTACGCCAATTCGCTGCTCAAGCATAAAGTGCTGTTCGGTTCGGATTGGCCGGTTATTCGACCGGATCGCTGGCTCAGCGACTTCGAAACGCTCGATATCAAGGCTGAGGTTAGGCCGCTCATCCTCAAAGAGAACGCCGCGAAGCTCCTTGGCTTGGCCGCGCCCAGGCGAGCCGCGGCCGGCGTCTAGGCATCGGCGGTCAATCGCGATCAAAATGTGCTAAAGTTCGCGGCAGAACTCCTAACCCTGAGGTAGAGCGGCCATGCACGAAGCCATCAATCACGCCAAGCTCGCAATGCTGTTTCGCCAGGAATTCCAACTCTGCAACGTGCAGAAGGGCGAAACAATCGTACTGTTGAGCGATCTCGGGGCACGCCGGGACTATGTGTCCGCCGCCTTTGCCGCCGCAGAAGATCTCGGCGCCGACGCTTACGAGATGTGCGTCAACGCCATGCCGTCATGGACCAAGGTCGGGGTCGAGACGGTCGGCCGCTGCAAAGGCACGCTCGACGCCATCAAGGCCGCCGACATGCTGGTGTGCCTGCACATCCCGCTATTCACGCGCTGGCTCAAAGAGGCGCGCGACGCCGGCACGCGGGTGCTGATGGTGATCGACGGTCCCGACGAGCTCGAGGAACTGATGGCGCCGCCCGGCCTCAAGGACGCGGTGACCTACGCGGGCGAGCGCCTCAAGCGCGCCAAGACCATGCGCGTGACCCGATCAGGCGGCACCGATCTCACTGTCAGTCTCGGCGAATACCCGACCATGATCCAGTACGGCTTTGCCGAGGCCGCCGGCCGTTTCGACCATTGGGGCGCCGGACACGTGCACACCTTCCCGAACGAAGGCTCGGCCAACGGCTCGGTCGTGCTGCAGCCGGGCGACATTGTCGTGCTCCCGTATTGCCGTTACGTGCAAGATGAGGTGCGGCTCGATATCCGCGACGGCTTCATTCGCAAGATCGAGGGCGGGCTCGACGCCAAGCTGATGAACGACTGGCTCGAGGGCAATCGGGCGACGCCCGAGGACATGGATGGGCACGCCGTCTCGCACCTCGGTTGGGGATTGAACCCGCAGGGGCGCTGGGATGCGATCGCGCTCAACGGCGCCGATCCGAAGCGGCATCACGCCGGCGCGCGCTGCTTTGCCGGCAATTTCCTGTTCTCCACAGGCCCCAACTCGCAGGGCGGTGGCAAACGCACGACAAAGGGACACTACGACGTGCCGATGCGCGATTGCACGGTCAGCCTCGACAACGACGTCATTATCGACCGCGGCCACTTTGCCGACGAGAAGATGCGGGTCATGCGCGTTGCACGCTAGCGCGCGGACGCCGACGTTATGACGGCTCAGGCAGCCAGCGCGCGCGGCGTCTGCAAGCGCTTCGGCGCCACGCGTGCGCTCGACAACGTCGATTTCGACGTGCACGCCGGCGAAATACACGCGCTTGTGGGCGAGAATGGTGCCGGCAAATCGACGCTGGTGCGCATACTCGCCGGCGTGCATCGGCCGGACTACGGCGAAATCGCGGTCGATGGGCGGCCGCGCCGATTTGCGAGCCCGCGCGACGCCATCGCGGCAGGCATCGTCACGATTCCGCAAGAGCTGCGGCTTGTCCCGGCGCTGTCGATTGCCGAAAACTTGTCGCTCGGCGATCCCCCGGTGCGCCGCATGTGCGGTGTCAAGGTGATCGATCGCGTCCGCATGCGCCACGACGCGCGGGAAGAGCTCGCGCGGCTCGACTTTGCTCAGGATCCTGATCTGCGCGTCGACCGCCTGAGCTTTGCCGAGCGCCAGCTCGTCGCCATCGCCAAGGCGCTGCGCCGGCAATGCCGCGTCCTCATTCTCGACGAACCCACCGCGGCGCTGGAGACGCGCGAGATCGAGCGGCTGTTCGCCGTGCTCGCGCGCATGAAGAGCGAGGGCACCGCGATCATCTACGTCTCCCATCGGCTCGACGAGGTCGTCGCGCTCGCCGACCGCTGCACCGTGCTGCGCGACGGCCGCGTTGCGGCGCTGACCCGACGGGGCGGCTTCAAGGTTGCCGATCTGGTCGAAGCGTTGACCGGCCGCGCGCTGGCGAAAGTCGATGCCGCGGCGGTGGCGCCGGGCGAGGTGGTTTTGGAGGACCTCGCCGAGCGGCCCGACGCCGTCAGCCTGCGTGCGAACGAAGTGCTGGGTCTTGCCGCGCTTCTCGGCGGCGGTGCCGACCGCCTGTTGCGACGCATGTTCGGCATTGGCGGCGCGACCGCCGAAGTCCGCCGTCATGGTGCGCCGCTGCGCATCGCGGGGCCGGCGGCCGCCGTGCGGGCGGGCATCGGCTTCGTGCCCGGCGAACGCCGGCTCGGCCTGGTCATGAATCTC
>Ga0187771_10001733_pt1 | contig 14828 bp, 12 predicted proteins | sample 0116_SJ02_MP15_1_FD_133139 | JGI IMG/M metagenome (GOLD analysis project Ga0187771, IMG submission 133139) | Tropical peat soil microbial communities from peatlands in Department of Meta, Colombia - 0116_SJ02_MP15_10_MG | ecosystem: Environmental > Terrestrial > Soil > Wetlands > Peat | place...
CCTTTTCAGCCAATTGGGGGTCGTAGGGTATGATAATTCATACCGCACCCTCCCGCTTCCGGCTAACGAAACCTACTATTTCGTTTTCGTCTTCATTAACAACGGTCCCGGTCAACTCGCAAATGGTTACGGAACGGTTCAGTTCAATTTCCCATCCAGCATAACTCTCTTGACGCAAGTATCGTCAAGTATCTCTGGTTCAACCGCAACGGTTAGCCCGTCCGCATCTAATACCACAAGTCTTTCAACCTGCTCTGGGTGCCTAAATTCCACAACGACAACAATTCCTACACCGCCTCAACAAGTCTGTAATCTCTTAACTAATCCAACATGTTCGATAACCAACATATGGATAGTTGTTGATTCAGCCGTTCTCGTAATTGTGATTCTGACGTTTCTACTAGTACGACGCAGAGAAGCAAAGAGAAGAAACCAGTAAGCGACGCTCCACTCATTTTTCTATCGAAAAGGGACACTGATAGGCGCAAGATCGATTCCTATCTAGTCGGACGATATCTTCCATACGCACAAATCAGACAAGAAACCATTCAGATCGCTGAGCTCCGCCTAACTCCGGTTGTTTGCACTAAAGCGGCGGAACTGTTCCCGGGACTCGCGGGAACGGTTGAATTTCTGCTACGTGCTTAACCCCGCAGAGGTATGCGACAAACCTCTCCAATCCTAACCCGGCTCCCGCTGACTGTTTCAACTTTCCCCTTTTCGCTAGGTCCAGTAGGAACTCGTAATCCTCTTTCTTTACGCCGTCTCTCTCGAGTTTCTTGACAATCTTCGAATACTCATACTCTCGTTCCGCGCCTGAGATTACTTCCCCATATCCCTCGGGTAGGAACAAATCATAATTCCGCCACGCACCAGTCGCATCATCTTGGTAGTCGTAAAATTCACGGGGGATGTCCGTTAACCAGAACGGCTCCGAGGCCTTTTCCGGAGCGGACTTCTCCCATTCTGTACCATACTTCTCCTCAAGTTCTTTCCGAGAGTAAACCTCGAAGGGCGTTTCAGGCACTCGCAATTCGGTCCTCCGCAGTTCAGTTACATCGTCTCGAACGGCCTTTGTCGCACCGATGATCAAATCTTCGTATACTCGAAACACATCCTGCATCTTGCCACCTGATATTTCTGTTTCCAGTTGAGTGAACTCGTAGAGATGCCATCCAGTTTCTGCGCGTTTTCTGGACTCGATGCGAATATTTGGTGAAACAATGAAGAATTTCTCGGGGCCGAGCGAGGCTAGGACAAGTTTGTGAACTATCATGCTCTGCATGGTCCTAACGTTCTCCCCGTAAATCTCGAACTCCACTCTCTTCTCTATGCTGGCGCCAGGATCAGGCCATAGAGGGTCAGTGGTCTTCGCCAGAGTGACAGGCAGAATCCACTCAAACCCCTTATGAACAAGCTCGCTCGTCATGGCGCTCAGAGCCTTAGTCTGCACCCTCATGATGGCTCTCTTCCTCGCACTATCGAGGTCGTGAATCATTTGTGACGACGAATCCAACTTAGTTTCGATCTCCATCATTCGGACTCAAGCCTGAGCGAATCCACACGACAACTTAAATTAATTGCAACATTATTCGCAAATTTTACGATATCGCAGCAGTTTTAAGTCGCTAATTCGTAATAATTACATCATGGTAAAACTCGATGCTGGGGATATCAAAGTTCTAAGAATGATCCAAGAAAATTGCCGTCTTACAGCGCGTGAAATTTCCGACCGAACCGGTTTACCTGTGACAACTGTGTTTGCTAAGATTAAGCGCATAGAGCGTCTTGGGTTGATTAGGGGCTATCATGCTGTCTTAAACGCGAGCGAGTTAGGTGTTGGTACAACAGCGTTCATACTTACTTCCTTTGACTACAAAAGTGAGGAAAAAGCACTGTCTCAGCGCAAGGTTGCGAGGGAACTCGCAGGTTTCCACGAAGTCCAAGAGGTCCATATAATCACAGGCGAATGGGACCTTTTGATCAAAGTGAAAGCTAAAGATGTGGACTCTGTCGGCAAGTTCGTAGTTGACAAACTCCGATTGGTTAAGGGTATCGAGAAGACCTTGACGTGCTTAGTTTTCGAATCGGAGAAGGAATCGACAGCTATTCCGCTGTAATGTGCTGAGTCGTTGCTGGAAGATGCTCGTGTGCTGAGCGATCAGATTATTGTCCTAATCGGAGCTTGTAATGAGTTCTGAGTGTTAACCGCACTACACTAATGGCAGAGTCTCACACGGTATATGGAAGAAATCCGAACGAAACCTAGGATCGCATCCATGGATTTACTGGAAATGGGGGGCCTTTTTGAGAGCTAGTTTGTCATCAATAATTTCGCTCGGGCATGCAGTCAATGATCTGTATTCAAACTCGATCTCGGGCTTGCTCCCTCTTATCACGTCGTTGTTCGGTCTTTCGTACCTGTTCGCGGGCGTAGTCGCTACTGTGTTCAACGTGACTTCTTCGATTCTGCAGCCCGTGTTTGGGCACTGGTTCGACCGGACTCATGTCCCTTGGCTTTTGGAGGCTGGTTTGGTAGTCAATTGTTTGGGGATGAGTTTGCTCGGTTTTTCCTCAAGCTATGTTCTACTTCTCTTCCTAGTTGGAAGTGCTGGACTGGGTTCAGCGGCGTTTCACCCTCCGGCATTCTCATCCATTGTTCGTTCGAGTGAATCGTCTAGGGGCAAAGCGATGGGGGTCTTCCTTTCGGGGGGCAACACTGGTTACTTTCTCGGTCCTTTCGTAGCAGGCGCCTTAGGATCCGCGTTTGGATTATCAGGCATGCTTTGCCTGCTACCTATGGGGTTACTCGTCTCAGCGCTACTCTACAGGTTCAGTAGAAAGGGAATCGCGCAAACGCACGAAATCGCTCTGGATCACCGAAGCGCCAACAAACGCCTTGTAGGGCTTCTGGCCGTAATCACGGCCTTACGATCTGTAACGGTGCAAACAACAGTTACGTTCCTTCCTCTTTACTTCGTGGCGGGAGGGCAATCTCTTCTAGTCGCTACGGGCATAGCATCCGTCTGGTTAGGAGTTGCAGTTCTTGGTCAATTGCTTGGGGGTCGGCTTTCAGATCGGGTGGGGAGAACACCTGTAATAGCAAGTTCACTCCTGATAGGCGCGGTTCTGTTCTACGCCTTCCTACTTACCAATGGCGCGGTTTCCTTGATTCTCCTCGCACTATCCGGTGCCGCACTGTTTGCTAACTGGTCGGTGATCGTTGTGATGGCCTCTGAAGCCGCTCCAAGCAATGTTGGCGCCGTATCAGGCCTCATGCTCGGGTTCTCGATTGGGGTGGGCGGAATTGCCGCATTAGGCTTCGGGGCCCTTGCCGATGCTTTTGGCATGGGTCCAGCCTTTCTCGACATCACAATCTTCGCTCTAATCGCAGGGCTGCTTGCACTATTCCTGCCAAGGTTCATGAAACAGCCCGTTTACCCTGCAACCATTGCCTCCTGAGGGGCTAGTTGGTCTGCAAACATTTTTATGAGACGCATGTTCGGTGCGGAGGGAAAGGCGACTTTTTGATGAGGGATAGCTTTATCGGCAAACCGAAAACTCCTCTTGCAACCCATTTCTGATTCAAGATCCGGCAACCTCATAGAAGTATACGATACGACTCTTCGTGACGGAAATCAATCAGTTGGAGTAAACTTCACCTCAGCGCAGAAGCTGAGAGTTGCTCGAGCGTTCACTAACGCAGGGGTAGACTACGTTGAAGGGGGATGGCCTAATGACACGAATCCGACCGACATAGAATTCTTCAAACTCGCCAAATCGCTTGACAAGGACGCGTTGCAACGCGTCGTACCTTTCGGGATGACCCGACGTGCAAACACTCGCCCCGCGAACGACCGAAACCTGCAACATCTTCTAAAAGCCGAAACCAAAACAGTAACCATCTTCGGAAAGTCTTGGGTGTTCCAGGTTGAGAAAGTTCTCAAGACAACTCCAGATGAAAACAGGCTGATGATAGCCGATTCTGTCGAATTCCTACGGGAGCATGGAAGGACGGTGATCTACGACGCCGAACACTTCTTTGACGGATTCAAAGCTGATCCGGACTACGCTATTTCAACGCTGGAAGCCGCAGAAGAGGCCGGAGCTTCAACCCTCGTTCTCTGTGATACCCGCGGAGGCTCGTATCCATCGGAAATCTACGAAACTACGAGAAAAGTGGTTAGTAAATTCCAGGTTCCCGTCGGAATTCACGCCCATAACGATCGGGGGATGGCTACTGCAAACTCCCTTTTTGCAATAATGGCTGGCGCGTCGCATGTTCAGGGAACTATGAATGGGTTGGGTGAGCGGGTGGGTAACGCCGACCTAATCGAAGTTACCGCTAACCTACACCTAATGGGGAAGAAGACGAGGCTGGAGCCCTCAAAGTTAACGTCGTTGTCAGGTTTCACATACGAGATGAGTGGCATTAGGGAAAACAAATACAAACCCTTCGTCGGCAAGCACGCGTTCATGCACAAAGGCGGCGTCCACGGCGACGCTGTGCTGAAGGCAAGGGAGACGTACGAATTCTTTGACCCGCAGACTTTCGGCAACATGAGCGCCATCACGGTCTCTTCGCAAGCTGGAAGATCGAGTCTGCTCGCTTCTGCAAGAAAGTTCGGATTCCGCTTGTCCAGAAATGACGAGAGACTCTCGGGCCTTCTCAGGGAGGTTAAACGTTTGGAAGCTCTAGGCTCGAACCTCGAATTTGCCGAGGCTACGGTGGAACTTCTCTTCCTGCGCGCATTAACTAGACGACCTGATCCGTTCAGAGTCATTTACTGGGACGCTGCGGTGCAGAACAATGGCGGAGATTCGTTATCGCACTGTAGGCTAGCGGTTGAGGTAGCGGGTAAGGTTTTGGAAGCTACTGCGGTCGGAAATGGGCCTGTCAACGCTTTCGATCAGGGGCTTAGGGTTGTGCTGAGGGAAAAGTTTGGGCCCAAGTTTTCAGCTAGCCTTGTCGGCTACAGGGTAAGGGAGATCGATTCAGAGGCGGGGACAGCAGCAAGAATTGCAGTCTACATAGACTTCACTGACAAGCACACAACATGGACAACGGTCGCCTCATCAACTAACATCATTGAGGCCAGCGTTGGTGCGCTGGCAGACGGTTACAATTATGCGCTTAGAACCTTGCAGCGACCAAGAAAACGTCGGTTCAACAACGGCAATCATCATTGAAACAACTCACGTCTCCTACTGTTTCGAGTTCGATGGAGAAATTCTTCTTTGGGCGACTCTTTGACGAGAATAGGCATACGAGAATTCTCGATAACGCTTATATCGGGCATTTGGAATGATAGCGGACTTCAAGGTCTACAAGTCCGTGATAAATAACTCGCAAGCCCGCATAGTATCAGCCTTTCTGCTATCGCTTGTAGACGTTATTGTCCTTCAGTAGCCTCTCCTCTGACTAGATTTGGGGGAGGGGTCGATTAAAAAAGGAGTATGAACGCTAAACTTGACAAAAATGTCCGGTGCGCAAGCGGTCGTCGAGGCACTGCTACGGGAAGGAGTGGAAGCTGTTTTCGGTTATCCCGGCGGAGCAAATATGCCAATCTACGATGCGCTATATGATTTCCACTCCTCCAAGTACACCCCCCTAAATGAGAATGGCTTCAGACATATTCTCGCTAGGCACGAGCAATCCGCGGCCCACATGGCCGATGGTTACGCGCGTGTCTCGGGAAAGGTTGGTGTTTGCATGGCAACTTCTGGGCCAGGCGCAACAAACCTCCTAACCGGCTTGGCCACCGCATACATGGATTCATCCCCTGTAGTAGCCATCACCGGCCAGGTACCGTCGTACATGGTCGGAACCGATGCCTTCCAAGAAATCGATATTGTCGGAATGGCAACATCGGTAACAAAATACACCTTCCAACCTCTCCGCGTCCGTGACGTCCCCTACTCGGTAAAGGCCGCGTTCTATCTGGCAACAACTCGTCGGCCTCAACCGGTTCTAATTGACATTCCAAAGGACGTTCAGCAGAATGAGGATGAGGTCGAATTTCCGGAGCGCGTTGATTTTCCGAATTACCAGCCAGTGCCGGACCCGGACCCAGTGGTCATCAAAACGATCAGCCGCGCGATTCTCAGCGCAGAGCGTCCAGTCATTCTAGCGGGAGGCGGAGTCAAGAATGCTAACGCTTACCAGGAACTCCAAGCCTTAGCTGAGTTACTAGTTGCACCTGTCGTAACGTCATTCATGGGAAAGGGAGCGTTTCCAGAGAACCATCCTTTGTCTCTAGGCTGCATGGGAATGCACGGTTCACGACGAACAAACAACATCATCCCTGAGTGCGATGTTTTACTCGTCGTCGGCTCTAGGTTCTCAGATCGGACAACTGGGAAGATGGAGAAGTTCGCGCCGAATACGAAAGTAATCCACGTCGATATTGACAAGGCGGAGATCGGAAAGAACCACAAATTGCCAGTAGTCAGCCTAGTCGCGGATGCGAAGAAAGCCTTGCAAGCATTGATCCTCGAAATCGAGGCTGGTAAGTTGAGCGGAGAGCGTGATACGTGGGTCAAACACGCCCAGGAGATCGCGGTGATGGCAAGAACAGAGCATGACGGCAATGGCCACTACCTGAGTGGAGTTGAAACGGTTAAGATGCTACGGCGATTCCTTCCAGCTAAAGCAATTGTGACGACCGAGGTCGGCCAACATCAAATGTGGTGCGAGCAACATTTCAAAGTCATCGAGCCGAGAACTTTCCTGAGTTCAGGCGGGCTGGGAACTATGGGTTTTGGTTTTCCAGCTGCTCTGGGAGCCAAAGTGGCCAGGCCCGATCTACCGGTCTTCGATATCGCGGGCGATGGAAGCTTCCTTATGACCGAAAACTCACTCGCAACCAGTGTCGAGGAGGATATCCCGGTCACAGTAGTAGTACTGAACAATCGCATGCTGGGAATGGTAGCCCAGTGGCAACGTTACTTCTACAACCGGCGGTATTCCGCAGTGCATCTTGGCAAGTCACCGGACTTCGTGAAGCTCGCCCAATCGTACGGGGCTGAAGGAGTTCGCGTGGAAACCCTTCTAGACTTGGAAAATGCGCTCAACAAGGCTATGCATTCTCCTGTCACGACCGTCGTCGATGTTCCAATCTCACCAGAGGAAGATGTTCTGCCCATGCTTCCACCGGGTGCTGGACTCAAGGAGATGATTGTCGGATGAACCAGGACGCGCAATACCGAATCATGTCCGCACTGGTGGAAAACAAACCTGGAGTTCTCTACCGCATTTCCAATCTCATTCGCCGAAAATCATTCAACATTGAAAGCATCGCCGTCGGCCCAGCAGAAGTACCCGGGGTCTCAAGAATGACCTTCACAATGTTCTCGGACCACGCACGATTCGATCAGGTGATGAAGAACATTGACGGACTCGTCGACGTTCGAAGCGTTGAGCCTCTGGAGGAGCGGAACGCGACGGTTCGTGAACTAGCGCTCGTTAAATTCGCACCAGGAGCACCTGTAACAAGACCTGAGGTCACGAGCTTTCTTGAAACCTTCCGCGCAAACATAGTTGACCTTTCAACCGATACGTTAACCGCGGAGATTTCAGGAGATCCTGACAAAATCAACGCCTTCGTAAATCTCGCCCGAAACTTCGGTCTCAAAAAAGTAGCTCGCACTGGCGCGGCAGCACTCCCGCGTGAAATGATAACTGAAAGGTAACGCGAATTGGTCAACGTATACTACGACAAAGATATCGATGTATCCCCAATAGTTGGGGCAAAGATCAGCGTGGTCGGTTACGGAAGCCAGGGCCGCGCTCAAGCACTAAACCTGCGTGACTCTGGCGCCCAAGTGTTTGTGGGGTTACGCGAAAACGGTAAGTCCTGGAAATTAGCACAGAGCGATGGTTTCAAGCCTCTAACCATCAAAGACGCGTCAGCCAAGGCCGACACGATTCTGCTTCTGATTCCGGATCCTCAACAACCCGCGGTCTTCAAATCAGAAATCGAACCGAATCTAAAACGTGGCAAGACACTGCAATTTGCGCATGGGTACAACATTCACTTCGGCGACATCGTTCCTCCGAAAAATGTCGATGTTGTAATGGTTGCCCCCAAGAGCCCCGGCCAGAAATTACGTGAGCTATACGTTAACAATTTTGGCGTCCCTGCTCTATTCGCCGTCTACCAGAACCCATCGGGACGAGCGAGAGAGTTCGTCCTTGCCATGTGCAAAGGGATGGGTTGTTCTAGGGCCGGCGTCTTTGAAACCTCCTTCAAAGATGAAACCGAAACGGACCTCTTCGGTGAGCAAGCCGTTCTCGTTGGGGGACTAATGCGGCTAATCATTCAAGGATTCGAAACTTTGGTCGCCGCCGGATATGCACCAGAACTGGTCTACTACGAGACCTGCAACGAGATGAAACTCATAATGGACTTAGTCTACCAGTACGGCTTCGTCGGCATGCTACAACGGGTTTCTGATACCGCAAAATTCGGTGGATTGACCGTCGGGCCCAAGGTCATCGATAGCGAAGTACGAGAAAACATGAAGGAAATTTTGAAGGAAGTTCAGTCAGGGGCTTTCGCAAAAAGTTGGACGGGCGATCGAACGAAGAGCGCTCGCGAACTAGACGTGATGATGAGTGAACTCTCGAAACACACAATCGAGACCGTAGGGAAGGATATTCGAAAACTCTCCGGCCTTGAGACTTAGCTGCAAATTTCGGGCGAGCCTGTATGAATTTTAAGATTGCACTCATAGAGGGGGACGGAATAGGACCGGAGCAGTCTGCTGCTACAAGAGATGTTCTCGCTGAAGTACAAAGCGCGTTTGGCATTTCACTCGATTTCATTCAAGTCGAGGCGGGTGATCGCGCGTTAAGTCGGCATGGTCACGCTCTGCCAAACGGAAGCCTTGAAACAATCAGGAAATGCGATTGCTGCCTCAAGGCCCCAGTAGGGGAATCTGCCTACGATGTCATCGTTCACCTAAGGAAACAACTAGACCTCTATGCGAACATTCGACCAGCAAAATCTCTTCCAAACGTTCCCTCACTAAATTCCATGACGGATCTCGTGATCGTTAGGGAGAACACCGAGGATCTCTACTCCGGCTTAGAGAACGGAGACAAGGAAAGGGCTACCGCGACTCGATTGATTACGCGACGGGCAAGCGAGAGGATCGCGAAATACGCATTCGATTTAGCGCAATCACGAAGGTTTGCAGTCACCGCCGTACACAAGGCAAATGTTCTCAAGAAGACAGACGGCCTGTTTCTATCGGTTTGCAAAGAGGTCGCGTCGAACTATAACAACGTGCGTTTCTCGGACATGTATGTAGACGCGACAGCGATGAACTTGATCAGGGCCCCGCAAGAATTCGATGTTATTGTGACGACGAACATGTTTGGAGATATCCTGTCGGATGAAGCCTGTCAAGTGGTTGGCGGCCTAGGCCTCGCGGCCTCTGCGAACATTGGTGAAAATTTCGCTATCTTCGAGCCTGTGCACGGCTGCGCACCTGATATTGCGGGCAGCAACACTGCGAATCCGACTTCTCTAATCCTGTCTGCGGCTATGATGCTCGACTGGTTGGGACGCAAGAACGCTCGCAATCAAGCAAAGGTCGCATCACAAGCAATCCAAAGGGCGGTAGAAAGTTGCTTGGCCGCTGGAAAGGTAACGTCCGATCTCGGCGGTACACTCACAACTTCTGAAATGGGACGAGCCATTAAGACAGGCCTGGGCCAGGTGGTTTACCAATGAGTTCCGGCAGCATTCGTATCTTCGACACTACTCTCAGGGATGGGGAACAAACTCCCGGAGTCTCGCTGACGTCGGATGAGAAAGTAAGAATTGCCCGACAACTCGATAAGCTGGGAGTTGACGCCGTCGAGGCTGGTTTCCCAATCGCCTCGGCTGGCGAAAGTGAATCCGTCGCAGCCGTCGCTCGCGCAGGATTGTCATGCGAAATTGTTGGGCTAGCTCGCGCAAGCAAGAATGATATCGACGTGACGGTGGGCACGGGAGTCAGCTGCGTGCACATATTCATCGCAACCTCCGACCTTCACCTAAAACACAAACTGAAATTGAGCAGGGAGGATGTGCTGAAACGAATTGCGGACTCCGTATCCTACGCAAAACAACACGCCAAGGCGGTAGAATTCTCTGCTGAGGACGCTACACGAACCGATCTAGACTTCCTCAGAACGGCGTACAAAACAGCAGAGGACTCAGGCGCCGATCGGTTAAACATCCCAGATACGGTCGGCGTCTCATCCCCCCATAGCATTGCGCGAATCACGAAAGAAATCGTGTCTTCGGTCAGTATCCCAGTTAGTATTCACTGCCACGACGACTTCGGCCTTGCCGTCGCGAACAGCCTAGCCGCGGTCGAGGCAGGAGCTGTTCAAGCACACGTGACCATGAACGGAATCGGCGAACGCGCTGGAAACACGTCCCTCGAAGAGTTCGTAATGTCGGTCCACAGGCTCTACAATCGAACGACGAGAATCAACACCGAACTCCTAACTGAAACATCAAAATTAGTAGCAACATTAACAGGAGTACGAGTGCCGCCCAACAAGGCGGTTATTGGAGAGAATGCTTTCGGGCACGAGTCCGGAATCCATACTCATGGCATAACCGAAATGCCGCTGACCTATGAACCATACGACCCAGCGTTGGTGGGTCGGAAGCGTTGGTTCCAGGCTGGCAAACACGCGGGTGCCCACGGAATCGCCACGCAACTCGCCGAAGCAGGTTTCTTCCCTGACAAAAATCAACTCGGCGAGGTTGTTGCACGGGTGAAAGACATTGGGGACAAAGGTAAGACTGTCACAGACGCCGACCTCATCGCTATCACTGAGGCGGTGCTAGGGAGGAAGAGCGGAAGAGAGCGAATTCTGGACCTAGTTGATCTCGCAAGTGTCACTGGAAAGGGGCTGATCCCTACAGCATCAGTGCGCCTAAGGCTGGAAGGCAAGGAATACACTTCCGCAGAAACGGGTGTAGGCCCAGTCGACGCAGCAATTCGTGCAGTTCAAAAGATCACCGACCCATCTGTTCAAGTCACATTGAAGGAATATCGACTTGAAGCCATCACTGGAGGATCCGACGCGTTAGCTGAAGCGCTAGTCAAAGTCGAAGACGCAAACGGTACAGCAGTATCTGCTAGCGCCGCGCGAGAGGACGTGGTTGTCGCTAGCGTAGAAGCCATGATTGAAGCAATAAACAAGGTCTTGCTTCGTCGACGATTTCAGGCCGCGTCGAACGCGCCACTAGTTGAGGGCTAGCGGGTAAGTTAAGCGAAGTGCGTCCAATGAGCTCGAAGGATTTCCGCTCAAGAAGCAAGGACATAACTGAGGGCCCTCAGCGGGCGCCAAATCGTTCGATGCTCCGGGCGATGGGGTACACAACTCAGGACTTCACTCAACCATTTGTTGGCGTCGCAAGTACTTGGAATGAAGTTACTCCATGCAACGTTCACTTGAACAGGCTAACCAAGAAAGTCAAGGAAGGCGTCCGAGCCGCGAAAGGCACGCCCTTTGAGTTTGGTACAATTGCGGTGAGCGACGGCGTATCTATGGGAACCGAAGGAATGAAGGCCTCCTTAGTCAGCCGTGAAGTCATCGCGGATTCCATAGAAACTATGGCGATAGGGCAGAGCCTAGACGCTCTGGTGACCGTGGCGGGTTGCGACAAAAGTCTCCCGGGGTCAGCGATGGCGATGGCCAGGCTCAACATTCCATCCGTCTTCCTCTACGGAGGCACCATAATGCCCGGCAAGTTCGAGGGCCGCGACGTTACAATTCAGGATGTATTCGAAGCCGTTGGTTCATACGCGGCAGGTAAAACAACCCTAGAGCAGCTCAGCAGTCTCGAATGCTCCGCCTGCCCCGGTGAAGGATCGTGCGGCGGCCTATACACGGCCAACACCATGGCCTCAGCAGTTGAAGCCCTAGGCCTATCACTCCCTGGAACAGCCTCACCGCCCGCCATAGATGATCGACGATACCAAGCATCCTACCTAAGCGGCGTTGCCGTAATGCGGCTTATCGAAAACGGAATCCGGCCCTCAGAGATCCTAACCTTCGAGGCGTTTGAAAACGCAATCACTCTGGTTCAAGCAATGGGAGGCTCCACGAACTCTATGCTGCACCTTCCCGCCATCGCTCGTGAGGCAGGCGTCAAAGTTACCCTTGACGATTTCGAACGCATAGGTCGAAAAACACCGGAAATCGCCGACCTCAGACCGGGCGGCAAGTACGTAATGTACGATCTCGACCGAGTTGGCGGCGTCCCCCTCATAATGAAAAAGCTACTGGACAAAGGACTACTGAACGGCGATGCACTTACAGTCACAGGTAAAACGATTCGGCAAAATATCGAAGATATGGTCTTTGATGATGGTCCACAGAAGGTTGTCCGGGACCCATCCAACCCGATCTCTCCAAGAGGAGGGCTGGCAGTCCTCAGGGGGAACCTCGCGCCTGAGGGTGCAGTGACGAAGATTGCTGCGTCAACCATTCTTCACCACCGAGGCCCGGCACGGGTATTCAATTCAGAGGAAGAGGCATTCGCCAAAGTGAACAAACGCGAAATCCAACCCGGAGACGTAGTCGCTATACGCTATGAGGGCCCAAAGGGAGGGCCAGGTATGCGTGAGATGCTTGCCGTAACAGCCGCAATCGTAGGCCAAGGTCTAGGAGAAAAGGTGGCGCTACTAACGGACGGGCGATTCTCTGGCGCAACTCGGGGAATGATGGTGGGCCATGTTTCACCCGAAGCCCAAGTCGGAGGACCGCTGGCAGTTCTCAAGGATGGCGACATCGTGACTATAGATGCGGAAAACGGCTTCCTCAAGGTCGAGTTGAGCGAGGGAGAGATCGCAGCGCGATTGAGGGATTGGAAACAACCTGAACCGAAATACAAGCGAGGCGTCCTCTTCAAGTACTCAAAACTAGTGCACTCCGCAGCGGAAGGAGCCGTCTGCAACTGACCCGTAAACCAAGGTGAGCGCCCGATGAGTCCTCAAACTCTGTTCGAAAAAATCTGGTCAAACCACATCGTCCATGAAGAGAAAGGCAATCCGAGTTTAGTTTGGATCGACAGGCATCTGATCCATGAGGTTACCTCTCCCCAAGCCTTCGATGGACTTCGGGCTGCCGGGAGGCGCGTCAGGAGGCCTGACCTCACTTTCGCTACCATTGACCATAACGTACCTACAACGGCGCGCTCAATTCCCATACAAGACCCGATCGCCAAGAACCAAATCGACGTCTTGAGCAAGAACTGTGCGGAATTCGGCATCACCCTATTCGGCCTAACAAGCCCTCACCAGGGAATCGTCCACGTTATTGGCCCGGAGCTGGGTCTGACTTTGCCGGGGTTGACAATAGCGTGCGGTGACAGTCACACATCAACCCACGGTGCCTTTGGAGCTCTAGCTTTGGGCGTGGGGACGAGTGAAGTCGAGCATGTACTAGCTACTCAATGCCTTCGGTTCAGCAAACCGAAATCCCTCGAAATTCTTGTTCAGGGAACGCCACATAGAGGCGTATCCGCCAAGGACATCATTCTCTCAATAATCGGACGAATTGGAACCGCTGGCGGAACAGGCTCCGTCATTGAATACCGCGGCGATGCCATCAAACAGATGTCCATGGAAGAGCGCATGACGATTTGTAATATGTCGATTGAGGCTGGAGCACGTGCAGGCTTGATCGCTCCGGACGAAACAACACTCCGTTACGTTCGAGGCCGGAAGTATGCACCCAAGGAAGGAGATTGGGCGAAGGCTGAGGAATATTGGCGGTCACTCTCAACTGATCCAGCTGCCGAATTCGACAAGAGCGTCAGAATGGACGCAAACAAGATAGCACCGCAAGTCACGTGGGGAACGACTCCAGCGATGGTTACTGACGTTACTGGGACAGTGCCGAATCCGAAAGACTTCGACGACCCGCAAATGAGCCATGCCGCAACCCGTGCATTGGAATACATGGGCTTGAAACCGGGTACGGCAATACAATCAATCAGGCTTGACAGGGTGTTCATCGGTTCGTGTACCAATTCTCGGGTTCCCGATCTTATCGCCGCCTCTAAGATGGTTGATGGCAGGAAGGTTGCCCCGGGGGTCCATGCGATGGTCGTCCCTGGTTCACAACTAGTCAAACGTCAAGCTGAGGAGCAAGGCTTGGACAGGATTTTCAAGGAATCTGGGTTCGAATGGAGAGAATCTGGGTGCAGCATGTGTTTAGGCATGAATCCCGACATTCTCGCGCCGGGCGAACGCTGCGCGAGCACGTCAAACCGAAACTTCGAAGGCAGGCAGGGGTATGGGGGACGCACACACTTGGTAAGCCCAATAATGGCGGCAGCAGCCGCGATTTCAGGCCATTTTGTGGACGTGCGTGACTGGGACACTTCATGATGATGTAATATGGAACCGTTCAAACAACAAATAGGAATCGTCGTGCCTCTGGACCGAGTCAACGTCGACACGGATCAGATCGTTCCGAAGCAATTCCTAAAACTAGTCGAGAGAACCGGGTTCGGCCGTTACCTATTTCACGACTGGCGGTTTCACCCAGATGGCACGCCGAAGATGGACTTTGTCCTCAACCAACCACGCTACAAGGGGGGCAAGATCCTATTGACGCGAGAAAACTTCGGATGCGGTAGCTCGCGCGAGCATGCTGTCTGGGCTCTCGCAGACTTCGGATTCAAAACTTTGATCGCACCATCCTACGCAGACATCTTCTACAACAATTGCTTCAAGAATGACGTTCTTCCAATAACTCTCGAGGAATCATACGTCAATGATCTATTCTCTGAAGCTGAAGGGGAAGA
>Ga0187771_10001734_pt1 | contig 14828 bp, 12 predicted proteins | sample 0116_SJ02_MP15_1_FD_133139 | JGI IMG/M metagenome (GOLD analysis project Ga0187771, IMG submission 133139) | Tropical peat soil microbial communities from peatlands in Department of Meta, Colombia - 0116_SJ02_MP15_10_MG | ecosystem: Environmental > Terrestrial > Soil > Wetlands > Peat | place...
ATCGCTGAATACGAAAAAGTGATCAAAAACTACCCAAAAGGTAATAAGGTCCCATACGCTTTGTTAAAACAGGGATTTTCTTTTCTGAATCTTGGTGATAAGGCAAGTGCGAAACTGATTCTTCAGCAAATAATAAAAAATTATCCCAACACCAACCAGGCAAGAATAGCAAGGGAAAAGTTAATCGAAATAAAATAGTGGATAAAAAGAGGTTTTATTACTCCCGCAGCCCATTATTGTATCAGTCCAAATGAATAGGCCTGATGCCAGGAGGCGGTTGAAGGTCAAACTGCGCTGAATCTACTCCCGTTGCCACTTGAATATCGGAGTAACGAATAATTATGGTTTGATTGTTATCATCTCCGATTACAATCATAACCTTCTGTGGCATGACAAGACCTTCAATGCAACTATGTTCCATATATTTGGCACTATATAGTCGAGAGTTATTACGGTCGTATGATTCAACGATAACTATCCGGTAGTCCATGTCTATCCAGAGAGATTGAAATTTTCTGTTTTCAGATAGTACGTCAATGCGATAAAGATTCTTATCAAAAGAACCATTCAGTGTAATGGGTTTTTCCATTATATCAGGATGTGTACCAAGAAGGATAGAGGTGATGTCTTCTACTTTAAGTCCCTCAGTAAAGAGAGGTAAAAAACACCCTAAATTTTTTGATGTCGCCTGCCCAATGTAGAATTTACCCTTCTGTGGTAGAAAAACCTTCAACAAATTTTCGTGAACAGTCAATAGGAGATTTGGCGAGCCTATTAATGGTATTACCTCTAATCTTAAAGAAGATGGTCTTTTCAGCATTACGGCAATTTTGAGGGGGTATCTCCCCTCAGAAGTATTTACTTCAACACGTGCGATTGCTTTCAGTGTATTTTTACGGTGGCCATTTCTGTCAGTTTCTCCAAGAACTGCTTGAGGAGAAGTTAAGCCATCTTTTGAGAGTTTGTTAAATGGCAATGTTTGCTTTATGCCGCATCCCGGGAAAATAAGAAAAAATGACAGGATGAAAATGGATTGTAATTTCTTGTGCATTAAGGTCTTTTTTCTTTGGTGAGTACTTCTATCTTTTTTTGTAGATTATTATTATTAGGATTTAATTTCAATGCCCGTTTGTATGTTTCAATTGCTTCGTTGACCCTGCCCGCTTTTGTGTAGGCATCACCTAGGTGTTCGGCAATTGTCGCATCGTTAGGTGTAATGTCCAATGCCTCTTTCAGGTATTTTATGGCTAGATCCGTTCTGCTTTGTCTAAAATAGACCCAACCGAGGCTGTCAATCATATAGCCATTACCTGGTTTTAAATACAGGGCTTTCTTGATCATCTTCTCTGCTTCATCAAGACGTATACCCTTTTCGGCAAGTGTATAACCTATGAAATTCAGTGCCTCCGCGTTATCCGGGTCGATTTTCAAAACTAACTCCATTTCATTAATACTTTCCCGAAAACGATTCGTTTTTTCATAAAGGACGCCGAGACTATAATGCAGATCAATACTTTGCGGTGATACTAACAATCCTTCTCTTAAGATTTCCTCAGCTGATAACAGGTTTTTATTTTCCTCATAAAGGGAAGAAAGGTAAGCGTAAAGTCCTGGTATTTTCTTATTATTATGAATAGCCATTTTCATTACTTCTATAGCCTCATCAATCATATTCTCTTTTTTCAGGATCGTTCCTATATTGATTTGCGCGTATCCATAAAGTTCTGAATCTGCCGGGATCAACTTAAATTCTTCAATAGCCTTATTGTGCTCCTTCATTTCTTCAAACGTTGAGGCAAGAAGATATCTGGCTCTGTGATCATTGGGATTACTTTTTAGTAAGATTAAAAACTCATTGACAGCTTGGTCATGCTTCCCTCTTTCAAGGTATAAGAGTCCCAGGTCGATTAGTGCTGGCTCAAAAGTCGGTTTTATGACCAGCGTCTTTTTGAAGCGCTGTTCCGCTTCTTCGTAGCGTTTCATTTCAGTCAGCATTTTGGCTAGATAATAGTTACCCATCAGATGATCGGGACTGATACTGATCAGATTATTAAAGGCCTGGTATGCTTTTTCATAGTTTCTTTTTTCCGCATAGATGGTGCCGAGATATAAATAGGAAATAGTATTTCTTGGATCAAGTTTTATTACTTTTGTGTATTCGCTGATGGCATTATTATAATCTTTTGTATTCAGATACAACCCACCTAGGAGAAGACGGGTATTTATATTGCCTGGGTTATCGTACAAGGTTTTTTTACAAAGAATGATCGCCTTTTGTATTTCGCCTTTTTCAACGTAAAGTGATATTAGTTCAGTTATAAGGTATGGAGAGTGAGGATCAAAACTCAAGGCCTTCTCATATTCATTAATTGCTTCATCAAGATTATCATCGAGAATGTGAAGAACGCCGAGAGAGTAATGATATGTCGACTCGAAAGATGGCCTGTCTTTCCCGAAGGGGGCAGCTATATCTGTCCCCTTGGCTGGGTAGAATGCACACCCGGCTAGAAACCATAAAATTATAATTATCAATTTTTTGTTCAATTTGTTTCCCATATTGTCAATTTATATAGCCTGATTTTTTAGCAAAAATTCCATACCACAGAGTACCTCAATATTTTGCGGGTAGGGATATCCGATCATTCGCATCACTGATGATTTCGGAAGGTATCCCTTCGTGATAAAATTTAACAGCTTTCGGAATATTGTCTTTTTTAATGATGGTCATGGTCAGCGATTGCCTTTCTTAGGATAAAAAAGCACAATGATGTTTTATATGCAACTTTCGGGCCCTCGGCAAGCTTCCTAGTTCGGCATTCATAATTAAAAAGATTTCCTTTTTTAAGTTAAATAAGCATATTAATTATGCATTGATTCATTTTCTATAATACTTTGATATATTATTGTATACCATGAATATAAGGAATGGCATCAATATCTTTCTGAAGTGATCTCCAGAATTGATGTTCGCTTATGCTTGCAAAGATAGTTTCGTTACTCAGGTTTCTCATCCAGGCGATTATATGGTTCCATTTAGAGGCAGATAAGGATTTTTCTATCTGAACTATGCAAAAAGTTTAAGGCATAAGCAGATTTGCATAGTCGGAAAGGATAGCAAAGTTTGGAAGGAAGTCTATCATAATAGGTTCATACAATCGCGATAGATTATAACTAATATTATCCATTACAATGGTGCTCCGTTTCTTGCAGGTATTATTTTATCGTTATACGGACTGTTATTTCTGTATACAGAGAATAAAACAGCAATGATAAACTGATAAAATTACTACAATCTTTGTCCGTCCTCCTCTTTTAATACCGAACTACTGACTTGCACAGTAACACGTTTGAAAATCAACTTTTCAAATTCTTTTTCATAATGTCCCAACTTTTGATAATATCTATGGCACTTTTTAATTGATTGTCCTGCAATAAAATGTCCTGTTCTCTTTTTAAAGAATCTTCGGCATTCGTTTCCTGTTCTTTTTTTGATTTAATGTGACCCTTCAGGTCTCTCTCCCTAATAAAATCATCCGTTGGTTCTTTATCTTCAGTGGGTTTGATATATTTAACTATGATATCTGGCTTTATTCCCTCGGCCTGTATCGACCGTCCATTTGGTGTATAATATTTCGCCGTGGTCAGTTTCAGGGCAGATCCTTCTTCAAGGGGGATTACAGTTTGTACGGAGCCTTTTCCAAAAGTTTGAGTGCCTATTACCAAAGCTCTCCCATTGTCTTGAAGCGCACCGGATACAATTTCAGAAGCACTGGCAGTACCTTCATTAACCAGAACAACTATGGGACATGTCGGCTCATCACCATCGTCTTTAGCGACTGCTTGGGAATCCATGCTTTTTGTTCTTCCCTTGGTAGAAACAATGATCCCCGATTTCAGAAATATGTCAGCAACTCCAATTGCCTGATTCAATAGACCGCCAGGATTATTTCTAAGATCCAAAATTAGTCCCAAAGGAGCACCGACTTTAGCATTGATATTCTTTATCTCTTTTTTTAGATCATCTACTGTTCTTTCCTGGAATGAAGATATCCTGATATAACCAATACGATCATCAAAGATCTTTGATTTGATGCTTTTTATCTTGATTATATCGCGGGTAATCACAAATTCTTTCGGTTTGGTTATATTTTCCCTTATAATGGTGACAGTAACCTTTGAATCTTTTGGTCCACGCAATTTTTTGACTGCTTCCATTATTGTAATATCTTTGGTTGATATTCCATCAATCTGTATAATCTGATCACCTGCTTTAATACCTGCATTGAAGGCTGGTGTATCCTCGATTGGTGAAACAACGGTTAGAACATCTTTTTTTATAGTAATTTCAATACCGATGCCGCCAAAACTCCCGCGTGTTTCTACTTCCAGTTCTTTATACATATCTGCGGTCATGTATGTGCTATGGGGATCAAGAGATTTCATCATTCCATTGATGGCCCCCTCTATAAGTTTTTTGGACTCTATCTCCTCCACATAATTTTTCTGCACTATGTCAAGAACCTCATTGAACGTTTTCAGATTCTTGTAGATACCTCTCTCCAAGGCAGCCGATACTTGGGAGTCACCCTGAAGGCCAAATAGGACGAAACACGCCAGTAAGCACAATAATAAAAACACTCTCTTATGCATATCTTTCATTCAGACCTCCATTTCATTGGACAAGCAATATAAGAGAAATGGTTTAAAGAATAACACTATTTTCACTTAATTTTCCATAACTTTTTATCTTATTTATGATGCTATTAGATATTTGATAAAATTATCGACAAAGAGCGTTAAAGTGAATAATAAATGAGGGAAAATACAGAATTGTGGATATTGCTATTTGAATATTTGTCTTAAAAATACTAGATGATTCAGCTAGATGGGTTGTTGTGAGGACTTTTTTGTGATATGAATTTTACACTTCCATTTATTGATCCCCCTTCATCAATAATTAACTTATGACATCTAATTTGACCTCTTACATCGGCTGATTTTAAAAGTCTAAGGGTGTCTGTAACTTCAATATCTCCATCGAAAAATCCTGCTATTGTAAGAAAAATTGCATTTATATTAGCGATTACACGGCTATCCTTTTCTGTAAAAACAGTCTCAGCCAGAAGTGTTCCTTCTACAATTCCTTCGATAATCAAATGTCCTTTAAAATGCAGAATTCCTTCAATTTTGCAATTCCTATTTATTATTGAGATATTGTCTTCCCTGTCCATCATTTATTATTCCCAACCTATTGATGTTTTAAATTAAAAGTTTCTCTTAATACAAGATCTCCTTCATTTGAAAACACAAATATTTCACAAGTGTTATAAGTATATTGTGTGGTGATATTTTTATTGATTACTTTATGTTTAATGATGGAAAAAGGGTCGCCATCTTTAAAATTTTGCGGGACTCCATTTAAAAGAACCGTTTGGGGATTCACAAGCCAATTTTCTAATTCCAGACCTTCTGATTTTAAAATAACAAATATATATCCAGATGCGGTGGTATTTTTTGAATTCTTGTTTTTTAACAGAAATGAATAACGGAATGATTGTTTTGTAAGGTTAAAACGTGCCTCAAAATTTTCTATAGAAAGACTGTAAATTTGCGCGATAGCATTTACTTTAGCACTGTCAGCTACCGACTCAGTATTTTTTGCAACAGCCGGTTTAGGTTGTGTTTCTACCCTTGCTGTCAACTCTTCTTTATTTAAACTTCCCAGTCGATTGTGAAACAGAACTGCGGTGAAGGATACTATAATTAGCCCTATGAGTATTACAAGACAAATTGTTAAAAAACTCGTTGATAACTTGAAGGAGCACAATCGCCTCTCGTCTTGAATTACAATAATTGTTATCTTATTCAATTTCTTGCTTGTACTCATTAAAAATATATTTCACTTAGAAATTGTTCTAAAATTTTTCCCAGATATCATCTAATTATTTGATATATTTATTACATATATTTATAGATACTTGCAAACGTTGTCAAGGTAAAATGCGTCAGAAACTTTTGTAGAATTTATATTTTATAATCATAACCTTTCAGTAAAGAAGTTGTTATTGTGTCTTGCTCCGCCAAAAGAAAAAGCATTGATTACACCATTGAAATCTTGTATTAACACTACATTAAAAAATTCCTTTCAGGATATCTTATGGACAAAAGAATTCGGGTGTTGAGAACAGTCATTAGCTATGGCATAATGGCACTCGTGTCTCTTGCTGTTTTCATCTTTGTTCCGGTAATTTACGAAATGAAACAAGAGAGTGATATTTTTTCATGGTATGTTAACCTTGTATCTGCCCAGCCACGGGCAACTGAAACAGTACCTGTAACGGATGAGACGAAACCAACCTCTGTTCACGAAAAAAGCCTGATGGATAATTTGCTGGAGAAACAGAAGCAGCTTGATAATCGAGAGAAGCTGCTGAAAGAAGAAGAGCGAAAAATTGAGGAGTTGAAAAAAGAAGTTTCGGAAAAAATAGAAGTCCTCAGGGTTCTTCAGGAAAGTATGTTGCCGACGATTGAAGTTCAAAAAACGGAGAAAGAAAAAAAATACCAGGTGTTGGCGAAGATGTACGAAATCACCCCTCCTGAGAAGGCAGCAGCGATATTTGAAAAGATGGATAGAAAAATGGCTGCTGAAATTATGCTTCGTATGAGTAGTAAAAAAGCTGGGGCTGTTTGGGCGCAAATAAATCGCGACGCTGGAGTCGAGATTATCAAGGAAATAACCTCTTCACAGAGTGTTGATGCCGCAAGTGCTGCAAAGATTGCAAAAGAAATCACCGAACAGGCAATTAGTAAACCGGAAACAGTACAGAGCCCCGATGCTGTCGGTACGACTAGAAAGGATAAAGAAATTGCCGGAACGGGAACTAGTAAACAGGAAACTATGCAAATAGTAGATAAAAAGAGCTCCTCAAAAAAAGAACTAAAAACTGCCCGTGCGAAGAAGGCTAATTTAACAAATGTCAAACCCAAGGCATTCAAACCATTTGCAATACAGATTAAAGCCGTTAGGGGTATCGATATGGCAAGGGAGTATACAAAAGTACTCAAAGAGGAAGGCATCGATGCCTACTGGTCTGAAATGAATGTGAAAGGTAGTGGGACGTTATTCAGAATTTTAGTCGGACATTTTGCCAGCCGTGAGGAAGCTCTGAATTATATGAAAAAAAGGCGAATCGACAGTAATTATCCTGGCAGTTATGTTCGGAAGAGCGAGCGGTAGCAATCTACTTCCAAAAAAGAGACAATGGCAGATTTTTTGCGATGCAGTAAAGATGGAGCCTATAAAATATTTGTAAAGCAGTTTACGATTTCTCCGTCGAATTGACTGTTTATGTTTTTTTTCAACTCGGAAACAGCTTCTTTAATTTCCATTGCCTTTCGATATGGGCGGTTGTTTGTCATGGCATCAAAAGCATCTACAACGGTTATAATCCTCGAAAGAAATGGAATATCAGAACCTCGGAGACCATCGGGATATCCTTTACCATCCCACCGTTCATGGTGATGGCGGATTATTAATCTTTCGGTATCTAATATCGGAAGTGGCTTCAGGATATTTTCTCCAACCACAGGGTGGTTTTTAATAATGTCAAATTCTCCATCCGTAAGTCTACCAGGTTTAAGCAGAATATTATCCGGTACCGAGATTTTTCCTACGTCATGCAGCGTCGCTGCTATCTTTAGTGATTCGATTTCATGAGAAGAACAGTTCATAGCTTCTGCGATTTTGATGACAAGGGCCTTAACTCGCATGGAGTGTTCTTCTGTATAATAGTCACGGGCCTGAATTGATGTGACAAGAGATTGGAAGGTGCTTAAAAGATTCATATATAAACTTTCATACAAAAGCCTGTTTTCTATGTTAAGTGAAGCCCTGTTAGAGATGCTTTGAATATAATAAAGGTCTCTTTCCGTATATACATGTTCGTTACTTTTTCCTGAAAGAGCTATGACACCAAAGACCCGGTCCCTTATTTTTAAGGGACCACATATGATAGATGAATATGTGGTATTCTCAATAAGATTTAGAAGCAATGGGTCTTTTCTGCGAACGGTTTCTTTCAGGATAGGATAGAGGGATGGTAATGTAACGCTTTTGAAAGTAGATTGTGATACTCCCTTTACAACAATGGCATCAAATTCCTGAAGATCCTTATCATATAACAGGATGGAGCAAGCTTCGCCACCGATGACCTTGAGGGCCAGATTAACCATCTCCTGAAAAATTTCATCATTGTTTCTTGTATCTTCAATAGTGTCATATATATAGCTTCGTGTAGATAAGTCACTTATTTTATTAGTTAATGTAGGCGATGTCGATTGGTTATTGTATTCACCAAACATGGTTTTTGCCCTTAAATATACATCAACTTTGCATAATAAATCATCGATGTTAAATGGTTTTGCCAAGAAATCTACTGCACCGGTCTTTATTGCTGAGACGGTAAGGTCGATTGATGGATAGGCTGTAATAAGAATCACATGTGTCGTAGGATTAATTTCTCTGATCCTATCCAGAAGGTCCATGCCATTCATACCGGGCATCATGACATCGCATATGACTAGGTCAAAGTGGTTCTCCTTCAACCACTCCAGGCCTTCAACACCATCACACGCTTCAACTACCGTATAGGTTCCAGAATGACTTATCGCATCAACAACAAGCGATCTGGTTGCAATATCATCATCAACGACCAGTATGGATTGTTTTTTCAGGATATCGACATTCATTTTGTGAGGACATGATCTAGCGTGTGTGTTTTCTGCAGAAAAGGGCACAGGAATTGACTCTCATGTATTATTTTTTGTTGGATTTAAGAAGGATATCCATCAAGCTGTATGAAATTTTATCATAAACAGCCGTTTTATCTGTAGAGTCAAGTGTGACTATATCTACATACTTTTCGCCGGCAGCGTTTTCCGGTTGCGGCAATGTACCAGTTTTAACTTTATTATGTTTACTATATGCCTTTAAGACATTATCAATCTGGTAAGATGAGATAGTCATCACTCAGCTCTGCTACATATGAATTAAAATCCTTCATCTATTTTATCGGAAAAAACGCATAAAACTTTAGCCCTTTTTCCGATAATACGTTAAGATTATAAATCAATTTATATAACTATATGTTAATATTCTGTTTGACTATTGGCTTATTTTTGTTCATATTTGCATTATTGAGTGGCAGTTGTTTAAATATCGTCATAATTAAGAACTACTTTAGAAGAATGTATTATGAAAAAAGTAAAGATATTAATAGCTGAGGACCATGAACTAAGCAGGGAGAATCTTTCTGAAGTACTCAGAAAACAAGGCTATGAAGTTATGGCCGTCGAAGATGGTCGACAGGCCAGGGATGCCTTTATTGAAGATAAGTTTGATCTTGTCATCACCGATTTAAGGATGCCGCATCTGGATGGTCTTCAGCTTCTAGAGTTCATCCAAGGAATTAATCCTGAAAATATTGTGATTATCATTACCGGTCACGGTACCATTAACACGGCTGTGGAAGCAATGAAGCTCGGCGCTTTTGACTATATTACAAAACCGTTGAAGGATGATCTGGTGACATTGACAGTCGAAAGGGCATTATCCTATGCGAGACTCAGGGAAGAAAATATAGCGCTGAGGCGAAATTTGAAAAAAAAGTATGATTTCGACAATATGATTGGTTACAGCGATGGGATGAAAAAGGTCTTTGATACGATTGAAAAAGTTGCTTCTTCTGATAGTACGGTTATGATCTATGGTGAAAGCGGTACTGGTAAAGAATTGGTTGCCAGGGCTGTTCATTTCAATAGTGAAAGAATAAATTCCCCGCTCATTGCTGTGAACTGTGGCGCCATTCCCGAAGAACTTCTTGAAAGTGAGTTGTTTGGCCATGAAAAAGGCGCTTTTACCGGGGCCATCCGTAGCAGGGTCGGCAGATTTGAATTAGCCAACGGAGGGACAATATTTCTTGATGAGATCGGTGATATGAGTCCTGCACTGCAAGTGAAGGTCTTAAGGGTACTACAGGAGAAGCAATTTGAGCGCATCGGGGGAGTTAAGACTCTGCAGGTTGATGTAAGGATTATTGCCGCGACTAATCAGGATTTGGAAAAAGCCATAGCTGAAAAGAGATTTCGGGAAGACCTGTTTTATCGAATTAACGTGATACCTATTCATCTTCCTGCCTTGCGAGAGAGAAGGGTTGATATACCGATGTTGGCTAATCATTTTTTACGAAAATTTAATAAGTTAAAAAGAAAGGCAGTGGAAAAAATTGCTCCTGAAGCAATGGAATGCCTGCTGAGGTATTCCTGGCCTGGAAATGTGAGAGAACTTGAGAACTTAATAGAGATGCTTGTTGTTTTGAAGGAAGAGGGTAATATTGAGGTCGCAGATCTTCCTGATAAAATAGTAATGTTGCCATCTGCGGGGGGGCTTATCAACGGTATAGAAATAACGGATCAGGGAATTAATTATAATGATATTATGGATAAGCTCGAAAAAGACTTGCTTTCCCGCGCTCTGGAAAAAGCCGGGGGTGCAAAAAACAGGGCTGCAAAATTGCTGAACTTAAACAGAACTACTTTTGTTGAAAAATTAAAGAGATTTAAAATTAGTCAGTAAGTCATACCTGTTTAAGAGTTATCCTATTTAGTCTTTATCCCGTTTAAATAATCAATTAGCTTTAGTCACTAAGAAATCCATCGATTCAAAAAGTTCGAGTGTTTGTTTTATGGGATTTGGTATTTATTAGCATCTTGAGAATCCCCTTCCCTTTTTTTGAAATCATTTTTCAGCTTTTAATCGAGATTCACATTATTCTGCTGATAATCTAGGCATTACACTCAATTCCTAAATATACCGGCAACTGTTTCAGAGATATACTGTATTTACAATCCATAAATGCAGAAGGCGTTTCGGTCAAAAATTTGGCAAAATGATGGCTATTTGACATCAATTATTTATGAAAAAGTAATCCAATGAAAAGAAGAGGTTCTTTTAAGCTCCTGTTTATTATAGGGAATAAGCATTTATATTTAGATGGTATATAAATTGCTCAAGTTTGTAGTGGTATATCTATGAAAACAAAATATTAGTCCTATATGCCGCTGCTTTGGGAGACGTTAACTATAAACTTAAAACCATTCACATGGACATTGTCAAGTTATTGTAAATTCTAAGTATGAAGAAATTCATAATATCCATATTAATATTATTTATTGCATACCAACTGGGTGGGATCACTGAAGGCGGTGAAGAGGGTAAGCATGATCGAAATATAGGACAGGCGGAAGTGGCGAAAACAGTTGGGCATGAAAAGGATTCCGATAATACTTTGTATAATCAGGCGATAATTGACTTTCAATCGGGGAACTATTCGAGTGCTTTGGATAAGTTTAGAATGATTTTGCAACAGGAGCCAGATGAATCTCCCAGGAAGGAAAAAGTATTGAGATGTATAGCCGACTGTCATTTTTTCTTGGGCCTAAAAGGAAATAATAATGATCTACTGAGTGCAGTTGATTTTTATAAGAATATTTTGCAGAAATATCCAGGTTCTCGTGGTGAAAACGCTGTTGCTTTATACAGAGTGGCGAAAAGTTATGCAGCTTTAAATTTCTATTATGAAGCGAAAAGGGAGTATGAAAATCTCTATGCCTTGTATCCTGAATCGTCTTATGTACCGGAGAGTGTATTCAGGATGGGGGAAATGCTCTACAAATCAAAGAAATTTGGTGATGCTGCTGAAAAGTTCGAAGAATATATTCGCAAGTTTCCTGAGGGAGAATACATAAAGACAGCTTATTTTAACCTCGGTGATTGCTATTCCCAGATTCATCAGGAAGAGAAAGCCGATAGATGGTATCAAGGTGCCTTAAAAAGATGGCCTGATTTGGGAAACATTCCTGAAGATATCCTCTTGAATCTGGGGTTTCATTACTTCAAAAGTCAGAAATATCCCGATACCCTGAAGATTTTTTTCTTTTATATTAATGTATACCCGGAGAGTGAGAGTTATAAAGAAGTTCTCTTTGTTATTGCTCGTTCGTTTATGGAACTGGGTCAACTTTCTCTTTCCCTCAAGATGTTTAGCATACTAACAGAAAAATTCCCCAACAGCCGCGAAGCTACGGAAAGCGCCATTATCATGGCCAATATTGGTGTGAAGAAACCAGGAATGAAATTGCCCTTTTATTTCCATGGAATGCAAAATTATCGGGATCCTCTCAAGACGTATAATGACACACTCGCAAGATCTCCATCCGGTGAATATTCAGAGGAGTTGCTGTTTCAAAAAGGTTTTGTCCTTTATAAAAAAGGCAGATACAAAGAAAGTTTTGATACTTGCGGACGTCTACTGAGACAGTTTCCTCAGGGGAAATATAGGGGAGAGGCCTTTAAGTATTTCCTAGCGACTACAGAGCTTCTGGTAGATGAAAATTATGCAAAGGGGGATTATCCGGCAGTTTCAGAGATATACTTTAAATCCAGAGAAAACGGACTGATCTCTGGAGATTATTTTAAGATGGCATACAAGATGGGCGACAGTCTCAGGCGTGTGGGACTTTATGATGAAGCAATGGAAGTCTTTGAGAAGCTTTTGAAGACTTGCGGAAGTATTACTGACAGGCATAAGACTATTCTGGCAATTGCCGATGTAGACTGTGAAAGAGGTAATTATGAGAATGTCGAGAGGGTCTTGAAGCAGTTGTCGATAACCTCGTTAGACACGGATAGAAGATTGACTCCCCGCGGTGGCAAAAGCAGGTATAAGATGAAAGCAATGGTGAAACCTGTAGAATCTGAAGGTAACATAGAAAAGCACGTCAACAGGATTCTGGGGAATGTTTATTTCAAAAAGGGCCAGTTTGATAAGGCCGCACAAGCATATGCTAAGGTTTTAGATTCCGGCGTTGGTATTGAAGGCATGGCAGTTGTCTATCGAAACTATGCCGAATGTTTGAAAATGATGAAATCACTGTCAATGGCTATAAACAATTATCAGAAAGCCATAGAAGTCTATAACAGGGAAAGTCAAAAGTACCCCATCAATGTCATGACCGATTCATATAGAGGTATAGGAGATTGTCTGCTTGAGGAAAAAAAATACCCGGAAGCAATATCTATGTATAAACAGTCGCTGACAAAGTCTGACAAGAGTACCGAAGGCTTATGGTCAATCTATAATATGGGACAAGGGTATGTAGAATTGAGAAACTCCGAGATGGCGGATAAGACATTTTCGGAGTTAAAAAATAAGGGTGGTGAAGGCTTCTGGTCAACTCTTGCCGATTACGCCTTAAGAGAATATAGCTGGAACGATAAGTATACCGCGTCTCAGAATTGATGCTAAACTATTAAGTAGAATACAGGATTGTTATGAATAATTCAGAAATTGCAGACAGCCAATATCTCTTCTTACAAAAATCCTTTAATGAATTTAATCAAGCAACTACACGGCTTCAAAAAGCCTTTACCAATCTAGAAATAAAGTTTGAACAAATAAACAAGGAATTAGAATTAAAAAATGAGGAACTGAAACAGACAATAGAGGAAAAAGAGAAGGTAAAAAATTATCTCCGGAATATACTTGAAAGCCTTACTACCGGTGTGGTTGTCACGGATCTTGACGGAAAGATAACGACAATAAACAGGTGCGCAGAGACATTTTGGGGCATTTCTCAAGATCAGGCCGAAGGGAAGGACATAAAGTTTTTATTCACTGACTTGAATATTGCAGACTGGAAAATCTTTCATACTGATTATTCGCCAGATAAAGGGGGAAAAATAAATATTAAGGATAAGATTATTGAAATTTTTGTTTCTCCCATGAGGAGTGAGCAGGGGGAGATCATAGGAACTGTCTTTATCCTGCGTGATGTTACCAGGATCGAAAAACTGGAAGAAATGGCAAAGCGAACGGAAAAACTTGCAGCTATGGGTGAGATGGCAGCGAACATTGCTCATGAAATAAGAAATCCTCTCGGCAGCATAGAATTGTTTGCTTCGTTGTTGATGAAGGACATAAAAGATAAAAATTATCAAAGCAGATTGTCAAACATTATTACTTCAGTAAAAAATATGGACAATAAAATTTCAAACCTCCTGCTGTTCACGACACAAAAGAATCCGATAATGAGGAATATTAATCTTCATCGCATAATGAAGGAAGTGCTTCTATTTTCTGATCCAATTATAAAACAGGAGGGTATATCACTATCAGTGACTTATTCAGATGTTGAGCCATATGTAAGAGGTGATGCTGAGTTGCTTAAACAAGTATTCCTCAACATTTTGTTAAATTCTATACAAGCGATGGCGGATGGGGGATCTCTCAGGATTGAAACAATCGTATCTCATGAACGAGAAGTAGTTTCTACAAGTAATAGAAACGTTGAAGTCAGGATCTCTGATACAGGAGTCGGCATTCCAAGGGAGAATCTGAAGAAAATATTTGATCCTTTCTTCAGTACCAGGGAGAGAGGGTCGGGCCTTGGTCTTGCCATTGTCCATAATATTGTCCATGTTCATAACGGTACAATAGATGTTGAAAGTAAGGAGAAAGAAGGGACAATTTTCAGCATCCTCCTTCCCTTGATTCAAGGAATGCAGGACTATGAAATTGCTGACAACTTGAATATCATAGGTGATAGATATGAATAAGAGACCGATTTTAGTGGTTGATGATGATCCATCAATGAGGATGGCCTTATCCGAATCACTGTTAAGCTGCGGGTATCGAGTAGAAGCCGCGGTTGACGGAGCAGATGCCCTAACAAAGTTTAATAAAGGAAAATTTGATGTTGTTATTACAGAT
>Ga0187771_10001735_pt1 | contig 14826 bp, 12 predicted proteins | sample 0116_SJ02_MP15_1_FD_133139 | JGI IMG/M metagenome (GOLD analysis project Ga0187771, IMG submission 133139) | Tropical peat soil microbial communities from peatlands in Department of Meta, Colombia - 0116_SJ02_MP15_10_MG | ecosystem: Environmental > Terrestrial > Soil > Wetlands > Peat | place...
CCACGTCTAAGATTCGCTCGTTGATATCCAAGACTGCGATTTCACATCCGCCGCAGCTTGCGGCCCAGTAGAAGGCTAGCTTTAACTTTTCCGCCATACTATTGTTTTCCCCCGTTCAAGACCTTATTCAGTATTTTTGAGACGTCGACTCTGAGCTCACTGAAAGCCAGATCCTCGGGTCTCATGCCCATTGCTAGACCCAGCAGCTGCGGATAATGAAGTATCGGAATGCCGTAGACCTCGTTGAACATCTTCTCGATCCGCAGCTCGTTAGTGTCATACATGATGTGACAGAAGGGACAGATCGTTATCATGGCTTCCGCGTCAACCACCTTGAGGTGATTAAGCTTGTCCCTGGCGAGTCCCAGAGCGACTTTGTCACTCACACCGACGCTTGGAGCGCCGCAGCATTCTGTCTCGTCCATATAATCTAGGCAGGAGGCGCCTGTAGCTTCGATCAGCGTCTTGAGCGTTTTCGGATCCTCCGGATCGTCGAACCCAACGTATTCTCTCGGTCTCAGAATGTGGCATCCGTTGTGTTCGGCGACCTTAAGCATCGCGAGCGGTCTAGTTACTGAGTTCTTGATCTTCTCTAGTCCGACGTCTTCGACGAGTAGTTGTATCAGGTGCCTCGCCTCCGAGGTTCCATTGAACTCCAAGCCTGCTTCCTTCAAGTGGCCGTTTATATCTTCACGCAGATCCTTGTCTTCCTTAAGCATCCTGTTCACTTTCTTCAGGGTGCCCGCACAGCCAGGGCAGAGCGTGACGATATTCAGGCCTTCACGTTCAGCCAGTGCCAAGTTTCTGGCGGCCAGTATCAGCATGATTTCGTGGCTGACAGGATCCAGAGGCAAACCACAACAGTTGAATTCTGGCATCTCCTGAAGTTCAACACCCAAACGGTCGAGAACCTTGCGCGCCGAAATTTCAAACGCGCTGACCCTGTAAGGAATCGCGCAGCCTAGGAACATCAGATACTTTGAGTCAGCCACTTGCCTCACCCTTCTTTCCCACGTACTTGATGAAATGCACGTTTAGAAGCGTCTTGCCTATGCTCTCCGGGTTTCCCTTGGGCAACGGAGGCAATCCGAGCTGTTCCCTCCTCCTAATTCTAAGCTCGGGGATCCTGTAAGCGTACCCTGACTCAAGGATGCTGGAGGCCTCCTCCTTGAAAACCTGAGGTACGCAGCCCTGCTCTGCAGCTAGGTTTCTCAGAACGCGTATGACGCTTGCCACTTCTACATCCTGTGGACAACGATCCGTGCAGGTGAAGCAGGCCGCGCATAGCCACAGTGTATCGCTTTTTAGCACTCTGTCTCTGAGGCCCAGTTGAGCCATGCGGATGATCTGTCTCGGCCTGTATGTCTCGCTGAACCTTGCAACCGGGCAGTCAGACGTGCACGTTCCACACTGGAAACAGCGCATCAGTTTTTCGCCACCGTGCATCTTCGAGAGCTCATACTTGAACTTCGGGTCCATCTCTGACGCTTTTACAGCTGCCTTCTCAGTCTGCGCCATCAGGCTTCAGCCTCCTTGCCTGTCAGCGGGTTCGGTCCAAGCCGTTTCACTTCGCCGACCATGTCGCGAACGACGGCTGCAAACTTGTCTCCTTCACTTGCCGAGATCCACTCCAGCCGCAGGCGTTCGGGTTCTATCCCCATGTCCTTAAGAACGTTCTTCAACAGGGTTATTCGCCTCAAGGCCTTGAAATTACCGCTAATATAGTGGCAGTCTGACGGGAGATGGCAACCGCCAACCAGGACTCCGTCTGCGCCGTCCTTGAAAGCCTCTAGGACGAAAACAGGGTCTATCCTGCCACTGCACATGACGCGTATGATCCTGATGTTAGGGGGATACTGTATCCTGCTGACACCGGCCAAGTCGGCGCCGGCGTAGCTGCACCAGTTGCACAGGAAACCGATGATCTTCGGTTCGAACCCGTTGTTCTGGGTCATTTGGTCGACTCCTCCAGAGCGTCAACCTGTGCGAGTATCTCCTCCGTAGTGAAGTGTCCCATGTTGATGGCCTTAGTCGGGCAAGCTGTGCCGCATGCGCCACATCCCTTGCATAAGGCTTCAATCACGTGTGCCGTGCGTTTTCCATCTACTTCCTTCATTTCGACTGCACCGTAAGGACACAAATATTCACAAACTCTACAACCGCTACATAAGTCTTCAGATACGTTTGCAACTATTCCTTCCATCTCAAGCTTGTCTTTTGAGAGTATGGTCGACGCCCTAGCAGCAGCTGCACAAGCCTGAGCTATGCTCTCATCTATGTACTTAGGCGAGTGTGCCATGCCGCAGAGGAAGACTCCGTCCGTCGCAAAGTCCACCGGCCTGAGCTTCATGTGTGCTTCCAAGAAGAATCCTTCCCTGCTCAACGGCACCTTGAGCAATTCAGCTAGATGCTTGTTGCCCGGATTCGGAACCGTCGCCGCACTTAAGACGACGGTGTCGGGTTCAACCTCGACTTCCTGTCCTAGCACGGGCTCCCAGAAAGACACCGTCAGCTTGCCGGCTTCGTTTGAAACCATCGGCTTCCTGTCATCGTCGTAGTTGATGAACAGAACTCCTTTCATCGCGGCTTCACGGTAATAGTCCTCCTTGAAACCGTAGGCCCGAAGGTCCTTGTACAAAACGTAGACGTCGGTCTCTGGACTCAGCTGCTTGATCTTCAACGCGTTCTTTACAGCCTGCCCGCAGCAGATCCTTGCACAGTTCGGTCTCTCTTCATTTCTCGCGCCCACGCATTGTATCATAAGTACGCTCTTGCCCTTGAAATCGGCCCTCGCGAGCTTCTCCTCAAGCTCATGCTGAGTCAGTACTCTCGGATCCTGACCGTACAGATATTCCTTGGGGGTGTACTCGACCGCTCCAGTGGCCACTATTACCGCGCCGTGCTCAATCTCTTTCTCTTTGCCGCTAACCTGTTTAATCTTCGACTTGTAGTTGCCCACGAAGCCGTAGATGTCGGTGACCTCCGCCCCAAGGTATACGTGTATCTTGCCGTTGCTCATGACCTCTCTTATTAGGCCCTCAAGCTTTTTCCGGGGATCCGCTTCCTCTCCTAGCAGATAGTGGATCGTGCGAAGATGGCCGCCGAGCTCCATTTCTTTCTCAACCAAGTGAACTTCGAATCCCTGTTTTGCAAGTTCAACGGCGGCTGTCATTCCTGACACTCCTCCCCCGATGATCAGGCTGACCGGCGTGACGCTTATCAATGGTTTTTCAAGCGGCTTCAAGAGGGTTGCCTTTGCCACCACTGATCGGACGAGGTCTTTCGCTTTTTCTGTAGCTTCTTTCGGCTCGTGCATGTGGACCCAGCTGCACTGATCTCGAATGTTGGTCATCTCGAACAGGTAGGGGTTCAACCCGGCTTCTTGCACGGTCTCCTTGAACAGGGGCTCATGCGTACGAGGCGTGCATGAAGCTACTACGACACGGTTAAGGTTGTTCTGTCTTATCTTCTCAGCGATGAGCTTCTGTGTGTCTTGTGAACACGTGTAAACGTTTGCTTCAGCGTAGGTCACGTTGGGCAATGTTTTCGCGTATTTTACGACTTCGGGAACGTTGACTACGCCGCCGATGTTGATTCCACAGTGGCAGACGAAGACGCCTACTCGTGGTTCCTCCTTGCTCACGTCTCTCGCCGGTGGATACTCTTTCTTCTTCACCAGCTTTCCTCTTTCGCTTGCCACTATTGCCATGGCCTTTGCTGCGGCTCCGCTTGCTTGTGCAACGCTTTCTGGAATGTCCTTCGGGGCGGAGAAGGCGCCGCATGCGAAGATGCCCTGCTTGGAGGTCTCCACGGGGGAGAAGATGCTCGTGTCGCAGAATCTGTACTCGTTGAGCTTAATCCCCAGGGTCTTAGCCAGTTTTTCAGCGTCCTTCGGAGGCGTCATCCCCACCGATAGGACGACCATGTCGAACTCTTCGGTCTTAGGAGTCTCATTCTCAACGTAGTGGACGAGAAGGTTGCTCGTCTTGGGGTCCTCTGTGACTCCGGCCACTCTTGATCTTACGAATCTCACCTGGTATTCTTCTTGAGCACGCTTATAGTATGAGTCGAACTCTTTGCCGTAGGATCGCATGTCCATGTAGAACATCGTGGCGTCAAGCTTCGAAGGCGTATGCTCCTTGGCTATAACGGCTTCTTTCATGCCGTACATGCAGCATGCGGCTGAACAATACTTGTTACCGAGTTGATAGTCCCTCGAACCCACGCATTGGATGAACGCTATCTTCTTCGGTATCTCACCGTCGGATGGCCTCAGAACGAGCCCGCCGTAAGGTCCGGATGCGCTCAGGATACGCTCGAACTCTATGCTTGTCAAGACGTTCGGGTAGCGTGCGTAACCGTACTCGCTCTTCAGGCGGGCATCGAACGTTTCGAAGCCCGGAGCCAGAATGATTGAGCCGACCCTCAGGCTTGCTTCAGTGTCTTCTTGCTCGTATTCGACCGCGTTTGCCTTGCAGATTTCTGCGCATGTTCCGCATCCGATGCATTTTTCGCGATCAATCATGTACTTGAGCGGCACTGCCTGAGGATATTCGACGAAGATCGCGCTTCTACTGCCTAGGCCTTCGTTGAACGTGTCGATTGCTTCGATGGGGCATTTCTGTGCACAGAGGCCGCAGCCGTTGCATTTGTCTTCGATAATGTATCGACTTTTCCTTCGAAGCTGTACTTCGAAGTTTCCTGCCTCACCATCCAGGCCCGTGATTTCAGCGTTTGTCAGGATTGTGATGTTCGGGTGTCTCCCTGTCGCCACCAATTTTGGCGAGAGGATGCACATTGAACAGTCGTTTGTCGGGAATGTCTTGTCTAGTTGAGCCATCACGCCGCCTATGCATGGTCCCTGGTCGAGCAGGTAGACCTTGAATCCGGAGTCTGCGAGATCAAGAGACGCTTGTATACCGGCCACGCCGCCGCCTACCACCATTACTGCTCCAACTTTTTTCTTAGCCATTTCAGCTCACCTCCAAGGCTCTGAAAAGCGGAGTCGTCCCTTCAACATGGTCTATTGTTATCATGTTTCTCCTCCGCATGTCCACGATCTGCCTCAGAACTTGCTCAGGCTTGAGGTTGGTCGCTTCTGCCAAAGCTTTAATCGGAAGAGGTTCAGCCTGGGTTAGCACGTGGATTTTCTGTCGGACGAACTCGGCCTCTACGGCCTTTTCAAGCAAGTCATCGAACTTCTCTTGAGTGATCTTCTCGTTGTACACGTTGGTTTTTTCGGTTAACTCTCTTTCTCTTCCGACTAAGACTCTTAACCTGAAGTCCGCCGCGGCGTTCCTTGCGGCACAAAGGTTCACCATGATCTTTTCATCCGGTTTCTTGCCTGAAACCGGTGAAGGACCGAGCTTCTTTACCTGCCCTGTGAATTCAGTGACTATATCCGCGAATCGTTGGCCCTCTGATGCTGAAACCCAGTCGAGTCTCAGACGGTCTGGCTCCAAGCCGGTTAGTGCAAGAAGTTTCTTCAGCATCTTGACCTTTTTTTCTTCGTAGAGGTTTCCTTCAACGTAGTGGCAGTCTGCGGGGTGGCATCCCAGCACTATCACGCCGTCCGCTCCTTTCATGAAGACCTCCAAGGGTATTATCGGGTCAATCCTACCGCTACACATTACTCGAACGACTCTGATGTTTGCGGGATACTGTATCCTGCTGACACCTGCCAAGTCGGCGCCGGCGTAGCTGCACCAGTTGCACAGGAAACCGATGATCTTCGGTTCAAAACTGCTCATTTCGCTCGTCTCATGAGCCTCCTAGGGCGGCCGTTGCTTCCGCCAACACTTGTTTGTCGCTGAAATGCCTCATGGAGATGGCCTTCTCGGGGCAGCTTGCTGCGCATAGGCCGCATCCCTTGCAGAGAACATCGTTTACTCTCGCTATTCCCCGCTCGTCTTTTTTGATTGCGTTGTAAGGGCAGAGTTTAATGCAGGTTCCGCATCCCGTGCATAAGTCTTCGTCAATCACGGAGGTTATGGCCTCCGTGTGTACCCGTCTGAGAGCCATCGGAATGCCAGCTCTTGAGGCAGCCGCATAAGCTTGTGCGATGCTCTCAGGAATCGTTTTGGGGCTGTGAGCCGTTCCGCAGACGAACACTCCGTCCGTGGCAAAATCTACCGGTCTGAGTTTGACGTGAGCCTCAAAGAAGAAACCATCGGATCCAAGCGGAACCTTGAGCAGTTTTGAAAGCCCTTTCGCCTCGTCGGTCTGGATGAGAGGCGTCGACAGGACCACGAGGTCAGCGTCCAGTTCAACGGTCTCATCGACGAGAATATCGTTGACTCTAACCGTGTATTTTCCTTTCGACCTTGGAATGACCTCAGGAGGGCTCTCAGCGTCAAACCTTATGAACTGGACGAAGTTTTCCCTTGCCCTTTCATAATAGTCTTCGAAGTCCTTGCCGTAAGTCTGCATGTCCCTATAGAGTATCGAGACTTCTGCGGTGGGGTACGTCTGTTTGATTTCTAGAGCGTTCTTCACGGCGGTCGCGCAGCATATTCTTGAACAGTAGTTTCTTCCGCCTTCTTTGTTTTCTCTCGCTCCTACGCACTGGATCATTACTACGTTCTGGGGTTTTTTCAGTTTCTTCTCCTTCATTAGCTGCTCAAGCTCAAACTGCGTGATGACGCTCTGACGCTCACCGTAGCAGTACATTCCGCTCGGTTCGAATACTTCTGCCCCGGTAGCGACGATGATCGTTCCAACGTCTAGGGGCTTTTCTTTTCCGTCTTGGTCAAGTGTGACTTTGTAGTTTCCAATGAAACCCTCAACGTTCTTCACGGTCGAAAGAGTGTGCAGTTCTATGTTCGGGTCAGACTTTACAGCTCGGATGCACTCCTCGACTACGTCCGAGGATGGCCTGTCGGTCGGATAGAGATTGTGAAGGTCGTTCAGCTTTCCTCCAAGCTTGTCTTTCTTCTCTACGAGGTGCACGGAGAACCCTTGGTGTCCAAGGCTGACAGCAGCACTTATCCCTGCGATGCCGCCGCCTATGACTAGAGCTGAAGGCTGAACGTCGATCTCCGGTTCTGTCTGAGGTTCGAGCAGAGCCGCCTTAGCGACTGCCATACTAACGATTTCTTTAGCTTCTTGCGTTGCTTTGTCAGGCTCTTTCGCGTGGACCCAGCTGCATTGTTCACGAATGTTAGCCATGTGAAATAGATACTTGTTTAATCCTGCTTCCTCGCAGGCTCCCCTGAAAAGTGCCTCATGAGTTCTAGGCGTACATGATGCTACAACCACCTGAGTGAGATCGTACTTCTTGATTGCCTCTTTGATCTTGCTCAGTCCCTCTGATGAACACGTGTAGAGATTTCCCTCCGCGTATGCGACGTTGGGCAGAGTTCGCGCGTATTCCACAACTCCTGGAACGTTAACTACCGCGCCTATGTTAACGCCGCAATGGCACACGAAAACTCCTATTCTGGGCTGCTGTTTTCTTCCTATCATCTTCAGGTCTCCTTTGATTTGCAAGCTATCGTTTCTGCTGCTCTCGCAGCTGCTCCACTTGCCTGAGCGACGCTCTCAGGGATATCTTTCGGGCTCTGACAGTAGCCGCAAATGTATATTCCTGGGACGACTGTGTCCACAGGCGCCGTCAGTTGATTCTTGGATTTGAAGAAACCGTACTCGTCAATTTGTACGCCTGTTGCTTCTGAGATCCTTTTGTTGTCCTCTTTTGGAACTAGTGCTGGACACAGGACAACCATGTCAGCGTCGAGTTTCTTCATGTCGCATGCTCTCACGTCTTCATAGTAGACTTGGAGGCTACGTGTCTTCGGGTCTTCGGAGATCCCTCCTGGGTGAGCCTTGATGTAGTTCACGTCATATTGTCTCTTGGCCTTGTCCACGAACTCCTGGAAACCTTTTCCCACAGCCCTCATGTCCATGTACATAACGTAGACTTCGGTGTCAGGCTTGTGATCCTTCACTAGAATTGACTCTTTCGTGGCGTAGACGCAGCACACGCTCGAGCAGTAAGGGTATTCGCCTCTCTGGCTTCTTGAACCCACGCATTGGACAAAAACTATGCTCCTCGGCTCCTTTCCGTCTGAAGGTCTGATGAGGTGACCACCAGTCGGTCCGGACGCACATATCAACCTTTCGAATTCCATCGAGTGAATAACGTTCTTGAACCGTCCATAGCCATACTCCTTCATTCTAGCCGGGTTGAAGGGGTCAAACCCCGTGGCGAGAATAATCGACGAAACATTCAATGCTACCTCTTCAGGTCTCTGCTCGTAGTCTATCGCGCCTGATGGACAGACTTTCTGACATACCTTGCAGACACCCTTCGTAAAGTACAGGCAGTTAAGGGCGTCTATTGTCGCCACGAGAGGAACGGCCTGCTTGAACGGCATGTAAATGGCCTTTCTGTTTCCGAGTCCCATGTCAAACTCGTTCGGCGCCTTCACGGGGCATTTTTCTGTGCAGGTGCCGCAACCGGTGCACTTTTCATCTGTGACGTACCGGGGTTTCTGCAGGACTTTGACCTTGAAATCGCCTGCTTCGCCGCTCACCTCACTCACCTCGGAATAAGTCAGCAATTTGATGTTCTTGTGTCTGTAGCATTCGATCATCTTCGGCGCTAGTATGCATATCGAACAGTCAAGCGTTGGAAAAGTCTTGTCGAGCTGAGCCATGCGTCCCCCTATGCTCGGTGTCCTCTCAACAAGGTACACCTGAGTTCCGCGGTTCGCTAGGTCGAGAGAGGCTTGAATCCCCGCGATTCCGCCCCCGATTACTAAAACAGAGTCAGGCAAGGTCAGCTTCCTTCTCCATTTCTGGGCTGAAAGATTGAATTAATGAAGGTAAATAATCTTTACGTCTATTGAAACGGATTTTGACGATACGCGCAACGGCGGATTGATCGTTGATCATAACAAGTCTCTACTGATATGACAATGGTCATATTGATCTAACGACCAAGGATAATTTATAAGTCTTCTTATCAGCAAGCAATGATACATATGGCTTAATTCGGCAATTACCCAACAGAGGCTTCAGCCTTTCCGGAGCCGACAGTTTGGCTGTTCAGCGCTTCTGTCGAAGGCGGTGGCCGTGCGGCCCTGGCAGGCTCTGGGCACTTCATGAGTTCTTCTTCTCGGAGGTTGAGAACTCCTTTGGTCGTTCCATCTTCCATGTAGTTAACGTTGAAACCCATCTTTTTCATGAGACCTATGGCCCTGTAGTTGTCGGGCAACATGATGGCGTACAACTCTTCAATGTTCATGTCCTTGCAGATTTCGATGGCGTAGTCGACGAGTTTTGTTCCTAGGCCAAGGCCTTGCCAAGGATCGGCCACTATGAACGCGATTTCACCAGTCTTGCCGTCTGGCTCAATGCTCACTCTTGAAACTCCGAGTATTCTCCTCCGTAAGTTTTCGGTCATCTCGGCCACTATGGCGATTTCTCTGTCGTAGTCAATGTTGCAGTATCTAACCCTCGTTTCATGCGGAGTGTCCCTGATTATCTGGAAGAATCGGTAGCGTATGGACTCCTCTGAGAAATTCTGGAACATTTCAAGCCACATCGGTTCATCCTCTGGCTTGATGGGTCTCAGGAGTACTTCGCGGCCGTCTCTGAGCTTCCAGACGGTTTCGTACTTCTTCGGGTAAGGAGCGATGACCAGGTGCGCGTGAGGTTCAATTTTCTCGAAGACCTTCTGCTTGTCGACGACGATGCGCGCGTCGAAAGCGAAGGCTTCATCTTCATCTATGAATAAGGGGTTGATTTCGACCTCTTTGAGTTGCGGAAAATCGATGATTAGTTGGCTGAAACGTACGATTGTCTCCTCGAGCAGCTTCATGTTAGCCGGTGGAACGTTTCTGTAGCCTTTTAGAAGCTGGTAGACTTTGGTTTCCTCCATGATTCTCCTGACTAACGTCTGATTCAAAGGAGGCAGGCCGAGGGAGAAATCCTTGAACAATTCAACGCCCACTCCTCCCATCCCGAAGAGTATGACAGGTCCAAAGAGAGGGTCGGTTTTTGCGCCGATTATGACCTCATAACCGTGCTTCTTGATCATCTTCTGAACGGTGACGCCCAAGATTTCAGCGTCCGGCCGAGACTCTTTGACCCTTTGCAGCATCCTTTCGTATGCTTCGCGGAACTCAACTTCATTGTTTATGTCAAGCACCACGCCGCCCACGTCTGTTTTGTGAATTACCTGTGGAGAAAGAACCTTTAGAACGACGGGATAGCCTATTTCTTTCGCAATGGCTACGGCCTGCTCAGTGTGCTGAGCGACTCTGGTTTTTACGACGGGGAAGTTGTAGTACTCGAGAAAGGCTTTCGCCTCGGCTTCGTTGAGTATTTCACGGTTTTCGTTCGCCATGCTTCTCATGATAACCATCAATGGTCGCTTCGGCGGGGCCACGTCTACCGGAAGCTCCTCAGGGGTCTCGTACAGCAGCTCAAGACTGCTCTTGTACTGGTACATATACATGTACGTCTTTACGGCCTGCTCAGGCGTAGAATACGTGGGGATGTTGTTCTGGTTGAAGACACGGTTTGCCTCTTCCACGGCGCCATATCCCATGAAGCTGGTTAGAATCGTCTTGTTCTGATATGCTCGATTCCTGCAGAGCTCCGAGATTGTTCGGGCAATTTCAGCAGGCTCGCCTACGGCCTGAGCCGTGTAGACTATCAGGATTCCGTCGACGTTCTCATCGTTCAAACACGCTTCAACCGTCGCCTTGTACCTGTCAGCCTTAGCGTCTCCCAGAATGTCTATCGGGTTGCCTCTGCTCCAATAGTGAGGGAGAAAACCATTCAAAGTTTCCACGGTTTTGGGGCTCAACTTCGCCATCTCACCACCTCTGCCAATGATAGCGTCAGTAGCCATCACGCCTGGTCCACCCGCGTTCGTGACGATGGCGAGGTTCGGACCTTTCGGAAGTGGCTGCATACCGAGGACCTCAGCACAGTTGAAAAGGTCTGCGATCTCCTCTACACGGACTATTCCGGCACGCCTGAAGGCCTTGTCATATATCATGTCTTCGCCCGTCAGCGAGCCAGTGTGCGAGGCTGCCGCCTTCGCACTTTCGCCAAACTTGCCCGCCTTCACGACTATTATGGGCTTCGCTCTCGAAAAATGTCTTGCAGCACTCATGAACTTGCGGGCGTCCGTTAGTCCCTCGATGTACATCAGAATGCTCTTTGTCTTAGGATCTGTCCCAAAATAATCGATCAGGTCCCCGAAGTCAACGTCAATCATGGAGCCGATGGAAACGAAATTGCTGAACCCGATGTTCTCATGAATTGCCCAATCCAGTATGGCCGAGCCTAATGCGCCACTCTGACTTATGAACGCTATTTTGCCAGGCTTTGGCACATGGCCTAGGAACGTAACGTTCAGGCTCAAGTCGGGCCGAATTATGCCTAGACAGTTCGGGCCAATTATGCGCAAGCCATACTTTTTCTTCACTTCCAGAATTCTTTCTTCAAGGGCCCTCCCCTCCGGACCTACCTCCTTAAAGCCTGCGCTGATTATGATGAGACCTGCTATTCCCGCTCTCCCACATTGCTCTGCCACCTCTGGAACAGTCCTTGCCGGCGTGGCAATCACTGCCAGGTCAACCTTTTCAGGGATCTCTTCCACCGAAGGATAGGCCTTGTAGCCCAGGATCTCAGTCTTGCGAAGGTTAACTGGATAAATATCTCCCTGAAACTTTGGTTCTATGAGGTTCTTCATCAGAGCATAGCCCACCGTTCCCTCTTCGTCGCTCGCACCGACCACGGCTATGCTCTTAGGGTTAAAGATCTTGTCAAGGCCCAGAGTTACCAAAACTTAAACCTTCTCAATCTAACGGTCTGTCTCCCAGCAAAAATTAAGCTTTACGACTTGATAATTCAATTCTGTCGAAGAAGCCTCTTCTATCGACAAACTACCCTGATCATGGGACAGTCGCCTAACGAGTTATCCAGAAGGATATTGTAAACTTATCTGTCATGGACTGTGTAAACTTTTCGGTTGGTAAATGCTGTCCACCTGTTCGGCATGCGCTATGACATTATTCTGTTGTATTCCAATTTATTTCTTTCAGGTAGCCTCATGTATGTCCAAATTTCTTCAAGAAGGAAATCTTAGTCATCACTATCCCGCAGATTATGAAACTCGGTATCACGATTATGGGCTGAATTTCTAACGGAGCATTCACAAGAAGCATGTCCAAAAAGACTAGAACCAGCTCAGTAAACAGGAAATATGCACTTATTCCTGCAATGATGGACAGGAAGCTTTTCACCCAATACTTCAATGAATACTTTGTAAAAAAAGAAGCAACTACTAAGAACACCATCAGAGGTGGTATGAGGAATAGAAAAAAAACTGGAAATATCAACAAGATGGCACTAATCCAAGCCTTGCTTGCTAAACTCCTCAATTGAAGATTATCGTTGACTACGATGAATTGTAAGAATATGATAAGAACAACAGAACATGTTACGGCAAAGGCAATACCACCGATGATAGCACCTTTCTCTTCATCCGTCAAATCGCCAAATTTTTTGCCTTCCGTAAAAATCACGTATGAATGACTTGATTATTTCACGTGAACTGAATATCTCTATGCTTCGTCTTTCCTTTATTTTTTTCCCAAGTTTGGATACTGCAAAATCAGATGAAGCGCTAGCCGTCACAGCTGAGATTACGGTACCATGCAGAAGAAATGTTTTAAAACGATCACAGCATAGTCTTCCTTCATGCCAGACAAAGTACACTGCGCTCACATTCTAGTCAAAACCGAGACAGAAGCCAAGGCCGTTCTTGAACGTCTGAACAGAGGAGAGAAATTTGCGAACATAGCGAAGGAAGTCTCCCTGTGCCCCTCGAAGAAGAACGGAGGAGATCTGGGAACCTTTGGCCGAGGAAAAATGGTCAAAGAATTTGAAGCAGCATCCTTCGCCCTCAGCAAGGGGCAAATCTCTGGTATCGTGAAGACAAAATTCGGGTATCACATCGTTAAGCGTCTGGAGTAGACGCGCTTAGATCAGGAATCAAGCCTTGACCAACAAAGCCTCTGCGCCTGAGTCGTTCGCACGGATTCAACGAGAGCCTGAAACACAAAGAATCTGCTCGAGAAGGCTCATTCAGACATAGTAATTAGAAGAAAGCCACGGCAAGGGAGGTGAAAATAAACCCATGGCAAAGGACCCAGTCTGCGGGATGAACGTGAACGAAAAAACAGCCAAATTCAAGTCAGATTACAAGGGCAAAACTTATTATTTCTGTGCCCAATCATGCAAAACGACGTTCGACAAGAATCCCACAAAATACGCCAGCAAATCTGTTTCTTGAACAACCTAGGCTCTTACACGTCTTCCACTAATTGTGAAGGACAGCTTAAGATGGTGGCCGGTTGAAGATTAAAAATATGAAGTCGAATTCTCCTGCCGTAACGTTTACGGTAGCAGCAGAGCCGTACCTTCCAGTTGCAGTCTCAGTCTGCAGTGGGGCAGAGTCATACGCTCCAGTCACGGTATATACTCCTGGTAAGACCGTGAAGACCGAAGGATTCGTTTCAATGCCTGTGGTTGTGGCACTAAGAGATTCTTGCCCGGTTATGGTTACCGAAGCGTGGACAAAATTCTCCACGTCACAATCCCATGCATCAACGATTAAATGACCCATGGGCTGCGGTGGTGAGGAACCGAAGTTGAGGTATATGTCGCCGTAGCTTCCATCTGTAAGGTTTACGGTCTCATTCTGCGGTGGTGCAGAACCGAACGTTCCGAAGACCGAATAAACTCCGGGCCATACCGTAAAGATTAATGGATTCTGCAGATCAGCCATCGTTGTGCCATTGAAGGACTCCTCAGTAACAGCCTTGAGCGTTAACGTCCATCCTATGCTGCCGTTGGTCCATTTGATCAAATTTGGGACGCGGAGCATTGTTCCGTTGACAGGTTTAGGCCCTGTTATGGTTACCGAAGCCTGCACATAGCCGCCGGCATCGCTGGAGTACGCGAAGACGACTAAACGTGCTTTAGTAGGTGTGTAAAGACCTGGTGCAAACCCTTCTGGGTTACCATATAAATCCAACGCAGGAACCCCAGCGTAATGAGATCCTGATAACTGTCCGCCCGTCGACGTAGGAGAAGTTTGGGGGGTGTTCTTGGGTGCAAATTCGTATCTAATGGTGTAAACCAGGCTGACGCCGAGCAACACGGTTAGTGCCGAAACCAGAATTAGCGTTCTCAATGATATAGACAACCGGTTCAACCGCTCTAATAGTTAGTCAAAGGCGCTAGTTAAATCTAGTTGTTGGAAAGCCCTGTTCTACCACTTGAACGATAGGGAACAAGCCTCAAAGTTCTCTTCCCCCACGCCCCGAAGACAGATTCAAGTCATCGAACCAGACGCAAGGACAAGCCCGATTATGTAGCGGCGAGTATTAGGTGTTCAAGAAACAGATCTTCAGCAAGAACTCCCACGAACTCCACTTTCTCATTTATGACCACTTTTGGAACGCCTGCAACCGAATACTTCACGGCCAAGTACGAAAACTCGCCGATATCCACGATATCGGCCCTCACAAATTCATTCTCAACAGCAAACTTATGTGCGGCAGTAGCAGCCACAGGACAGTGTGGACAAGTCAGAGTGACAAAAACCTGAATGTGAACTGGACTCTTAATCTCGCGAAGCAGTTCCCTTGTCTCGGTGGACAGGTCGGTTTTTCCTCTTGAAACGTTTATCAGAGCTTCCACAAGTGTTTGAAACTCGTAGCCAAAAGGAAAGCCATAGTACTTTACTCGATGATCCTTGTCGCCCACGATCACGATCGCGGGAACCTTGTCAACCCCGTA
>Ga0187771_10001736_pt1 | contig 14826 bp, 22 predicted proteins | sample 0116_SJ02_MP15_1_FD_133139 | JGI IMG/M metagenome (GOLD analysis project Ga0187771, IMG submission 133139) | Tropical peat soil microbial communities from peatlands in Department of Meta, Colombia - 0116_SJ02_MP15_10_MG | ecosystem: Environmental > Terrestrial > Soil > Wetlands > Peat | place...
AGATCTGGGCGAACTCTGCCTCGGTGAAGGGATTGCTCGACGCGTCCAAAATGGCGTCAACCCTCGGGCATCCTGAACCGGCCCAGAAGTGGTTAGAGGAGGCGAGGAAGCTCTGGAACAGGATTCTCGGACGCCTCTACGATGAGGAAAGCGGTTTGTTTGTGAAGAATCTGAGGGCAGACGGAACTCTAGTAAATGCACCGGACGTTGCCCAGCTCGCCCCCTTCTACTTCGGACTCGGCCAGAACCGAAAAACCCTGGAAAGGACACTACATCACCTCAGAGAGACGCTTTGGAATGCGAGAGTTGGCGGCGTGAACCGGTTCCGCGACTTCGAAGTGGTGAAGGATTGGCACTGGTACACCGGAGGGACAGGCGCGTCCTGGCCCCTGTTTACCCTATGGATGGCTAGGTTCTATCAAAGGCTGGGCGATTTGGATTCGATGGAAGAATGTCTACGGTTCATTCGGAATGCGTCAACCCTGGAGATGGAAATACCGGAGAAGGTAGCCCCTATGAAAGGCTATGAAGAGTGGAAGGATAACGAGACCGAGTTTAACGAAAGGGTGACCAATGGCATCATGAGATCCGAGCGCAACCCGATATCGATACCAGACTACGTTGCCTGGGCCTGTCCTCTCGGCTGGTCGAATGCAGAATACGTCCTGCTCGAGAGAAAGGATGGCGATGCGGACGAAAGCGAACTCCTAGCTGATGGACCGGATGGGAGCGACCCGACTAGGCCATAGTTTTTTTCTTGACTGTACAGGCGCCCGCTATCCGCTTTCTAGCGCTTCCTTCTCCTCTGCGTCTTTCTTCTCTTCTTCAGGTTTCTCGATTAAGTTCCTCTCGGGGGTAAGAGAGTCGGCTATTCTTAGCGCTCGACCGAACTCCCTTTCGAGGAAGACCTTCTGTGACTTGCCGTATCGAACGAGGTAGCCGACCCTTCCCTGGGTGAGATAGATTGCCGCAGCCACTATCAGAGGAATGCCTGGAATAACGACTTGGAGGGCCATGACCAGTGTGCGTGACGCCCCAACCACCGAGCCTAATCCCACCGATTGGATTAAGGCCCCTATCTGAGACGGAGCCATGAACTCGGCGGCGAAAGCGGCAGCTGAAAGGGCGGCTCCGACTGCAAGAACGCGCCACGAGTGCCGGACGAATCTGTCAATCCTTACTATTTCGTTGTACGGAACCGAGATGATCCATTTGCCCCCCTTCGCCGAAGACATGATGAGCCTCTTCGTGGTCACTGCGAGTTTCTTTCCTCCCTGAACTCTCGCCTCCACGAGAGTCTCTTTCGTCTCTTCGAGCGGGGCCATGCCGGGCTCTTTCGAGAGTTTATCCATGAGCTTCTGCGAGAGCCCAGCAATCAGATTGGAGAGGGTAGCCTGCGAGGACGTCCTGAGGGCTCCTTTCGAGAGCTTGCTTCTTAGCTTCGAGTCCTTTCGCAGCGACCTGATCGCCTCGGAGGCGCCTTCAACGTCGTCAGGCCCCTTGAGCACAACTCCGTTGACTCCGTTCTGAACCACCCAAGACTGGCCGCCCACGCCTGAGGTTATGACTGGGACCCCCCTGTACATGAATTCGAGCTGCGCGATTCCAAGCGCCTCGCTTCTGCTCATGGTGATGTTCAAGAACGTCTCGTCTATGAGCTCTGCCTTCTCTGCATCTGTTATCTCTCCCAGGAGGGTCAGGTTCTTCATCCCCTCAGCGGCCGCCTTCACCTGATCTGCGTAGGCGCCTTCTAACCTCCCCGCGATTACGAAGTGAACCCATCCGTCCTGCGCAAATGCCTTGGCAACTTCGACGACGGAGAGGACGTTCTTCCTCTCCTCGACGGTTCCGAGACACGTGATTAGCCTAACCGGACCCCCAACTCCAAGCCGGTGTCTGATGGTTCCGTTCTTCTCCTCCATTTCGAAGATTTCGTCGTCGATGCCTCCAGGCAGGAGGACGAACTTGTTGTCGTCCGCACCTAATGCCTTCATCTGCGCCCTCTCCAAGGGTGTAGTGACGATGACGAAGTCCGCCACGCGCATGATCTCTTCTAAACTGATTCTGTTCCACACCTCCCTGAACGTTCGTTCCTCGACCGTATACCTCTCGTCGCTAGCTTCCTGGAAGTGGCTCATGTGACAGAGTAGGATAGGTGGATTCTGGGCACCCTCCCTCGACAGGTGCCTGTTCCAGACTACGAACTTGATAGTATCCTCGGGCCCGTTCCAGAGGGTCGAATGAGTTATCAAAACGTTCAGCTTTAGGTCCGAGACGATTTTCGTCAGTACCCCCACGAAGTTCCGGAAAAGTATCCTTCGTGGAGGCCAGCTTGCTACTTCGCTCCCTACACGAATGACGGGGATGCCAAGGCTAGGGTCAAAGGTGTGCAGGTACCCGCCCCTTGCCTCTATTTCTTCTTCCGAAACCAGAGGCTCCCAGTCGTGGTAGGCGCTTGTGATAAGATAAGCCGAGTGGCCGAGGTGATTGAACTCCCTGACCATCCTCTGAGCTACAAGTTCCTGACCCTTCGAACGGCTGGTTTCGTACATTATCACGCCGACCCTCAGCAACTGAAGCTGTCACTTCCTCCCGAGGATCCGAGTGATTGCCTTTGAGGATTCAATGATGTTCTTCAAAGTGACTTCGTAAAAAAGTACTAGATGACTTCTACTTACCTGGTCCCGCTCTAGACCTGAACGGTCTCTTTCGTCGACCACCTCCGTACCAACGCGGTCCACAGCGTATGCTGGATTGTCTGTGGACGAGTCTTCCACGAACATTAGGGGTTCTCGGATGCCCGACAACGTCTGTAGGCTCTTGTCTGCCAAACCATTTTCGCCGGCGCCTGATGCGACACATGCCATCGGATATAAGGAGCCGTGTAGGACTTGGAACCCTAGCCTCCTTACTTTGAAAATAATGTCATCAGCAAAAATGGAACATAGTGCCCCCGGGCTTCATTGGTAACCCGAAGGGCGAGGGCACTTTCCCGTTAAGAGGAAGGTGTACCGTAGCCTTCGTTGCAGAGTAGTCCGCTAGTTCCTTCTTGTGGTTCCGTATAGTCGGAGGGCGCAGCAGGAGACTAATGTGTGGTTTCTGGATATCGAACCAAGCGAACATTCCGTCATAATCGTAGCCCTGATAGTAATACCCAGGCATCTGAAAGTAACTGGTAGTCTCGGCCGCACCGAATGCCACCTCCCTTCCATCGCTTTTCAAATCTCCCTTAGCTTGCTCTGGACGTCCTTTGGACATCTCGCTATGTACGCATCTACGTCCTTTGGATCCCGTTTCATTTGAGATGTGCTTGACCACGTAAGTTCTGGTTCTTTGTGCTTCACATAAGGAGTTGTTACCATGGCGGTCTTTCCTCCACTCCATTCGGAGATGGCATTTCATGCGGGACTCTTCGCTTCGGACGAAGTAGCATCCGATTCACATGGATATCTGTGTGTTCCAGATTACAACGACAGGATTCTCGAATTGATGTTGATTGCTCTACCGAACAACGCAAGTGATCTTGGCCAGCGTCGTTCGCAGGTCGCAAGCTACAGTTTCATTCGTGATAACCTTAGAGCGTCACTTTCGGTGAACCGTTCAGTCGACGGATAGATCCTTACTTTCGAGAGGACGTTGCCTCCAGACCGAATGCGTACCTCGAAAATGTTCCCAAACCTCCAACCTTGAGTGCCCCAGACGGAATGGCCAATCAGGCACAGCGGACACGACAAGAGAGCGCTGCCCTCTTTCTGGATACGCCTGAAGACGGTTGTGTAGTATCGTGCCGACTCGTATCTGCTCACAAAAGTATCTGGAGGAATTCCTTCCAAACCGAACCGAAAGCTCTTCGCATACCCTGCCTTGACAAAGTAATCTATCACGTTTTGGAGGAGCACATTGGGGTCGTCCGACCTCTCAATCGCTCCCACCTCGAGCAAGTAATCGAGCATCAAGGTCCCAATCCGGTCCAGGATGAGCTGAGCCTGTGCCCCGAGCTGGTCGTCTAGGGCCTTGGTCATGCCGTATAGGACCGTCTCGTACAGCACCCAATCCACTTTCCCGCGCCCTTTGGAGGGGCTGCTCGTGGGAGAGGTTCTTCCGCCCAGACGTCGATCGGTTGGGGCAAGAATCTCGACGAGGTTCTGAGGTGAGAAAACTCCTGGCTGGGTTCTGATCTGCGTTTGGGCCATTGAACCATACCCGTTCCTAATGAGAAGGAGTCTCAACGACCGGGCAAAGTCGCTTGGCCCCCGGGGAGACGGGACGGCTCCAGTCTCGACCAGATACTGGATCATTACCGACCCCATCCTGTCAAGAATTACCTGTTTGTGCTCTCCCATGTAATCCATGCTCTTCAATAATCCATCGAGAAGGGCGTCAATCGCGGTTCGATCGATTTTCTTCCCGGTCGCACCTCGCACCCGTCTACTCACCTTAGTTCGCCGCCTTCACATAGGCATCGCAGAACTGAGCCAACTGGGCGGCAACGTCCTTTCCCTCTTCCATTTCTACCAAGACCAAAGCTGCAGGCAGGTTCAAGCTCCTGAGCTTCTCCGTTACTGTATGGCAGAACCTGGCGACAGATTTCGGGTCATTGTAAATCAGGAGGGTTGAAACCGAATCAACAAAGACGAACTGGAATTTTGCTTCTGATATCATCTTCGCCAAAGCGATGCATAGATCGGTAAGCTCGCGCATTCTCCCCAGAAATTGGCATGATTCAGTTCTGTGCTCAGTTGTGTTTGTGATGGAATCGAGGTACACGAGATTTCCATGGGCCAACCCACTCCTCTCGAACATCTCCTGAAGGACGGCGCTTGGCTTGTTCAGGGTTATGTAGAGACCCATCCCAAATCTTTCGGAGAAGTACTTTACCGCATCCATGACTCCCTCCTGGTAAACAATTGGATCCACACTCAGGAGCACGACAGGATTCTCTATGCTTGACGCCTGCCTGTCAATTAGTTCCCTGATACTCAAGGGCCTGTGTTGCCGCTCCATTTCCTGCGTATTTCAGGGCTCCTTATCTCCGTTGCAGACGTCAGAGCCAACGGATAGCACTCATAACAATGAAACCTACGTTTTTGGCTAATTACGTGCCCGGCAGGGATTGGAGCAACCAAAATGGATGCCTCTTGCGGACGTTCCAACCTAGACTGAGATGCGATTCAATGGAACCAGTGACCTGGCGCACTTGTAGATACCGTAGAACAACGCCGGAACGACTACGAAGTTCGCAAGAAATGACCATACAAATCCAGAAGAGGAGTAGACAATTCCTGTACCGAGTTCGGGCACTAGGACATTAAATCCAAGGTTCTGGACGACAAGTATTGCTATGGCAAAACCAAACCATTCGAGGCTCCTACGATAATTGCGATCTCCGGACCAGTTTGCCGCCATCAGAATTGGAACAATCGAGATTCCGATGATCAAGAAAGAAAAGATGCCGGCCCCGTTAAGTCCCCCCTGATGGTAGAAACCGATCAAGCTGAGGAGGAGTAGGGGCCATACCACGAACCTCACTTTGGACCACCTGAGCGGATCCCTAAGGAGCGGATCCGTCTTTCTTCCCACTCTTATGCTGGAATCAATCCAAGCCAACGCAAATGGCGGAAGGACCAGGTAGAGCGCCTCCTGAAAGGTTCCCAACGGAGAATTTAGCAGGTCCGGCGCGAAGAAGTAGGCGATATAGAACAGGACAAATAGAAAAGTCCCGTATAGCGAGAAGAGGCCGACAATGATGGCTTGCCTGGAGTAAGCTCGCACCTTCAGAGCCCTCCCGATTCCGAGGGACCAATAGGCTGCATAGGCCCCCATTCCAACGGCCAGCAAGAGACCTACCAAATAGAACCAATACATGATTTCGACACTACTTCCCATAGGGAGTGACCTCCATGCCTGTGCGGGTGAAAGCGAAGCTGAAGTATCCGGGCTGCGGAGGACTTCCTCGCATTTTCCTTATTCTGAGAAGCGGCAGCACTCTGAGTCCCTCCTCGTAAAGTCTGAGCTCCACCACGCCGTCGAAGAGCTGCTGCATTGCCATAACGACTTCTGTCTTGTGCATCCCTTCCTCCAGGGTTGCCACCAGAACTGCATCGTACTTCTTTACCTCTTCCAGCAGTTGCGCGAAAAACTTGTAAATCGTCTCCGGTTGATTCAGCATAAGGAGGGACGAAAGTACGTCGACGACAATTCTGATTCTTCGATTTGCATTCTGTCTGAGCACCTCCTTGACGTTGAACGAAAAGGCCGTCAAATCATTGATATCATATTTGATCTGCCCACCATCACTTGCGAGCCAAAAGGGAACTCTCTGTTGCAGGTCTATCCCGAATCCCTTCAAGTCCTGAAGGACCTCACGGACAGGAAGGTGTGAGACATAGAGACAGAAGTCTCCTTGAGTTAGCCCCACCTTTGTGAACCAATATCCGAGCGCTTCCTTTCCTATCCCGGGCGGGCCTACCACCAGGATTGCAGATTTGTCGGGGTACCCGTCAACCATCACTTCGTCAAGAGCAGGAACCCCGGAAGAGGCCAACGCGTTCCGATTGTCCTAGGTTGAGTTAAGGCTAACCGTCAGCTGAAGCGTCTGGACTCCGTGTCCCCATAAGCTGTGACAGACACGTAGGTGTGAGGTGAATCGCCCCGGCCGGTTTTGAGGCGACCAAATTGGGTTTTGATGCCAACCCCCCGCCGGGGCCGAGGGGTCAACTGGGCCAGTGGAGGCGATATCCGTCGTTGGCGACGCGGGTAAAATCACGCTTAGGTGGGAGGCCCCGGTCCTCGAATACTCCTCGACTTCGAGCGATCAAGAAAGTACTCTAGCAGTCTTCGCAACTCGCCCTGCAGATCGAGACTGCCAAGAGCCATCAGGATTGGCTCGGCCCCCTAATCGTTGTATGCGTCGCGTAGAACCCAATGGCTACCATGATCAATACAGACGACAGCATAAGCACGTAGACCGCCGAGAATACCAGAGCCCCTATCGCCGAGAGAATTCCTATCGTGGTCACCAACGCCACCGCCTGAGTGAGTCTCTTCGCGTGGGCTCTTGAGAGTTCTTCTGCGAGCCGTTTCACCTCGGTGTCTATCACAACCGGGTTCTCAAGGACAAAAGAAAGTTGGTTTTGGAAGCTGAGACGCTCCGTCACCACAACAACGATGGTCCCCGAGGCGAGGAAGGACCAGAACGGCCCGAACAACGCAGACAAGATTCCTGCTAGAGGGAGGTACAGGAACCAACCCGAAAGGACCAAGGCGAAGTCAACTCGAAAGCGGTATCCCACCGTGAGGAGGAAGACACAGGTGATGGCCAGGGCGAGTCCAATCGTCGTAGGGTTTAGGACTGCGCATAAGGCGGCGAGCAGGTATAGCAACGCTGCGATTCCCTTCCTGGTCACTGATGACCCCTCCCAAACCCGACGAAACCACTCTCCCTGGTCCACTCGAAGACCTTGGAATACCGTTCAAATCGCTTCTCGAACCATTCCATCTCTGCCCTAGCCACTCGCGCTCCGGTGGCAAGAGTCGCTGCATCGGAAGCCCTGAGCTCCGTCAAGGCACGGGCCTCGTCGTCCAGAACGTTTGCTATCATCGTGTGACACGAGAAGCCCTTCGCTGACAGGGTCTTCACTGCATTGAGGAGGTCGGAATTGGGGGTGGTTGTGACGAAGAAGAGGGCACCTGCCCGGAAGCGATACTGCTTCCGGAAAAAACTGCGCAGGAATCCTTCGACGCTGCCTGCGTCCAGACCGTACCCTCCCGGGCTGTTATGATCAGGTCCAGCAGGGTCCTAAGATGCCTGGAGCCAAAACCAGGATGAAGTTTAACGGGAGTCTGTCCGAGCACAAGAAGCCCCAGCCGATTCCCAGATCCTACGAGACCGTGCGCCAGCTCATAGGAGCCTGAGATCAAACCCGACCTGCCGCTCCAAGCCCCCACCCGCGGAATGTCGGCCCTGAGCAGGTCAACTATCAAGATGCAATCAAGGCCGCGTTCTGCGTGCCACTCGTTGACCAGCCTCTTTCCCAGCCGGGCGCTGGCCTTCCAGTTTATGTCGCGCACTGGGTCTCCGTAGACCTGCCCTCTGATGTTCATGAATTCGAGTCTTCCTCCTTTGTGTCTCGAGGGAGCGTTCCCAGCGAAACTGTACGTCTTCGCCCTGCTGGCGAAGACCCTCCTCGAGAAGAACTTAGGGTACATCTTGATAGAAGCCGGTGCGATCAGGTCGAAACGCTTCTCGGTCAGTCTGAAGAGCGATTGATTTCTCAGTACGTATGGACCGAAACGGACATCTCCCGGCTCGCTTAGTGCAACTTCGTACCTGAGTGTCGCCTTTGTCCCTCCCTTCAGTGCGCAGACCATTTGCGTCGAGCCACGGGTGACGACAACCCCCTTGGGGAGCTCGTCCTCAAGGACGAGCCTTTCGAGGTCATCCCCCTCGTTCGTGATTGTCAGTTCGACGACCACGGGTTCTCCCTCCACAACCCTCGACTGGTTAACTCGACGCGAGACGGAGAATCTGTCATCCCTTGCTGGTCCAAATGGAACTCCCTGATCGAGGAGAAGTACGACGATTATGGGGACGACCGCAAGGCCCACCCCCGAGAGGTTAACGACGGATTGCCAGATACCTAGGGAGGCGATTACTATGATGAGCGCTGTCTTATTCTTCAGCGCTACCCACCTTCGGAACTGGGACCCTCTTCAGAACATCGTGGACAATGGCAGGCTGGCTTGTCCCTTTGACTTCGGAGTCTGGCGAAAGTACTATCCGGTGCGCCAGTACCGGAACGGCAAGTTCCTTCACGTCATCGGGGGTGACGAAATCTCTACCCGAGCAGACCGCCCTCGCCCTTGCCATGTGAAAGAGTTGGATCGACCCTCGAGGGCTGGCCCCGACATCAACGCCCTCAATTGCACGGGTGTCGGCCACAACCTTGACGATGTAGCGCCTTATGTCCTCGTCCACAAAGACATTGCCAAGGCCCTTCTGAAGCGACAGGATATCGGCTGGTCCGTAGACCTGAGGGACTGACTCGAGTTCATCCTGAAGTGCACCCTTCCTTTCGAGAATCGAAACCTCGTCGTTTTCCTCGGGATAACCAACTTGCATCCTGACCGTGAACCTGTCCATCTGGGCTTCGGGGAGCGGGTAGGTTCCCTCGTACTCGATTGGGTTTTGAGTGGCGAAGACTACGAAGGGAGAGGGGAGCACAAAGGTCTGATTCTCTGCCGTGACCTGCCTCTCCTGCATGGCCTCCAGCAGAGAAGACTGAGTCTTCGGAGGCGATCGGTTGATCTCATCTGCCAGAAGCACCTGGGTGAAGACGGGACCTTTGAGGAATCTGAAACCCCCTGACCCTTCGAGGATGTACGTACCGGTGACGTCCGAAGGAAGAAGATCAGCCGTGAATTGAATCCGGCGGAATTCGCACCCCATGGCTTTTGCGACGGACTTCGCCAAGGTGGTCTTTCCCAGCCCGGGGTTGTCCTCGAACAGGATGTGTCCTCCGACAAGTATGTCCAGGGCGACGAGTTCGATTACCTTAGTCTTCCCTATGATGGCGTGCGAAACGGCGTCAACGAGGGCCTCCCTGAACTTGACATATGGGCTAACGTCCACTTGCACGCCCCCTACTCTGCGGCTTCCATCTTGGACTCGAGCTCCAAGAGCTCGTCCGATGAAAGGTCCTGGGGTTTGAAAGACATGAAAGACGACTTGTTGTTGCCGAGGACATAGTTCCGCGGGTTGCCTTTCTTTGCCTTCTTGAAGGCCTGGGAATACGCGAAGATTCTGCTCGTCACCTCGGGTCTCCCAACTCTGAACCATGATGGGAACTCCATCTTCCTGACGCAGTATTGGGAAATCGCGAGGGAGGAAAACGTGAGCACCCCGACGTCCAACGCCCAGTACCGAGCTGTGAGGAGAGTGAGAACAGTTGAGACAGCGGTCCCGCCGATTGTGTAGATGTACCCCCTAGGCAAGCCTTATGCTCCCGCGAAGTCCGTCCACAAACTTCGCCATGTGGGTTGCCGCTTCTTTCGCTTCGGCCTCAGAAAGTTCTCCACCGTAACGCGCCCTCTCAAAGGCTGCCGCGAATCCCCTGGCATCTGATACATCGACTCTGAACGCTTCGGCAACTCGTAACAAGTACTCTTGGGGCGTCTCCGAGGGGCCGTCGGGAAGGCCCAGCTTCTCGCAGACCCCTCGCATTAATGAATAGTAGCGCAATAGAGCAGCGTTACGGAGCTTATGTGACCAAGAGCCTTCCAGCGCCGACCTTTGTCTATCCATTTGGTTTATGGCCGCTTCGAAGTCGTAGACAGCGGTCTGGGTGGAGGATCTCAGTAAGAGTGCGAGTCCCGCGACAAGGGCAATCGCTACCAAGAGGTAGAAGGGCAATTCTGTGAGGTTCAGTTTAGGAGGAGTGCTGCTTGCGAGTAGCATCGTTGAGCTGTTCCCTGAGGGAAGAGGTGGTCCCTGCGGTTGCGAAAGGGCTGGGCTTCCGAGCCTACCATCGCCTGTCGAGCCCCCTGCGAACCCTGTATCTTCTCCTTTTGTGACGCCTCCCACGGAGAGCGACTCGACCCCCGAAAGTTTGCCTCCCGCGATGGCCCCGACCATCAGGACGACAAGAAGGATAAGCGCGGCAAACCAAGCAACGCGTGTCCTGTTCACAGTGCATCGAAGCGGGAAAACGACCTATTAGGAATTGTTAACTCCCGTCGTGGGAACACGTACGACGAAGTATCCAGGAGGCTTCTGAGTAATCTGGATTTACCGTTCGACGTACTGCACGGCGTGGGTTGGGCATCCGACAAAGCGACGGGTGGGTTTTGAAAAAGCGAACCCCCAACACTGGAGATCATGATAACGTTGCGTCTGTTGCACGGTAAGATTCCATCTTGGGTTCTCCCCAAGTGATGCCAGATGACCAAGTCGGCCGAAGACAGGCATATCTACGTAACGCGTAGACCTTGTACCGTCGCACGATGACCGACGCCATCTTGATTGTTGGGCTCACAATCGCTGTAATAGTCATAGTAGTCGTGGTGAGACTTTTGTCGGGCCGAGGGTGGAGCAAGATGTCATCGAAAGAGAAACCGAATAATCAAAGGCGTCTAGCGTTCAAGTCTTCAGTCTCTTCCTGATTTCCTGTTCCCATTCTTCCTGCGTAATGACTCCAAAAAGTCACCAGCACAGTGTATTGTGCAGGCGGGCTTGTTGATTAAGGTGACATACGGACGGGCGGGTGGAGGAGCTTAGGGACCATGAGGAAGGTCATCGCATCCGAGTTCATTTCGGCCGATGGCTACACCGTCGGTCAGAACGAGGACATGTCATGGGTCATGAACAACTTCAACGAGGAGATGGGCAAATACGCAGGGGACTTGATGGCCACGATGGACACGGTCTTACTCGGGCGGGTTACCTACCAGATAATGTCGAACGCCTGGCCCAACATGACAGAAGAGCAATCTCCCGGCGCTGACAAGATGAATCACACACCTAAGATTGTCCTCTCGAGGACTCTGAAAGACGCGCCGTGGGGGAGGTACGAACCTGCCTCCATAATCAGCAACGATGTCGAGCAGAGGATGAATGAGCTGAAACAGAAGCCTGGGAGGAACATAGTCATCTATGGGAGCGCCAACGCAGTCCAGAGTTTGGCCCGTCTTGGACTAATCGACGAATACCAACTGCTCGTTCATCCCATTTTCTTAGGGGAGGGAAAACCACTCTTCAAAGGGATGTCTCGGCCAGCCAATCTCATTCCTACCCGAACCCAGTCCTACAGCAACGGAGTCCATCTACACTGTTACGATCTTCGGCGCGAATAGCAATCTCAAGGGCTTTTCTCTCGCCAAAGGAACGACTCATAGTGTGAAATGGCAACTGAAGCCTCTTGCAGATAGGTTCGTAGCCTGTTATCCAGAGGTATCAGAGCCGGGAACTAGCTTCGTTCATTGTAGATTGCACGAGCCGATGGCGTGACCTACATTCATCAGATGGAGCTCAGAACGATGCCCCGGCCGGGGTTCATGTCCAAGTAGGTTCGAATCCAATCTCCGTGGTCTCGTGTAATTCGGACTAAGTGGCGGGGATTTGGGCCGGAAAAGATCTGTACCCTTAGGGGTGCTTCTCTTCGTAACCAACCTCCAGGAAAGAGCTCAGAGTTGTCATTTCAGATTCGCGCCCTTCGTCTCCCTTGTTAGGTCGCCTCTCCATCCCTGAAGTCTGCGGATTCCGAGCGTATGAATTCACAGCGAAGTCTTTCTTGGGTTTGCCCCTTTCCTTTGTGAGCTTCCCATTAGGTAGCACTCCCGAAGGAAGACCTAAGGAGTTAGGGAGAACCGCTTTACTCAACGGTAGGCGTTGAGACAGCGATCAAGGTTGGCCGAGAAGGGAACCGGAATAGGGAAGATGACTGTAGTGGCCATGATTGCACTTTTCGTAGTCGCGGCGGCGGTCGGAATTGGAATTGGGTGGGGGCTGGGGTCAACTGTTCCACATGGGCAGAGCGCGGCCACTACTACCAGTCAACTAAGCGGGCAGAGTGCATTCAAGTTGAATCTGATTGAGCCAATGGACAACGCGTGGCCGGCTAATTCCAGCGTCGCTCAGCCCATGTTCTTGGTGCAAGGGCCCCACGGGCTCGAGTCTTCCGCCAACATCTCTTTGCCTATCAACACATTGATTCAAGTGACTATTGTCTCGTATGATACTCCCACTCCGGGCTCAACGGCCCAGGAGGGCGAAGTCAACGGAACGGTCGGGGGTAACATGTACCTGATCAATGGAACGGTTGCGTCGATGTCCGATACTAGCATGGTGCAGATGTCACCGTGGGGTGGGAACGTGACTTCGGTTCCTGCGAGCCAGCTGGCGCACACCTTCTCCGTCCCGCAGCTCGGGATCAACATACCAGTCGTGGGCGGCTCGGAGGAGATAGCTTACTTCGAAATCAAGCATCCAGGGGTATACACATGGGCCTGCCTTACACCCTGCGGACTGGGTCCAACGGGTACAGCTGGTGCGATGTCAACCAATGGCTGGATGACCGGGCAGATCACTGTAACGTAGTCGGGACGATGCCCACTTGAGGAAGGTCGCAATCTTTGCCTTCATCCTAGGAGCCTCTCTGTTGGCCCTTCTCCTTGTCGCCCTCTGGTACACCTTCGCGTATCAATCGGGACGCGGTTCGATAGGAGGGATGATGGGACAGATGATGGGAAGTGGGACGACAAACGGGATGAACTATGCCATGCCATCGGGAGTCTGGGTGGCGCTGGTAGCTCTCGTCGCCATAGCTGTTGTGGGAGTAGTAGGTTTGGGGTATTTCCTGACATTCCCAGAAATAAAGAGGGAGACCCCGACGCAATCCGAGCAGGCTAGAGTTGAGCCGAAAGGCTTTGAGGAGATAAACTGGGCAGTGCTAATGAGGACATCTAAGCCAGACGAGAAGAAGGTTCTCTCAGTATTGGCTGCCCATGATGGAACCTATCTGCAAAAGTTCATGGTGAGAGAGGCAGGGCTGAGCCGACTCAAGACCCATCGAATCGTCTCTCGTTTAGCTGAGCGTGGCGTGGTCACAGTCAAGTCGAGTGGCAATACAAACGAAGTTTCTCTAGCTTCGTGGCTCAAGAGTGATACTGCGGAGTCTCGAGGGCGCGAGGCCTCCTGACGCATGTTCACCAATAGACTCAGGGGGACTGTCGTCGTGGAAACCCGAAGGGGTATCCTTGTGGTCAGCCAAACGGGGAGACGCTTCTTCCTGCCTGGAGGGAAGGCCCGGCCCCATGAAAGTGGGGAAGCTGCGGCGGTGCGCGAACTCAGGGAAGAAACAGGCCTGAAGGCAGTGGGCAGCACCTTCCTATTCGACCACGACGGGGAGATTCACAGTGGTCCTGGCGGAACTCTGTACCGTGACGTTCACAAGGTGTTCCTCATGAGCACAGAAGGGGTTGCCAAGCCCCAGGATGAAATCAGATTCGTGGATTTCTACGGCGTCTACAATCTGACCACTAGTCAGACCACTGATAATCGACAGGTACCGCAGATGAAGGCTCGAATGCAGGTCAACCCCATGAGATGAATCGTTTCAACCGATCGCTGAAACCGTTTCAGTGTTTCGTTTCAGCGAACTGCGATAACCCCTGCGACCTCTAGGGATATCGGAGGTGAAGAAGATGGAGAACAAGAAAGCCATGATCCTCGTGCTCGCCATAGCTGCGGCAGTGCTAATCGCCGCCGGCGGGGTGTACGCCATGGGTGGGCAGACAGGGGCGAATGGAGGTTCCTACCCGAGCTTTGTATACAGTCACGGAATGGGTCCTTCGATGACGGGAGGGTTTGGTCGGTCCTACGGGGGAGAGATGGGGAACCACGGGATGGCGGGGACGGGCTATGGGCAGCCAATGATGGAGAGCATGCGGCAGTACATGTGGCAATACTGGAACTCGACGACAACGCCGTAAGTCGAGGTCCAAGTCGGGAAGGTCGACCAGACCTTCCCGCAACTGCCCCTATGCCGGACGGCCTGACCAAGCCTAGGATCGCTGTCGCGAAATAGGCTGGAATGAACCCTGTTTGGATAGCGAAGACTGGTTCGAGCTATTTCGTCGATGTGTAGCCGCTGAGCGCTCCAAGAAATCCCCCTCCAATGCCGAAGAGCGCTATCCCGAATGGTCCGAGTATGACGCCGACAACCATGCCGACAACTGTGCCCGCTGCGAAGTCCCTGACAACCATGCGGGACCAGTTCTGAGCAACAACCAAACCCGTCAGTGCGTAATTCGTGATGTAGAGTCCCATAT
>Ga0187771_10001737_pt1 | contig 14826 bp, 12 predicted proteins | sample 0116_SJ02_MP15_1_FD_133139 | JGI IMG/M metagenome (GOLD analysis project Ga0187771, IMG submission 133139) | Tropical peat soil microbial communities from peatlands in Department of Meta, Colombia - 0116_SJ02_MP15_10_MG | ecosystem: Environmental > Terrestrial > Soil > Wetlands > Peat | place...
AGTTCGTCCCCGTCTGAAACGGGCAGGTCGCTCTTGACCGGAGAGTTCCTGAAGGCCACTACCTTCGCGCCAAGCGTCCGGGCCAACTGAGAAACCGTGGACGTGTGGTCAGAGTGATGATGAGTGGCGACGACAAACCTCAAGTCAAGCTTCTCGCGTCTGGCTACTGACAGAATCGGGTCTGTTTCCCAGCCCGAATCAACCACCATCGCCTCCCTGCTTGGCCCGTCGGCGAGTATGTAGACGAAATTCTCCTCGGCGCCGACTTTCAACTGCCAGACAGGCATGGTTGCCCGCTGACTAGGGGTCCGCCTTGTAGGCTTTCTCGACTGCCCAGGGCAGTTTCCTGGAACGACCCCATCGATGCGGGCCAAGTTTCCCGAAGCGACGGCCCCTCGTTCACCCCCAGCAAGAATATATCGGAACGAGGGAAAAGCGGGGACGCACATGGAAGGGCTCCTCGTGGGGGCTGGCAATGTGGGTTCCGTCATTGCCAGCGACCTACTCATGAGCGGCTGTCGGAGCCTGACGGTGGTAGACCTGGACGAGGCAAGACTGAAATCGCTTCAGCGAAAGCACGGGGACCGCGTCAAGGCCCAGCGCCTTGACGTGACTGACGAGAGAGCGCTCGCCCGGCTTATGAGGGACGCCGACGTCACCGTCAACGCGGCCAGCTACAAACTGAATCTCGGCGTCCTCAGGGCTGCAATTGCTGCGAAGTCAGACTATGTAGACTTGGGGGGGCTGTACCATGTGACGTTGCAGGAGTTGAGGTACGAAAGACGGGCGAGGGATGCTGGTGTCTCGATGGTGCTTGGGATGGGGGACGACCCCGGGACATCGAATGTGATGGCTAGGCTGGGCTCCTGGGAGCTCGACTCCGTTTCCGAAATAAGGGTCAGATGGGGGAGCTCCTCTTCCGATTCGCAGAAGGTCGCCTTCGGTTTCTCCGTAGCGACCTGCCTGGACGAGGCCACCATGAATGCGGTGAAGTTCTCAGGGGGCAAATTGGTCGAAGTGCCCCCGTTGTCCGACGGAGAGCAGGTAGAGTTCCCCGACCCCATAGGCCCCCTGCAGACATACGCCATCCTGCACAGCGAATTGGCCACCCTTCCGAGGTACATCGAGGGGGTCCGAGACGTATCTTACAAGGACTCTTGGGACCGGGATACGCTCAGCGTCGTGAGCTTCCTGCGATCGTCCGGCTTCGCTTCAGACGAGCCAGTCGTAATCTCAGGCAACGAGGTGTCTCCAAGGAGGGTCTTGCTTGCGCTCCTCTCGCCCAACGAACCGAAGAGCGCCGTCGGCTGCCTCAAGGTGTTGGTTCGCGGGAAGCGAAATGGAAGGCGCGAAGACGTCACATATTGCCTCGGGCCCATTCGGTACAGCGACGTATACCATGCCCCCTGCACGGCCTACTCGACGGCCATCCCAGCGTCCGTCGTCGCGCAGATGCTTTCCCGCGGGCTGATCGAACAGAAGGGGGTCTTCCCCCCGGAGGCCCTGAATCGAAGCCAAGTGAAGCATTTCCTTCGCGAAATGCGAGCCCGCGGGCTTTCCGTGCGAAGGATTCGCAGCGCGGGATGAATGGGGGATATCTGGGGCAGCGGCCTTCGCCACGTTAATAAGGCGAAAACGCCGCAGCATTGTGAGTCGCAATGTCGAAGGGAAGCACCCGGGTGGCTCCCAGCATTGTCGTGAAACCGCCTGGGCCCCGCTCGAAGGAGCTGCTTCGGAGGCAAACGGAACTAGAGACTGGGGCTGTGGTCTACAGCAAGGCGTTTCCTTTCGCCATCGACTCCGCGGATAACGCGACCATAAGGGACGTTGACGGGAACCTCTTCATCGACTGGGTCAGCGGCATCAGTGTGCTGAATCTGGGGCATCGCAACCCGGCCGTGACGGAGGCGGTGGCTACCCAGCTGGGAAAGGTCTGGCACGCGCTGGAGATCCCGACGGAAACGAGAATCGCCTTCCTGAGCAAGATCCACTCCGTGCTGCCATCTGGCCTCAAGGGTCGTGCCAAAATCATGACCACCGTTACTGGGGCCGACGCCTGCGAGACCGCGGTCGCCATCGCAAGGAAAGTCACCGGGAAGAGGACGATCGTAGCATTCGAGGGCGCCTATCACGGGGTGCACCAAGGCGCGGTCACCCTTACCTCATCGCGCCGCTACATTGACAGCGCGGGAGTCCCCAGGCAGGGGGTGTTCAGGGTTCCTTATCCTTACTCCTATCGGTTTCCATTTCCCGTAGAAAAAAAGGGGGACGAAGGCAAGGTAGTCCTGAACTATCTCCGGCACCTGATTGACGACGAACACTCAGGACTGGATGACCTCGCGGGGATAATCGTTGAACCGGTGGAGGGTGAGGGCGGCTATATTCCTCCTCCCGACGACTTTCTGCCAGGCCTCAGGGAGATAGCAGACAGCGCCAGGGTCCCCTTGATCATAGACGAGGTGCAGACTGGGTTCGGGAGGACGGGTAGGTTCTGGGGGTGCGAGCTCACCGGGGCCACGCCCGACATCATGTGTGTCTCGAAATCGGTCGGCGCTGGGATCCCTCTGTCCCTGGTGGCGTACAGGTCAGAATACGACCGGGGCCTGGGGGAAGGCTTCCACATCGGCACCTACAGAGGGAACGTGCTTGCCATGGCGGCAGGGTCGGCGTCTGTCGACTTCATCCGTGCAAACGGGCTTCTCGAGAGGGTTTCCCGCCTAGGAGTCAAGACGAAACAAGAGTTTGAACGGATAGCCTCAAAGTCAAAGAACATCGGCGAGGTTCGGGGCGTCGGGTTCATGATTGGGAACGAGGTCGTGGAGAAGAGGGGCGACAGAACTCCATCTAGGGCGATTGCGGTAGACTTCAGGAGACGCATGTTCGAGAACGGTCTGCTGATGCACACCTGCGGGCACTACGGCAATGTCCTCAGATTCATGGCGCCACTGACCATAGAGGAGTCTCTGCTGGAAAGGGGGCTGCAGCTCTTCGAGCGGGCCGTCCGGTCGCAACGGGCCTAAAGAATCGAGGTTGGGCTGCAAGAAGCCGGAAGCCCCGCGAGTCGCGGAAACGCTTAAAGCGTTTCATGACCTCTTATGAGACAGAAGACTTGGGGTCCCAAAGCGGCAGGAAGGATCGCCTGAGACAGTTGAAGCCTGAGGGCAAACTGGCATTCCAGTGCGAAGAGGCTAAGCCGCTCTATGCTGCCTACGGCCTCGTACCGCTCGCCGTACCGTATGAGGACGCGCCCGCGGAGTTGAGGATACTAAACGCAATCTCCGCAGGGCTTCTCTTCGAAGGCAGGGAGGGCAACGCCGACGAGTTGGGGATCTCGAGACAGGAGTTCGCGCGGACATTGCGTTCGCTCAGAACATGCGGAGCAGTGCGCGTAGGCCCCAGTGGAATCTTCAAGCTAGGTTTCAGCACTTCCAACTTTCCAAACGTCACGCTCCGGTAAACCGACATCCGGGTCTCTTTCGCTCAGTCTGTCGTCAGAGGTCTGAGTCGCCATGATGCTCGACAACCCCGGAGCTCGCAGCTGCATCCGTGAGCCATCGGACTGACCTGCGCCCTTGGATTTCCAGAGCCGCGGACGGCAACCCTGCTTCAAGAAAGCGTTAATACGAGAACGCAGGTCGTGAAACGCAAGACCCCTGGTTGGCTACAAGCGCCGCTGGCGATGCGGGCCGCACTCCGTCTCAAGCGGCCACCGAGCGGGCCGAAGTCCTGCTCTCGGTCGAGGACCTTTCCGTGGACTTCCGGCTGGTAGACGGCACTGTGAGGATCCTGAATGGCGTGTCGTTGAACGTGAAGAGGGGCGAGGTGGTCGGTATCGTGGGGGAGAGCGGTTCTGGGAAGACCACCCTCGGACTGGCCGTGCTCGGCCTGCTGGACTCGCCCCCGACCGAGATAGCCAGCGGCGAGGTGACATTCGATGGAAGAAGCCTCCTGGGGCTGGACTCTGAGGAGATGGAAAAGATTCGTGGCACTGGGATGACCATGATTTTTCAAGAGCCCCTTGACTCGCTGAACCCGGTCTACAGGGTCCAATCCCAAATCGTCGAGTCAATCGAAGTCGAAAGGAGGAGAGGTTCCTCGAAGGGCGAAAGCGCGGGAGTCGATTCGAAAGAACTCATGGTCAGAATCCTCAGAGACCTATGCATCGACAAGCCGGAAGAAGTCCTAGAGCAATACCCCCATGAGCTCTCGGGGGGGATGCGCCAGAGAGTGGCGATCTCCATGTCCATGATCGAAAGACCGCGGCTGCTGATCGTGGACGAGCCCACCACCGGACTCGACGCGTACGTCCAGAACAGAATTCTGGGGATGCTCAGCGACCTGAGGAAGGCAGGGGGGACACTGCTCTACATCACCCACGACTTGACGGTCGCCTCTCAAGTCTGCGACAGACTGTACATCATGTACGCCGGCAGAATCATGGAGTCCGGCAAGACACGTGTCGTCCTTGAGGACTCGCTCCATCCTTACACGCGCACGCTGATCGCATCAATTCCACAAGGTTTCGAGGATTCGCCCCCACTCCCTGTCCAGCTCGGAGAACCCCCTGACCCGAAGAATCTCCCCCGAGGGTGCAAGTTCCACCCTAGGTGCCCGTACGCCAAGGGCGTCTGCAGGGAAAAGGAGCCCCCGCTCGCAGAGGTCCTCCCGGGCAGGACCGCCGCATGCTGGAAGGTCGATGGAGCCAATGGGGAATACAATAGAGATTGAGAACCTAACGGTGACCTTCAGCTCAAAGAGGAGGAAGAGTCTGCTTGCAAGGGCTCCTCGCATGAAGGCGTTGGACGACGTCTCCTTCTCCATCATAGAAAGGGAGACCTTCGGACTGACCGGGGAGACTGGCTCAGGGAAATCCACTCTGGCCAAGGTCCTCGTCGGCCTTTACAGGCCCACTTCCGGGACGGTCAGGCTCCTCGGAAGGCGGATTGACTTCAGAAGCAGGAAAGACGTCGCGTACCTGAGGCAAAACGTCGGGATAGTCCTTCAGGACCCCGTTAGATCCCTGAACCCCCGGCTGACTGTAAGAGAAATAGTATCTGAAGCGCTTGTCGCCTCGAGCGTTCCGAGAAGGAAGTACGACGAGCGAATCGACTTCATAACACGCCTGGTGGGGGTGACCAGCGACCTCCTGCCGCGGAATCCCAGGGATCTTAGCGGCGGCCAAAGGCAGAGGGTAAGCCTGGCCAGGGCTCTGGTAGTGCCGAAGAAGCTCCTGGTTCTCGACGAGCCCACAAGTGCCCTCGACGTCTCCATCCAAGCCCAAGTACTAAACACGCTGAAGAAACTGAAGTCGGAGCTCGACATGTCCTATCTGTTCATCACCCACGACATTAACGTCATCAAGTACGTCAGCCACAGGCTCGGCGTGCTCTTTTACGGCAAGCTCGTCGAAACGGGGGAAGTCCGCTCAATAGCGACCGATCCCAAGCACCCCTACACGAAGAAGCTGATGTCCAACGTTCTTACTCTGAGACAGGCTCCGCTTCAAGATGCGGCAATCTCTGAGCACAGGCCTTCTCCCGATGGGTGCAGGTACAGGCTGGTCTGCGAGTCTGCCTTCGAACGGTGTCGAGAGGCTCCCCCGCCCTTGGACCTGGGGCATGGCCACATGGTCTCCTGCTTCCTCTACGGCAGAGATGCGCCGGGTGCTGCCTCGCCTGCCCATGGGGCGACCCGTCAGCGACCGTAGCCCGGGGTTTTCACTCCCGGCCCGACCCGGCATGACTCTTGACGGTCAGACGGTCGCCGGCGGGAGGTCGCTTTCCTGCTCGGGTTGACCGCCTGCGATCCTCCCTAACACTCTCCCTCTGATCCGTATGTGCGGCCGCAGCTTGACGTCCAAAGATTCCCTTAGTCCTTCTCCCAGGAAGCTGAAGCCGGCGACCATGACCATCACGACAAGCGCCGGGATTACCACTTGGCTGGGGTAGAGGTACAGATTGTATGTTACGCTGGACACCATCTTCCCGAGCTCCGGCATGGCCGGAGGTATCCCCACGTTCAGGTAGCCCAGAGTCGAGAGTGTCAGCATGGCGGACCCTATGTCCGTGGTGGCGTACACTAGGACGCTCGGAAGGACATTCGGGAGTGCGTCCTTCCTCACTATGTATTGGAACGACGAGTTCAGTGCCTTCGAGACAGACACGTAGTCCTCGGCCGTCACGGCGAGCACGGCCCCCCGGACCAGGCGGACGTAGGAGGGCCACCAGACGACGATCAGTGAGAGGGAGACATTCAGGAGGCTGGGCCCCAGCGTCGCCGCGATTGCGAGGCTCATGATGATTTGCGGGAACGCCAGGAACATGTCGGTCAGCCTCATTATCACCTCATCGAAGGCGCCCCTGAAGTAACCCGCGAGCGTCCCCAGGGCGATCCCCACCAAGGCCGAAACGACGACCACTGCAATCGAAATGCCCATGTCGACAGGGAGGGCAGCGATGACCTGTGAGAAGATGTCCCTGCCTTCGAAATCGGTCCCGAAGAAATGCGTGAGCGACGGGGGGAGATTGGCCGCTGCGAAGTTGGGTGCATAGGGGTCATAGGGCGTCAGTCTCCCAAAGGTCAGTACTTCAAGCAGGGCGAGAACCACGAAGACCGCCACAGTCACGAGCCCGAACATCGACAGGGTGTTCGACATGAGAAGCCGTCTGAGCCTCTTTGACTCTGTGCTCAACCTCCCTCCCCCAGGGTGATTCGCGGGTCGAGCAATGGATAGATTATGTCAGCCAGAAAGTTGGCGACGATGACTCCGAGTGTGAAAACGAAGACGCAGGCCACCAGCACCGGGTAGTTTACAGAGATTATTGCAGAGTACGAGAACTGCCCGATCCCTGGCCACGCGAAGATCTGCTCGACGATGATGGTACCGGAGAACAACCACCCGAAAGTGGTGGCAATCACCGTGGTCGTGTCGATTAGGGCGTTCCTGAGGATGTGCTTCCTTCTCACTTCGCCTTCCCCAAGACCCCGCGCGCGAGCCGCTTTCACGTGAGTGGACCACCTTGTGTCCAGAATCGACGACCTCATGATCCTGGGAACGATTCCGAAGCTGAGGAGGGCGAGTGTGGTGGCGGGCAGGATCAGGTGGTCGATTCCGGACTCCACGGCGAGCCAGTTGGCCTGAAGCAGCGCGTCAAGGACGAATACCCCCGTTGTCGGGGCCACGGAGAAGCCGACCCCGCCGTTGCCCCCTGATGGAAACAGGGGTATGTAGCTCGCAAAAGCCAGGATCGCGACCACCGCCCCGAGGTAGTAGGGCGTCGACCACGTCGTGAGATAGAACAGCCTGATCGCCGAGTCGACCTTGGTGCCGAACCGCATCCCCGAAAGGTAGCCTAGCCCCACGCCCAGGACGATGATTATGACCATGCTGGCGAGGACGAGTTCCAGGGTGTTTGGGGCGTAGAAGAGTATCTCGGACATGATTGGCCGCCCCGTCTGCGGGTCGAGGCCAAAGTTGCCCGTCACCAGCCCCTGGAAGTAATAGTACAGTTGCGCCGGCAAGGGATCGTTAAGGTGGTAGGCGGCTGCCACCGCCCTGATTGTTTCGGGCCGGGCCCTGGGCCCAGCCCAGAGGAGGGCGGGGTCCGGGCTGAGTACGTGAGAGATGAAGAAGACTATCAGCGCGACTCCAAGAAGCACGAAGACGGACCCTACAAACCTCTTGCCTAGGTAAATTGCAAAGTCCCTAAGGGAGACCGTTCTCTGTCCCCTGTGCTAACTGCTGTAGTGAACCGTGTTGAAGTAGAGGAAGTACCCCGCGGCAGACCCGGCAGGGTTTGGAGTCATTCCGGCTATTTCGTTCTGGTTGACCGTCATCATCCCGGCCACGTAAAGCCAGATGTCCGTGTAGTTGGCGTACATCGTCTTGGTTATGTTCCTGAAGTCGGAAATCACGGCCGCGCCGTTGGCTGACGTCGACGCGTTGCGCGTCCAAGAGATGGCGGGCGCGCTGGCGTAGTTCGACGTCCCGATGTAGTTGTCCGATGTGAAGTAGTACACGTAGTCGATGCTTGCCGTGTAATCCTCGCTGTAGAACCCGATGCCCATGGGGTACGAAGTGGTGTTGGTCGACGGGGAGAAAATCACACTGGAATACGTCTTGTACGGGAGCGCGGTCAGCGTGACTGACATGCCTATGGCGTCTAGGTTGGTGGCGATGATCTGGGCGGCCTGGGAGTCGGTGGGGGAGTCGGAGTCGTACAGAAAGTTGACTCGCGGGAAAACCTCCCCGGAGGGGTTCAGCACCGTTCCGCTGGGAAGGTGAGAGACGTAACCCGCCCGGGCCAGAAGCTCCGCGGCCTTGGTCGCGTTATACTGGTAGGGGTTCAGGCCCGATGTCGACTCGTTATAGTACTGAAATCCAGGAGGAACGGGTCCGACCCACTGAATCGCGTGGCCGGCGAACACGTTGTCGATGATGACCCCGTAGTTGATGCCGTAGGCGATGGCCTCCCTGACCTGCGTGTTGTTGAACGGCTCGAATGCCTGCGGGTCCATGTACAGGTAACTGACGGCTTCTGCTGAGCCGAAGGCAGGTGACAGTATCGCAGTGGTGACCCCGGGTATGCTTTTCGTGACGTTGTAGTAAGTGACCGGCACGAAAATCATTTGGGCGTTGCCGGACTGCAGGTCGGCGATGCTGGCCGCCGAGGGCTTGAAGTAGATTATGATGTTGTTAAGGATGGCCGGGGAAATGGCACTGTTCAATTCAGACTGGGGAAGCCCGTCGGCCCAATAGCCAGGGTTCTTGATGAGGCTCACGCTCTGACCCGGCACCCAGGACTGGAGTTCGTAGAATCCGGTCCCCATCATCGCGGTGGTCATGGCACCGTTGGGCAGGCCTGCGGTCACCCCCCCGTGGCTCGCCACGAACGCGGGGTCGACGGCCATGGCCATCGGCGTCTCCAGAGTCGCCAGGAAATCGGAGTAGGGTGCCATGCCATTTGTCCCGTACCCCAGGTTAAATCGAATCGCGCTGTCGTTTACGACCTGGACCGACTGGTGCGGGTTCATCATGATGGTCAGATTGGCGGCCGACGGAGCAAAGTAGTTGATAGAGTTCAGCTTGTCTGCCGTCACGTTGAGTGTGTTTCCGTTCCAGGCGGCGAGATTCTGATTAAGGATCCAGTATGGCGCCTGCGCCATCACTATCGTCCTGTAGATCGAGTACCACATCACGTACGCGTTGAAAGGATCGCCGTTGCTGAACGTCACCCCATTTCTCAGGGCAAACGTGTAGTTCATCTGGTCGGCTGAAACCGTCCAGCTCTTCGCAAGGACCCCTTCGAAGGCAGTGATGCTCGTCCCGTTGTATGTCACTAGTCCCTGGTACACCTGGTCCACCACCTCCCACCCCGGAGTGACATACGTTACCGCCGGGTCCAGTGTGTCAGGTTGGTCCTCCTCTTCCAGCACGAGAGACGTCTTGGCCGACGGCGACCCAGGCGTCATGGAAGTCGGCGCGCTGGACGTGCTGCGTGCTGCAAAGTAAACGGCCCCGGCCGCGACGACCAGCACAATCACGAGGATTGTTACTGTGATTGTCCTGCCGACTGCTCTCCGCTCGGAAGAGCGCACATCGTAACGGCCCTGTTCTGCTATTTACGGATTGCCAGCTCTTTCGTCGCTGTCGCCCGGCTAAGCGAGCCGGCTCAGCGCCCGCTCGAAAGCCTGGACGGTGAGGGTGATGTCCTCGTCGCTGTGGACGGTGGAAAGTGCGACTCTCTCGTAGTTGTCTGGGTGAAGGTAGATGCCCTCGTCAAGGAGGAGCTGGTGTAGCATCCTGAACTTCTCCCAGTCTATCAACAGGCTTTCGCGGTAGTTCGTGATCTTCTGATACTTCGAGAAGCACATCGTGAAGATGCCAGGGACGCTCTGTATGCACGCCCTTTGCTTGGTTCTCTGCACCACCTCCGACAAATCGGAAGTCAGCCGGTCTGTGCGTTCCCTGAGCACCTTCAGGGCCTGGTAGTCATGCTCTGCGAGGACCTCCAAGTTCGCTCTTGCGCCGGCAAGGGTGAGGGAGTTGGCGAAGTATGTCCCTCCGTATGACACCTTCCCGGGACCTATGAGTTCCATGTACTCCTTCTTGCCCGAGACGGCCGCGAGCGGGAGGCCGCCTCCCAGGGCCTTCCCCCACGTCGAAAGGTCGGCGGTCACGCCGTACAGCTGCTGAGCCCCTCCCGGCGCTACGCGGAAGCCGGTGATTACCTCATCGAATATTAGAAGGGCGTCGTTCGAGGCGGCAATTTCCTTCACCGCTTTCAGGTAGTCCGCGTTGGGAGGGATCACCGTCGAGTTGGCCATGACGGGTTCCATGATTATGGCTGCCACGTCATTCCTGTGCCTCTTCATTATCCGCTCCAGCGCCTTCGCGTTGTTCCAAGGAGAGACTATCACCGTGTCAAGGACAAGGGACGGAATGCCCGCGGAATATGGGAGAGACCGTGGGTACTCTTCCATCCCTGCGACCACGGGCGGCGCCTCGACGCTCACAAGGGCGTAGTCGTGTTGGCCGTGGTAGTGTCCTTCGAACTTCAGGATTATGTCCTTGCCCGTTGCCGCCCTCGCGATTCTCACCGCATTGCTTGTCGCGTCAGTCCCCCCGTTGGCGAAGGCTACCATCTCCGCTGAAGGCACGAATTGCTTGAAAGTCTTCGCCAGTTCGATTTCCAGTTCGATGGCGGTACCGAGCATCATCCCCTCCGCCGCCTGCCTGCGCACCGCTTCGACAACGCGCGGGTGAGAGTGGCCGTTGATCAGGGCGCCGAAGGCAAGGAGGTAGTCGATGTAGGGGTTGTTGTCCACGTCGACAATTCTCGACCCCCGCCCGCTCTTCATGTAGACGGGATAGGGCTCATAGGAAGCCCACCGCATCGTCGAGCTGGCCCCCCCCGGTATGAGCTGGACCGCTTCTTCGTGTAGAGCTGAGGTCTTCGCGATGGCTCGGGGCTTGGGGGCAGCTAGGGCTGCCGGCAGGGCCTTGACTTCCGGACCTTGGACTGAGGATGACAAGAGAACACCCTCCCTCAGGAACCTCCGTTCCCATCAGAGGAGTTTCGTTTCGCCCGCTTGCCCAACCGCTTTCTTGAAACCACCTTCAAGCGTATGAGAACATAATTCCCCTCCTCGATTCGCATCAGCTTGCGTATTTCCTCGGGTATTGTCAGCCTACCCCCTTTGATTACCTCAGCGATAAAGGGGATTTCTCCCTCTGTGATGGTATCCTCCGACGACATCCTGACCTGTCTCCCGTCGCTCACGAGGGCGCGGAGTGTATAAAAACATATATTTCCTCCGAATTAATACGTAAAACGCCTGCAACAGACGGATTCCGTATCAAACAGTGGATTTTGTGCAGACCTCTCACTAATTCGCCATTTCTCGCAGTTATTCCGCCTTGTCTAACTCCTTGCCATGCTCAGGGTCCGTGCCCTTCGGCCCGCGGCCAGATCGCGGTTTCTGTAGGGAGGTCTGACGTAGACCGATGGACTTGTTTCTTGGCTCCCGAAACCCTTAACTCGACAGGAGGCCATTTGCGAACAGGTTCGATTGTCAGCACCTCATAGGAGGATGCTTATCGGCGGAGAATGGGTTGACGCGGAGAGAAAGGAAACGTTCGGCGTCTTGAACCCCACTACCGGAGAGGTAATCGCAGATGTGCCCAGCGGCGGGAGGGGCGACGCTTCCAAGGCAGTGGAAGCCGCGAGAGAAGCCTTCGACCGCGGCCCCTGGCCGAAGATGACTCCCTCTGACAGGGCTAAGGTGGTCTGGAGGATCGCGGACTTGGTCGAAGCCGACGTCGACAGGCTGGCAATGATGGAGACGACGAATCAGGGGAAGACGATCAAGATGGCCCGGGATAACGACTTCCCGACGGGGATCGATAACATCAGGTTCTTCGCCGGCGCATCCAGAAATCTTGAGGGGAAGGCAGCGGCAGAATACACGGGGCTCGGGACCACCATATTTCGGAGAGAACCCGTCGGGGTGGTCGTCTGCATCACTCCTTGGAACTATCCATGGATGATGGCGGTCTGGAAGGCCGTTCCGGCTCTGGCAGCAGGCAACTCGGTGATAATCAAGCCCGCCAGCGTCACTCCGCTGACGACCCTCGAATTCGCGGGATTGATAGAGAAGGCGGGGGTCCCAAAGGGGGTCGTCAACGTTGTAACTGGCCCCGGAGCGACCGTTGGCGAGGCGCTCGTCACCGACCCCGGAGTGGACGTGGTCGGCCTTACCGGGGACACGGTCACGGGGAGGAGAATAATGGAGTTGGCCTCGCGCACCGTGAAGAGGCTTCAGCTTGAACTGGGGGGGAAGGCGCCGTTCGTAGTGCTTGAGGACGCGGACATCGAGGCGGCCACCGAGGGTGCCGTGGTTGGCGGGTTCGTGAACGCGGGGCAGGACTGCACTGCCGCCACCAGAATCTACGTCCAGGAGAGGGTCCACGAACGCTTCATGAAGAGGTTTACGGAAAAGGTGGGGAAAATCAGAATCGGCGACCCGAAGCGGCGAGACGTGGACATGGGGCCGCTCGTCTCCCAAGCCCAGCGAAAGAAGGTCGAGGAGATGGTGGCGGTGGGAGAGGAGGAAGGAGGCAGGCTCGTCGCGGGCGGGAAGCGCCCGAGCCTTGAGAGCTCCCTGGGGAATGGTTTCTTCTACGAGCCAACAGTCTTCGCGGACGTCCAACAGAGCATGCGAATATGCCAGGAAGAGATATTCGGGCCCGTCATTTGCGTCTCCCCGATTTCTACTTTCGAGGAGGGAATCGAGAAGGCGAACGACGTACCATACGGGCTGGCCGCGTCTATCTGGACCAAGGACGTGTCAAAGGCGATGAAAGCCGGCGCAATGCTCAGGTTCGGCGACGTCTGGGTCAACGACCACCTTCCGCTCGCGTCTGAGATGCCTCACGGAGGCTTCAAACAGAGCGGGCACGGGAAGGACATGTCGGCCTACACATTCGACGATTACACCCAGGTGAAGTTCGTCTATGTCGACACGTCCGATGCCGTAAGAAAGCCCTGGTATTACACGGTCTACGGCGACTAGGGGCCTCGAATTCCGGCGACAAGAGGGCGAGATGGTTCGGCCCGCCGTCTTCGACTGACGGGCTGGAGCACGCGTAATGAAAGCGCCGAAACGGCTGCGGTGCGAACCACGCGATTCGTGCGGGAGTCAACCGCTGGCGGCGGAATCAATTGCGGCGATGGTGCCCAGGACCAGGGTCAGGGGGCAGTCCTTCTCTATGAGGCCAATGGTGTAAGCCCTATGTGCCATGGCAGAGAGTTCCTGCATTAGGCCGGCCCCGCCTGAAGAGGAGGCGTTGAAGATCCCCGAACCGTCGGTTCTGAGCACGGAGAAGGAGTATAGGCCGTTCGTGAATACGACAGACCCGCTTCTGTTCCCTCCGGCGTCCTCTATCCAGCAGTCGGGGGGCTTTCTGTATCGCTGGGTCCCGGTTCTGATGTTGCTCACCTGGACGGCGTTTTGCGCGACGTGGCCGGCATCTTGGACCGAAAGAGTCGCGTGGGTGAGATGCGTCTTATGCTCCAAGTAGCCGACGACCTTCTCGGCGCCGTCAACTACGGTGTAGTCACGATGAAGTAGAGACTCCCTTCGCGCTACGAGTACCACTTTGCCCGCCTGGTCCTTGAGGTATAGGTCAGTGAGCATGTGCTTGTGTGCGCCCGCGCCCAACTCAGCGGTGAAGAGCGAGGGCTGCAGTTCCGTTATCGAGGACGCCGCCTGTACCTGTCCGGTCGCGGCCTGGCTGGTCAGCTTCTCCCCGCAGCCTACGCAGAAGGAGGCTTCGTCGTCGTTCTTCTCGCCGCAGCGGATGCAATACTTCACCAAGCTGCCTGGCTCCGACTCGCAGCGCCTATTTCTGCGTTAAGCCGTCTCGCGTCCGCAGTCGCGAGGACGAAACTGTGGTGCACGCCGCGGTCCATTCCTCTGGGACAAGAAATGAGAATACGAGCCTCCTCCGCCAGCGATATAAGGCGGGCGGATGTCCGCCTACGCGTGCCACTCGAAAGCAGTTCAATCGCCCTACTGAAGGAGCTCTCGGAGTCCTTCGGTCCGTCAGGATTTGAGCGCGAGCCCGCTGCAATAGTGAAGAAGGCTGGTGAGAGGTTCGCTGACGAAACATTGCATGACAAGCTAGGCTCGTTGGTCTTCAAGGTCCGCGGGAAGGCCGACATCCCGAGGGTCCTCCTTGCGGGCCACATGGACGAAGTGGGCTTCGTGGTCACGGGCATAGAGAAGGAAAGCGGGTACCTCACCTTCAGCCCCCTTGGCGGTTGGTTCGACCAGGTGCTCCTCGGTCACAGGGTCGTCGTGAGGACCAGGAAGGGCGACGCCACCGGGATCATAGCCTCAAAACCCCCGCACCTTCTGAGTCCAGACGAAAGGGAGAAGGTCGTCAAGCTCGACTCCATGTTCATTGATATCGGAGCGAGCAGCAGGGAGTCCGCCGAGAAGGACTATGGCGTCCGCATCGGTGACCCAGTGGCGCCCCTCTCTCCGTTCCTGCTCCAAAAGGGGAACCGGGTTGCCATGGGGAAGGCGTTCGATGACAGAATAGGGACGTTCGTGGGCCTGGAGGTACTCAGAAGGCTGAAGACCCAGCGCATACAGCACCCGAACAGCCTGTTCGTAGCCGCTACGGTTCAGGAGGAAGTGGGGCTGAGGGGAGCTCAGACCGTGGCCAACCTCGTAGAGCCCGATGTAGCCGTGGCTCTCGAGGTGGACATCGCGGGAGACGTGCCGGGGATAAAGCCCAACGAGGCGCCTGCCAGAATG
>Ga0187771_10001738_pt1 | contig 14824 bp, 13 predicted proteins | sample 0116_SJ02_MP15_1_FD_133139 | JGI IMG/M metagenome (GOLD analysis project Ga0187771, IMG submission 133139) | Tropical peat soil microbial communities from peatlands in Department of Meta, Colombia - 0116_SJ02_MP15_10_MG | ecosystem: Environmental > Terrestrial > Soil > Wetlands > Peat | place...
CGTGAAACGAAAGGTGTCACCCTTGGTGATTACCACAGGTGAGCCAACTATATTACGGAACGCTGACCCTCCTGCGCTCATGCAAGAAACGCGGATCCGCGAAGGAGAGGTGGCGGAGCTAGGCAGGGTCGAGGGTGACCTGAGGGCGGGCGACCACGTCACCATCCGCGCAGCCGACGGCCGAGCCGTGTCTGTCTCAGGCAGAGCCGAGTTCGAAGGCAGTGTAGAGATCGATTGCGACTTCGACTGTCTCTCGCTGGAGTCGAGAGACGGGCTTGCCCGGGTCAGCGGGGACCTCACGGTTCGGGGCAGGATCGACGTCGAGGAGGCGCTCTACACCAGGGGCACCGTCAAGGCGGAAGATGTTGATGTGGGCGGTAAGTTGTCAGTGGGAGGCTCGCTTGAAGCCCACAAGGTCGATGTCGGAGGCTCGATTGACGTGCAGGGCGACGTCACCGCCGATTCTGTGGACGCAGGCGGGTCCTTCGACGCCAGCGGGAGCATCAGGCTGCAGCGCCTCGACGTAGGCGGGACGGCGAGCGTAGGGGGAGGAGAAGCGGTAGGGGACATAGACGTCGGCGGGAAGTTCGTGTCAGCCAAGGTGCTGCACTTCGACAAGATCGACACCGGCGGAATCGTAGAGCTGCGCGGGGGGGAGGGCAAGACGGTGGAAGTGGGGGGCAAGCTAAGGTCAGACGGGGACCTGAAGTGCGAGGAGGTCCGGGTCGGCGGCGTGGCGGAGATCAACGGCGGCCTTTGGGTAAGGTCCGCCGAGGTCGGCGGGAAGATCAGGGTCACGGGCGACCTTCAGATGGAGGACAGGCTCCAGGTCGGAGGGGTGGCCGAGATAGGGGGGGTGTTATCTGGGGTAGACGCCGAGGTCGGCGGGATCCTCAAGGCGCTGAAAGCCGTGCTCACAGGCAGGGCGGAGGTAGGCGGCAGGGTGGAGACTAGCCAGGGTTTCAAGGCCGATTCGATCGAGCTCGGAAACGGAGCGCGCTGCTTCGGAGCTCTGGTCGGAGGCCGAGTCAGGATAGGGAGGTCAGCCCAGGTGCAGGACGTGTACTGTGTTGACCTGGAGGTCGATGGCGGGACGAGGATGGGTAACGTGTACGCGGAGAAGGCGGACATCGGGGACAATTGCGTCGTTGACAGATTGGTCTACACCAAGGAGCTTCGAGAGGGAGAAAGGGTCCGCCACAGGGACCCGCCGGAGAAGACAGACCGGCTTCCTAGTTTCCCGCTGTAGGAGGCAGTGCTCGAAGGGATAGGGTGGGAGGACGAGCAGCAAGTCTCTCAGGCGTTCGAAAACGGACATCTACGCCACGATTCTGGAGGTGGTGCGTAGGAATCCGGGAGGCGGCAGAATCACAAGGGTCTCCTACGGCGTAGGGGTTCCGCTCGACCGATTGAAGCCGATGATGGACGACCTCGCGGCCTTCGGGCTGCTGAGGCGGAACACGACGGATGGAGAAACCGTGTACACCTCGACCCCCCGGGGAGTCGAGTTCCTGGAAACCTACTGGCGGATGAACGCGTACTTGGAGACCTTCGAGGAGACGCCGAGCAGAGGCCTCGCAGCCATCATGTTCTCTGATGTTGTCGGCTTCACGTCACTCACTCAGAAGAACGAGAAACACGCGCTCGGCCTGCTTGAGGACTACCGGGTGGTCACCAGGCGGTCGCTCCCCAGGTTTCACGGAAGAGAGGTGAAGACGATAGGCGACGCGTTCATGCTGGAATTCACGAGCGCTTTGGAGGCCTGCCAGTGCGCGATCGAAGTCCAGCGGGGCATGCACGAAAGGAACCAGCAGGTCCCCGAAGGCGACCGAATGCTGGTGCGCGTCGGCATTCACGTCGGGGATGTCGAGAGAAAGGGCTCGGACATCCTGGGCGACGCCGTGAACATAGCGAGCAGGGTCTACTCTATTGCAGAGCCTGGAGGGATCTGCATCACCCGCCAGGTGTTCGACCAGGTCTGGAACAAGCTCGGGAACCATCTGACGGAGATTGGGAAGCGAGAGGCCAAGAACCTCGAACTGCCCATGGAAGTGTTCTCGGTCGACCTGCCTTGGACGGTGGGGAATCCCACCAGGGTTTAGACCCGAAAATGCCGCTCGCTATGACACTGCGGAGACCTTGCCTTCCATCCTTCTCCTCTTGTCCCGTCTGTCGTCCACCGCCAGCGTGAAGGCGACCCTCGACGCGCCCTCCTTGAAGACCCTCTCGTGCGCCGCCTGGACGGCCGCGAATATCTCCTGCAGGCTCTTCGCTTCGATGACGGTCCCCATCGGGTTGACCGAGAGCCTGACACTCTTAGCCTTCCTAAGCTCATCCAGTGCCGACCTGACGTACCTGCTCAGGCTCGTCCCCTCGCCCAGCGGGTGCATCGAGAACTCGGCGATGACCCTGTACTCGTCTTGGTGATTCATGAATGGGCGCCTTGCTGCTCGGCCCTAATCAGTTTTTGGACCCTCAGGCGGAATCGCTGCCGACTGATTCGCCAGTTGGTCACTAAGACTTAAGGCGATTCGCACAGGCGGGAGAATCTGACTGACATGCCAGCGGACATCCTGTTCCTGCGATTGCTCCTCGCCTTTGGGTCGGGCTGGCTCGTGGTAGCGGCTGTGACCACCGTCGCAGACGCCTTCGGAGCGGGCCGTGCAGGATTCGCCGGCGGCCTGCCTTCGACTGGTCCGGTGAGCCTTCTCTTCATCGGGTGGACTCAGACGCAGGCTGCGGCCGTCCAAGCGGCTGTTGGCTTCCCGCTCAGCTTCAGCGTTACCTTCGCCTTCCTGCTGTTCTACGCACTCCCTGCGCGCTTGAGATTCGGGCCGAGGATGACCCTAGCCCTGTCACTGTGGCTCCTGTTGACGGTCCTCGTCGTGCTGTCCGGCCTCAACGACTTTATCCTGTCGGTGGCCATGAGCGTAGTGTCGGCTTCCGCTGTGTACACCGCCCTGAGACTGGCAGGGATCAAGAGCGTCCCTCCAGTGCCGACGCCGTTCGATGTCCGGCGGGTAGTCCTGCGCGGCACGCTAGGAGGCTGTGTCGTGGCGGGGGTCGTGCTCCTCAGCATCACGGCCGGGCCTCTGGTGGGTGGATTGTTCATAGCGACCCCTGCGATATGGACGTCTTCCCTCTACGTGACCAGCCGCGCCCAAGGTCTGGAGTTCTCGCGCTCCCTCGCGAAGTCGTTCATCACGGTGGGCATGCTCACCATCGTCCCCTTCGGGTTCGCGGTTAGGTACCTGTTCATCGACGTGGGAGTCTGGTGGGGGACGCTTCTGGCTTACGTCGCCATCACCCCGATGGCCTGGCTGGCTTGGAGGCTGACCGCTAGCCAGCCGCCGGCCGCGGGGCCTGAAGGGTCGTGACGATAGAAGACATCGGAGCTACCGGCAAGCCTACGTGTCCAGGCGGACAATGAATTCTGGCGTCCCCGCATGGCCTCGAGAGCCTGCACAGCGCCTTCGAAAGAGGACGGACCGGTTCGGCTCGCGGACCGGGTGCTGCGCCAGGCACCGATGCCGCCTAGGCCCCTGAGGTCTCGATGGCGCCTTCTTTCTCTGCGACTCTGACCGCCCAGGCTGCAGTCTTGGCCTTCCCCCTCAACACTGAGGCAACTGCGGCAACCAGCGATAGAGCAGCGCCCAGGTAGAAGGCCTCCCTGAGCGAAGACATGAAGGCAGGCGCTATGGCAGTGGGAAAGAATGTCTGGCCGGTCAGGTACAGGGTGACGGACTGAGGAATGGAGCCGGCGAGCTGCGCAACTCTGGGGTCTGCAAGAATTGAACCTACGGGGTTGTAGCCCAGGAACGCCGCGAAAAGTGCGCCGGTCGGCGGTATGCTCGTGAAGACGGGGGCTAACTGCGCGGCTCCGGCGCTCGTGACCGCGGAGCTCAGGGCCGAGGGCAGGCTCCCCGAAAGCGCCGAAAGGACGATGGTGAAGAAGACAGCCGTGCTCGCAGTCTGTCCCACGTTCTGGAGGGTCGCGCGCATCCCAGACGCCGCTCCCCTGTGCTCGGGAGGGGCGGAATTCATTATCGAGACCGTGTTGGGCGACGCGAAGAGGCCACCGCCGACGCCCATCACGAATAGGATTAGCCCGAACTGCCAGAAGACGAAGTCGTAGGGCAGGGCTGAGAGGAGCAGAAAGGTCACCGTGGTGATCAGCATGCCGAGCGTCGCGAGCCCCCGCGCCCCGTGCCTGTCGGAGAGCCTACCGCTCAGAGGTCCGAGCACGACAAACCCGAGCAGCATGGGCGTGATGTAGATTCCAGACCAAAACGGGGTAGAAGAGTAGCTGTACCCGTGCAACGGAAGCCAGATGCCCTGAAGCAGCACTATCAGCATTATCTGGACCCCGCCGCGCCCCATGGCGGCCAAGAAGCCGGCCACGTTCCCCGCGCTGAAGGTCTCGTCCCTGAAGAGATCCAACCTGAACATTGGCGACTCGACCCTGGTCTCGATGAAGGGGAATGCGGCGAGGAGCGCCGCTCCGGCGATTAGTGTGGATATCACCCATGGGTTGCCCCATCCCATGCTGGAGCTGCCGTAGGGGAGGAGGCCATAGGTCACCCCTACCAGGAGCAGGGTCAACCCGACGGCGAAGGTCACGTTGCCCCAGGCGTCCAGCTTCTGATTCCTGTTGATTCTTCCGACCTCCTTGAGCTTTGAGTAGGACCAGACGGTGCCGAAGATGCCCACGGGGACGCTGACGAGGAAGATGTACCTCCAGTTGTAGTAGGCCAGGACGCCGCCCATCACGAGGCCGATGAGAGACCCCGCCAGCACGGACACCATGTTGATCCCCAGCGCCTGGCCCCTCTCGTTCTCGGGGAAGGCATCGGTGATTATCGCGGCTCCGTTGGCGAAGAGGAATGCGCCGCCCACCCCCTGCACTATCCTGAAGATGATGAGCTCCAGGGCACCCAGGTCCCCCGTGTTAGGGGTCAGGAAGGCGAGGAGGGTTCCCACGGTGAACACCGCGAAGCCGAGGTTGTACAGCCTGACCCTGCCGAACATGTCGGATATTCTCCCGAAGGTCACGAGGAGGGTCGAGGTGCATACGCTGTACCCGAAGAGGATCCAGAGGAGATACTGGAACGAGCTCAGGGGGTCGATTTTGATCCCGTTGAAGATGGCCGGCAGTGAAATCAGGACGATGGTCCCGTCAAGGGACGCCATCAGGGTCCCGATTGTGGTGTTAGACAGCGCCACCCACTTGTATTGCATAGGACACTACCTTAGAGTCGGCATCCGCCCGCAGGCCCCCTTATGAAACTACCCGACGCCCTACCTGAAAGGCGGGTTCGCGCGTGCGCACCCTAGATTGAAGGCACTTTCAGACTGCTCTCAGGCGTAGATTATTTGGGGCGCCGCCTGCTCCTGCTCCTTCTCCTTGAGTGTTCGCTCCACGGTCATGTCCAGGACTATCTCGGCGACGTCTCGGGCGTATTCAGCGACCCTCTTCTGGGAGTCCATAAGGGCGTGAAGGGTGTAGTAGGTCTGGCTGTCGCTTCCGTCAAGCGACCGTATGGACTCCACTTCCCTTTCGACGAACGCCTTTGACTTCTCCACGACAGAATCAGCGCCTTCGTGGTCCCTCTTGAACAAGGAAAGCAGGGCTTCGTCGACGAGATTGCAGGCGGTCTCGGTCATCGACGCCAGCTTCTGCACCATGGGCTTCGAGATTGGCCCGTCGAGGGCGCTTACGGTTGTCGTGAGGCTCCCGACGTGTGATGCAATACGCTCGATGGTCCTCGCTACGAGTATGTAGCCGAGAGTGTCTTGGTTCTCCAGACGGAGGTCAGGGAGGACCCCTTGATTGAGCGACAGGTTGAGCTGCCTGACTACATAGAGGCCGAACCTTCCGACTTCGTCCTGCCTTTCGGAGGTCGCCTCAATAAGGGAAGGGTCGATGCTCTCCAGGGCCTGGACGGCGTCCTTCCCGAGTGAGTCGACGATGAGCAACATCTTCTTCAGTGCGTTCTCGACGCTGAGTTCCGAGTATCCGAGAAGAACGTGTACCGTCATCCTGTCCCTCGATTCAGCGACTCCTTCGGCCCCGATGAGGTGCCTCCTGATGAGTTCCTTCAGGACTAGCTTCTTCGGCGAGCTCAGGAAACCCCTCGAGCCCTCGATTGTCATCCTGCTGAAGCCGAGGACGTAGAGAGACACGATCTTCCTGAAGATTCTTTCAGGGGGGTCGTCTGCATTCACCTCTAGGAAGGCCTCCAGGCCGCCCCCCTGGGGAGCCTCGGGCTGGGCATTCACGAGGAGTGACGTGAAATTGAGCTTGGTGATCGTGACCTCCGAACCTTGTTGGAGCCCCATTTCCCTGACCCACTTCTTCGGGAGCGCCACCATGCAAGACGACTTCCCCGAAATCTGGACCTTCCTCCTTTCCTTCTCCTGTCTGACTAGCATTAGAACTACTTACTCAGCCCACAAGCAGGCCTCGGGTTCTCTAAATACCGATTCGTCTGGGAAGATAGTGGCGTAATGCTTCCCAATACTTGATTGGGGAATGAGCCTCGAGCAGCAGCGCCGCGAAAGTGCTAACCCAATCCGGCAGAGCTCAATCTCAGGTATGGCAGAAGCTAGGTAGGAGCGGTGAGCAGAATAGCCGGCAGCCGCGCCGCGGCCGTGTCTTCTTCGTATCGCCTCGTAAATCCCTTGTAGCCGCGGTGCCTGCTCCGCTCGAGTTTGGCGATTATGTCCTGCTTCGGAAGCCGCACGCGGCTGCGCCGAAGGTAGTTGATGGCGACATCGAGGTCGTGAATCGCGCCCAAGGACTCCTGCCAGGCTTCGAGCACGGAAAGCTCGGGGGGCCGCCCCTCCGACAGCTCCAGGAGGTACCTCAGTTTCTTCGACTCCTTGCGGAGCGCGTGAAGGTCTGCAACCCTCGATTCGTCTGCCAGCACCTTGCCCACCAGCTTTCCAATGACTTTTGCGCGCCTGTCGGCTCGCTTCCTGAACCTGACGGCGAGCTTCTTGGCATCGATTTGTGACGATTCGACGCCTGGGGGACTGGACATCGAGACCGCCTCGATCGCTCGCACTGCTCCGCGCAGAGAGTTTTCCCGTTCGCGGTTCAGGACGTGGAAGAGCTCGGCAGGCAACGACCCTCTCGCACGCTCCAGCGTCAGCGTCAATGTATCAAGGTCGCGTATTCTGGATGTGGCCTTGAGGAGGGAGCTCAGGACCCCGGCGAACCTCTCCTGCTCTTCAGACCTCCGGCAGACCTTGGGCAACAACCTGCATAGGACTTGTGCCCTTCTGGCGGAGACCCTCAGGTCGTGGACTGCGTCCGGCGAAAGACTCCCGGTGAAGCCGTCCGCGAGTTCGAGCAGGCCTTTCGTCCTCCGCAGATACATCCTCACGAACGCCTTCGAGCTTGGTCCGCTGATGGCCACGGCGGGTGGCCATTCCCCTGAAAGAAAAAGACGGCGGTCTTCGTCCCACGACCAAGTGCGCCACAACTGACAGGGGCGGTTTCACTATAGGTTCGCTTGGTCACCATATTTGCGGTAGGTTCCACTGATATACTGGTAAATGGAGTGGATGAGGCATGCTCCTTCTTGCTTTCTGCATTCAGCGGGAGGTGGCCTGAACGGACCTCTACCTCCTCAGGCACGCCGAAGCGGGAAAAAGGATGGCGATAGCGTCAAGGGACCGTGGAAGGTCACTGACTGTCGCGGGCAGAGAGGAGATGAAGAGGGTCGGTGAAGCCCTGGAAGAGGCGGGGTTCGAGTTCGACGTGGTCGCAACCAGCCCGGTCAGGCGTGCGAAAGAGTCAGCCGCCATTGTGAGCAAGGCATTGAAGAGAAAAGGCGCGGCGGAAGAGTGGGGGGAACTCGCCCCGGAAGGTGATAGGGAGGCGCTCTACAGAAGGCTCGCCAACCTCAGGGCCGGCTACGTTCTCTGCGTTGGCCATGAGCCCTACCTGACCACGACGATCGGCGAAGTCATCAGCAAAGGCGCTTGGACCCAGGCGGGAGTCAGAATAGCGCTGAAGAAGAGCGGCATTGCGAAGCTGTCGGTCACCGCATTCACCCCCCGTATCAGCGGTGAACTCAGATGGCTCCTAACGCCTAAGCAGATTAGGAAACTTGCTTGAGCCCGATTCGCCGGCTAGTACGTTTTCGAGGACGAGAGGGTCTGAAAGGGAGAATGAAAGCTGAATGAAGGTCGCGGTAATCGACGTTGGATTCAACTCCCTGAAAATGGTCAAGTACAAGATAGAGCCCAACGGCCTCGCCACGGCCTATGGCCAGCTAGGGGTGATGGCCAGGCTGGGCGAAGGGCTCGACAGGACGGGGTTTCTCGGAAGAGAGCAAGTCTCCCGGACGATAGAAGCGATTCGACTCTGCCGCGAGGCCGCGATGCTCGATTCAATCAAGCACATCCTGCTGGTCGGAACAAGCCCGGTCCGAGAGGCGGCAGACAGGGATGAGTTCCTGCGGCTCGCAGAGGAGGAGACTGGGCTGAGAATGCGCCTGCTGACTGGGAACGAAGAAGCCCTGTATGGGTTCATTGGGGCGGCGAGGTCGGTCCCCGCCCCCACTGCCCTGTTCTTCGACCTCGGAGGCGGCAGCATTCAGATGACCTATGCTGAAAGGCTACGTGTGCGAAAAATACTGTCGTTGCCGTTAGGGGTTCTGAGGCTCTCGTCGCTCCACGCAGGAGAGGATGGGGAGTATTCGCGGAAGGGTCGGGCCAAGATGGTTAAGCGCATCTCCCAGCTTCTTCCGTCGAGGAGCGAGCTGGGCCTGGACAGGGACACTGTGCTGGTCGGGACTGGGGGGACGGTCAGGGCAATGGCCAGGTACGCCCAGCACGCCACCAACTACCCATTCGACAAGATTCACAACTATGTAATCGACTACGACATGGTCCAGCAGATGAGCCGAGAGTTCTTCAGGCTGCGGAAGGACGAGCTAGATGAAACCGACGCCATAGGTGAAACCAGGTCGGGGACCATAGCGGCGGGGGGACTCGTCGTTAGGCTAGTGATGAAACGCCTCGGTTTTTCAAGGATGACGGTCAGCACCCATGGCCTTAGGGATGGCCTCCTTGCCGAATTCCTCGAACGCGGGGCGCGCACGTCCCTCAGCATGGCGCATGTGGAAGAGTTCGAACGCATGGTCGCCCGTGAGGGCATGCAGCTTCGGGTGAGTGGAGGGGATGTCGCCCAGTGCCTGGAGCGGAACAATATAATCGACGGGCGCCAGCGGGCCCTGCTGCTGACGGCCGTGGAGAGAGGCCGGTCGCAGGAGAGCGTGGAAGCGAGCTCCGGCAGTCTGTTCGGAATCTTGATGAACGAAGACCTTCCAATCAGCCACGAGAATCAGCTGTTCATGGCGATGTCCTTGGTCAAGGCGCGTCGGCCGAGGACAGCGAACTGGCTCATGAGGAAGTACGGTGCCATGCTGACGCGCGAAGACCTCAAATCGGTAAAGAAGATGGGGGCTGTCTTGAGGCTCCTGGAGATTCTCGACAGGTCCGGGGCGCACGTCAAGGTGGCCTATACGGGAGGCCTAAGAATCGGTGTCGTGGAGAGCGAATTCCCCTTCCCCCTCGAGCTCGCGAAGACGGCTGCGATGACACTGTCGGCATCGATCAAGCGGCCTGTTGCAATCGTCGTCAGCGCCAAGGAGAAGGAGCGCCGAGCTGAGTCTCCGAGGGCCGAGAGCTGACTTGGCGAAAAAGAGCGTCGGCTCCGTGGGGGGCCCTACTGGCCTCCGCGGAAGACTCGTAGTTGTCGAAGGGATAGACGGGTCCGGGAAGACCACTCAGCTCCACCTCCTCGACAAGTGGCTCCGGAGTCTCGGCCTCAGGGTCTTCTTCACGGAGTGGAACTCCTCCGACGTAGTGAAGGAGATCACTTCTAAAGGTAAGAAGAAGGCGCTTCTCACGCCCACGACGTTCAGCCTTCTCCACGCGACGGACTTCGCCGACAGGTACGAGAGGAACATCTCGCCTTTGCTCGAGGCAGGATACTTTGTCCTGGCCGACAGATACGTCTACACCGCCTTCGCGCGCGACGTGGTGAGGGGGTGCAGTGCTGCCTGGGTCCGGAAGGTCTACTCCTTCGCCGTCCCCCCAGACGCTGCATTCTATTTTCGCGTGGCCCCTGACGTGGCCATGGACAGGATTCTGGAGGGGCGGCCGAAGCTGAAGTATTATGAGGCTGGGATGGACCTCAACCTGAGCAACGATGAATACGAAAGCTACCGGATCTTCCAGAGCAGGATAGTCGAACAGTACGAATCGATGGTGCAGAGGGACAGGCTCGTGGTCATCGACGGTACCCTCGACATCGAGAGACAGCAGGAGCTGATGAGGCAGCATGTCTCCAGACTGACGACCCCGTCGAAGGTGTCACCGGAGCCCGGAATCGGCACGGAAAAGGAGGTCAGACGGAGGTGACCGTCAGAGAGGTCACTCCTCGTCCCCTCAGATTCTACGGCGAGGGAATCTCGTATTTGAAGAAGGTCGAATCGAAGGGGAGCCTGGTAGTCGTCGAGGGGCCCGACGGGTCCGGGAGGAGCACCCAAATCGACCTGGTAACGAGCAGGCTTGAGGCCGAGGGGCACGCGGTCATCACTACCGGCCTCAAGCGCTCCGAGCTGATAGGCTCCGGGATTCTTGAAGCCAAGCACAAGCTGCCTCTTGGGAAGAAGACCCTAGCTCTGTTCTATGCTGCCGACTTCGCCGACCAGTTGGAACACAAGATAATCCCGGCACTCCACGCAGGATACGTCGTCCTCGCCGACCGCTACATCTACACTCTCATGGCGAGAAGCAGCGTCAGGGGCATTCCCAGAGCGTGGTCCCACGACCTGTTCGGGTTCGCAACCAAGCCCGACCTCGTGTTCTACCTGGACGTCCCGCCCGAGGAACTCTTCCACAGGGTCTTCCAGAAGTATGGTTCGCTGGACTATTATGAATCAGGGGCCGACATGGGCCTCTCCGACGACCTTTTCGAATCGTTCGTCCTGTATCAGAGGGGGATAGCAAGGGAATTCGAGGCGATGGGGCCCAAATACGGAATAGTCAGAATTGACGGCGGGCGGCCGGTCGCCGAAGTGAACTCAGACCTCCAGCGACGAATTGACGACTATCTCGCGAGCAGGTGACCGCGAGCGACTCGGGGAAAGATACTTTTTAGGCCCGTCTCGGATTGATGCCCGAGGATAGACAATGGCCGGAAAAGTCGTGGTGATCACCGGCGCGAGCAGCGGTATTGGGGCTGCTCTCGCCAGGCAACTCGGGGCCAGGGGGGAGCTGCTCGCCCTTGGAGCCAGACGGGAGCCGCTGCTCAGGAACGTGGCAACCGAATCGGGGAGCAGAGCCCTGGCAGTTGCCACCGACGTGACCAAGAGAGGCGACGTTGAGCGTCTCAGGGACGCTGCGCTCAAGGAGTACGGCAGGGTTGACGTGTGGGTCAACAATGCAGGGAGGGGAATCAACAGGCGCGTCGAAGACCTTACCGAAGAGGACGTGAGAAGCACCATAGACGTCGTCCTGATGTCAGTCATCTACGGGATGCAGGCGATACTGCCCCACTTCAAGGAGCGTGGGGAGGGCCACATCATCAACGTCTCGTCGTTCCTGGGGAGGGTTCCATTCACCCCCTACCGCTCAATCTACAGCGCCGCCAAGAGCGCCGTCAACGTCCTCAGCGCAAACCTGAGGATGGACCTGAAGTCGAAGTATCCAGGGATTCATGTCTCAGTGATGATGCCAGGGGTGGTCGATACCCCCTTCCACCAAATAGCAGGCCCGGGGCTCACCGTGAGAGCGGGAGGCTTCTTGGGCCAGGCGAGGGTCGAGTCCGCTGACGAGGCGGCTAGGAGGATTGTCGCGCTCATCGACAAGCCCGCACCGGAGGCCTACAGCAACCCTGCCGCCGTGGAGATGGTCACTTCGTACTTCAAGGATGTGGGTGCTTTCGAAGAGAACTTCTCTAGGAGAGAGACGGGCAATCCCAGGCAGTAGGCCCTCCTGGTTCCTTTGCTTTCCAGCCAACGCGTCATCTCGCCAGCAGCGGAGCACATAGGAGCGTCGACCCCGGACCCTTGGCGCTTACGGGAAGGCAGCCTCTGCGTCCATCATTCGGGCCGGGGAAGGTGGTAGCGAACTGAAGACGAGCGCGGTCATTCCAAGGTTCGCTTTGGTCCGGCCGTGGGGGACCGTTCTACGTAGGTGAGATGGCTCGGAAGGGCTAGTCCGGCTCTCTGACCTGTATGGACACGTCTAGCAGAGCAGTGGGGCTATCGGCGCGCGGTGACGGTCCTGCCGTTTACGACCTTCTTAGTGCCTCGACCGGGTTCATCCTCGAGGCCCTCCAGGCGGGGATCAGGCCTCCGAAGATGCCCACGGCCACAGCCAGGAGCACCGCCAGGGCGACCACCTCGGGGCTGATGGCCGGCGCAATGTTGAGAGTGGTCGAGGAAGCCGCAGAAGCGGCGGAGACAGAGGAGACCGCGCGCGGCCCTGCCGACCCTGCCCGTAAGGCGAATCCGCCACCCGCAAACCCCCCGCCAGCGCCTGCTCCCAGCGCCAGAGACGACCTGCTGAGCAGGGATATCACCACGTAGGAAAGCCCGACTCCGGCCGCCGCGCCGGCGACCCCGCCGAGGATTCCGGTGACGAGGGACTCAGCGAGGAAGGTGAGCATTATTCCGCGACTGCTCGTGCCCAGAGCCTTCAGGATTCCGATCTCCTTCGTCCTCTCTATCACAGAAGTGAGCATCGTGGTCATTATGCCGATGAAGGCCACCAGCACCGATGTCCCAGCCACCGCTTCGAGCAAGGTCGTCGTCCCCGATGTCACGGACTCGATCGAAGTGAGGAGGGAGCTGACGCTTGTGGTCCTCACGTCCTGACCATAGAGGTTCGTGATCTCTGTGATCACCGGAGTGACGGCGCTCGCGTTGGAAGCGACGACCATCAGGCCACTGTAGTCTACGCTGTGCAGAATCAGTTGGCCGGACGACAGAGGGATGAAGACGGAGGTGTCAGGATTGATCCCGAATCCCTGCCCGAACTCGGAGTAGATGCCCGTCACTACGAACGAGTGCCCGGTCGCGGTCGTGCTAGGTTGGACGCCGGCCGAAAAGAAGAACACGCCACCGCCACCACCGCCGATGGCGAAGGACGATCTCCCGACGCTGGAGACTGCCAGGACCGTGTTCAGAGTGACGTTTGTGGCGCCGGTAATGTCCGGGTACGCGACCGAATAGCCCACGGCGGCCCCCACCGGATCCGTAGAAGCGGGTATGGAGCCCTGGGAAAGCGACAGTGTCGGGAGAACATGACTTAGCTCCGTGAGGTTCGTCGCGATTATCTCGACTCCGACAGTCTGGCCTCCCTGTGTAATCTGACCGCTGATTTGATAGTACGGGAGCACGTATGAGACCCCGGAGAGGCCCTGAATGGTCGAAACGTCGGCGGTAGTAAGGGTCACGCCGCGGCCTACGGGACTGACCAGAATCGTTGTCGCGCCAAGACTGGCGAACCTGCTCGTCGCAGCGTTCGTGTAACCCTGCGTGGCTCCTACGAGAGAGACTATCGTCGCCGGGCCAATCATTATGCCCACGATCGTAAGTATTGCCTTCAGCTTCCTCTCGGTCAGCGCCTTCGTCGAGAACTTGAACAGATCTGTGGGGCGCAGTCGAGACTCACCGTCGCTTCAAATCACTTCGTGGTCAGCTTTGTGATTGCTCGCCGCTTCGCTGTCGATTGCCCCCGCCCTGTTTCTGCGGATGTAAATGGCACCGACGAGAGCAACGACCACCAGTGCGGCTATGACGCCGTATTCAAGATACGTGAGAGCGCTGGATCCTGACGAGGACGAGGATGACGAGGTCGAAACTTGGCTCTGCAGAAGCTGTTCTGCCGACTCGAGCGTGGTCGGTACCTTCGAGAGCTGCTGCCCAGCTAAGCCGAGGCTGTCCTGGTAGCTTATGTTGACCGTGATGTTGGCCGGGAGGTTTGCAGTGGCCTTTGGCGTGTAGTTTATCGTGACGCTGAACGGGAGAGGGGTGTTGGGGTCCACTTCGCCTAGGTAGTCTGGTTGACTGGAGCCCTTTGCGCCGGCGAGGGAACCAGTCACGCTGGCGTAGTAGGCGCTTGAAAAGCCCTCGTTGAGAATGGTACCAGTGACGACCAAGGTGGAGCTGCCCTGCGTGACCTGCGGATCTTGGATGATCAGGTCAACCTTCCCGGAGAGAACGAGGCCCGAGGAGAAGCTCGCGCTCTTCAGGCTCCCTGAGCTGTCCAAGTAGTTCACGGTCACAGACGCCGAGTAGTACCCCGGAGTGGAACTCGTGCTGGAACCGACCACTGCCTCGTAGACAACGGCTTGCCCAGGTCGGAGGATCCCTCCCTGGATGGGATAGGTCGAGTTCTGCGTGACGACCAGCGGGGAAGGTACAGCCAGCGATAGGACTGGGGAAATCAGTGAGTCGGGTCCGGCGTCCTCGACCAGAAACGCGATGTCGGACTGCGTCCCCACGCTGACTTGGCTCCTCAGGGGTCTTACGGAGACCAGAGTGCTCGGCAGGGTGGTAGTCGTGTTTGCGGAGTAGAGACCGACCGTCTGGGAGTATGTGCCGGCGTTGCCGTACTCATCGGTGTAGGAAGAAGTGAAGGTGAGGGTGAGCGGGGCCCCTGCCAAGTTCTGCGGGACGTATATGCCGATGTCGGCCGTGGCCGAAGCGTTCGGTTCCAAGCTTCCGATGATGGGGAACTGGTCAAGTACGCTGGACTGGCCCGAAGATGTAATCTGAGTGTGGATGTCGGAGACCAC
>Ga0187771_10001739_pt1 | contig 14824 bp, 15 predicted proteins | sample 0116_SJ02_MP15_1_FD_133139 | JGI IMG/M metagenome (GOLD analysis project Ga0187771, IMG submission 133139) | Tropical peat soil microbial communities from peatlands in Department of Meta, Colombia - 0116_SJ02_MP15_10_MG | ecosystem: Environmental > Terrestrial > Soil > Wetlands > Peat | place...
GAAATGCTCAAAAAGGTCTCTCTGGTCATGCAAAAGAGATTTGCCACGTCAACAAAAGAGAACCGGCGTTCATGTGAAGGAGTCACCGTCGCGGCACGCACATTGAATCGAATCGACCCCAAATCCTGCAAGGTCATCCTTGAAACCCTTCAAAATAGCGATCCGGACTTGGCAGAGACGATCCGGAACCAGATGTTTACATTTGACGATTTCGGTTTGCTCCTGCCGACAGGCTTGCGCGCGATCCTCACGGAGATTGACAAAAAGACCCTGGCCATGGCCCTTAAGGGAGCACGCGAAGAGACTCGCGCTGTCTTCTACAACTGCATGTCATCGCGTGCCGTCGAAATGCTGAAGGAAGATATGGAAGCTCTGGGCTCCGTCCGCACGCAACAGGTGCAGCAGGCTCAAAAGGACGTCATCGAGGCAGCACGCAAGCTGGAAGCTGAGGGGAAAATGTCGCTCCAGATCGGTGGAGATGGTGGTTATGTCGAATAGCACATCCGAAGAACTCGCGGGCCTCGACTCGCAGCCGCGACCGTTCCATTATCGCAATGTGAGCCGGCCGGAAGCGGAGAACCCGGACCAAAACCATGGCATCTATTTCTCGTTGGGAAGCGAACGGCGAAAGGAAAACATCGAGGCGACTCGCCGCGCACTCGAGCCCGAGATTCAAGCTCGCGAAAAGCACGCTCGCGATCAAGGAATCAAGGAAGGGCAGTCCGAGGTAAGGGCGGAGGTTGATCAAAAGATGGGGGAGCTCCGGGAAGCGTTAGCGCTCTCCTTGAAACAATTCGCCTCAGAGCAGGAAGACTACTTCCACCGCGTGGAAGGCCACGTCGTCAGGTTATCTCTAGCGATCGCGCGGAAAATCCTTCACCGCGAAGCACAGATCGATCCCCTCGTGCTCTCTGGCGCCGTTCGAGTCGCTTTGGAAAAGGTCTCGTCGGCCACGATGGTCCGGCTATTTGTGCATCCAGATCAGATTCAAACCTGGAGAGAATTTCTGGACCAGCAAAACGACATGCGGCAAAAGCCCGAGATCGTGGGCGACCCGTCAGTGGTGGAGGGAGAATGCCGGATCGAATCCAGCATCGGCAGTGCTGACCTGAGCCTGGAAAATCAGATAACGGAGATCGAGCGGGGTTTCTTTGATCTTCTCGCTCAACGGCCCGAAATCCCATGACGGACACCGGCGCGCAGCTTGACCCCTACTTTCGGTCTGTGGCCGTACGCAGCACGACCCGATGGACTGGCCGTGTCGTAAAGGCAATTGGCCACGTTGTGGAATCCGAAGGCCCCTTTTCCGCCCTGGGCGAGTGTTGCGAAATTGTAGGTTCGGATGGCGTCACGCAGGAAGGAGAGATTGTGGGCTTTCGCGGTCCGACCGTATTGTCCATGCCCCTGAGCCCTCCCAACAACATTCGCTACGGCGACGCCATAATCAGTTGGGGTGAAAAGCCGAGCTTTCGGGTGGGTGCGGGACTGTTGGGTCGGGTGATTGATGGCGCGGGACGTCCGATAGATTCCGGACCTGAGTATTCGGCCCACGGCCGCTGGCCTTTGCGCAACACCGGTCCGCTTCCTCTCGAGCGGCAGCCCATTACCGAACCGCTCGGTTGTGGAGTTCGCGCCATTGATGGGTTTTTGACATGCGGACGCGGTCAGCGCCTGGGCATTTTCGGGGGCAGCGGAGTCGGGAAGAGCACCCTTATCGGCATGATGGCTCGGGGGAGTGCTGCTGACCTTACGGTGTTGGCGCTGGTGGGCGAACGCGGAAGAGAAGTCAGAGACTTTCTTGAGAATGCAATCGGCGAGGAAGGTCGGCGAAAATCCGTGGTCGTTGTTTCCACCTCTGAACAGTCCCCTCTGCTGCGGATTCGCGCCGCGCTGGGGGCAACCTCGGTTGCCGAGTATTTCTGCTCACACGGGAAGAACGTCCTGCTGGTGGTCGATTCATTGACGCGGCTGGCAATGGCGCAAAGAGAACTCGGGCTGGCGGCGGGTGAGCCTCCCACCTCCAAAGGGTATACACCCTCCGTGTTTACACTTCTTGCCCAGTTGATCGAACGGGCCGGCAGGTTTAACGGCGGCAGCATCACCGCATTTTATAGCGTTCTGATGGAGGGTGACGACCAGCAGGATCCTATCGTGGATGCAGTTCGTTCCTTGTTAGATGGGCATATCGTCTTGGACCGCCGCCTCGCGTCCCAGAACCACTACCCGCCAATTTCTATCCTGGACAGCCTGAGCCGGCTTATGCCTTCCGTATGTTCCAAAGAACACATTTCCAGAGTTAACCGTCTGCGTGCACTGCTGGCATCCTACGCGGCTTCTGAGGACTTGGTGCGCGTTGGTGCTTATCAGAAAGGGCTCGATCCTCTCCTGGACAGGGCTATCGCCACCCTTCCAGCGATCAAGAATTTCCTGCAACAAAAGCCGGAAGAAAAGGCGGATTTGAAATCTAGCATCGCTTCCCTGTTCGCTCTTCCTGAGTGAGGAGTGAGAGTATGGGGTTTCAATTCAGCCTCCAAGGGCTGCTTCGGGTACGGGAAAGCTTCGAAAGAAAAGAAGAACAAAAACTCGCCGCCGCCATCGGAGAACTCAAGCGTTTGAAGATGATGCTGGCCAGCGTCCGCGAACAACTGACGGCCACAGATGACCGGCTCAGCGGAATTCTGGCCGGCGGCACTACCGGAGCGCACCTTCATTTGTTGTGCTTTGAAAGGATGCTGCTGGAGTACCGCGAGCAAGCGTTGACTGAACACGTGTCGACAGCTTTGAAACTGGTGCAAGAGCAGCGGACCTGCTTGCAAGAGGCTAGACAAAAACGGAAGGTAGTGGAAGATCTGCGTCAAAAAGAACTTACTCTTTTTCTCCTCGCCGAAGGCCGCAGAGATCAGCAGAAACTTGATGACACATTCCTGCAGAAACGATTTCGGGAAGACACTGGGAAAAGCGTTGCCTAGCGGACGGCAAGGTTTGCCCATCGCGGGATGGAAAATCCCGACTTACGCCCTACCCTTGGCCGATCATTGAGAAGGGCTCATGTGTTTTCTTTAACTTACAAAGGTTTGAGCCAGTTCTTTAGAGACCCCTAATCTTTGGCCCGCCCTGTGCTGTTCTCAGTGCGGTTCAAAGATGAACACGCCGCCCGTCAACATCGGAATTGTCACCACGTCCGCAGCTAGCCTTGCTTCCTCCAACCCTAAAAACTCGAGGGATGCATTCGGGTCCTTCGCCCTGGAACTGAACACCCTATGGCATAGCACCCCGGACGTGAGCACGACTTCCGAGGGGAGTCCCTCGTTTAACGCTGAAAATGCGCGGAGGCGCGTAGGGGAAGAAGACACCTCTAGCGCTTGGGGCGGTATAGAACAGTCGGTCGCCGGCGAAGCGCCTCACTCAGCCTCTCAGAACAAAGGCACACCCGACAGCACATCGAGCGTCAGCATCGCTGAAAGAGCTCCAATTGCTTTCGTGGGGCGCCGTGCCATTTCAAGCGAATCGTTCGTCTCTGCGCAGAATCCCAGGCTTTGCAACCTGACAGGCAGGACTCAGACCTATTCCCCCGAGCAACTAGACCTTACACGCAGGCCTCAATTGCCAACGGCGTACCGCGAGTACGCGGAGGCCTCACAAGAGAATCACCCAGGTGCGAATGCGTCCGGCGCTGCACCCGCAATTGTCACGGGGCTGACAGAACCGGGACAGCAAAAGGTCCCAGCCGACGCACAAAATGCGCCCAGCTCGGTTGCAAGTGCGCCTTCGGATCTCCCAACGCAACCGAATCTGACAGGCAGCGATCAGGCCACAATGGCGGACGGACAGCTCTCAAGACCCGGACCAATGTCCTCCGGCGAGCCGAGGACCGGAGCAGCGCTGCAGGTAAGACCCTCAATTTCATCCTCCGCCGCGCGGGAAGTGACTGAGGAGGCGGATTTTTCGCAAAGCCAAGACGATTCCGCAAAGCAGACGGCGGGAACGCAGGCCATTGCGAGCCCGGCTGAGTGCTTGTTGAACAAACCGGATGCAGACCTCGCCGCCGACCCTAAACTATCGCAGCTTTCGACGGTGCAACCCCAGGTTTTCGTGGACGGGAATGCTGATTTCAACCTCGGGAATCTGGACGCCACTGGTCCCTCCTCCCCAGGAATGTCACTTGACTCGCTGGTTGCTGGCGCACCTGGCGGGTTCCGTGCTGTTGTCGCGCATATTGACAACTCCCTTGACCAGGCCCAGTCACCCAGCTCAACGGAGGCACCACAAGAGGGGGGCCAAGTCCAAGATAACGGTGGAAACCTCGTCTTAACCCCCCGTGCCCTCACCGGCGAACCCGCCTTTGCAAGGGAGGCTGCCGTCCCCCAAGCCCACCCATCGGACAGCGCTCCGTTCCGCAGTTCAGCAGGCGACAAGAGTGAGAACTCCGCCCCCGCGGGAAGCAGTCCGGACAACAACGAAGCTCCTTCTGCACCGGGCAACATCCAGCCCGCGAGATTCGTTTGGATGCAAGCCGGCGGCGATTACGGTTCCGGTTCGGACCAAACTTCGCAGAACTCACCGCAGGATTACTCAACGGACCGGTCTCTCGATTCTTCGAAAAACGCCACTTTTCCAGGTCCTGTCCAGAAGGCCGGCCCGCCGGGTTCTGATACAGGCTCAGAAATGGCGATTGGTCTCACGGAGGCCGTGGGGCGGGATTCTGGTGCACAGGGGGCATCGGGGGCCTCTTCGGCCGACTCAACGGACCATGCTGCTCCTGCCCTTCAGAATTGGGATGGCGCTATGGAACGTTTAGCTCAAAACGTGAATTCTGCCCACTTGACCGACGCGATGGGCCAGTCAGAAATACAAGTCAACATGAAGTCGGATTCCTGGGGGTCTGTCTCGGTGCGCGCCACCCTTAGTAACGGCCAGGTGGGAGCTGAGATACAAGTCAGTGATCGCGACGCGCACGCCGTCCTGACTGAAGGACTTCACACTCTGGAAAAAAGTCTTGGAGAAAACGGAATTCAGCTCTCGAACCTTGACATCTCACACGGGCTAGGTTACGGCCACTCCCAATCTCACAGCCAGCAGGAAAAGCAAGCAGGGCAGCCCACCGACGCCGCCCGGACGTTTGCGTACCGGTCTGCTGTCAGCGCCGAACCTGCGGCGTCAAAGACTGCGAACACGACAGATGATTTTGTCTTAGGCCGAGTTAGCGTGCGCGTTTGAGGCGCATTTGATGAACTCTTTGAAAAACACCGGAGGTACAAGGAAATGTATATCAGTCCAATTCTGCGGCAGTTCGATTCGGGCGCAAGCACAGGTTCGACGGGATCTTCGAGTAGTACCAATAATTCAGGAAATGCCACCGGGAGCAATTCTCTCAACGGCTTAAACGGTAATTCCTTCATCACCTTGTTGACGGCAGAGCTCCAGGCTCAAGACCCAACGAACCCCATGGACCCGACCACGATGTTGACGCAACTGGTCCAGTTTAACGAGCTTCAGCAAACAATGGAAATCAATCAAACGTTACAGACGGCCCTCGGCTCCAGTGCGCCGTCGGCGACTCCATCAACGCAGCAAACTCATACTCTGGGAGGAAGATAATGGGTTCATTCTCAACGTCTATTTCAGGTCTTACGGCAGCGGAAAATGCGCTGAGTACGATCTCCAACAATCTCGCCAATCTCAATACGACAGGTTACAAGGAAATGACCCCGAATTTTGGGGCTCTCTTTTACCAATTCCTGGGCAATTCCGGCTCCGGCGATCCGATTCAGATCGGAGACGGGGCTACCATTGACTCAATATCCACCAATTTCAATGAGGGAACGACGGAAGCCACGGGTGTGAATACCGATATGGCAATACAGGGAAATGGGTTCTTTGTGGTTCAGAACAATGGCGTGCAGGAGTACACGCGCGCAGGCGATTTCACGATCAACGCCTTGGGTAATCTCGTGGATGCGAATGGTGATAACGTTGTGGGATATGTGGCCACAAACGGAGTGATCAACCCTTCGCAGACACTCGCGCCAATACAGATTCCAAGCGGGACAGGGTCCCCGGCACAAGCAACCACCCAAGTCGCGTTCGGCCTGAATCTCCAAGCCTCTGCATACAATTCAGCCAGCCCAGAGTCGTTTAGCGAGCCTATTGTTGTCTATGATTCCCTGGGAGTCAGCCACACGCTGACGTTTAGTTTCACGCAGGCAGCGAACAATCAATGGACCTACCAAATTACGATTCCGGCGGCGGACGTTGGCCAAACGGGAAACCCCGTGGCTATTGGGACTGGCACCCTTCAGTTCGATGGGACTGGAAAACTGACATCTCCCACCAGCAATGTGGCTGTCAGCACCACGACTTTGGCCGATGGCGGATCGGGCTTGAATTTCAACTGGCAACTATTCAACTCCCAAGGTACACCCAACGTCACGGAGTCCGGCGCCGCCTCTGCGGCTTCGAATATCTCTCAGAATGGGTTTGCGGGTGGAACTCTAACATCCTTTAACGTCACCTCGGACGGCGTCATTCAGGGACTCTTCTCGAATGGACAGACCGTAACCCTTGGGCAAGTCGCGTTGGCTAACTTTGCGAACCCGGGAGGGCTGAATAACGTTGGCGACAACAATTACGCCGCCTCAATCGCCTCCGGGGCTGCGACCATTGGGGCTGCAGGAACGGGGGGGCTCGGAACCATCCAGGACGGTGCCCTGGAACAGTCCAATGTGGATATGGCGAGCGAATTTGCAAAGCTCATCATGGCAGAGCGCGATTATCAGGCCAACGCTAAGGCAATCATGACCGCTGACGCTGTCACCCAGACTGCAATTGGTATGATTCAACCCTAAGCAGTTGCCGGCGTGAACTGCGGACTTGGATTCTGCTCCCATGCTTCCCCTTCCATGGGAGCAGACCAAGACCGGTATTCTTAGGCCGATTTAATGTTCAGCAGGCCCGCAATGCTCAGGGTCGCACCCTGGGGGTGGGACCCCTGCCGATGATCCTCAAGCATTAGAGAATCTTCATTGATTTGAAAGGTCTTAGCATCTCTAAGCAAAAATTAGCCCATTCTTACTAGTTGGTGGCCCACTTGCACTAACGTCCTGTGAGTATGGCCGAACCAACACCAACTATTAAAAACAACTCAGATAAGCGTCGCGGCCGGATGGCAAAGAGCCTTGCGGCCGGAATCGTGGTATTCGCATTACTTGCGGGCGCCGCCTGGATCCTGACCTCGAAAAGGCAGGCCCACGGCGGACAAGCGTCAGCTGCACCTGCGGTCCAAGCCGTGATGCACCTCGAGGGCTTCGTGGTGAACCTCGCAGATCCCCCCGGCGACTGTTTTCTGCGGGTTGGGATTGACCTCGGCCTGGGCCATTCCACCGCCGGACACGGTGACAAGGAGGCCGGCGCAGCGCCCACCGCGCGTGTTCGTGACGTCATTCTGCGAGTGCTTACGACCTATCAGTCGAGTGAGCTTTTAGCTCCAGCAGGAAAGGTCCGCTTAAAGCAGCAGCTTCTTGAGGCCCTGCAAGCGGCAGCTCCTGAACTTGAAGTTCGGGAAGTCTACTTCACTGATTTCCTCGTCCAACGCTGAGATGACGGAAAAGAAAGCTACAGCACCGGAAGCTATCGTTGACCAATCTTCAGAAGACCCGTGGAAGCGGGTCATGGCCCTGCCCTGCCGTTTCCGAGTGGAGGCTCCTGTAGCGGTTTTCACTGTTGCGGAGTTGCTCAGCCTCTGCCCGGGTTCTCTAGTGCGATCAAGCCAGAAGGAAGGCTCCCCCGCTTTCGTCAAGGTGAACGGCGAGGTGATTGGCCGGGGGGACTTCGATGTGGTGGAGGACGCTCTTGCAATCCGGTTGACCGAGTTTGTGTGACAGTAACTCACCGCGGGGCTGGATTCCTGCGCGCGTATGGAGGATAAGCAAAGTGCCATCAGTTGCGACCAAGATCCTGAACTTTCTTAAAGCGCGGCTGGGAGGTCTGGGAGCGCGCTATGCACAGCACCAGGCGAGAAAAAAACTGCGCTTGCGCGAAACCCTCTCCCTCGGGGAAAAGCGCTTCCTGGCGATTGTGGAATACCGGCACCAAGAGCTTTTAGTCGGGGGCACGGCCAGTTCAATTACTGTTTTGGCCACATCCTCTCCGCTGGATGGTCTTCTGTTGGACGAAGGATGCCTGAGCAAGGAAAGCTTGCAGTGACCAAGCGCATGATTCGGCACATCGGATTCTCTCGAGTGTTCCTCATAGTGCTTGCGCTGGGTGCCCTCACTACTCCGGCACTTGGGGCGGACGTTGGCTCGTCAGGTTTACCGTTGCCGCAAGCCGCCGGAGGTCCGAGGTCGCTTCCGTGGACAATAGTCATCTTGCTCACGGTCCTCGTTTTCCTGCCGGCAATCACCCTGTGTATGACTCCTTTTGTGCGGCTCCTGGTGGTATTTCATTTTCTCAGGCAGGCACTTGGAACTCAGACCATCCCCACCAATCAAACCCTTACCGGCCTGGCTCTGTTTGTCACTTACTTCATCATGCAACCGGTGGGGGCCGAAATTTACCGCGCGGCAGTTCTACCCTTGGAGACCAACACCGTCACCACTTTTCAGGCGCTGGACCTGAGCGCCAAGCCTCTGCGTTCGTTCATGCTGAAGTTCGCGCGGGAGCGCGACCTTGCTCTATTTGTTGACGTCGCCAAGGCGCCCCGGCCCCGCAATCCCGAAGACCTGTCAATGCGAATCGTGATCCCAGCTTATATCTTATCGGAACTGCGCGCCGGGTTCGAAGTAGGGCTGGTATTGTTTCTCCCGTTTCTGGTGATCGACCTTGTTGTGGCCTCAATAACCACCTCCATGGGCATGTTCCAACTTCCCCCGGTCATGATTTCCACGCCGTTTAAGATTCTTCTGTTCATCATGGTGGACGGATGGAATCTAGTGATTGGCTCGCTAATAAAAAGTTTCTATTGAGGTGTTTGAGTGTCAACAGAAGGGATTATCGGAATAGTTCGTCTAACGCTTGAGACAGCCTTGTGGCTCGCCGCGCCCATCTTGATCATCGGCTCAATTGTAAGTCTGCTGGTTAGCATTGGCCAGGTACTCACCTCTATTCAGGATATGACGATGGCAACAGTTCCCAAATTGGCCGCGGTCGGTATCGCAAGCTTTGTCCTGCTTCCATGGACACTCCGGAAGCTTGTTGGATTCACCGTGTTTCTCTTCCAGGATTTTCACAAGTACGTTGGCTAAGAGGATCGTGTGGAATCTACGCTGGAGCAATTGATTACCCCGCTTATCACCGTGGGAATACGCCTCGGCACGTTAATGTCATTTGCTCCTTTCTTTGGGAGCAGGGCGATTTCGCCCCGCGTGAAGGCCGGATTGACAATTGTCTTGACGGCCCTGGTTTACCCTCTTTGCGCTCCGCGATTGGTTGCGGAAGGTCCCCTCAGTTTTGTGCGGATCGTCCTCGGTGAAGCCATTATCGGCCTGGCCTTGGCCATTTGCGTTCAGTTCGTCATTGAGGGTGTTCGACTTGCTGGCCAGCTTTTGGGATTTCAAATCGGTTTTTCGCTAGTCAATATTATCGACCCACAGACGAACGTCGACACTCCGGTTCTTTCGACACTTCACGAGGCGGTGATTCTCCTCCTGTTCTTCCGTTTGAGCGTCGACCATTGGATGCTGCGCGCTTTAGTGAAGAGTTTCGAGTATGCGCCACCGGGAAGCGTCACAGTCTCTTCCCTCGCTACACGACATCTGGCAAATATGGCCGGAACGATGTTTGGGATCGGAGTGGAGATCGCCGCCCCGGTTCTTGCAGCAACTTTCCTCATCGATTTGACGCTCGGCTTAGTCGGCAAGATGGCGCCGCAGGTGCCGGTGCTTTTTCTCGGCATGTCGGTTAAGAGTTTGGTCGGCATGGGTGTGCTGCTAGGGGCTGTGGGGTATTGGCCCAGATTATTTGAACGATACTTCGAGGCAGCCTTCCGGGCCACGGAACGGCTGGTCGTATTGCTGCATTAGGCAGGTAAATCGCGTTGGCCGAAACAGATCGTACAGAAAAAGCCACGCCGCGAAAGCGGCAGAAGGCGCGAGAGCAAGGCCAAGTGGCGCGCACTCGCGAACTAGCGCCCGCCCTGGCGCTTGTCTCCACGGTAGTGTGCTTATCCTGGATGGTTGTCCGCTGGCCTCACGAGTGGCACAACCTATTCGCATGGGTTCTGACGGCGCACTTGGCGAACAATGAAGGCTTATGTGTCGCGGCGATGCGAGAAATTGCGTTGCTGACTCTCCGCTGGGCTGGGCCACCGGTGGCTCTCGGATTCATAGTGGCTTTGGCTGGAAGTCTTGCTCAGGGAGGCCTCGTGGTCGCTCCCAAGGCTCTGTCGTTCAAACCTCAGAAACTCAGTCCCGCTTCCAATATACAGCGCCTCTTTTCATTGCAAGCTATTCAAAGGGTTCTGAAATCGTGTATCCCCACAGCGATACTTATTTACTTGACCGCAACCACTTTGGCTGACCGTTGGGATCAAATTCGGAGCCTCTCCTTCGCTCCGGCAAAGGCGTCGTTTTTGTGGCTGCTGGCGTTGACGTTCGGAATAATGTGGAAGGGAGGACTGATTTTTGCACTATGGTCAGCCGCGGATTTCTTTATCCAGAGGTTCGACTTCGAACGCCAGTTGCGAATGAGCAAGCAGGAAGTCAGGGATGAAAGTAAAGAGACGGAAGGCAACCCGGTAATCCGTGGCCGGATCCGCCGCTTGCAACGGCAGATGCGGAAACGCCGCATGATCCGGGAAACGGCGCAAGCCACTGTCGTGGTGACAAACCCAACGCATTTCGCAGTGGCGTTACGATACCTGCCCGAAGAAATGGCAGCTCCGATGGTAGTTGCAAAAGGCATGAACCTGCTGGCACAGATGATTCGGCAGCAGGCGATCTGGCACAGCGTCCCTATTGTCGAGAATCCGCCGCTCGCCCAGACGCTGTACCGCATTGTGGAAGTGGGGGAGACGATACCGGCGAAACTGTACACAGCGGTGGCCGAAATCCTCGCCTTTATTTATCGGATGCAGGCTAATGAGCGCCGCAGACAGGTGACGGCAGGGATCTCAACATACGCACAGGTCTAACGGATGGCGAAGGAAATCAATGTAGTACCGAAATCGAACAGGCAGGGAGGGGGCAGTGACTGGATTGTCCCCGCTGCTGTGGTCTGCATGATAATGGTGATGCTCATTCCTATTCCCAGCATCATCCTGGATCTACTCCTTTCTGTCAGTCTAACTGCATCCGTGCTCGTGCTCATCGTCTCGATGTATATCGAGAGACCCGTGCAGTTCTCTGTCTTCCCTTCATTGCTTTTGATGCTCACACTCTTTCGGCTCTCGCTGAATATCGCAAGCTCCCGCCGGATTCTGCTCCACGGCAGTGAAGGATCGTCAGCCGCCGGACGTGTTATTGAAGCTTTCGGGCTGTTTGTGGTAGGCGGAAATTACGTTGTTGGCTTCGTCATATTCCTGGCCCTTATCGCCATTCAATATCTGGTGGTCAACCATGGTGCCGTGCGTATTGCAGAGGTCACGGCGCGGTTCACCCTGGACGCGTTGCCAGGCAAGCAAATGGCCATTGACGCGGACCTAGGGGCAGGGCTAATTGACGAGCAAGAAGCGAGGTCCAGGCGCGAGAGAATTGCGCACGAGGCTGAATTCTACGGGGCCATGGACGGCGCCGCGCGGTTCAGCCAGCGAGACGCCCTGGCCACGATCTTGATCACCATCATCAACATCGTGGCGGGATTCCTGATCGGGGTTTTTCAGCAGGGCATTCCCTTTTCGGAGGCACTGCAAAACTATACGACTCTCACTGTGGGCGATGGGCTCGTCACTATGGTGCCCTCACTTCTCGTATCGGTCGCGGGGGGTATGGTTGCAACTCGGGCTTCATCAGAGTCAACCCTGGGCTTAGATTTGGGTAACCAACTGTTAGCTCGCAGCAGGCCCCTTTGGGTGGTGACGGGTGTCATGCTGCTTCTTGGTCTTGTTCCAGGCCTGCCTAAATTCTCCTTTTTTGCCGTTGCCGTAGTCCTCGTATGGCTAGCTGTACGCGCCAAAAGCGCCGGGCCAGTGCGGAAGGCCGAACAGCCCACTCCCAGGTCCAAGAAGGAGTTTCAGGACTCCGTGCCCCCGTTAGACGAGTTGGCGCTGGAGGTGGGTTATGGGCTCGTGGAATTTGTGGATGAATCTCGCGGAGGCCTGCTGTTAAAGAGAATCCGCGCCCTGCGTCGGCACCTGGCCACTCAACTTGGGTTCATTATTCCGGCCGTACACATCACGGATAACCCTCAACTAAAACCGCGTGAATATGTGTTGAAGTTGCGTGGGGTAGAACTCGCGCGGTGGGTACTGTATCAAGAGCACCTGTTGGCCGTCAGTTCCGAAGCAAATCCGGAACCGATCGAAGGAAAGGACACAAGGGAGCCGGCATTCAACGTGCCTGCGAAGTGGATACCGCCTCAGCTTCGGGAACAAGCTCTGGCCGCAGGCTACGCTGTTGTGGACCAGCCGTCGGTGGTGGCCACTCACGTCGCGGAAGTGGTGAAGCAGCACGCGTTTGAGCTGCTCACGCGTCAAGAGACCAAACGTCTGCTGGACGGACTCGCGGAAACCCAACCCAAGTTGGTTGAGGAGTTGGTTCCGAAACTGCTCTCCCTGGGAGAAGTCCAACGCGTGTTGCAGCAGATCTTGCGTGAGAATGTGCCAGTGCGTGATTTGGCGACCATTCTCGAGACCCTTGTCGATTTTGCGCCTTCCTCCAAAAACCCCGTGGTTCTGGTTGAGGCAGTCCGGCAAGCCCTGGGTCGCTCATTCGTTCGTCCCCTTCTTGCCGATGACGGGAAGCTCAAGGTTATCCAGGTGGACTCCAGCATCCAGGAGCGGCTTAACCAAGCTTTCGAGCCTCAGTCCGCCGCTGCGCGGCAGGCGGGAAGCGAGCCTTCAATATTGCGCAGAGTCTTGGACGGACTCAAAAACCTGGCGGGGGAACATCTGGAATTCACTGCTCCAGTCCTTTTATGCGCAAGCCCAGCCCGGTTTCACCTGCGGCGCATTCTCGAGCCATTCCTTCCCAAGTTGGTAGTGTTGTCACCAGCCGAGGTTCCCGCCATGGTTGCAATTGAATCCATAGGAGTTCTCAAATGAGCAGCGCGGCCCTTGAGCAAATGGAAAATGGGATCGCCAATAAGCACCTGGAGGAGGCTAAGAAGGCTTATGCGAGCCAGTTGCCAATGGATGCGGTTGAGCGAGAGCGGCTCATTTTGGAGCACCTGCCACTAGTGCGGTACATTGCCAAACGGGTCCACAGGCGTGTTCCTTCCACGGTCATGCTTGATGACTTAATCCACTCTGGCATCGTCGGGCTGATCGACGCCGTGAATAAATTCGATCCCAGCAGGCTTGTGGACCTCAGGGTATACGCGCAGTACCGGATTCGTGGCGCTATTCTCGACAGCTTGCGCAGCCTGGATTGGAGTCCCCGCTTGCTTCGCAAAAAGGGGAGATGCCTGGATGAGCTGCGCCAGCGTCTGAAGTCCTCACTCCACCGCGAGCCGACGGAAGTCGAACTCACGGAAGCAGCCGGATGCAGTGTCGAAGAGCTTCGCCAGCTAGAAGAAGACCTGCTGCGAGCGGACTTAGCTACATTACAGGAGCAATCAATCGATGAAGAAAAGGGGGACGGGGGTGTCGACCAGCCTACCGACGACGAGTTGAGCCCCTACTCCATTTGTTACAAGAAAGAGGTGCGAGAATTGCTTCGAAGTTCTATAGACCGGCTTTCCGAGCGTGAGCGTGAGGTCTTGGCTCTGTACTACTACGACGAGCTCACCATGAAGGAAATCGGGATTGTCCTCGGTGTGGGCGAAGCTCGGGTCTCGCAGATGCACTCCGCGGCCGTGCGGAAAGTGCGGGCTTATATGGAGGAGAGAGAAACTTCCCTAACTAAGGGCCTGTCGTACCTGTCGAGGAAGTGAGTCGCGCGAGGAGATCATGGACAAAACTCCAAACCAAGAAGAATTCAACGCGCTCCTCCAGATGGTCGAGCAGCGGAGAAAACCCGGCGTTTCGGAAGAACTGGCCAATGCCGTGCCATGGGACATTCGAAGAGCGGGTACGCTCAGCACAGAGGAAGTACAGATGATTCGGTCGTTGCACAACTCGTTTGCTCGAATCCTCACTGACTCGCTTGGCTCCCACCTTCACGGTCCCTTTGAAATTGTCGTGGCGGTTGTTGAGCAGATCACGTATTCTGATTTTGTCCACCGACTGCCAGAACCAAGCTATGTTGCCTCCATCGCCCTCCACCCCTTGCAGGCAATCGCCGCGATCGGACTTGACATGCAACTAGCGTTGCAGGTCATCGACATGCTCCTTGGGGGATCCGGGAGTGCAGTTGCTGAGGCTCGGGAGGTGACGGAGATCGAAGAGGAAATTCTCCGCAGCGTGGCCGACCTCATCTGCAGGGATCTTGCGGCTGCCTGGCCGCCGGTGCTGAAGCTGGACTTTCGCTTCGGACGAAGACAGGACCAGACCCAGCTTGTTCGCCTGATGTCACCGAAGGAAAAGGTCCTTTCGCTATCTCTCGAAGTTCGCTCTGCGGGAAGCCAGGGAATGCTAAACTTAGCTTTCCCAACAGTGGTCATTAGCGCATTGCTTAAAGAACTCGATGAGCAAGGTTCGCTCCGCCCTCAAGAGAGCGGATCCTCGCGCGCGCTCCAGCTTCGTAAACTCCTGGGAAACTGTCCCTTCCATGCGGAGCTTCTTTCCCCAGCC
>Ga0187771_10001740_pt1 | contig 14813 bp, 14 predicted proteins | sample 0116_SJ02_MP15_1_FD_133139 | JGI IMG/M metagenome (GOLD analysis project Ga0187771, IMG submission 133139) | Tropical peat soil microbial communities from peatlands in Department of Meta, Colombia - 0116_SJ02_MP15_10_MG | ecosystem: Environmental > Terrestrial > Soil > Wetlands > Peat | place...
ACAAAACTTCTGCGTGAGAGCCGGGACGGCGCGAAAAAGGTTGTCTGTACCGGATTTTCCGGACCACGCTCGCAGCCGAATACCCGTGAACCGGAGTTCTCACACAGACTCTTCAGCCGCGGCTGCTGGCTTGCAAGCGTCCGGCCTGCGCCTGAAGGCGCAGGCACACATTCTTACGCAGACCAAACGCGACTGAACTCGCGTCCACAAACTGATATCAGTGCGCGATCGGTTCGTCGCGCTCGACCTTGCCGTCGCGGATATGAATCACGCGATGCGCATTGAGCGCGATATCGTGCTCGTGCGTCACCAGCACGATCGTATTGCCTTCGCGATGCAGGCGCGCGAACAGCGCCATGATCTCGACGCCGGTCGCGGTGTCGAGATTGCCCGTCGGTTCATCCGCCAGCAGAATCGAAGGATTGTTGACCAGCGCCCGCGCGATGGCCACGCGCTGCCGCTGGCCGCCCGAGAGCTCGTTCGGCTTGTGGCCCATGCGATTTTCGAGATCCACCTGCTGCAGCGCCTGCCTGGCTCTCAGGATGCGTTCGGCCGGCGGCGTGCCGTTGTAAATCAGCGGCAGTTCCACGTTATGCAGCGAAGTGGCGCGCGGCAGCAGATTGAACGTCTGAAAAACGAAGCCGATCTCTTTATTGCGAATGCGCGCCAGTTCATCGTCCGACATCGAACTCACCAGACGCCCGTTGATGTAGTACTCGCCCTTCGACGGCGAATCGAGGCACCCGATGAGATTCATCAGCGTCGATTTCCCCGATCCCGAAGGCCCCATGATCGCCACATACTCGCCGCGGCGAATCTCGATATCGACGCCCGAGACCGCGTTGATGATCTGGTCGCCCATCACGTACGTCTTCCACAGATCGTACGTGCGGATGACGATCCCTTCTTTTTTGAGCCGCTCGCCTTTTTCAGCGGCCTGTTCGATGGCGGCTTCGGTCATGTGGTCGGCTTCGGCGCGGGCGGTTTGTTGTCGATCTTCACGATCGCGCCATTGCGGATGGTCCGGATCACGGAATAGCTGCCCGTGATGATCTGGTCGCCCTCCTTGAGCCCGCTCAGCACCTCGATATCGGATGTCCCGGTGATCCCGGTCGCGACCTTCACGAAATCCGCCTTGTTGTTCGGCCCGATCACGAATACACCCTGAATCTCTTCCGCGTTCGCCTTCACGGTCGCGGGATCGGGATTCACCGGCTTGTTGGGATTCGTATCCAGATCGCCCCTTGTCCGGATGGTCAGCGCCTGAATCGGGATGGCCAGCACGTTCGAGCGCGTCGCGGTCGTGATCTTCGACGTGCACGATAAACCCGGCCGGATCTCATCCGGCGGATTATCCAGCGCGACCACCACCTTGAAATCCTTCGCCTCCTGGTTCGACGTGGTGCTCTGCGACGCGGCCAGTCCCGAAGAACGCAGAATCGCGGTATTGCCGATCTCGGTCACCTTGCCGGTGAAAACGCGGTTGGGCATCGCGTCGATCGTGATCTCCGCCGGCTGCCCGAGTTTGATGTTGACGATGTCGGTCTCATCCACCTTCACTTCCGCCGTCACCACCGACATATCGGCGATCGTCATGATCGTGCTGGCCGCGGAATTCTGCACGCCCGGCACCACGGTCTCGCCCTGGCGTACAGGCAGGTAAGTCACGAGACCATCGATCGGCGCGGTCACATTGTGCTTCGCCAGAATGTCGTCGACGCGCGTCAATCCCGCCTGCGTCTGCACAATCTTGCGCTGCGAAGCCGCCAGCTCCGCGCGCAACTGCGCCAGCTGCGCCTTCGCCTGGCTCACGCGCGAATCCGCCTCCGCCACGCTGGCCTTCTGGCTTTCGTAGGCCGCGCGGCGCTGCTCGAAATCGGAGCGGGGAATCAGGCCCTGCTTCAGCAGTTCCTCGCCGCGGTGGAAATCGAGTTCGTAGCGCACCAGGTCGGCCTTCGTGCGGTCGAGCGTCGCCTGCAGAGCCGCGATGTTGACCTCACCCGCGTTGACGTTGGCCTCGCTCGCCGCCGCGTCGGCTTCCGCCGAACTGAGAGCGGCGCGCTGCGCGGCGACATCGGCCTTCGATTGCTCCTCATCGATGCGCGCCAGCAACTGGCCCTTGCGCACGCGGTCGCCTTCCTTCACCAGAATCTGCGTCAGTTCGCCCTGGTATTCCGCGCTGATGTTGATGTAGTTGAGCGGCTTGATCTCGCCCGAAGACGTCACCGCGCTGGCGAGGTCTTCCCGCACCGCCCGGCCGGTCTGCACCGTCACCACGCCGCGCTGGCTGTACCTGACGCTCGCAAAAACACCCGCGCCGATCAGAAGAACGACGAGGATGCCGATCGCAATTTTCCAGTTACGAGTCACGGTTCGGGATGCTCCATAGGGTCAGCGAGGCGCCGCAATCAGGTTAGACGCAGAGGCACGGCTGTTAGTTCGCCGAAATCGCCTGTCCGGCCTTACTTTCAGCATACAAGCCGCCGACTTATCGCTAGTAGAGCGGGGCTTCGCCCGGCGGCCGCGTTTTCCACCGCCGGTGCACCCACAGCCACTGATCCGGATATTCCCGGACAGCCGCTTCAATGGCCGCCTGAATCCGCCGCGTGTCCTCGACAGGGTCGTCGGTCATCTCAACCGCCGGATAAAACCGCAGCACGTACCGCCTCTCCGTCCGGTTCCACAGGGCAAATCCGGGAATCACGGCTGCGCCGCTTCTCGCCGCCAGTTTCGCGAACGAGAGGTTCGTCGACGCAAGCCTCCCGAAGAACGGCACAAACGCCGCATTCTCGGGCGCGGAGTTCTGATCCACCAGCACCCCCACCGCCTGGTTCGCCCGGAGCGCCTGGAGAATGGAGCGCGCGAACTCGCGTTTCGAGAGCAACTGGTTCCCCGAAAGCCCGCGCCGCGTTTCCACCAGATCGTCGATCAGCGGATTATCCAGCGGCCGCACCACCACGCACATCGGCTCGGCGAGCAGCGCATGCGCATACGCGCTCAGCTCCCAGTTGCCGAGGTGCGCCGTCGCGAACAGCACGCCGTTGCCCTTCGCTTTGGCGTGCTCGTAATGCTCGAAGCCCTCATAGCGGATCCACTCGCCGGCGTTCTGTCTGTTGATGCGGGGAAAACGCGCAAACGCCACCAGCAGCCGTCCGATCGATTCGAACACGCCGTCGATCGTCTGCCTGCGCCACCTGGCATCGCGCTCCGGGAACGCGAACGAGAGATTGATCTCGGCCGTCCTGCGCAGGCGCGGGACGAAGAAATCGAGGATGCGCCCGCAGCAATGCCCGGTCCAGTCCGCCAGCGGCCGTGGCAAATACCCCATGGCGGCCACAGCCACGCGCGCCGGCAAGGCCTCCATGGCGTTGCGAACACCGGACCGTTTGCTCAAGAAGGCCTACTCAATCCAGCCGCCGCCCGCCACCAGCTCATCCGAATAGAACACCGCGGCCTGCCCCGGCGTCACGGCGCGCTGCGGCTCGTCGAACCGCACTTCCACGCGATTCGCGCCCAGCGGAACGAGCGTGGCCGCGGCCGGAACATGCCGGTTGCGGATGCGCACCCGGACCCTGGCGGGAACATCGAGCCCGCTCCACGAGACCCAGTTGATGTCGCGCGCGATCAGGCTGGAGCGCAGCAGATCGTCGTTCGATCCCACGGTCACCCTCTGCGTCTTCGGATCCGTCGCGATCACATACAGCGGCTCGCGCGCCGCGATCCCGATCCCCTTGCGCTGGCCCACCGTGAAGTGGTGCGAACCCGCATGCCGGCCCAGTTCGCGTCCTTCGGTATCGACAATCGTGCCTTCGGTCCGCGCCGGCGCCACGCCCTTCTCGCGCAGATACGCATCCATGAACGCCGCGTAATCGCCATTGGGCACGAAACAGATCTCGTAGCTCTCATGCTTGCGCGCCACGGGAAGACGGAACTCTTCGGCCAGCGCGCGCACTTCGGGCTTCGTCATCGCGCCCAGCGGAAACACCGTGCGGGCCAGCTGCGCCTGCGTCAGCCCCCAAAGGAAATAGGTCTGATCTTTCGAAAGATCGACAGCCGTGCGCATTTCATACCGGCCCGTCTCCGGATTCCGCGCGATGCGCGCGTAGTGCCCGGTCGCGACAGCCTTCGCCCCCACCGCATCCGCCAGATCGAGAAACCGGTCGAACTTGATGAACGTGTTGCAGAGCGTGCACGGCACCGGCGTGCGCCCTTCGAGATACTCGTTGACGAACGGCTCGATCACGCTTTCTTCAAACTGCCGCTCGAGATTCACCACATAATACGGCATCCCCACGTGCTCGGCCACGCGCCGCGCATCGTAGACATCGTCGAGCGAACAGCAGCGCCCGGTCATCGATTCCGCCGCCAGCTCCGGCAGCCGCCGCTGATTCCACAACTGCATGGTCAGGCCGGCGATATTGTAGCCATCGCGCTTCAAAAGCGCCGCGACCGTGGAACTGTCCACGCCGCCCGACATCGCAACCGCAATCAGATCGTTCACGGGTTTGTTTACTGAGCAACCAGAGCGGGAGAGATTCTGCGCAGATGCGCCACGCTCGCCTCGACGGCTTCGATCAGCCCATCGACTTCCGCTTCCGTATTCTCCGGCCCGAGGGAAAAGCGCACGCTCGAGCGGGCCTCTTCCGGCTTCAGCCCCATGGCCAGCAGCACATGCGAAGGTTCCACCGCGCCGCTCGAACAGGCCGATCCGCTCGAAACCGCATAACCGCGCAGATCGAGCGCGATGACAATCGCTTCGCCCTCGATCCCGTCGAACCGGATGTTCGTCGTATTGGGCACGCGACGCTCGCACGAGCCGTTGACCGCCGCGCCGGCCACGCGGGCGAGAATCCCCGCTTCGAGGCGGTCGCGCAGCTTCGCGATGCTGTTCCAGTCCAGCCCGATCTCCGCCGCGCGCCCCATCGCCGCCGCGCCCGGAACGTTTTCCGTCCCCGCGCGCCGGTCGCGCTCATGGTGCCCGCCATAAAACAGCGGCTTCAGCTCCACGCCCTTGCGCACGTAAAGCGCTCCAATGCCTTTCGGCGCGCCGAACTTGTGCCCGCTGATCGAATACAAATCCACCCCCAGAGCCCGCACATCCACCGGCACTCTTCCGCCCACCTGCACGCCATCCGAATGGAACACCACACCGGCCTCGCGCGCGATCGCGCCCATCTCTTCGACCGGCTGCATCACACCTGTCTCGTTGTTTGCGTGCATCACCGTGATCAGCGCGGTGTCCGGCCGCAGTGCCTTCCGGACGTCGTCCGGGGAAACCACGCCATCGCGGCCAACGGGCAACACCGTCACCGCCACTCCTTCGCGCTCGAGCTGCGCGCAGGAGTTCAGCACCGCGGGATGCTCGATCCCGCTCGTAATCACATGGCCGCGCCCGCGCGCCACGCCGAAAATCGCCAGATTGTCCGATTCCGTTCCGCCGCTCGTGAACACCACCTCGCGCGCGTCGCAGCCGATTCGTTCCGCAATAGCCCGCCGCGCCCGTTCGAGCCGCTGTTTCGCCGCCTGGCCGTAATAGTGGATACTGGACGCGTTGCCCGGGACTTCGATCAGCGTGGCCGTGAGGTCTGCCATCACCTCCGGCGCGACCGGCGTGGTCGCATTGTGATCGAAGTAAAAATGCTGCATTTTCCTCAAGTTTATCAATCCTGAATAAAGCCGCCTCATATTCGCGATGCCTCGCCCGCTCATCACCCTCCTCACCGACTTCGGCACCGAAGACCACTACGTCGCCGCCATGAAGGGCGTCATGCGCACCATCTCGCCCGCCGCGGAATTCGTTGATATCAGCCACCAGGTCCATCCCTGGGCGATCGCCGAAGCGGCCTTCACCCTCAGCCAGGCCTGGGAGTATTTCCCCAAAGGGACCATCCACCTCATCGTCGTCGACCCCGGCGTCGGCAGCGCGCGCCGAGCGATCGTCGCCGAAGCCGCCGGTCACCGCTTCGTGGCGCCGGATAACGGCGTCCTCACCCTGGCGGTCGCGGGGCGAAAGCCTTCGGTCCGCGAGATCACCAACCGGAAATACTTCTCGACTGTACTCAGCCACACCTTCCACGGCCGCGACCTTTTCGCCCCCGTCGCGGCCCATCTGGCGAATCGCGTGCCCGCCGCGAAACTTGGCGCGAAGATCGCGGACTGGGTCCGGCTCGAAAGTCTCCTGCCGCACCGCGACCCGCGTGGCGCCTGGCATGGGACCATCCTGAAGGTCGACCGTTTCGGCAACCTGATCACCAACCTGCCCTCCGATCTGATTGAAAAAGAAAGGTTAAGCTCCGCCACTGGCTGGCGCGTGCAGGTCGGCAGGCGGAGCATCACCGCTCTCGCCGCATCGTATTCGCAAGGTCAACCGGACAAACTTTTCGTGATCGCCGGCAGTTCCGGCTACCTCGAAATCTCCCTCAACCAGGCGAGCGCAGCCAGGCTCACCGGCGCGCAGGCGGGCAGTCCCATCATGCTCAAATCAGCCGGTGGTATGTCCTGAACGGAAAAAGAGTACTTTGCAAAGTACCGGTACCAGAAATAAGATGAGTGGAGCACTTTTGGTGCTTAAAAGGGCCGCAACCGATGTTAAGCTCGGATTGCGGAACAGTAGAACTGACTATCGGGGCATTGGCACCCGAAGGACCCAGGAGGATGAACAGATGAAAAAATTTCCAACGAGTGCGGGATTCGGAGCGGCGATCGCTCTCTGCGCGCTCGCACTCCCCGGCCAGGCCTCTACAGTACTCAGCTTCTCTTCTTCGTCGTCGTGCACCGTCAGCTCGGGAGCCTGTGGTACCGGCGTCGCGTCGGGCAGCAGCACCGGCAGTACGCTGAGTGCGCTGGACATGTACAATCTGGGCACTTTGTCGGAACAGGTAAACGGCGTGACGGTACAGACCTGGTCGTTGACCGGAAGCCCGACTCTGGCTTTCACCAACAGCGGCGGTGACAGTTTTTCGCTCACCGGTACGCTGACCTGCACGAGCGGCTGCTTCAACAACAGCAATATCTACAGCGGCACAATCTTCACCGGAACCACGAGTTCAGCGCCAACGATTACCGGTGGCAACCAGTCCTTTGGCTATACCATCGGCATCAACACGTCGATCACGCTGACCGAGACTGCGACTCTCCTGAACGATCTGAGCCTTACCGCTCCGACGGGCACCGGTACCATCCAGCTCGGTGCAACTTCCGGCAACAGCAGCCCATACAGCGCAATGGATCTCATTGCGAGCCAGACTCTCAGCATCACGCAGAACTCGAGTTTCCTCACTCCCGAACCGATGTCGTTCGTGCTCTTCGGGACGGGCCTCGCCGCCGTCGCTCTCATCGTGCGGCGCCGCGCGCAGAAGACGGCGGCCGTAAAGGTCTAGACGAGGATTCTTCAAACACGAGCCCGGCGAGAGCCGGGCTTTTTGCTTTTTTGCCGCCGGTTTCGGGTTTGTGCGGGCAAATACCTTGTTCGAGAGCACGCCGGGAAATCTCTGGTTTCGGGCGGTTATCGGTAGTGCAGTTTTTGGGGAAACGGCCTTGCCAGCGAGGCAGGGCAACAAGCAAAAGCGGGCTCACCCGCACGGAGGATTTCCAGTATGTTTTCCGGGACCGGGTACCGGTACTTCCAGTCCTGGAAAATCTTTTTTTTCTGCATATTACAGCAGTTTATTGGTGCTATTCTGGGCTTGGAACCGGGCGGGAGAGCAGTTTTCCGAATGCAAAAGACCCGGTCCGCGGCGGCTCATTGGACTCTGGTTCAGCGATTTCAATAAGGATCCTCGAATGAACAGAAAATCGATTGCGCTCCACTTTGCTCTTGCAGTCACCGCCTTCGGGCTGTCGGCTGTGCCCGCAACGGCTCAGACGCCTCCGGCGCTGCGGCTGACCGATGGCACCAACACCATCACGATCGATGCCAACAACAACATCACGATGAGCAGCCCCTGCGCATGTACTACCACGGCCTCTTCGGGCACCGCCGGGAACCCGGGTAACGTCGCCTGGAAAGGCACGCTCGGCAACTTCACGGTCAACTCGTCGCAGGGCAACGCGCAGAACGCGACCTACACGAATCCGGATCTCCAGGTCAACGCGACTTACAACGGAACGGGCTCCGGTACTCTGACGGTGAGCTGGACGTCCACCGGCTACACGGGCTCGGTGATCGGGGAAGGGCAGGAGGAGACCATTTTTGCCAACGGCACGGGTTCGGTGAACTACAGCTACTACATCGACAACACGGACGCTGTGTTCGGGACCGGCACGCTGGTCGGCACAGTGACCCTAACCACGACGGGCTCTTCACCGATCTGGGACGCCCTTTCGACGGGCACCTTCTCGGTTACCGAAGTCGAAGCCATCACGTACAACTCAGCGGGCACCAATTTCAATGGCGACAACGAGTTCGCCATGTTGCCTGAAACCGTCACTGTCGCCTGCCCGGCCGCGACCGGCAAGGCCGGCACTGCCTACAGTTCGAGCATCGTCGCCAGCGGCGGCACCGGCTCGTACACCTACGCCATCATCGCGGGATCTCTTCCGGCTGGCCTGACGCTCAACACGTCTACCGGCGCCATCACCGGCACGCCGGCAGCCGGAGCTTACAGCTTCACGGTGGAAGCAACAGACTCGAGCGGGACTCCATCCGAGGCCGCCTGCAGCCTGTCGATTGCCACGAGCGGCGGCGGCGGCCAGGGCCCCAGCCTCACGCTGGCTTGCCCGTCAAATCTTTCTCTCACCCAGGGAGTCTATTACAGCGGGAACTTCACAGTCACAGGCGGCACAGCGCCTGATGTCTTCTCGATCACGGCCGGTTCGCTGCCGCAGGGTCTGAAACTGAACACGGCCACCGGTGCGGTCACCGGCACGCCGAGCGGTACCGGAGCCTTCTCCTTCACCGGATCGGTAACGGATTCGAGTTCACCCCCGCTGACCGCGGCCAGCCCCGCCTGCACCGGCACGATCGCGCCGAAGCCGAAGCCGCTCTCTCTGACCTGCGCGGCGAGCACTGGCACGGTTGGCGTGCCTTACAGCTCGGCCGTTGTCGCAAGCGGAGGCACACCGCCTTACGTTTCCTACAAACTGGTCTCCGGTTCGCTGCCTCCCGGCCTGACGCTCAACACCTCTACCGGCGCCATCACCGGCACGCCGACAAAGGCGGGCACTTACAGCTACCAGATTGAAGTCGTCGATTCGAACGGCGCTCTCGCCAGCGACGGTTCCGGTTCCGGCCGCTGCATGTCGAGTGGCTGCAGCATCACGATCCAGAGCCCGCCGCCTCTTTCGGTGAAGTGCCCGCCCTCGAGCGCTACGGAAGGCAAGGCCTACACGGGCTCGGCTGTCGCTTCCGGCGGCACCGCCCCGTATACGTACTCGATCTCGTCCGGCAGCCTGCCCAACGGCCTGACGCTCAACACTTCGACCGGCGCCATCACCGGCACCCCGACCACTCCGGGAACCTTCGACTTCACGATCGGGGTGAAGGATTCCTCCGGCGCAACGGGCGCGAGCGGCAATAATTGCAGCGGCGGCTGCAGCATCACCGTGAGTCCGATCATCAGCGTGAGCTGCCCGACCGGCACCGCGACCGTTGGCACTGCCTATGACTCCACTCCCACCGTGACCGGCGGAACCGCGCCTTACAAGTGGTCCGTCTCGGCGGGCTCGCTGCCTCCCGGCCTGAATCTCAACAATGGTACCGGCGAGATCAAGGGCACCCCGAACACCGCCGGCACCTACAGCTTCACCCTGCAGGTCGTCGACAAGAACGGTCTGGTTGGCGTCTCCTCCAGTTCCAGCAACAACAGTGGCTGGGGCGGCAGCGGCTGGGGTGGCGAGCAGAGCGGTTCGGGCGGCGGCGGCTGCACCATCACCGTTTCCTCCTCGGGCGGCGGCCAGAGCGGCTCGGGCGGTTGCGGGACCGGCAGCGGAACCGGCGGCGGATTCGGCGGCGGCTGGGGCGGCGGCTGGTAAACCCCGGCAACTCCTGAAACTCAGTACCTCTCAAACGGGGAGCGGCAAAGCCGCTCCCCGTTTCGTTTGTGCGGGCTTCTCCGGCTTGCACGAACAATGCCGTTTGGCTTAACGTACTTCTTTACAGGAATGCCATTTTGCACACAGTGCGGCCACCAGTGCAGCGGCTCCGACGTTTACTGCGCGAGTTGTGGCGCTCGTCAGCCCGCTGCGCCCGGCGCTGCCTCGGCGTCACAGCCGCGGCCCGCCAGCCCGCCTCCCGATCCGCTTTCCGGCCTCTCGCCGCGAACGGCTTCGATTCTCTGCTATATCCCGACCGTCGGCTGGATCGCCTGCGTGATCGTGCTCGCCGCGCGCAAATTCAAAACCGAGCATGAAGTGCGCTTCCATGCCTTTCAGGGCCTTTATCTTTTCGCCGCCTGGCTCGCCGTGAGCTGGGTGGTGCGTCCTCTCGCCATGACGCTGCCATCGACTTTCGTGCGCATCGATCACGCGCTCGAAGCCCTGATTCTCGGCGTCTCCATTTTCATGATGGTGAAGGCCAGCCACAACGAACCCTACGTGCTCCCCATCATTGGTGAGCTTGCGCAGCGTTCGGCCGCCGAACAGTAGCGCATTAACCGAAGCGCAACCCCGGAGGGGAGAAATCGCGGTACCATAAAGGCGCGGCTGTCCGATGCCGCTCACTGCTTACCTTGCCCGCCTTTATTCATCGTCCGGCCGAGATTAGCGTCTTTTCCAACAACCTGCGCCCGCGAGCGTTTGCGCCGGGCCAGCAAAACCCAGGGAGTATGCCTTGAAGAACATCTATGTCGGGAACCTTCCGTTCCAGACGACCGAGCAGGAATTGGACGCGGCTTTCTCCGCGTACGGCCAGGTGGATCGAGTACAGATTGTGAAAGACCGCGAGACCGGACAGCCTCGCGGCTTCGCGTTCGTCGAAATGCCTTCGAACGCGGACGCAGACAGGGCAATGGCGGCGCTGAACGGAGCGGAACTCGGTGGAAGAACACTCACCGTGAACGAAGCCCGGCCGCGCGAATCCCGCCCCGGCGGGTTCGGCGGCGGCGGACGTCCCGGCGGCGGAAGACCTCCGAAAAGAGAGCCTCGCTGGTAGCACTGCCGATTCCCAGGCATGGTATATTTATTCATTACGGTGAATAAATAGACAATGGCTATCGGGGTCGGAATTGTCGGATTCAGCGGTTACAGCGGCGTGGAAGCGGTCGGGATTCTGACCCGCCACGCCGCCTTTGAACCCGTTCTGCTCGAGCATCGCGCAGATTCCGGGGACGATCCTGGCCTTGTCCGGAAGTCGGCCCTGCGACGCGCTCCCGCGACTGCGGAGTCTGTTGTTTCTGAAGGACTTAATGCCGTCATTCTGGCCACTCCGGCGGAAGCCTCGATGGAGCTGGCGCCTCTGTTCCTCGAGGCCGGCGCCATCGTCATCGACGTCAGCGGAGCCTTTCGGCTGCGCACGCCCGAGCGGCACAGGCGCTGGTACAAGGAAGAGCACATGGCGCCGGCGCTGCTTGCGGAAGCGGTTTATGGTCTGCCGGAATACAATCGCGAACTGGTCCGGAAGGCGCGCTTCATTGCCAACCCCGGCTGCTACCCGACCGCGGCGAACCTGGCCATCCGGCCGCTCGTCGAGGCCGGGATCATCGACCGCAAAGCGGGCATCGTCTGCGACGCCAAAAGCGGCGTGAGCGGCGCCGGGCGCAAACCCACGCTCAAGACCAGCTTCTGTGAAGTGACGGAAAACTTCTCGGCTTACGGAGTGCTGCAGCACCGGCATGTCCCCGAGGTGCTGCTGACGAGCGGGCTCGAAGAGAGCGAGTTCAGCTTTACCGCGCAGCTGATTCCGATCGACCGCGGGATTCTCGAGACCATCTACTTCCGGCTCGCGAAGCAGCTGTCTTCAGCCGAGATCGTCGGGATCTATAACAGGCAATACGCGAACGAGCCGTTCATCCGGCTCTACAAACCGGATCGCGTGCCGGATCTGCATGCCGTCGCGCATACGAATTTCTGCGATATCGGTGTTGTCTCCGATCCGGCGACCGGACGCTGCGTGGTGGTGAGCGCCATCGACAACCTCGTCAAAGGCGCGGCGGGCCAGGCGATCCAGAACCTGAATCTCGTGATGGGGCTCGAAGAAACGGCGGGGCTCCGGTGAAGGCCCTGATCAAGATCGGCGGCAGCCTGCTCGATGAGGCGGCCGCGCGCAACGAGATCGCACGGCAGATCGTCGAAATCGTAGAAGGCGGCGCGGCCGTCACCGTGGTGCACGGCGGCGGGAAGCAGATGACGCGCTTCCTCGAAGAGCGCGGCGTGAAGAGCACCTTCATCGGCGGGCTGCGCGTGACGACGGAGGAGACGATCGACGCGGTGCTGAAGGTGCTGGCGGGGACGGTGAACACGCAGCTGGTGGCGGCGCTCGGCGCGCGAGCCGTCGGGCTGACCGGCATCGATGCGAAGCTGGCGACGGCCGAGCAGCTGAATCCCGAGCTTGGCTATGTGGGCAAGGTAGTGGCATCCGATTCGCGCCTGCTCGACGTACTGACAGCGGCGGGCTATCTGCCGGTGGTTGCCTGCGTCGCCGGCGGCAGGACTGACGAGGTGTACAACGTGAACGGCGATTCGATGGCGGTCGCGGTCGCGTCGAAGTGGAAGGTGGAGCGCCTGGTCTTTCTGACCGACGTGAGCGGCGTGATGGACGCGACGAAGACGGTCCTGCCGAAGCTGACGGTGGCGGACTGCAGGGGGCTCATCGGGAGCGGCATTGCGGCGGGCGGGATGCAGGCGAAGCTCAATGCGGCGATGGATGCTGTAACATCCGGAGTGGGTGAAGTCAGGATTGTGAAGGGTTCGGAGCGGGACATCGTGCTTCGGGTCTTCAGCGGAGAAGAAGTGGGAACGAAGGTCGTATCGTGATCAGCGCATTGACAGCGGACCAGGTGGAGAACCAGACCGCATCGCATAAAGGCATCGAGGTGCGGAAGGCCTCGATGGCCGACATTCCGGCTCTGCTCGAGCTCATCAACGGCTATGCCGCGAAGGGCATCATGCTGCCGCGCACCGAGTTCGAACTCTCGGAGAACATGCGCGACTTCATGGTCGCCTATGACGGCAACCGGCTCGCGGGCTGTGGCGCGCTGCACTTCTACTCACCGCAGATCGGCGAGGTCCGTTCGCTGGCCGTGGCCGAGAGCCACAAGCAGGCGGGCATCGGCCGCATGATCGTGGACTCGCTGGTCTACGAAGCCAAGCTCTACGGGCTCGACGCGGTCTTCGCGTTCACCTACGTGCCGGGCTTTTTCGCCAAGGTCGGGTTCAACGAGATCGAGCGGGGCGAGCTTCCGCTCAAAGCGTGGAAGGACTGCCTGCGCTGCCCCAAGTTCCAGGCCTGCGACGAGATCGCGGTGATGCGCGAACTGCGTCCGCACCGGCGGCCACAGCGGCAGGACCTGCCTCCGGTGCTGGGCATCGACGACGGGCAGGTGATCCTGCTGCCTACCGTGCTGAAGCAATCTCCGCTAGGTGATTAAGGTCGAGACGGCCGGTGTAGATGGCCATGCCGAGCGCGGCATGGACGTTCATGTCGAGCAGGGCGCGGACATCTTCCAGCGTGGTGATGCCGCCGGCGGCGGTGATCTCGTGGCCGGTGGCGGCGCGCAGGCGGCGGAACCAGTCGAGATCGGTGCCCTGCATCATGCCTTCCTTATCGACATAGGTGCAGAGGAAGCCCGAGCAGTACGGCTCGAGCTGCTTCACGACCTGTTCGGCCGAGAAGTTCATCGACTCGCGCCAGCCTTTGATCACGATCACGCCGCTCTTTGAGTCGAGCGCGATCACGATGCGGTCGCGGCCAATGGCATCGGCGAGCGACTGGAGGAACTGGTGGTTCGGGCCCTGGGCGTTGAAGGCCGATGTGCCGACGATGACCTTGAACGCGCCCTGTTCGAGAAGCGTCCGGGCACGCTCCACGCTGCGCACGCCGCCGCCGACGCGGCAGACGGCTTTCGATGCGACCTGTTTCACGAGTTCGTCGTTGGCGCCGGTGCCGATGGCGGCGTCGAGGTCGATGACCTGGATCTGCGGGAAGGCTGCGAAGCGACGCAGCATTTCCCCGGGGCTGTCCCCTTCGAGCGCCTTGTCGCGCCCCTGAACGAGCTGGACGACTTTGCCGCCCATGAGATCGATGCACGGGATGATCATTTGCGTACCGGAATGCCGGCCTTGTCGAGATACTCTTTGATGTCGCCGACGGTGTAGGTGCCGTCGTGGAAGATTGACGCCGCGAGGGCAGCATCGGCTTCACCCGTGGTGAGCACTTCGACGAAGTGCTCGGGCTTGCCGGCTCCGCCGGAGGCGATTACCGGGATACGCGTGGCTCTCGAAACAGCGCGGCAGAGAGCACAATCGAATCCGGTGAGCACACCGTCCGTGTCCATGGATGTTAGCAGAATCTCGCCCGCGCCGAGCTGTTCGCCGCGCGCGGCCCATGCGACGGCGTCGATGCCTTCATCGTCGCGGCCGCCGCGGGTGTAGACGTGCCAGCTTCCGTTGGTGTGGCGGCGGGCGTCGATGGCGAGGATGACGGCCTGGGCGCCGAACTCCTGGCTGAGTTCGGAGATGAGTTCGGGACGGCGCACGGCGGCGGTGTTGACCGAGACCTTTTCGGCGCCGGAGAGGAGGATGGTGCGGGCGTCGGCGATGGAACGGATGCCGCCGCCGACCGAGAGCGGGATGAAGACCTTGCGGGCGGTGCGGGCGACGACGCCGGCCGTGATCTGGCGCGCGTCGCTCGAGGCGGTGATGTCGAGGAAGACGAGCTC
>Ga0187771_10001741_pt1 | contig 14813 bp, 11 predicted proteins | sample 0116_SJ02_MP15_1_FD_133139 | JGI IMG/M metagenome (GOLD analysis project Ga0187771, IMG submission 133139) | Tropical peat soil microbial communities from peatlands in Department of Meta, Colombia - 0116_SJ02_MP15_10_MG | ecosystem: Environmental > Terrestrial > Soil > Wetlands > Peat | place...
GACGGCGGTGCTGCTGGCGCCGGCGCTGACGCTGGGGCTGGCGCGTGTGCTGCGGCCGATGTTGCAAAAAGCGCGGCCGGTGGAGGGAACGCTCGCCGCCGATAGCCTGATTCAGGGGCCGAAGCGCACATCGGGCACGGTGGCCGCGCTGATGCTCTCGCTTGCGCTGGTGATTTCCCTCGGCGGGCTGGCGCGGTCGAGTTACGAAACCATCACCGAATGGATGCGGATCGCCCTGAATCCGGATTTGTTCGTGACCACGGCGGAGAGTGTCACGGCGCGGACGTTCGTGTTTCCCGCTTCGCTGGGCGACGGGTTGCGGAAGATTCCGGGCATCGCGGAAGTGCAGTTGGTGCGGAGCGTGCGGGTGAACGTGCAAGGCGCGCCGGTGATGCTGATCGCGCTCGACATCCGCTCGATGGAGCAGCGCGCGAAGTTGCTGCCGGTGGCAGGCGACGCGCGCGATATGTACGAACGCACGGCGAAGGGCGTGGCCGTTATGGCATCGGAGAATTACACGCGGCTGCATGGGGCGAAGGTCGGAGACGTGCTTGCTATTCCGTCGCCGTCGGGGATGTTGCGTTTGCCGATCGCGGGGATCGTGCGCGATTTTTCCGATCAGCAAGGGAGCCTGCTGATTTCGCGCGAGGCGTACACGCGCGCCTGGGACGACGACGCGGTCAACGTGTTTCGTTTGTATCTGGCGCCGGGCGCGAAGGAGGCGGAGGTGCGGCAGCGGATCATCAGCACGTTCGGGAAAACGCAGCGGCTGTTCGTGCTGACCAACGGCGACGTGCGGCAGTTCGTCCGGCGTCTGACGGATCAGTGGTTCGGTTTGACGTACGTGCAGATCGCGGTCGCGGTGCTGATCGCGGTGCTAGGCGTGGTGAACGCGCTGACGGTTTCCATCACGGACCGGCGCCGCGAGCTCGGCGTGCTGCAAGCGGTGGGCGCGCTGCGGCAGCAGATCCGGCACACGGTGTGGATGGAAGCGCTGTCGATCGGCACGATCGGCCTGGCGCTCGGATGGGCGCTGGGAGCGGTGACGCTGTACTACGCAGTGGGCATCGCGCGGCGCGATTTGATCGGCATCGAAATCGGGTACTCGTATCCGGCCGATACGGCGCTGGTGCTGGCGCCGGTGATTCTGGCGGCGGCGTTTCTGGCGGCGCTCGCCCCGGCAGAGGCGGCGGTGAAGGGATCGCTGGTGGAAGCTCTGGAATATGAGTAGCGTTTCGACGTGTAAGGCGATGCTCGCGCTCCTCGGCGCGGTGATGGCTGCGCCGGTCTTCGCACAAGATGCGCGGCAGATCATGGAAGAGGTCCAGCGGCGGCAGCGTGCCGATTCGCAGCATTATGAAGGAACGCTCGAAGTGATCGGCAATGGCAACCGGATCGCGACCAAGCGTTGGGTATACGACCGGCTAGGCTCGTTCGGCGCAAGCAAAGCCGTTTTGCGCTTCATCGCGCCCCCAGAAGTGAAAGGCGTGGGGTTGCTGATTCTGAATCACACGGATCGCGCGAGCGATCAATGGATGTGGCGTCCGAACATCGGCCGCGAGCAGCGCATCGCGTTTCAGGACCGGTCGACGCGCTTCTTCGGGACCGATTTCAGCTTCGAAGACCTGGAGGAGCGCGACGTCGGCCAATACGATTTCCAGCTCAGCTCGGACGAAGGCGCGGCGTGGAAGATCGATTCGACGCCGCGTAAGACGTCGCAATACACGCATTCCTTCCTGTGGGTGAAAAAGGATACCTATACGATTACCCGCGTGGAGTTGTATACGAAGAAAGGCTTGATGCGCACGATCGACTATCGCGACTTCGAGCAGCTCACGGGCATTTGGACGGCGCGCACCACCGAAATCGTGGACGTGACGCGCAACAGCCGCACGATTTTGAAATACGACAAGCTGGAGTACAACGTGCCGATGAAAGACGCGGACTTCACGATCGACGCGCTGCGGCGGGGGGCATGACCGGCGCGAGCGTTCTGTTTCTCGCTCTGCTCGCGCAGAATTTCGAGCAGCGTGGATTCTTCGAGAACCAGACGCTGTTTTATCCGCAAGACACGGCGAACGACAGCGGCAACGTGGTGAATCAGGACCTGTTCCGCTGGGAGGCGTCCTACAAGATCGGCGATTGGTTCAAGCTCGCGGGCGCGTTCGATGCGCGGACGGACACGCACCAGCAGGTGGAGCGCGATTTTCGGCTGGATGTGGACGATCGCTCGATTCAGCGGCCTGCGTTTTCACTGCGCCAGCTCAGCGCGACGTTTCACAGGGGTTTCGTCACGGCGGAATTCGGGCGGCAGTTCATACGTTGGGGCAAGACGGATATTCTGACGCCCACGGATCGCTTCGCGCCGAAAGATTATTTGAGCAGCGTGGTGGATAGCGATTTCCTGGGCGTGGTGGCGGCGCGCGTGACGCTGACGCAGGGCGACGATTCGCTCGATCTGGTGTGGCAGCCGTGGTTCACGCCCGCGCGCATGCCGCTGCTCAATCAGCGCTGGACGGTACTGCCTCCGGAACTCGAGGGCGTGGTGATCGTGGATAACGGCGCGCGCTATCCGGGCGGATCGGACACCGGCGCGCGTTGGAATCACGTGGCGACGGGCTACGAGTATTCGCTGTCGTATTATCGGGGGCACGATTACTTTCCGTTGCTCGACGCGCAATTGCTGGAACTTCCCTTCGCGACGCCTGTGTTGAGGGTGCAGCGATACTATCCGGAAATGCAGATGTACGGCGGAGACGGGGCGATCCAATTCGCATGGGTGACGGCGAAGGCGGAGGCGGGATATTTCACGTCGACGACGCCGGGCGCGCAAAACTACGTGCTATATGTGATCCAGTTGGAGAGGCAGATCAAAGAATGGTCGCTGGTAGGAGGCTACGCGGGCGACGTGGTCACGGGCGGTGCCGCCACACCGCTGGAATTCGCGCCCGACCGCCAGTTCGCGCGATCGTTCGTGGGGCGCGCGTCGCTCACCATCGATGTGAATCGCAGCTTGACGTTCGAAACCGCGGTGCGCGCGGCGGGATCGTTTTTGCGCGCGGAGTATTCGCAGGCGTTCGGGCAACATTGGCGAGTGACGCCGGGGCTCGCGTGGATTCGCGGCGAGATGACGGATTTCCTGGGGCAGTATCGCCGCAATTCGTATGCGACGCTGACCGTGCGATATAGTTTTTAGCGTGAGGCCCGTGTTGGTACTCGTGTTCGTCCTCGGCGCGATAGCCGGGGCCGTGCGCGCGCAGGAGTTCGATCACATCGAGGTGCAGGTGCTCGCCAAAGGGTTGCATTATGCCGACGGGCCGGTGTGGTCGTGGGACGGCTTCCTGATCTACAGCGACGTTCCGGTGGATCGCATGCACAAATGGATGGCGGGAAACGGCGATCGCGAAGCGGGCACGGAGCCGGGCGGCGCGTACGGGCGGGCGTTCGACACCGAGGGGCGCCTGTACACCTGCGAATTCCGCGAGCGGCGGGTGACGCGCACGGATAAGAAGGGCAAGGTCGAGGTGCTGGCGGCGCGGTTCGAAGGGAAGCGTTTGAACGCGCCGAACGATATCGTGGTGCGGCGCGACGGCCACGTGTACTTCACCGATCCGGCGTTCGGATCGCAGGAGGACACCAAGGAGCTGGATTTTTACGGCGTGTATCACATCACGCCGAAGGGCGAGCTGGATGCGGTCGCGCGCTGGAAGACGCGGCCGAACGGGATCGCGCTCGCGCCGAACGGCCGTACGCTATACGTTTCCGATTCCGACCAGCGTAGCGTGCGCGCCTACGATTTGGACGGTAAAGGCGCGGCGGCGAACGAGCGCGTGGTGATCGGGAACATCGATGGCGTGCCGGACGGTTTGCGCACGGACGTGAACGGCAACCTATATGTCGCGGCGAGAGCGATCTTCGTGTATGGGACGCCGGCCGCAGGCAAAGCGAAATTGCTGGGGATGGTGCCGCTCGCCGAACCGGCCACCAACCTGGCGTTCGGCGATCCGGATCTCGAAACGCTGTACATCACCACGCGGACGTCGTTATTACGCGTGCGGCTCGGCGTGAAAGGGGCGTTGCCTTATTAGCCGCCGCTATCCTGAACATCCCTTGCTCGGCGTGGGCGCGCTGATTTTCGAAGGGGACACGATCCTGCTGGTGGAGCGCGCGGGCGAGCCATTGAAGGGCTACTGGTCGCTGCCCGGTGGGCTGCTGGAAGTCGGCGAATTGATCGAAGACGCGGTGAAGAGAGAGGTCCGCGAGGAAACGGGGCTGGAAGTCGAGCCGGTGTATCGCTTCGATCTTTTCGAACGCATCATGCGCGACGCCGAAGGCCGCGCCGAATATCATTACGTGCTGGTGGACTACGTTTGCCGCGTGACCGGCGGCGAGCTGCGGCCGGCCGACGACGTGAGCCGCGTCGCCTGGGTGCCACACGCGGAGCTTCGCCATTACAAGATCACCGCAGGGACGCTGGAAGCTGTGGAAAGAGCCTATGTCGATGTCCGACGCCGCCAGGCATGACGCGGAGGCGGCAGCGATTCCTGCGCCCGAGGCGCTGGAATTCGAAGCGCTGCGCGAATTGGTTGGGCGCTACGTGCACAGTCCTCTCGGGCGCGCGGCGCTGGAGCGGGTCGCGCCCTTGCGAGAGGGGGACGCAATTGAATCAGCGCTGGCAGATGCAGGCGAGGCGATCGAGTATTTGCGCGCGGCGTCGGAACCGCAGCGGGCATCGAAGGGCTCGGCGATCCGGTTGAACTTTTCCGCGGCGGTGGATCCCGGACCGGCGCTCGCGCGGCTGCGCATCGAAGGCGCGCTGCTTGAAGCGCGAGAGATCAGCGACATGGCGCGGTGGCTGGACGCGGCAGCGGAGACCCGTTCGATGCTTTTGTCGGCACGCGAACGGTTCCCGCGATTGGCGGCGCACGCGGCGGCGATCGCGGATTTGCGCGACTTGGCGAACGATCTGAGCGGGAAGATTCTGCCAGATGGCACGCTCGCCGATAACGCCAGCGTCGCGCTGGGCCGCTTGCGGCGCGACGTGGAGCGGCAGCGCGCGGCAATCCAGCGTTCGCTCGAAAAATTCCTGCGTGAACATCACGAAGATGGGACGCTGCAGGAGGATTTCGTTACGATCCGCAACGACCGGTTCGTGGTGCCGGTGGTGACGGGCCGCGAACGGCGCGTGGAGGGAGTGATTCATGGAGCGAGCGGCAGCGGCCACACGCTGTTCGTCGAACCGCTGGAAACCATCGCTCTGAACAACGAGCTGGTGCGGCTGAGCGAGGAAGAAGCCCGAGAGGTGCATCGCATTCTGCGGGAATTCACGACGCGCTTGCGGGAACATGCGGCGGCGATCGCGGCGTCGGTGGCAGCAGTGGCGCATCTGGACTTGATCTTCGCGAAAGCAGAGTTCGCGCAGGATTTCCGGTGTTCGGTGCCCCGCATCAGTCCGGAGAGCCGGCGGCGGTTGCTGCTCCTCGAAGCGCGGCATCCTTTGCTGGAAGATATTTTGCGAAGACAGAAAAAACCGGTGGTTCCGGTTTCGTTCGAGTTGAACGAGCGCACGCGCACGTTGCTCGTCAGCGGGCCGAACACGGGCGGCAAGACGGTTGCGCTGAAGACGGCGGGATTGCTCGCGCTCATGGCGCACGCGGGGCTGCCGGTGCCCGCAAGCGACGCCGAATTTCCGCTGCTTGATGAAGTGCTGGCCGATATCGGAGACCATCAATCGATTCAGGAGAGCCTGAGCACTTTTTCCGCACACATCGCGGCGATCCGCGACATGCTGGAGCGCGCGACAGCGCGGTCGCTGGTGTTGATCGACGAGCTCGGCCGCGCGACCGATCCGGAAGAAGGAGGAGCTCTGGGGGTCGCAGTGCTGGATGCCATTCGCAGGCGCGGTGCGTTTACGATCGCTTCGACGCATCTGATGGCGCTGAAGGTTTATGGCGCGTCGTCGAGTAGTGACGGCGCGGCTGGCGGGATTCAAAACGGAGCGATGGGATTCAACGAAGCTACGCTGGAGCCCACATACGTTCTGCAACTCGGCGCGCCGGGGAAATCGGCGGGGCTGGAAATCGCAAGCCGTCTGGGGCTTGATTCGGGCCTGATCGAAGATGCCCGGGGCCGGCTGAGTACGATCGAGCGCGATATTGCAGATTTCCTGAGCGAAATGCACCGGCGGCTCACGGAGTTGAACGAGGAGCGCCGTGTGCTGGCCGAGCGCGAGAGCGTGTTGGCCGCCCGCGAGAAATCCCTCGAAGAGAGTTGGGAAAAGAAATACGCGGCGAAGATTCGTGAGATCGAACGGCAAACGGCGGAGCTCTCGTCGCAATTCGAGCAGCGAGCGAGAGAAACGATCGGAGATCTGAGCCAGAAAGCGCGCGCGAAGATCGCGAAGACGAGCCGCGAGTTCAGGGAATCGATCGAGGCGGCAACGGCGGCCGCGCGGCCCGCGCCAGTGAGTTCCGCCACGCCTTCGCCACGGCTCGAAGAGGGCGCGCGGGTGCGGCTCAAGGGAATCCGGCAGCCGGCAACGGTGCGCAAACTGCTCGCGAACGGATTGATTGAAGTGGAAGCTGGATTTCTGAAAATGCAGGTTTCGGCGGCGGAGGTCGAAGACGTTTTGCCGGCCGCTGCGCCGGCGGGGCGCAGGACGGATGTATCGTTCCGGCAGGGACCGTCGTTTGCGGCGCCCTATCGGGAGATCAATCTGATCGGGCAACGTGCAGAGGAAGCCTGCGAGAACGTCGATAAATTTCTGGATAGCGCCGCGCTGGCGCAAGTGGAGCGCGTCCGAATCGTGCACGGGCACGGCATGGGGATTTTGAAAAAGGCAATCGCGGAGCTGCTGGCCAACCATCCGCATGTGGAGAAGTTTTACGTAGCGCCTCCGGAAGAGGGAGGCTCAGGCGCAACGATCGTCGAGTTGAAAGAGTAGCTTGCCGGAAAGCGACCTCGCCGGGAACCTTCTAAAAAATCGCAAGCGAAAGTGCGGAGAAAGGGAAATCGCGGGAGCTCAGGCCTTGACCTGATCCGCCGCTTCGGCCAGCGCGCGCCGCCGTTCGAAGGCGAGCTTGCCTTGATATTCTTCCCACAGGGTGCTGCATCCGGCCCAGTAATAACCGCCGACGAATAGCAACAGGAACGGCACCGCCAAATAGTTGTAGCTCTCGATGGCGAACGCGGTCATGGCCAGGAATCCGGTTCCGACCGCGAGCTCGGCGTACGGCAGCCATCCGCTGCGGCGGCGATACTGCACGTTTTCGAGCTTCACTTTTTGCGATCCACCGATGGCGTATTTGGGCGTGCGCGCGAAGCTGGTCTGATAGCCGAACAGCGCTTCGAGCACAGCCTTGGAATTGATGATGGTCAACGCGACGCCGGCGGCCATCAGCGCCGGAAGAAACAGGAACGCACGCTTCCAATTGTCCGGAAACAGTTCGCGGTGCGCGATGACATAGAAGGCGGAGATCGACCAGAATGAGGCGGCGATCAGCGGCAGATCGATCACGATCATCTGGAACCAGCCCATATAAAAACGCACGATCATTACCGGCAGCATGAGCGCGCTGACGACGATCATCAGGGGATAGGAAATGTTGGGCGTCAGGTGGAAGAACGCTTCAGCCTTCACGCGGAAGGGAACGTCGGATTTGAAGATCGTGACCAGCAGCTTTTTCGCCACCTGCGTCAGTCCCTTGGCCCACCGCGACTGCTGCACCTGGAAGCCATAGGTTTCCACGGGCAGCTCCGATTTGCACTCTACCGAGGGCACGTAGACGAACTTCCAGCCCTTCAATTGCGCGCGATAGCTGAGGTCGGAATCCTCGGTGAGCGTGTCGTGCTGCCAGCCGCCGGCGTCCTCAATCATGGAGCACCGCATGATTCCAGCCGTACCGTTGAAATTGAAAAATTTCCCGGAGCCGGCGCGGGCCACGTGCTCCAACACGAAATGCCCGTCGAGCAGCATGGCCTGCACTTCGGTGAGGACGTTGTAATGGCGATTGGTGTAACCCCAGCGCGTCTGCACCATGCCGACTTTCGGATCGGCGAAAAAGTGGACGGTGTTTTGCAGGAAATCGGCGGGCGGGAGAAAATCGGCGTCGAAGATGGCGACTATCTCACCCTTGGCCGTGAGCAGGCCATTTTGCAGGGCGCCCGCTTTAAAGCCTTGGCGGTTTGTGCGATGGATGTATTCGATCGGAAGGCCCGCGGCTTTGTATTCGGCGACCAGACGCTCGGTGAAGGGGTGCGTCTCGTCGGTGGAATCGTCGAGGACCTGAATGTCCAGCAGCTCGCGCGGGTAATCGATCTTGCTCACTTGTTCGATGAGCTGCTCGACGACGTACTGCTCGTTATAAATCGGCAACTGGATGGTCACGCGCGGAAGCTCGGAGAAACGCAGAGGCGCTTCGGCGGGCATCTGCTTGCGGTATTTCCAATACCCGCGGATCATGTGATAACGATGCAGGCCGTAGAGGGAAAGAATGATCAGAACCGCGAAATACGGCACGATGATCGCGTAATCGAACGGCTGCAGGCGATAGATGTCGGTGAAGGTGTCGTCGAACAGGCCGTCGACGAATTTGCTTGCGGATGCGGGGATCAATCCAGCGGCCAAAATCGGAGCGGGAAATACTGTCCAGGCGATCATGGGGGATCGTTTCCTATTATAACCCCGCCGGTCAGAGGCCTACACTCCGGTAGTGTCCAACGCAGCCATTAGGACACCACCACGAATCCTTCGTGGGGGCGTACGCGAATTTGTGGGCTATAATCAGCGGAGCGCCGCTTCCGCCGAGCAGCTTGCGCCGGAGGGCGGACGCGCCGGCGCGGATTCTCGCGCGGTTCACATCGATGCCGCAGGCCTATGTTGAAATTGCTCTTCTTTCGCTCATCGCCTTGGGGCTGATTGCGCTTGCGGCGTGGATCGCCGTCAAGCGCCGCACGACGCCAGAGAAGCGCGAAAAGCGCCGCCGGCTTTATCTCCAGAAGACGGGGCGGCTGGGCGACGCATTGATTACGGAAGTCGGCGACGATCTTCTGTACTACTCGTATTCGATTCGCGGCGTGCAATATACCGCGTCGCAGGACGTGAGCGCGCTGCGCGACCGGCTCCCCGAGGATTTGAGCCGCCTGATCGGCCCGTGCGGCATGAAGTACGCTACCAACAATCCCGGAAATTCGATCCTGCTCTGCGAGGAATGGAGCGGGCTGCGGATTCCGGCCGGCGCGGCCCGCCATTCCGCGCTGTGAGTGAGCTTGCGCTAATCACCGCACCGTTATGCTGTAAGGCATCCGGCTGATGACACCGCCTTCGGGGAGGGTACCGCGCATCAGCGCGTGCACCAGTGAACGAAGGGACGCGTCGCCCACAAGCGCGTCGAGTTCGGATTCGAGCCGCGACTCGGCGCGCGATTCCCAAATCCGCGAACCAAGCTCGGTCAGGTCGTCGCGGTCCATCAGAATCTGGTAGAGCGTCCGGCGCGGAGGGTAGGGAACGAGCTTGATCTTTTCCGAGGGGGCGATCTTTGCTTTCTGCTTCACCAGATCAATGGCACGATCGATGCCGCCGATCTCATCGACGAGTCCGTTTTGCCTGGCCTGCGCGCCGGTCCAGACGCGGCCCTGCGCCAGCGCTTCCACGTCGTCGAACTTGCGATGTCGCGCGCCGGCGACTTTTTCGACAAACGATTGGTAGAATTGTTCGATTTCGGCGCGGAGCTTGGCGCGCTGGGCGTCGCTGAGCGGCGCGGCGTCGGTGTCGATATCGGCGAAGCGGCCGCGCGTCATCAGCTCCTTGTGCAGGCCGATTTTGTCGTAGAGGCCGCGCAGGTTCGGCTTTCCGAAAAACACGCCGATCGAGCCGGTCTCCGTAGCCCGATAGGCGATCAAAGGATCGCCGGTCATGGCGATGAAATAGCCTCCGGAAGCGGCCAGATCGGACATCGAAATCACGGTGGGCTTCTTCTGGCTGAGGATTTTCGCCTCGTGCAGGATATCGTCGGAGGCGATGCCGTCGCCGCCGGGCGAATCGATGCGCAGAATCACGCCTTTGATGGAATTGTCGTCGCGCACCTGGCGGATCAGCTTGATCATGCCGGCAGCGGTGATGAGATTCTGGGTGGGACCGTCGGTAGTCGTTCCGCGCACAATGTCGCCCTGGCCGACCAGAAGCGCGATGCGCGTGGCGCCTTCGACGCCCGTGGGCGCGGGAACCCGGGAATAATCGTGCTCGCCGATGCGGGCGTCGGCGAGCTTGAACTTTTCCTTTAATTGGGCGAAGACCTGGTCTTCATAGGCGAGCTCGTCAACCAATCCGCCCTTCAGCGCTTCCTGACCGACGAAGGGTCCAGTGTCGATCAAAGCGCGCACGTCCTGGGCGGATTTCTTGCGTCCTTGGGCGACGGCGGCCACAAAATCGCCGTAAAACTGATCGAGCAGGCCGTTGATGACCTCGCGCGTTTCCGGGCTCGGGCCGGTTTTGGTGAACATATCCGGCGCATCTTTGTACTTGCCCACGTGCTCGAATTCCATTTCGATGCCCAGCTTGTCGAGGGTTCCTTTCACGTAAGTGAGCTCCGCGCGCAGGCCTTTGACGTCGAGCTCGTCCTCGGGCGAAATGTAGATGCGGTCGGCGGCGGTGGCCACGAAATATTCGCGCATGCCCGCACCGCGCAAGTAGGCGTAAACGGGTTTGCCGGATTTTTTGAAATTGAGGATATCGCCCCGCATTTCCTCAAGCTTGGCCCAGCCGACGCTCAGCCCGCGCGGCTCAAGCACGATCGCCTTGATGTGCGGATCGGCGGCGGCGTTGCGCAGAAGCTGCCAATGCTCGGCTACGCTGAGCGATTGCTGCTGGGAAAGAAACGGAAGGCCATAGTCGACCGGCGACTGCTCCGGGAGGTTGCCTTCCAAGTGCAGGACAAGCGTGGAATTATCGGCGACGGTGGGCGTCTTGGTGGTGCCGAAGCGCACCGCGGCGGCGATCAAAATAACGATCGCAAGGCCGGCGAAGACCAGGCCGAGGAAGAAACCGAACAAAAACCTCTTCATGGTCCTAGTGTATGCGCGAGAAGCCGGCGGGAGCGAACTGGAGGCCAGGAATGGCGGCGGGACGCTTGCGGTTGAGCGTCCACAAGGGAATTTTGCGGGCGATGGCGAGATCCGGTTCGCCCGCGAAGGCGCATTCGACGAACTCGCGAAGCAGGCGCACACAAGAACCCGGCCGATCGGCGGATTGAATCGCTGCCAACGTTAGCCTACAATCCACCTATGCGTCTTTTTGCCGGATTGCTCGTTTTTTCTTTTTCGTTGTGGGCACAACAGCCGGGAGGCAGGGGTGGCACAGGTGCGCCCGCGGGGAATTTCAAGAATCTGAAGCTGATCAACGCGAAGTCGGACGTCATGTTCATCATGCGCAGCTTCAACGAAGCGCTGGGTGTGCAGTGCACCTACTGCCATATGCCGGGGGATTTCGCCGACGACAGCAATCCGAAGAAGGAAATGGCGCGCAAAATGATCAGCGTGGTCCGGCGGATCGACGACAGCTTCCCGAGCAGCGTGGGAGTTTTTCCGGACGGCTATCACGAAGTGGATTGCATTACGTGTCATCGCGGCGCTACCAAGCCCGAAATCAAAGCGCCTCGTAAATTCTATAATTTCGGCAATTCAAAGGGTGCCAATTTGGCCGCCGAGGCGAACCCTGGCGTCAACCTGAAAGTGCTAGCTCCCGACACGATCGTCCATGGTGCGGACTCCATCATGGGCGAATTCCGCGATGCGTTAAACGTGGATTGCAACTACTGCCACGGCGGCGGCAGGTCGCAGGAGTCCGATGTCAACCCACGCAAGGACATCGCGCGCAAGATGATCCTGCTGGTGCGCCAGATCAACGCCAATTTCCCGGGCACAGGCGTCTTTCCGGTGGGCAAGCAGGAAGTCACCTGCTATACCTGCCATCGGGCCGATCCGCATCCGGTGAGCTTGGGCAACCGGGCCTACGATCTGCCGGCGAAGCAATAGCGGCCGGCCCAAAGGCGACGGCGTCGGCCTGCCCGGAATGCAACAAAAAAAGGCCTCCCGAAGGAGGCCTGTAAGTGAACGCAGAAATCGTGAACCGGGCCGTGGCTACACCATGTTGGGGATCTTGATGATCTTCTTCTGGATGGCGTACTGCACCAATTGCGCCTTGTTGTGGATGTCCAGTTTGCGCATCAGATTGAACTTGTGCGCTTCGACCGTCTTGACGCTCAAGTTCAGATCGCACGCGATCTCTTTGACGGAATTCCCTTCGGCGAGCATCTTCAGCACTTCGCGTTCCCGCGTGGTAAGCGTGGCAAAGCGCGGCAGGCGGTTGGCAGACTTGATGCGGCTGCGGAAATCGTCGACGAGCTGGGAGAGCATACGCGGGCTGAGATAGCTGCCTCCACGGCAGATGTCGCGCACGGCGGCGACGAGCTGCTGGCTCGGGCTGTCCTTGAGAACGTAGCCGCTGGCGCCGACCTCCATGCCCTCGACGAGATAATCTTCGTCGTCGTACATGGTGAGGAACAGCACCTTGGTCTCGGAGCGGTTTTTCTTGATCTGGCGGGTGGCTTCGAAGCTGCTGAGGCCCGGCATGCCGATATCCATCAGCACCACGTCGGGGCGGACTTCGTTGGCTTTATCCACGGCGTCACCGCCGTTGGAAGCTTCGCCGACCACTTCCATATCCTGCTCGGCGGAAATCAGGGTGCGGATACCCTGGCGGAACAGCGTATGATCGTCCGCCAGCATGATTCGTATTTTGGCCATAACGTCTTTGCCCGACCTCTTCGTTGGTATTGACCTACCTACGCGTCTTCATCGAACGCCTTACTACTTAGCTATCGGCAGTTCGATGGAAATCTTTGTACCTCTTTTCGGTCCTTCTGTACGACTTTCCACCTGGAACTTGCCGCCGAGAAGTGCTACGCGCTCCCGCATGCCCGACAGACCGAAGGATTCGCGCTTCTCGAGCGCCTCCTCCATCTTGAAGCCCACGCCGTTGTCCTCCACGGTGAGCTTGAGGGTTCCATCGGTGGAAGCCAGCGAAATGTTTACCTGGGATGCTTGCGCATGCTTGCCGATGTTGTTAAAGCATTCCTGCACAAGGCGATAGGTTATGACCTCGGTTTGCTGCGGGAGCCGGCCGCGCATCTTCGAAAGCTGCAATTTGACGCGGCAGGGGTGCAGGCGTTGAAAGCGGTTGACCAGCTGGCGCAGGGCCGCGCCCAAGCCGAGCTGCTCCAGTACGGCCGGGCTGAGGGCGGCGATCAGGCGCCGCATTTCGAGAATCGTGCGCTCGGTCAAGTCGCGAGCTTCGCTGAGCTTGCCGCGCCATTCGCGCTCAGACTCGGGCAACGCCTGTTCGATCAGCTCCATTTGCAGGCGGATGCACAGCAGGCTCTGTCCGGCTTCATCGTGAAGTTCGCGGCTGATGCGGCGGCGCTCCATTTCCTCGACGTGAAGCATATGTTCGGCAAGCCGCCGGACCTGCTCCTCGCGCCGGGCGAGATCTTCCATGAGGCGCGCCTTCTCTGCGGCCATCAGGCAGCGTTCGGCGGCGGCGGCGAGCAGCTCCTGTTCGCGCGGCAGCCATTCGTAGGGCCGCGAAAACGCGAACTGCATCACGCCGGCGGTGCGTCCGTCAGCGGCCAGAGGAATCGACCAGCAGGAGGGATACAGCTTGTGCCAGCTCGAGTCCAGCACAATCGCGGCATTGCGTCCGTCGCCGTTCATGTATTGGGGACGCGACAGCCGCTTAATCAAGCCAGGACGGTTCGGCACGGCGAGGTCTGACATTTTGGGCGATCCGGCTTTGAGCACCCACGCCGCGCCGTTTTCGCTGAGCATGTACAGGCGTCCGGCGTCGGCGCTGCAGACGTGCACGAGCGCGTCCAGGAAACGCCGCAAGAGCTCCTGCAAATTGCGCGATTCGAGCTCGATGCGGAACAGCTCGTAAAAGGATTGCGTTTCGGCCTCGCGGACCTGATAGTAGGCGTTGTTGAGGGTCAGCGTGACGCAGAAATGCAGTTGCTCGCGCACCCACTGGAAATTCGATTGATCATCCTCGGCGAGCGAGGTAAGCACGGGCGTGAGAATCTGATCGTATTCCTGCAAGGCTTCGAGAATCGCGGAGGGGGGAAGATTCAGCTTGGCCAGACGCCGTCCGTTGTATTCGACCTGCTCGATGAATTGCAGAGGGGTTCGTCCGTTGGCGAGAATGCGCGCGGCGCCGCCAGGAGTGATGGCGGCCAGGGCCGCTCGCTGCGCCGGCTGAAAATCAAGCCTGCGCAGGCGGCTCATGAATTTGCGTTCGATGCGGTCGGCGTGCGGCTCCAACAGCACGGCCATCCTCAAGAGGTGAACGCGCAGCTGATCGCTCAGTACATCCGCCGCATCGGCGAGCTCGGGCGATATCTGCGGACTCTGCACGAAATAAAAATCGGCAGCGTAAGATGGAGGCTTTAGTACTATTCCTGACAGCCAGAGCGCGAGCGGAAAGGATTGGCTACTTCTTCACGTACTTTTTCAAATCTTTGGGCCCGACTTCCGCTCCGTAAATCACGCCCTTCGAGTCGGCGGCCACGCCTTCGGCCGCACTGGTCGTCGTGGCTTTCTCCACAGGGTCAGGGATAAACGCGGTGAGTGAGCCGTCTTTAGCGCTGCCGACGCGAATGCCGCGCTTCCAGCCGTCATGATTTTTCGAAACTGATTCGGATTCGGAATCGGCGACGTAGATCACGTCGTGCCTGTCGATGAAAATACCGCTCGGGCGGCTGAAC